>ERZ1026844.312-NODE-312-length-38514-cov-18.553551_pt1 | contig 38514 bp, 39 predicted proteins | sample MGYA00380152_ERZ1026844 | MGnify/ENA primary metagenome ERZ1026844 (study PRJEB33269, sample SAMEA4719788) | human gut metagenome | biome: human-associated habitat; feature: organic feature; material: feces | place: Cameroon | collected 2013-10 ... | reverse complement strand
CGGCGTTCAGATCGTCGGGGTTGATGATGGTCTGCATGGACGCACGATCCAGAGTACCATCGGGATTCACGGCCACCTTACCGGAGGTATCGGGGACCTGCTTTACCGTAACAAGAATCTTCATTTTACCTTTTACCTCCTACCTTACTTCACGCCCAGATTGCTGGAAATGACCATGCGCTGGACCTCGCTGGTGCCCTCGTAGATCTCGGTGATCTTGGCATCGCGCATCATGCGCTCCACGGGATACTCACGGGTGTAGCCGTAGCCGCCGAACAGCTGCACGGCGCGGCGGGTCACATCGGAAGCGGCCTCGGCAGCGAACAGCTTCGCCATGGCAGCGTCCATGGAGTAAGGCTCGTGGTTCTGCTTCTTCATAGCGGCGGAGTAGACCAGGAACTGAGCCGCCTGCATACGGGTGTGCATATCCGCCAGCTGGAACTGGGTGTTCTGGAACTGGGAGATGCGCTTACCGAACTGGACGCGCTCCTTGGTGTACTTGATGGCCTCCTCGACGGCACCCTCGCCCAGACCCAGAGCCTGGGAAGCGATACCGATACGGCCGCCGTCCAGCGTCTTCATGGCGATCTTGAAGCCCTCGCCCTTCTTGCCCAGCATACGATCCTTGGGGATCACGCAGTCCTCGAAGATCAGGTCGCAGGTAGAGCTGCCGCGAATACCCATCTTCTTCTCGTGCTTGCCCTGGGAGAAGCCCTTGTCGTCCTTCTCCACGATGAACGCGGAGATCTCCTTCATGGAGCGGCCGCGCTTGTCAGTCACCTTGCCGGTAACAGCGATGATAACGAAGGTATCCGCCACGTTGCCGTTGGTGATGAAGCACTTGGAGCCGTTCAGGATGTAGTTCTCACCGGACTCATCCAGCACAGCGGTGGTCTGCTGACCCTGGGCGTCGGTACCGGCGCCGGGCTCGGTCAGACCGAAAGCACCGATCTTCTTGCCGGAGCACAGGTCGGGCAGATACTTCATCTTCTGCTCCTCGGTGCCGTTCTCGAAGATGGGAGCGGCGCACAGGGAGGTGTGAGCGGAGACGATAACAGCGGTGGTACCGCAGACCTTCGCCAGCTCCTCAACGCACATGGCATAGGACAGCACGTCGGCACCTGCGCCGCCGTACTCCTTGGGGAAATAAATACCCATCATGCCCAGCTTGGCCATCTTTTCGACGGTCTCCATGGGGAAACGCTCTTCCTCATCGATCTCGGCGGCCAGAGGCTTGACCTCGTTCTCCGCGAACTCGCGGTACATCTTGCGAACGAGCAGTTGTTCCTTCGTCAGATGGAAATCCATACTCTTTTCTCCTTTTTCTGATTTTACTTGTTGTAGTTGAAGAAGCCTTCGCCGGACTTAATACCCAATTTGCCCGCACGAACCATCTTCCGGATCAGCACGTTTGCGCGATACTTGCTATCGTGAGTCTCGTTGAACAGCACGTCCATAATGTTCAACACCACGTCCCAGCCGATCAGGTCGCCCAGATGCAGGGGGCCCATGGGGTGGTTGCAGCCCAGCTGCATAGCAATATCGATATCTTCCGCAGAGGCAACGCCTTCCTGCAGAACGCAAACGCCTTCATTGCAATAGGGGATCAGGATCTTGTTGACCACAAAGCCGGGGGCCTCGTTGACCACCACGGGGGTCTTGCCGATCTCCACAGACAGGTTCTTGATGTAGTCCACCAGATCAGCGGGGGTGTTGCCGCCGGCGATGACCTCCACCAGCTTCATAGCGGGCACGGGGTTAAAGAAGTGCATACCGATGAGGCTGTGCTTCAGACCCTGACCCATCTCGGTGATGGACAGAGAGGAGGTGTTGGAGGCGAAAATGGTCTCCCCCTTGCAGATGGCGTCCAGCTTGCCCAGCAGCTCCTTCTTGACGCCCATGTTCTCGGCGACGCACTCGATGACCAGATCGGCATCGGCGGCAGCGTCGAACTCCTCGACCAGCACGCGGCTCATAATGTCGTCAGCCGCTTCCTGGGTCATCTTGCCCTTGGCGACCTTCTTGTTCAGGGAGGCGGCCAGCTTGTCCTTATGACGCTGTGCGCTGGCGGTGCTGGATGCATACATCAGGGCGGTGTGACCCTTCGCTGCGAAAACCTGGGCAATACCGCTGCCCATCGTACCTGCGCCGAATACTGCTACTTTCATGATTGTTCCTCCTACTTAAAAATTTTACATGAATTGCTTAATTATCAGGCTTGCGCCTGTCAATTAACTTACTTGTTCTGGTAGGGCTCGTGCTTGCGCTTCTCCAGGAAAGCACCCATGCCCTCCTTCTGATCCGCCGTCTCGAAGCAGCTGCCGAACAACTCCTCCTCGATGACGATGGCACGATCCATGTCCACCTGCAGACCGTCGTTGATGGCCTTCTTGCAGGCGCGGACGGCGATAGGCGCGTTCTTGGCGATGGTCTCGGCGAGTTTCTCCGCGGCGGGCAGCAGCTCCTCCAGCGGGTAGACGGCGTTGACCAGACCGATGCGGTACGCCTCGTCCGCCTTGATGTTCTTAGCGGTGTAGATCAGCTGCTTTGCCATGCCGGGGCTGACCAGACGCGCCAGACGCTGGGTGCCGCCGAAGCCGGGGGTGATGCCCAGACCGGTCTCGGGCTGTCCGAACACGGCGGTGTCGGCGCAGATGCGAATGTCACAGGCCATGCTCAGCTCGCAACCACCGCCCAGCGCGAAGCCGTTCACGGCGGCGATGGTGGGGATAGGCAGCGTCTCGATGGCGCGGAACACGTCGTTGCCGTGCTTGCCGAAGGCCACGCCGCCCTCCTTGGTCAGCGTGCTCATCTCGCCGATGTCGGCACCGGCCACGAACGCCTTCTCGCCTGCGCCGGTGATGACCAGTGCGCGGATGTCCGCGTCAGCCTTCACCGCTTCCACCAGCTCGCCCAGATCGGACAGCACCTCGGAATTGAGGGCGTTCAAAGCCTTCGGACGGTTGATGGTCGCCACGGCGATCAGTCCTTTTTTCTCCAGCAGAATGTTGGTCATGTCAACTTCCTCCTTACGATTCCCTTCCGCCGGTGCGGTGCGCCGGCGCGCAGACGGAGACATTCGCCCGCACAAAACCGGCGGGCGGACATACTCCTCCTCATACACATGACATTATAGTGGTTCGTTAGGAATTTATCAAGTGCAAGACACATCCTTTTTGCTTTTTTAGCAGTTCTCACAAAAGTGAGCACCCGATTTTGCACACTTTTTCGGGGGAGGGGGGAAGCCGCAGGAAAAAAAGAGAATTTGCCGCTTGTGCCGCCGGAAAAAAGATGGTATGATGGACGCGAGTTTACAAGAGGAGGGTCGCGGGATGCAGAACGAGGAGCGCATTTTAGGCTTACTGGAGCATCTGGTGCAGGATGTCTCCGGGCTGAAGCAGAGTGTTTCGGGGCTGGAGCGGGAAACCGCCGGGCTGAAGCAGGAGATGGCGGAGCTGAAGGCGGACGTCTCTACGCTGAAAACGGACGTAGCTGCACTGAAGGAGGACGTCTCTACGCTGAAAACGGACGTGGCTGGACTGAAAGCGGACGTTTCCGGCTTGAAGGAGGATGTCTCCGGCTTGAAAGCGGATGTCTCCGGCTTGAAAGCGGATGTCTCCGGCTTGAAGGAGGACGTCTCCGGCTTGAAGGAGGAGACTGCCTCCCTCAAAGCCCAAATGGGGCAGATGGATGAGCGTCTGCGCCGGGTGGAGTTGACCCAGGAGAACTTGGTGCTGCCGCAGCTGCGGCTGCTGGCGGAGGGGCACGACGCCCTCCTGACCCAAACCGTACCCGTCCGGCGGATGGAGGCGGTGGAAAGCGATGTGGATATGCTGAAAACCGTCGTCCACGTCCACTCGCAGGACATCCGCGCGCTGAAAAAGGCGCGGTAATACCCTTTAGAAACACCGGGAGAGATCGCGTATGCGAATGCGTAAAAAGAAGAATCTTGTGCCGCGCATGGAGGCCTGCGGCGCGTACCTCGTGTCCGACCCCTTTGCCCAGCGGGGCAGATGGCGGGAGCTGATGCCCGGTGCCAGGGAGCTACGCGTGGAGCTGGGCTGCGGCAAGGGCGGCTTCACCGTGGGCACGGCGGCGGCGGAGCCGGAGGTGCTCCTCATCGCCGTGGAGAAGGTGCCGGACGCCATGGTGGTGGCGATGGAGAAGGCGCGTGACGCCGGCGTTCATAACGTCTGGTTCGTGGACGGCGACGCTGCGCTCCTGCCGGATATGTTCGCCCCCGGCGAGATCGACCGGCTGTATATCAATTTCTGCGACCCCTGGCCCAAAAGCAACCAGAAAAAACGCCGCCTGACCCACGGGCTTTTCCTGCAAAGGTACCGGCAGGTGCTGTCCCCCGGCGGGCAGATACACTTCAAGACCGACAACGACAAGCTGTTTGAGTGGTCGCTGGAGGAGATCCCCCAGTTCGGCTTCGCGCTTTCCCAAGTCACCCGCGACCTCCACGCCCACGGTGCCGTAGGCGTGATGACCGACTACGAGCGCAAGTTTTACAGCGAGGGCAAGAGCATTAACCGCTGCGTCGCCACTATGGTGGACTGGACGATGCCCGCCGCGCCGCAGGAGAAATAGACTTCTTCGTTATTTATGAACCCCCGCCATCCGGCGGGGGTCTTTCTCTGTTTGCCTCCGGCGGGAAAAATAATACCAATAAACCTATTGACATTATATGTTTTATGTGCTACTCTCTAATTACCTACAAAAAAGATATGTTAAAGGAGTGATCCTATGCAGGTCTATGCAGATAACGCCGCTACCACGCGCATGAGCGACAGGGCTGTGGCGGCAATGACCCCTTATTTTCAGCAGCTTTACGGCAATCCCTCCAGCCTGCACACTGTGGGGCAGCAGGCGAATCAGGCTCTGACGGACGCCCGCCGCCGGGTGGCGGACTGTCTCGGCTGTTCCTTCCGCGAGATCACCTTCACCTCCGGCGGCAGCGAGGCGGACAATCAGGCGATCATCTCCGCCGCCCGTATCGGGCAGCGCAAGGGCAAAATGCACATTATCTCCACCGCCTTCGAGCACCACGCAGTGCTCCACACGCTGAAGAAGCTGGAGAAGGAGGGCTTCGACGTCACCCTTCTGGACGTGGGCAGTGTGGGTACCGTCACGCCGGAGCAGGTGGCGGAGGCGATCCGGGAGGACACCTGTCTCGTGACCGTCATGTACGCCAACAACGAGATCGGCTCCATCCTGCCCATTGCCGACATCGGCAAGGTCTGTCGGGAAAAGGGCGTTCTTTTCCACACCGACGCGGTGCAGGCGGCGGGTCACCTGCACATCAACGTGCAGGAGCAGAACATCGATATGCTGTCCCTCTCCGGTCACAAATTCCACGGCCCCAAGGGCGTGGGTGTGCTGTACGCGCGGCGGGGCATCCCTCTGACCAATATCATTGAGGGCGGGGCGCAGGAGCGCGGCAAGCGCGCCGGCACGGAGAATATCCCCGGCATCATGGGTCTGGCGGCGGCGTTGGAGGAATCCTGCGGCCACATCGACGAGGACATCCCCCGGCTGACGAAGCTGCGGGACAAGCTGATCGCGGGGCTGCGTGAGATCCCTCACTCCGCGCTGAACGGCGACCCGGTGCACCGCCTGCCCACTAATGTGAACTTCTGCTTCGAGGGCATCGAGGGCGAGAGTTTGCTGCTGCTTCTGGACGCGGAGGGCATCTGTGCCAGCTCCGGCAGTGCCTGCACCAGCGGCTCCCTCGACCCCAGCCACGTGCTGCTGGCGATCGGACGGCCCCACGAGGTCGCCCATGGCTCCCTGCGCCTGAGCCTGTGCCACGACACCACAGAGGAGCAGGTGGACTACATTCTGGAAAAAGTCCCCGGCATCGTGGCGTACCTGCGGGGAATGTCCCCCATGTGGCGGGATCTGGAATCCGGCAAGCGGAAATTCATTCTCTGAGCCTATACTATTATAATGTAAAGGAGCGTTGACTATGGCTTTATATACCGATACTGTGATGGATCATTTCATGCACCCCCGGAACGTGGGCGAGATCCCCGACGCCGACGGCGTGGGCGAGGTGGGCAACGCCAAGTGCGGCGACATCATGCGGATGTACCTGAAGATCAAGGATGACAAGATCGAGGACGTGAAGTTCGAGACGTTCGGCTGCGGCAGTGCCATCGCCTCCAGCTCTATGGCGACGGAGATGATCAAGGGCAAGACCGTGGAGGAGGCACTGTCTCTCACCAACAGAGAGGTGGTGGACGCGCTGGGCGGACTGCCTGCCCACAAGCTCCACTGCTCCGTGCTGGCGGAGGAGGCGGTGAAGTCCGCCGTGAAAGACTACTACGACAAAAATCACATCGCCTACGACAAGAGCGAGTTCCCCGACTGCGACAGCTGCGAGGGCTGCCGCATGGTGTAAACGAAGCGGCGTAAGAATCTGGTAAAAAAAGCGGAGACACGGCAGGCACACAGCGCACCTGCCGTGTCTCCGCCGTGACATCCGGTTGTACAACCTCTTGACAACCGGATGTACAGGTATGATTTCCACTGGACACGCCCCCGTGGACGCGTACAAATTTCCGATTCTTCTTGCTTTTTCCGCCGAAATAATTTATACTGTGTACACCAAAAAAGGGAGGAAAAGCTATGGCGTATGTTGCCCTGATCGGATTGTATTTTGTGCCCATCCTCTGCCTGCTGGGCGCGGCGTGGAGCTATGTCCGCTGGAAAAACGAGCACGAGAACGAGGAGCTTTCCCAGCGCGCCCGCAGGAATTGCAAGCGGCTCCTGATCGCCTTTCCCATCACGATCGTCGTGTTCCTGCTTCTGAAAATTGCATTCCCCGTAACATAAAAACGGCGAAAAAGCCCCGTATTCCCGCCAAGCATAACGAACGGAGCACCCAAAAGGGTGCTCCGTTTACTGCTTGGTTGCTCCGCTTACTGCGGGAAATGGGGGATATTTACACGGTTTCCAGGAATTTGACGATGAAGTGGAGGGCACTCCCGGCGGCGATAGCCTCGGTGCGGTAGTGGCAGGCGTGCAGATAGTCGGCGTTGGGCTCAAAGGGATCCAGTGCCGCGGTGCGCCTGCGGATCTCGTCCATATAGGGTGCGATGAACTCGCCCACATAGCCGCCCAGAATGATGGGGCAGTCGAACAGCATGTGGACGTTGTGGTTGGTCAGAGCCAGATCGTCCAGATAGGTGTCCCAGCAGCGCACGGCGCGGGGATCCTTCTGCTCCAGCAGGGCGAAGAAGTCGATAAGGCGGCCATCGGTCAGGTCGGACAGCTCCGTGGCGGCGAGGTAGCGATCCACGCATCCGCGCTGCCCGCAGTAGCACTGGCGTCCGTTGCGCTCAATGCAGATATGCCCCACCTCACCGCTGTGGTGGTGGTAGCCGCTGTACGGCGCGCCGTCGATGATGACCGCGCCGCCGATGTTGTTGGAGAGCATGAGGTAGAAGGCGGTTTTGATCTTCTTGTTGATCCACGTTTCCGCGAAGCCGGCGGCGTTGGCGTCGTTCAGCAGAGCCGTGGGGTAGGGGATGTACCGGGACATGTTGGCACAGGTCTCGCCGGTGAAATGCAGGATCTCGCCGTAGAACACCGTCTGATTGTCCGCGGTGACCAGACCGGGGACGCCGATGCCCACGCCCAGAATACGCTCCTTGGGGTAGTGCAGCTGGTCGATGCAGTGCTGGACGACCTCGCCCAGATAGCGGTAGTATTCGTCGGTCGCCTCGAACTTTTTCCGCACACGCTCCTTATAGAAAACGGAGCCGCGCAGATTCACCGCCACGATCGCCACATGGTTGCGGGTGACGTCCACGCCGATGGCGATGCGGGCATCGTCGTTGAAGGAATAGGTCATGGCGCGCCGCCCGCCGGTGTTGCCCAGTGTCCCCGCCTCCCGCGCCAGCCCCTGCTGGCACAGGGCGTTGATGTTCTGGGTGACGGTGGGCAGGCTCAGGTGCAGAGCGGTGACGATATTTTGCTTTGTCAAGCGGTCATTTTGCATAAGGAGCTGAAAAATGTCCGTGAAATTCTTCCGCTGAATCTCCATGTTGGCTGTGGTTTTGATATACGCCATCCCCTTTGTTTTATATAGTCGTTTTCAAAATCGCTTAATAGACGTATGCATTATACCACAAAATGGAAAAGGTACAAGGGGTTTTGGCAAATTTGACAAATTGGCTCTATCCATTATGTGAGAACTGTTACTTGACAGAGAAAAAAGGATTGCTATAATTATATTGTAATCTGTTTTTGTAATTAACTTTCGAAAACGGGTTGACTTATTAGAAAGATGAGAAAGGACGAAGAACATGAAAAAAGTACTTGCACTCCTGCTGTCCGCAGTTATGGTGCTGGGTCTGCTGGCAGGCTGCGGCGAGAAGAAGCAGGGCGACACGGAGGATCCCTCCGCCAAGAAGCTGACCGTGGGTCTGGCTCTGACCGGTATCAACAGCAACGCCGTGTTCATTGATATGCGTAAGGACATCGAGGCACGCTGCAACGAGGCGGGCTACAAGCTGATGACCGCTGACATCGAGGGCGGTGCCAGCCAGATCGTCACCGCGCTGGAGAACTTCATCAACGGCGGCTGCGACATCATCATCCTGCAGAACTCCGCAGAGGAGGCGTATGCCGATCTGCTGAAGCAGGCTGTGGAGAAGGGCGTCATCGTCGCTTCCTACGACTACGAGTCCGATATTGCACAGTACGCCTGCATCTGCTCCAACTACGAGGTCGGTAAGGTCATCGGCCAGGAGATGGGCAAGTTCTGCAACGAGAACGAGGGCAGCGGCAAGGTCGCTATCTGCAGCTACTCCGCACTGGATTTCTTGGTGGAGCGTGAGCGCGGTATGCGCGACGGCTTCGCCGAGGTCTGCCCCGACGGTGAGATCGTGATGGCACAGGATGCCGGCTTCGCCAACGAGGGCGTGATCGCCGGTGAGAACTTCCTGCAGGCGATCCCCGACATTCAGGGCGTTATGGGCATCAATGACGGCGGCGTGCTGGGCGTGTATGAGGCGTTCAAGGCTGCCGGCAAGAGCTTCGAGAAGGACGGTATCGCACTGGTCGGCTGTGACGCCAGCGTGGACGGCCTGGCTGCCATGAAGGAAGGCGACATGTTCTACTGCACCATCGATCTGGATCTGGTCAATCAGGTGAGCCAGATGTACGAGCGTTGCGTCAAGGCGGCTCTGACCGGCGAGATCGACGAGTCCATGGCGTGCGTGACCTATCCCGTCAATCCTCTGCACCAGGCTGACGTTCAGTAACGGAACGACCGGCTGAAATAGATCGTCAACAGGGAACATCTATGAATGGAGCCGGCAGTGACTTGTCGCTGCCGGCTCGTTCCTATCAGTCAAATCGTGAAAGGATGAAGAGCCAATGGAAGAGCGGAACATTCTGGAGCTCAAGCATATCAGTAAGCAGTATACCGGCGTAAAGGCTTTGGACGATGTTTCCATCAGCTTCCGCCGGGGCGAGGTACACGCCCTGATGGGCGAAAACGGCGCGGGGAAGTCCACCTTGATCAAGACGCTCTCCGGTGCCATCCAGCCGAATGACGGCGAGATCGTCTTTGAAGGGACGACCTATACCCACATGGAGCCGCACCAGGCGATGGAGCTGGGTATCCATGTGATCTATCAGGAATTCAATATGATGCCGGAGCTGAGCGTTGCCGAGAATATTTTCATGGGGCAGCAGCTTGGGGGCGGCGTACTGTTTAACAAGTCGATTACGGAAGAACGCGCCCAGAAGATACTGGACGGCATGCACGTGAAGATCAACGCCAAAGAGACGGTCAAGAATCTGTCCGTCGCCAATATGCAGCTGGTGGAGATCGCCAAGGCGTTGACGCGGGACGTGAAGGTGCTGGTCATGGACGAGCCCACCGCGCCGCTGACGGACGCGGAGGTGGAGACGCTGTTCGAGATCGTGCAGATGCTCAAGAGCAAGGGCGTTACCATTATATACATTTCCCACCGTATTGCGGAGGTCTTTCAGATCTCTGACCGGGTGTCAGTGCTGCGCGACGGCAGGTTTATCAAGACGGTGATGACAAACGAGGTGGATCGGGATGAGCTGATCCGCCTGATGGTGGGGCGCGAGGTCAGCGACACCTATCCCAAGCGGGATTTTGCCCCCGGCGAGGTGGTGCTGGAGCTGCGGGACGTCTGCGGCAACGGCGTGGAGAATGTGTCCTTCGCCGTGCGAAGCGGCGAGATCTTCGGTCTGTCGGGACTGGTGGGCGCGGGGCGCACGGAGACCATGCGTATGATCTTCGGCGCGGATCCCATCGACAGCGGGGAGGTGCTGCTGAACGGGCAGCCCGTCCATCCCAAGCATCCCGCTGAGGCGGTGAAGCTGGGGATCGGGCTGATACCGGAGGATCGGAAGCAGCAGGGACTGCTGCTGGATCTGCCGATCTTTACGAACATCAGCATGGCCACCATGCGGGACATCTCCCACTTCACCGTGGTGAACAGCCGCGCAGAGAAGGAGAACGTGAACCGGCTGGTGGAGGCGGTGACGATCAAGACGCCCTCCATCGCCCAGCTGGTGCGGAATCTGTCCGGCGGCAACCAGCAGAAGGTGGTGCTCGCCAAGTGGCTGGCCGCCAACTGCAAGGTGCTGATCTTTGACGAGCCTACCCGCGGTATCGACGTGGGAGCGCGGCATGAGATCTATAAGCTGATGAACGAGCTGTGCCGCCAGGGCATCGCTATCGTGATGATCTCCTCGGATATGGAGGAGATACTCGGTATGTCTGATCGCATTATGGTTCTGTGCGAAGGGCACCAGGCGGGGGTACTGGAGCGCGAGGCGTTCTCTCAGGAGACGATCCTCTCTCTGGCGTCCGGTCAATACTGATTTTCTTGAAAGTGTGAGGTGATCACTATGCAGAAAAAGAAGCTGAACTTGAAGGAATATGCGGTGTGGATCATGCTGGTGGTTCTTGTCGCCGTGTTCTCCCTTGCGGTGCCCAATTTTGCCACCACCGGCAATATGGTCACCATCCTGCGGCAAGTTGCCAATATCGGTATTTTGTCCGTGGGTATGACCTTTGTACTGATCTCCGGCGGCATTGACCTGTCCATCGGCAACCAGATGGGTCTGGTGGGCGTTATCGCCGCGCTGCTGATGGTGCAGTATAACGTCTCGCCCGTGCTTGCCTGTCTCGTGGGTTTGGTGGTAGGCGTGGTCGTGGGTCTGATCAACGGACTGCTCATTACCTATACCCAGATGCCTCCGCTGATCATGACGCTCGGCATGAGCTACGCCACCAGAGGCATGGCGTATATCATCACCGGCGGCTATCCCGTTTACGGTCTGCCGGAGAGCATGAAATGGATGGGACAGGGCTATCTATTCGGCGTTATCCCCGTGTGCGTGCTGGTCATGGTCATCGTGATCGCCATCGGTGCGTTCATTATGAACAAGACCTATGTGGGACGCCAGTTCTACGCCATCGGCAGCAACGAGGAGGCCGCCCGCCTCTCCGGACTGCGGGTGCAGCGCATCCGTGTGCTGGGCTACGTGATCGCGGGCTTCCTGGCCGCACTGTCCGGCATTGTGCTGATGTCCCGTGTGAACTCCGGCCAGCCCATGAACGGCAACGGCATGGAGATGGACGCGTTGATCGCCTGCGTGGTGGGCGGCATCAGCGTCACCGGCGGCGAGGGCAAGGCCACCGGCATGATCGGCGGTATGCTGGTCATGGGTATTCTCGCCAACGGTATGGCGGTGGCGGGTATGAGCGAGTATCTTCAGATGCTGGTCAAGGGTGCCGTGCTGGTCGCCGTGGTCGCCATCGACTGCTTCAGCCGTCACCACTCTCTGAAGTCTCTGCTGAAGAAGTAAGGAGGAGAGCATATGGGCTTTTATAACGGTTCTTTTTACGCTAAGTCGCTGAATATGGACACCTCCATAGGGGTGATCCTGCCCCACGACAGCCGGAAGCATCTGGGTGTGGAGCCGCTGCACGCGGGGATCACGCCGTCGGAGAAGCCGAAAACGCTGATCCTGCTCCACGGGCTGTCCGACAACTGGGCGGCGTGGATGCACCGCACGTCCCTCCTGCGCTACGCGGAGAGCTTCGACATCGCCGTGCTGGCTCCGGAGGTGCAGCGCAGCTTCTACATGGACATGCGGAACGGCCCCGCCTACTATACCTACATCACCGAGGAGCTGCCGGAGCTGGCGGCCAAGCAGTTCAATATTTCCGTGGCTCCGGAGGATCTGATGATCGCGGGGCTGTCCATGGGCGGCTACGGCGCGCTGGCGTGCGGGTTGAGCCATCCCGAACGCTTCATGGGCATCGGCGCGTTTTCCAGCGTGGCGAATCTGCGTAAATTCGTGCTGGACGACGACTACGCCGGACGGAAGGAATTACAGGGCTGGCTGAAGGATCGCACCGGTATCTACGGCGAGGGGCTGGACTATCCGGAGGCGTTCGATCCGTATCATTTGGTGGAGCGTGCCGCGCAGCGGGAGAAGCTGCCGAAGCTGTACATGACCTGCGGTACGGAGGACTTCATGCACGAGGACAACGTGGCTCTGCGGGACTATATGCGGGAAAAGGGAATGGACTTCCGCTATGAGGAGTGGCCCGGCGAGCACGAGTGGGGCTTCTGGGATGTGTCTATCCAGAAGATGTTGGAGTATTTCCTGATTGGATGAAAGGAGAAAAAATATGATCCCTAAGACGATGAAGGCACTTGTGGCGTATGGCAAGCATGACTATAAGCTGGAGACGAACTATCCCGTGCCGGAGTGCGGCCCGGATGACATTCTGATCAAGACGGAGGGCTGCGGCATCTGCGCCGGTGACCTGAAATGTATGCACGGCGCGGAGCGGTTCTGGGGCAACGAGACGGAGCCCTCGTGGGTCAAGCCGCCGTTTATCCCCGGACATGAATTTCTGGGGCGCATCGTGGCCGTGGGCGAGAATGTGAAGGAGTACAAGCTGGGCGAGCGCATTACCGCCGACCAGATCGTGCCCTGCGGCGAGTGCCGCTTCTGCAAGAGCGGGCGGTACTGGATGTGCCAGCCCCACGCCACCTTTGGCTTCCAGGCCGCCAACAACGGCGGCATGGCGGAGTATGTCCGGTATCCCAAGACGGCGGTGCTGCACCGCGTGCCGGAGGATATGCCGCTGGAGAAGGCTCTGCTGGTGGAGCCCTACGCCTGCTCCAAGCACTGCGTGGATCGCGCACAGATCACCAATGAGGATGTGGTGGTCATCTCCGGTGCCGGTACGCTGGGGCTGGGCATGGTCACCTACGCCCGCATGAAGAACCCGGCAAAGCTCATCGTGCTGGATATGATGGATTCCCGTCTGGAGAAGGCGAAGGAATTCGGTGCCGATCTGGTCTGGAACCCCTCGAAGATGGATGTGACGGCGGAGATCATGAAGCTGACCGACGGCTACGGCTGCGACATCTACATCGAGGCCACCGGGCACCCCTCCTCCGTGACGCAGGGCATGAACATGATCCGCAAGCTGGGACGCTTCGTGGAGTTCTCCGTGTTCGGTGCGCCCACCACGCTGGACTGGTCCGTTATCGGCGACGGCAAGGAGCTGGATGTGCTTGGCTCCCACCTGTCTCCCTACTGCTTCCCCTTTGTTATTGATCATATCCATGACGGCAGCCTGAAAACCGACGGCATGATCACCCAGACCTTCGCGCTGGAGGATTGGGAGAAGGCTTTCGATTACGCCACCGGCAAGTACGGCCACTTCAAGATCGCGTTTGTATTCTGAACGGAGGCTGTCCATGAACAGTAACGACAAGATCCGCTGGATACGCTCCGGCGAGACTGCACTGGGCATAGAGCTGGGCTCTACCCGGATCAAATCCGTGCTGATCGGCCTGGATCATGCCGTGCTGGCCAGCGGCGTCTACCAGTGGGAGAACACGCTGGAGCACGGACTGTGGAGTTACAGGCTGGAGGACGCCATCGCCGGTGTGCAGGCGAGCTTCCGCGATCTGGACGAGGCGGTCTGCCGTGACTACGGGGTACATCTGGAGACTATCGGCGCCATCGGCATTTCCGGCATGATGCACGGCTATCTGGCTCTGGATCGCGACGGAAACCAGCTGGCTCCGTTCCTCACGTGGCGCAACACCAACACGGTGGCGGCGGCGGAGGAGCTGACCAACCTGTTTAATTTCAACATCCCGCTGCGCTGGTCCATCGCCCAGCTGTACCAGGCTATTTTGGAAAAGCAGCCCCACGTGCCGCAGGTGGCGCATATCACCACGCTGGCGGGCTATATCCACTACCGGCTGACAGGTCGCTTTGCCATGGGCGTGGGGGATGCCTCCGGTATGTTCCCCATCGACCCGGACACCTGTGACTTTGACCGGCGTATGCTGGGGCAGTTCGACACCCTTGTGGCTCCCTACGGCTTCCCGTGGCAGGTGCGCGACCTTCTGCCGGAGGTGCTGACGGCGGGGACGTGCGCCGGTACGCTGACTGAGGAGGGGGCGCGGCTGCTGGATCCCACGGCGGTGCTGCGTCCCGGCATACCGATGGCACCGCCGGAGGGCGATGCCGGAACGGGCATGGCGGCGACCAACTCCGTGGCGGTTCGCACGGGAAATGTCTCCGCCGGCACGTCCATCTTCTCCATGGTGGTGCTGGAGCGATCCCTGCGGCGGCTGTACCGGGATATTGACATCGTCGCCACGCCCTCCGGTCATGCGGTGGCGATGGTGCACTGCAACAACGGAACCACGGAGATCGACGCGTGGTGCAGGCTGTTCCGGCGTTTTGCCCGGCTGCTGGGCGCGGAGGCCGACGAGTCTACGATCTACCGGCTGCTGTTTGAGGAGAGCTTGCAGGGCGACGGCGACTGCGACGGCGTGCTCTATTACAACTACATGGCGGGCGAGCCGGTGGTGGGGCTGACAGAGGGTCTGCCCATGCTGCTGCGCCTGCCGGAGAGCTCCTTCACACTGGCGAACTTCATGCGCTCCCAGCTCTGCGCGGTCATGGCTGCGCTGGCGGTGGGGATGCGAATTCTGGAGGATGAGGAGGTCAGGATAGACCGCCTTACCGGCCACGGCGGGATCTTCAAGACTCCCGGCGTTGCCCAGCACTATTTGGCTGCCGCCATGGGCGCGCCTGTCTCGGTCATGACCGGCGCAGGCGAGGGCGGCCCCTACGGCATGGCACTGCTGGCGCAGTACCTCAAGGTACACGACGGCGGGCGCACGCTGGAGGATTTTCTCCGGGAGGACGTGTTCCGGGCGGAGGAGAGCAGCGTCTATGTTCCCACGGACGAGGAATGTGCGGCGTACCGCCGCTATCTGGAGCGGCACAGCCGCGGTTTGGCGGCAGAGCACGCCGCGGTGGGAGCGTTCTTAAAGGATACGCGTATACTCTGAAACAGGATATAGCAAGGGGCAGGGGCACTATGGATTCCATAGTGCCCCTGCTCTTATGCCGCGTATTTACTTTTGGGAGAGGGAGAATATCGCTCGAAACGCGGCAGGCTCAAAGCTCCGGGTAGCCTTCCTTCAAGGTCTCGTCGTAGTGGGCGCGGTCGCCACCGATGAATTTGGGGCGCGTTCTCGCCGCCAGCAGAATGGCGTCGCCGATATGGTTCTGCGCCAGACGCACGGGCACCGCCACCTTCTTCAAGTGCATACCGATCAGCGTGCCGCCGATGTCCAGCCCGGCGTCCGCCTTGATCTCCTCCACCGCCACAGGATGCTTGCAGGCGTTGTAGGCGGCGGTGGCGAAGGAGCTGCCCGCCTTCGGCTGGGGCACGACGTTCACGATCTCCAGACCCGGCACCGCCTCGTGCTCCACAATGATGGCACGGTTCAGATGCTCACAGCACTGGGCGGCGATATACACGCCCATGGGCGCGAAAACGCTGTGCAGTCCGCTGAAAATGGCGTCCGCCACCTCCGGCGTGGACCAGCTGCCCACCTTTCTGCCTACCACCTCGCTGGTGCTGCACCCCACCACCACGATCTGTCCGCGGTGCAGGTGGGCTTCGTCCGCCAGCTCGCGGGCGGCGGCGGCGGACTGCCGGCGCACCTCCTCCAGCAGACTCCTGTTCTCTACATCATGCACGGTACCTGCCATAAAAAACACCTCATTCACACGTAAAATTCAAAAGCTATGGCGAGTCGTTGACCGACTCGCCATATAGTATATCACACGCAGAGCTTTTCTTCAAGATGGGTGCGGCGCGCCACCTGCAGCAGCAGGAAGCCAGCCACCAGACCCACGGCACCCTGCACCAGATTGCCGGGGATGCTGGCTGCGGCGCCGATGCCCTTGCCCAGCAGCAGTCCGGCGTAGCCGAAGTAGCCCGCCACCATGATGATCTCGGCGACGACGCCGCTGACCAGCGCGCCCGCGCTGTTCTTGCGGAACGCCTTGAAGATGAGAGCTGTCACCAGAGCCATGGCACCCTTGATGATGAGCGTGCCGGGGGCGTAATGGCCGTAGCCCAGCAGCAGGTCAGCCAGCATGGAGCCGATACCGCCGGCGGCAGCACCCCACCACGGGCCCAGCAGCCAGCCGCTCAGCAGCACGAAGCAGTCGCCCAGGTTCACGAAGCCGTTCATGGGGGAGGGGATCTGGATCACCATGGTGGCAACACAGCTCAAGGCCGCAAGCACCGCGGCGGTGACCATCGTTCTGATTTTCTTATCGGACATGACACATTCTCCTTTTACGTTGCACAGGCGGCGAAAATCGCCCCTTGCTTTTTTGCTTGACTCGTATTATAGTAGAAACTGGTATGATTAAAATATCCATTTTGATTTTACTTGTTAGTACCAGAAGGGAGGCGCACTATGCTCACCTACACACTGGATAAGGGGGCGGGAGTCAGCCTGTATGAGCAGCTGTACCGCTGCGTAAAGGAGGACATTCTCTCCGGGCGGCTGGCCGCCGGGGAGAAGCTGCCCAGCAAGCGGGCGTTGGCCGCCCATCTGGAGATCAGCGTCATCACGGTGAAGAACGCCTACGAGCAGCTGATGGCGGAGGGCTATCTGTCCGGGGTGGAGAAGCGGGGTTATTTCGTCAGCTCTGTGCTGCCGCCGGTGACGGCTGCGCCGCCTGCGCCGCAGGAGACGGCGGCGGAGCCGGAGGAGCGGCAGTGGTTCCTCGATCTGGTGACGAACTCCATCGACGCGGAGGATTTTCCCTTCACGGTGTGGGCGCGGCTCATGCGCCAGACCATACTGGAGCGGGGGACGGGGCTGCTGCACTCCACACCGCCCCAGGGGGCGTGGGCACTGCGGCGCGCCATCGCCGCGCATCTGCGGCAGTTCCGGGGCATGGACGCCGGAGCGGAGCAGATCATCGTGGGGGCGGGCACGGAGGTGCTGTATACCCTGCTGGTGCAGCTGTTCGGCAGGGAGCGGATCTACGGCGTGGAGGATCCGGGATACGGGAAGATCGCCCGCATCTACCGGAGCAACGGCGCGGCGGTCGCCGCCATACCGCTGGACGACGCGGGACTGTCGGCGGAGGAACTGCGGCGCAGCGGCGCGGACGTGGTGCATATCTCCCCCAGCCACCACTATCCCACCGGGCGGGTCATGCCCATCACCCGGCGGCAGGAGCTGCTCCACTGGGCGCAGGAGAGGCCGGAGCGGATCATCCTGGAGGACGACTATGACAGCGAGTTCCGCTTTGTGGGTAGACCGATCCCCACGCTGTTTTCCATCGACGGCGGGGAGCAGGTGGTGTATCTGAACACCTTTTCCAAGACCATCGCCCCCTCTATCCGCATCAGCTTTATGGTGCTGCCCCGCCATTTGCTGGCGGATTTTCAGGAGAAGCTGGGGTTCTACGCCTGCACGGTGTCCGCCTTCGAGCAGTACACGCTGGCGAGCTTCCTCTCCGGCGGGTACTACGAAAAGCACCTGAGCCGTATGCGTAAGCACTACCGGCAGAAGCGTGATGCGGTCATCGGTGCCGTGCGGCAAAGCCCGCTTGCCGACCGCGCCACCATCACGGAGGAGGACGCGGGGCTGCACTTCCTGCTGCGGCTGGACGGCGCGCCGCCGGACGACGTGCTCCGCCGGGAGGCGGAGACCCGGGGCGTGCGTCTGGCGATGCTGTCGGATTACTACCAGCAGCCTGAGGACGCGCCCCAGCACGTGCTGGTGGTGAACTACACCGGTATTGACATTGAGAAGCTGCCCGCCGCGCTGGGGCGGCTGGCAGAGCTGTGGAGGTAGGACATAGCTTGACGAGACAAAAAGGAGACGAGACGTATGTATGACGAACTGACGCGCTCCGACCTGCAGAAAATGCAGGAGGAGATCGACTACCGGGTGCAGCAGATGCGCCCCAAGCTCATTGAGGACGTGCAGACCGCCCGCGCCTTCGGCGACCTCAGCGAGAATTTTGAGTACAAGTGCGCCAAGCAGGAGAAGAACCGCAACGATGCGCGGATACGGTACCTGCAGCGGATGATCAAGACCGCCAAGGTCATCGAGGACAGATCGGCGGAGGACACGGCGGGGCTGTACGATACGGTGGAGATCTTCATGGAGAATCTGGGCAGGAGCCGGGAGATCCTGCTGGTGACGACGCTGCGGCAGGACGCGCTGAAGGGCTGGATCAGCAAGGAATCCCCCGTGGGGCAGGCGGTCATGGGGCGGAAGGCGGGCGAGCGGGTGTACGTGGACATGGGCGGCGGCAAGGGGTACTATCTCCAGATCCGCGCCATCCGGAAGGGGACGGACGACGGCAGCGTGCCCATCGGCAGCTTTTAAGGGCGGGCGATTTCGCATAAAAAAGCGGGCACAGGTCGAAAGTGCACAACTGCTTGCAAATCGCAGAGAAACGCGCCAAAAATGCAGCATTTTTTGCGGGGCGTTATGCAAGACGGGATTCGCCAAATTGCACAAAAAGAGGCGGAAAAGTTTTGTGGTTTTGCGAGGCGGAATTATGGGAAAGCCCCTTGTGAAAAACGCGAAATAGTGTTATTATCGGAATTGGTAGGGTATGGGTCGTCTGCGTAACGCACATCTCATACGTCTGCGGAACAAATTTTAGGAGGAATTTAATATGAATGCTTATCTGGCAAGCGTTCTGGAGAACGTTAGAACCAAGCACGGCAATGAGCCGGAGTTCGTCCAGACCGTCGAAGAGGTTCTGTCCTCTCTGGAGCCTGTGATCGAGAAGCACCCCGAGTACGAGAAGGTCGATCTGCTGGGTCGTATGGTCGAGCCCGAGCGCATGTTCACCTTCCGCGTGGTGTGGTGCGATGATAACGGTCAGTGGCACACCAACCGCGGCTGGCGTTGCCAGTTCAACGGTGCTATCGGCCCCTACAAGGGCGGTCTTCGTTTCCAGAAGAACGTGTACGAGGGCATCATTAAGTTCCTGGGCTTTGAGCAGACCTTCAAGAACAGCCTGACCGGCCTGCCCATCGGCGGCGGTAAGGGCGGCTCCGACTTCGATCCCGCCGGCAAGTCCGACGCCGAAGTCATGCGCTTCTGCCAGAGCTTTATGACCGCTCTGTACCGCTACATCGGGCCGGACATCGACGTTCCCGCCGGTGATATGGGCGTGGGCGGCCGCGAGATCGGCTACCTGTTCGGTCAGTATCGCCGCCTGAAGGGCGTTTGGGAGAACGGCGTTCTCACCGGTAAGGGCTTCTCCTACGGCGGCTCCCGCATCCGTCCCGAGGCCACCGGTTACGGTGCGATCTACTACCTGCAGGAAGTGCTGAAGCACGAGAATGACTCCATCGAGGGCAAGCGTATCGCCATCTCCGGCTACGGCAACGTGGGCTGGGGCATCATGAAGAAGGCGTCTCAGCTGGGCGCGAAGGTCACCTACTTCGCCGGCCCCGACGGCTACATCCACGATCCCGACGGCGTCATTACCGACGAGAAGCTGAACTTCATCCTGGAGATGCGCGCCAAGGATCCCATGCACTGCAAGCCCTATGCCGACAAGTTCGGCTGCGAGTTCGTTCCCGGCGAGAAGTGCTGGGGCGTCAAGGATGTTGACGTGTACATGCCCGCCGCCATGCAGAACGACGTCAAGATGGAGTCCGCTGAGAAGATCGCTGCTTCCGGCGTGAAGTACTACATCGAGGTCGCCAATATGCCCACCACCAACGATGCTCTGAACTTCCTGCGTCAGCAGAAGCACATCATCGTGGCTCCCTCCAAGGCGGTTAACGCCGGCGGCGTGGGAGTCTCCGCTCTGGAGATGGCGCAGAACTCCGAGCGTCTGGTTTGGAGTGCCGAGGAAGTCGATCATCAGCTGCACACCATGATGGAGAACATCCACCGCGTGTCCGCCGAGGCCGCTGCCGAGTACGGTCTGGGCTACGATCTGGTGGCTGGTGCCAACATCGCCGGCTTCAAGAAGGTCGCCGAGGCTATGATGGAGCAGGGCTGCTTCTAAGCCGAACGCCTTACAAGCAAATAAAAAGAGCCGCCCGAGGGCGGCTCTTTTCTATATTGAAAGACCCCCATCCGAGGGATGGGGGTCACGGTGTTTACTCGTCGTAGATGCCGAGGATGACGATGCCCGCCACCACCAGCGCGATCATGGCGTAGTGCTTCCAGCTGAGCTTTTCTTTCAGGAACAGGCGGCTCCACAGGACGGACGCCACGCAGTAGGCGGAGATAATGGGCGCAGCAAGTGCCACGTGCTCCGTGTCCGCCAGCGCGTAGATGTAGGCGAACTGACCCGCCGTCTCGCACAGCGCGCCCGCGTACTTGGGACCTTCCCGCTTGGGAACGAGGCGGCTCTTTTTGATGAGCACCACGTACACAAAGCACACGATGGCAGCCAGCAGGAATGTCAGCTCATAGGCGCAGTTGGCACTGTCCTCGTTCAGCGTCTCCAGCACGCGGCTGTCGGCGAAGGTGCCCAGCGCGTCCAGCAGGCAGTAGATGATGGGCAGGATCAGTGCCAACGCGGACTTGGCGTAGCGGTGGTTGCTGGCCTGCTGCCGTGCGGCGCGGAGATCGTCGTCCTCACGCGCCTCCACGATGCCCAGACCGATCACGCCCACGCACACCAGCGCGGTGGCGGCCAGCTGGGCGGGGACAAGCTGCCCCAGACCGCCGGTCGCCAGAGCCAGAACCGCCACCAGCGCGCCGGAGGAATTGCAGATGGGGGAGGAGATGGACAGCTCAATGTACCGCAGACCGATATAGCCGATGGTCATGGAGCTGATGTACAGCAGAGACACCGGCAGGTAGGTGAGGATGATGCTGCCGTTGATCTCCGTGCCGTTGATGAAAATTTCGTAGGCGGCGTGGAGACCCATCACAACACCCACCGCAATGACCATCTTCAGATGGCTGTATTTATCGTCCGCGTCCTGGCAGCCGATTTTGCTGAACAGGTCGCTGCCGCTCCAGCAGACCAGAGCGATCAAAGAAAACCAAAACCACATAATATTCTCCTTTTGAGTTTACATAAAATTTATATTCAGGAGAATATCGCAGGTGGCGGACGGCGGCGAAATGGATGGTTGGGGAGAAACATAGGTTTCCTCCGTAGTTTACATAATTTAGAGTTCGATCAAACCTGCCTCCAGCATTTCCTGGAGGCTTTTCAGGATGCCCAGCTTGGCGTGATACCAAGTCAGGCCGCCCTGAAAATACACGGCGTAGGGGGGGCGGATGGGACCGTCGGCGGAAAGCTCGATGGAGCTGCCCTGCACGAAGGCACCTGCCGCCATGATGACGTCGCTGTCGTAGCCGGGCATGGGGGCTGGCTCCGGGGCGGCAAAGCTGTCCACCGGGGCGGCACCCTGGATGCCCTTGCAGAAGGCGATCATGCCCTCCCGGCTGCCCAGCTCCACCGCTTGAATGATGTCGTGGCGCGTCTCGTCGGCGGGGGGCACCACGCGGAAGCCCAGCTTTTCGTAGCAGGCGGCGGCAAAGACCGCGCCCTTTACGGCGGAGGCGGTGACGGTGGGGGCGAGGAAGAAGCCCTGATAGAACTGGGTCAGCAGACCGAGGTTCGCGCCCACCTCCGCGCCCAGACCGGGGGCGGTGAGCCGCCGCGCACACCGCTCGATGAGATCGGCGCGGCCGCAGACGTAGCCGCCAGTGGGGGCGAGACCGCCGCCGGGGTTCTTGATGAGGCTGCCCACCATCATGTCCGCGCCCACGTTCACCGGCTCGGAAAGCTCGGTGAACTCGCCGTAGCAGTTGTCCACCATGCAGATCACGTCCGGCTTGCACGCCTTGCAGAAGGCGATCAGCTCGCCGATCTGGGCGACGGAGAAGCTGGGGCGGGTGGCGTAGCCCTTGGAGCGTTGGATGGTGATGAGCTTCGTTTTTTCGTTGATGGCACTGCGGATGGCGTCGTAGTCAAAGGTGCCGTCCGGCAGCAGATCCGCCTGCCGGTAGGTGACGCCGTACTCCCGGAGGGAGCCGACGGAGGGGCGGATGCCGATGACCTCCTCCAGCGTGTCGTAGGGAGCCCCCACGGGGCTGAGAAGCTCGTCCCCCGGCAGGAGGTTTGCGCCCAGAGCCAGAGACAGCGCGTGGGTGCCGCAGGTGATCTGGGGACGCACCAGAGCGGCCTCCGCGCCGAAGCAGTCGGCATAGACGCGCTCCAGCGTGTCGCGCCCGTCGTCGTCGTAGCCGTAGCCGGTGGAGAGATTGAAATGCCGCGCCGCCACGCTGTTCTTCTGCATGGCACCGATGACCTTCAGCTGGTTCGCCTCGGCGATGGCGTCGATGGCGTCAAAGCGCGGGCGGAGGGCGGTCAAAATATCCTCGCTGAACGACAGCACCTTGTCGCTGACGCCCAGAGCCTTATACTGTTCCTTCATAATTCACCTCAGTCGGGAAATTGCACGCCGTTCAGGCGCATGATGAGCCGGATGGGGTAGTCCCGATCCAGATAGTTTTTTTCGTACCACGCGAAGGTGGCGGCAGGAAGATGTACCAGCTCGGGAGCCTCGCAGCGGAATGTCTCAAAGGTCCTTTGGTCGCCGCTGAGCAACGCGGCGGCCACGTCCAGCCGCCCCTCCTCCGCCAGACGCAGCAGCGCACCGTCCATGACGGCGGCGCAGCCTTGCTCCTCCTCGCCGGCGTAGTCCTGCCGGTGGGCGAGCCAGTAGAGGAACTCCTCCGGATCCAGATCCAGCTTGGTGGTGATCTGGCTCAGCTTGAAGAACTCCCTGCGATCCATGCGCTTGAGCACGTCGATGAGATACTGTACCAGCCCGTCATCCATGGCGATGCAGTCCAGAAACACCTCGAAGGCGTGCTTGTCCGCATCGGGGTCGCCGGCGGCGTCCTCCTGCACCGGCTCCGGAGGCGTTGGGTCGGGGGCTGTCTGCCCGGCGTTTTGGAGAAACGCGCCGAAGTCCGCCAAGCCGTCGTCGTCAAAGAGGGAGGGGGGCAGCTCCGTACCGTCCTGGGCGGCGCAGGCGCGGACGAAGGACACCATGCCCATGGCTTGCAGCTGCTGTCCCAGAGACTGCACGCGCTGCGCCTCGCCGCCCTCCGGCAGAGTGATACCCTCCGGGGCGGGGCGTTTGCCCTCCAGCAGCTCCGTCATATATTGCAAATAGTAATCGAAAAGGGTCATACGGCTCCCTCGCTTTCCAACTTGGCATTGTACCATAGACGGCTTGCCAATGCAAGAAATATCGGGTATGATAGGGGAAAAACGTGGAAGGGAGCCGCCTATGGAGCCGTATTACGTCTATATCCTCCGCTGCCGGGACGGCAGCCTGTATACGGGCATTACCAACGACGTGGCGCACCGGCTGCGCCTGCACCGGAGCGGCAAGGGGGCGAAATACACCCGCGCCCACCCGCCGGAGGCGGTGGCTGCGGTGTGGCGTTGCGGCGGCAAGGCGGAGGCGGCGAGGCTGGAGTACGCCATCAAGGCGACACTGACCCACGGGGAAAAGCTGTCGCTTATCGCCGCGCCGGAGGGAGTGGGGGAGTGGTTCCCCGCGCTGACCGGGGAATATACGCCGGTGGAGGTACCGGCGATGGAATGAAAAAAGAGCCGCCCGAAGGCGGTTCTTTTTTCATTCGTCCAGCTTGCCCCGCGCCCGAAGCACGTCGTCGGGGGTAATGGTCATCAAGTCGTCCCGGGTGACCGTCTCCAGCTTCGCCAGCCGGTTGTTCTGCGCCACGAGGATGTGCTCAAAGAGGTTCCGGACGCCGCGGGCGTTGCCGAAGCTGCTGTCCGCGCTCTCCTCGGCGATGTAGTCCCGCACCAGCGGCTCCGCCTCCGGCGCGAGGACGTAGCCCTTGCCGCAGCGCATTTTGAAGATGTCGAACATCTCCTCCGCAGTGTAGTCCTCGAAGAGCAGAAAGCGGTTGAAGCGGCTTTCCAGACCGGGGTTGGAGTGGATAAATTTGTCCATCAGCTCGGTGTACCCCGCCACAATGACCACCAGATCGTCCCGGTGATCCTCCATCGCCTTGAGGATGGTGTCGATGGCCTCCTGCCCGAAGTCGTTCTCGCTGCGACCGTTGAGGGCATACGCCTCGTCGATGAACAGCACGCCGCCCATCGCCTTTTCGATGACCTTCTGGGTCTTGAGGGCGGTCTGCCCCACGTAGCCCGCCACCAGTCCGCTGCGGTCCACCTCCACCAGCTGCCCTTTGCTGAGGATGCCGAGGCTGCGGTAGATCCGCGCCATCATCCGCGCCATCATGGTCTTGCCGGTGCCGGGGTTGCCGGTAAAGACCATGTGGAGGGACATATCGGTGGTGGGCAGATCGTGCTGCTGGCGCAGCTTGTAGACCTGCACCATGTTGATGAGGTCGTGCACCTCGTCCTTCACCACCTGCAAGCCGATGTAGCTGTCCAGCTCCGATAGAAGATCCTCGATCTTCTCCGGCGGCGGCAGCTCCTCGGTCTTTTCCGGGACGGCGTCGCCGCTCTTGGAGTCGGCGGTGGGGGGCGCGTTCTTCTCCGGCGCGGGCGCGGCAGGCGCGGGAACCTTGCCCACGCCCTCAAAGGGCGTGCCCCAGAAGTCGCTGCCCATGCGCTTGATGTTGTTCTCCGTCATGGAGCGGATCACGTCCAGCTGCTGCAAAATGATCTGGTCTTTCTTATCCATAGTTCCACCTCTCAGCGAAATCGAATGTGCTGCGCTGCGCGCAGTAAAAGCGCGGTGACGAAGCCGGTCAGCGTGCCGGTGACAAGGGACACCGCCAGCAGGAAGGGGAGATAGCCCAGCACCATGGTGCTGCCCAGCGTAATGACCGCTGCCGCCATCTGCCCTACGTTGTGGGCGGCCGCGCCGCCGAGGGATACGCCGTACACGCTGAGGCGGGGCAGTCGCTGGAGCAGGATCATCACCAGCATGGCGGTGACGCCGCCCAGCACGGAGAACAGCATGGCGGACAGGTTTCCGGCGAACAGCCCGCCCAGCAGGCAGCGCGTCACAAGGATCGCCAGTGCTGCCCCTGCGCCCAGACGGTACAGGGCAAAGACGGTGACGATGTTGGCAAGCCCCAGCTTTACGCCGGGGAGCGGGATCAGCAGCGACACGGGGAACAGCCCCTCCAGCGTGCTCAAGCCCAGTGCCAGTGCTGCCAGCACGGCGCACAGGGCGATATTTTTCGTTGTCCAACGCATAGCCGTCACCCCACGATCACGTCCGGCGCGTCCGAGGCGGTGCCCTCCAAGTGCACCACCACCTGCGCGGGAAGGCATACGATGGATTGCCCTGCGCGGATGATAACGCCGGTGTGGACGCAGTCCTGGGTGGGGCAGTCGCTGTCCGTCACCGCTACGCCGCCGTCCCTGCTGCTGACGCGGAGGGTATAGCTGCCGCCGGTGACGGTGGTCTCCGTGAAGTCGGACAGGGGGACGCGGCGCGTCTCCTCGCCCGCCACGGAGATCACCACGGTCAGCTGCCCGCTCTGGGAGCGGGGCAGATAGAACCACAGCGCGGCGGCCACCGCCAGCAGTGCGATGATCAGTGCCACCAGCGCGTCAAAGCGGTTGAATTTCAGCTCATGCTGCGAGGGGTTGGTAGACATAGCCGCTGCCCTCTCTCTCGTTAAAACAGTCCGCAAGACCGGGGGTGTACAGCACGCGCCCGTCCTCGGTGATAAGCACCATGTCAAAGACCGTGCTATGGGAACGCCAGAAATCCACGGCACCCGCCTCGCCCATGACGTACAGGGCGGTGGAGTAGGCGTCGGCACAGGTGCCCTGCCCGCCCATGGCTCCGTGGGTGATGATGGATACGCTGGTCAGATCACTGTCGGCGGGGCGGCCGGTCTTGGGGTCGATGATATGCTGGTACACGGTGCCGTCCGGCGCGGTGAAGTTCCGCTGATAGCCACCGGACGTGACCACAAAGGCGTCCGACAGGTCGAGGATGCAGGCGTAGTCGCCGCTGCTCCGGGGATCCTGAATGGCGACTGACCACGGCTTGCCGCCGGCGTTGGTGCCGTAAACATACACGTTGCCCCCCAGATTGGCGCAGCCGCCGGTGAGATCACTGCGGTGGAACAGGACGGCGGCGCAGTCGGCGGCGTAGCCCTTGGCGACGCCGCCCAAGTCGATGGCGCAGCCCTCGTCCAGCGAGATATTGTAGAAATCCGATTGGTGGACGTGTTCATAGCCCACCAGCGGCAGCAGCGCGTCGATCTCCGCCTGTGCGGGGACGCGGGGACTGTCGGACGTGATGCCCCACAGCTCCACCAGCGGGGCGATGGTCACGTCGAAGGCACCGCCTGTCTCCTCGCTGTGGCGCAGTGCCCACGACAGCAGCTGGGCACCGTCGTCGTCCCAGACGGCGCAGCCGTCCCGGTTCAACTGAGAGACCTTGCTGGTCGCCACCGTGCGGGAGAGGCTTGCCTCCAGCGCGTTGACGGTCTGGGAGATGCGGGTCAGCACGTCGGCGGCACCGTCGCCGATGGCGGTGATGGTCATATAGGTGTCCATGGCGAACAGGGACACCTCCTCCGGCTTGGCATTTGAGCAGCCGGTCAGCGACGCGCACAGCAGCGCACTCAGCAGCAGGGATACTACGCGCTTTTTCACAGCTCCCGCCGCCCTTCCAGTGCCCGCATGAGCGTGGCGTCGTCGGCAAATTCCAGATGCCCGCCCACGGGGATACCGTAGGCGAGCCGCGTGACCTTCACGCCGAAGGGCTTCAGCAGCCGGGCGATATACAGCGCGGTGGCCTCGCCCTCGGTGTCGGGGTTGGTCGCCATAATGACCTCGGTGATGCCGCCCTGCGCCACCCGATCCAGCAGGGACTTGATGTGCAGGTCGTCGGGTCCCACGTGGTTCATAGGGGAGAGTACGCCGTGGAGCACGTGGTAGTGCCCCCGGTACTCCCGGCTGCGCTCAATGGCGATCACGTCGCGGGGGTCAGCCACCACGCAGATGGTGCTCTCGTCCCGCCTCTGGTCGGCGCAGATGGGGCACAGCCCCCCGGCGGTGAGGTTCTGGCACACCGGGCACAGCGTCACACTGCGCTTGGCATCGGTGATGGCGTCGGCGAACGCCTGCGCCTCCTCGGCGGGCAGACTCAGCACATGGAACGCCAGACGCTGGGCGGACTTATAGCCCACGCCCGGCAGACGGGCGAATTGCTCCACTAATTTTTCCAGCGGTGCGGGAAAATACTCCATAGCCCCTTATCCTCTCAGCTCTTTGATCTTGGCGGGAATGTCCGCGCTCTTGTACACGGCACTGCCGGCCACCAGCACGTTGGCACCGGAGGCGATGCACAGCTTGCAGGTGCCGCTGTCCACGCCGCCGTCCACCTCCAGCTCGCAGGTGGGGTTCATGGCGTCGATATAGCCCCGGATGGTCTGCACCTTGGGCATCATGTCCGCCATGAATTTCTGACCGCCGAAGCCCGGCTCCACGGTCATGACCAGGATCAGCTCCACCTCGTTGATAAAGGGCAGCACACTGGCGGCAGGGGTCTTGGGCTTCACCACCACGCCCGCCTTCTTGCCCTTGGCGTGGATCCGCCGGAGGGCTTCGTGGAGGTTCTCCTCCGTGTCCGCCTCCACGTGGCAGGTGACGATGTCCGCGCCCGCGTCGCAGAACTGCTCCACATAGCGGACGGGACGGTCGATCATCAGATGTACGTCCAGAGGCAGGGAGGTGGTGGGACGGATGGACTTCACCACGGGGATGCCGATGGAAATATTGGGTACGAACAGACCGTCCATCACGTCCACGTGGACGTAATCGGCGGTGGCGATCTTCTCGATGTCCCGCGCCAGATAGGCGAAATCGGCGGACAGGATGGAGGGGGCGATCTTGATCATGGGGAGACTTCCTTTCGTGCCGCGCCTGACCACGGGCGGCGGATAATATTTACGGTATGCGGTATATTCACAATATACGGTGCGGTGATGCCGTGACGCACTGCACTGCGGTATAATTCGCCGCTTTTCCGGCTGATCGGCTTCACCGGGCGAGAAAAACGGCGACGCCGTATAATAGCCGCTCTGCGGCTATTATAGCATACACAGGGGGCGGATTGCAAGGCGGGGAGGGCACAAGGTAAATTTGTATAATCTGTGAACTTTGGATAAAAGGGGTTTACCTTTGCTGACTTTTCCTGTACAATATCTTGTCAGTAACCCTGTGATTTGACAGCAGGAGGCAAAGGGACGGTCGTATGAACTTCTTCCAACGCATCGGAAACGCGCTGTCGCGCTTTATGTACGGACGCAACGGTGTAGACCGGCTGGGGCTGACCATGATCTGGGCGGCTCTGCTGCTGGATATTATCAATATGCTCCTGCGGGAAAAGCCGGTGGTGAGCGGCATCACCGGTCTTGTCTCCGGCGTGCTCCTCTTCACGGCACTGTTCCGGATGTTCTCCCGCAATCTGGAAAAACGCAGGGCGGAGAACACCCGGTTCATGGAGAAGGTCTGGTGGCCGGTCAGCCGCCGTATGGCGGGCGCACGGCAGCAGCGCATGGACAAGGAGCACAGGTACTTCACCTGCCACCGGTGCGGCGCGGTGTGCCGCGTACCGCGGGGGAAGGGGCGCATCGTTATCACCTGTCCCCGCTGCGGCGGCGAGATACACGGAAAAAGCTGAAAAAAGAACCCTCCGGCGCAGCCGGAGGGTTTTTCCATATTCTCACAGTACCTTGCTGAGAAAGTCCTGCAGCCGGGGATCCTTGGGGTGGTCGAACAGGTCGGAGGGGGTGCCTTCCTCCAGGATCCTGCCGTCCGCCATGAACACCACCCGGTCGGCCACCTCACGGGCGAAGCCCATCTCATGGGTGACGACCGCCATGGTCATGCCGTCCTTTGCCAGATCCCGCATGAGATCCAGCACCTCGCCCACCATTTCCGGGTCGAGGGCGGAGGTGGGCTCGTCAAAGAGCATTACCTCCGGATCCATCGCCAGTGCGCGGACGATGGCGATACGCTGCTTCTGTCCGCCGGAGAGCATATTGGGGAACTCGTCCGCCTTGTCCGCCAGACCGATACGCTCCAGCAGCACCCGCGCCTGCGCTTCCGCCTCGGCGGAGGATTTTTTCTTCAGCGTCACCGGTGCCAGCGTGATGTTTTGCAGCACCGTTTTATGGGGGAACAGGTTGAAGTGCTGGAACACCATGCCCATCTTCTGCCGGTGCCTGTCGATGTTCACCGACTTGTCCGCCAGATCCACGCCGTCGAAGAAGATGGCACCGGAGGTAGGCTCCTCCAGCAGATTCAGACTGCGGAGCAGGGTGGACTTGCCGGAGCCGGAGGGCCCGATGATCGCCACCACCTCGCCGCGATGGATGCGGAGGTTGCAGTCATTCAGAGCGTGGACAGCACCGTGGTTGTACTCCTTGACCAGATGCTCCACGGAGATGAGGACGTTACTGCTTGTCGCCACGGCGCATTCTCCTTTCTATGGCCTCGATGCCCTTGGAGGCGGGATAGTTGATGCAGAAATAGACCAGCGCAGCCAGAGTATAGGGTGCCAGCGAGATACCGGTGGAGCCGGCGATGGTCTTGGCGGCGAACATGATCTCCGCCATGCCCAGCGTGGAGCAGATGGAGGACTCCTTCACCATGGTGACCACCTCGTTTGCCAGCGCGGGGAGGACGTTCTTGATGGCTTGGGGCAGCACCACCAGACGCATGGACTGCCAGCCGGACAGACCCAGCGACCGGGCGGCCTCCGTCTGTCCCTTGTCCACCGCCAGAATACCGGCGCGGAAGATCTCCGCCACGTATGCCGAGCTGTTCAACGCCAGTGCCACCACGCCGGGGATGAACCGGCTGATGTCCACGAAGCCGAACAGGGAGACGCGGGGCAGGGGGATGGCGTAAAACAGCCCGAAATAGATGATGGACAGCTGCACCAGCATGGGGGTGGAGCGGAACACGGCGATATACGCGCCGGCGAACCAGCGCACGGGCTTGACCTTACTCAGCCGCATCATGGCCAGCAGCAGGGCGGGGATCACCGCCAGCAGCACGGAAACCACCGCCAGCAGCAGCGTGTACTCAATGCCGCGGACGAAGGCAAGACCATACTTGGGCAGGAAGGAGAAATTAAAGAAGTCGGAGGGGCGCATATCGGTGAACAGGCTGCTCCACCACATACGAGATCAGTCCTTTCTGTGAATGAGTGCGCGAAAGTGCAAAGTCGCAGACGGCTTTGCACTCGCGCTTATGTGTTGAGGGGGTAAATCAGTCGGCGGTAACTGCCACAGCCACGCCAGACAGCTTGTCAGCATCGGCGATGAAGGTTTCGATCTTGTTCTCGGCAGTCAGCTTCGCGATAGCGGCGTTGATGTCGGGCAGCAGACCCTTGGGGTCGCCCTTGGCAACGGCGATGCAGTAGGGAGCGGCTGCGCCCAGCTCGGAGGAGGCATCGGCGATGACCAGCTCAGGGTTGGCGGCGGCATACTCAGCGGCCACGCCGCCGTCCACCAGAATGGCATCCACCTTATCATACACCAGCTCGTTCACCAGATCAAGCACGGAGGCGAGAGGCACAGGGGTGGCACCCTCGATGCCGTTGACGACATCCAGCTTGGTGGTGGCGGTCTGTGCGCCCACGGACTTACCGTTCAGATCCGCCAGAGTCTTGTACTGGTCGGCGTTGGCAGCCTTCACCAGAAGGGCGGGGGGCACGTCGGTGTAGTAGGGATCGGAGAAATCAGTGTTTTCCAGACGGTCGGGAGTCGCCTCCATGGCGGCAAGCACCATGTCGAAATCACCCTTGTCCAGAGAGGTCAGCAGGTTGTCGAAGCTCATATTCTCCACCTGCAGCGTCAGCCCCATCTCGTCGGCGACGTACTGCGCCACGGAGACGTCGATACCGCCGTAGACCATCTCGCCGCTCTCGTCGGGATACATGAACTCAAAGGGGGCGTAGTCGGCGGAGGTGCCCACCACCAACGTGGTCTTGGTATCGCCGTTATCGTCGGTCTTGTTGTCGTCTGCCTTCTGACCGCAGGCCACCAGGCTCAGAGCCATTACCAGTGCCAGCAGCATTGCCATAAGCTTTTTCATGTTCGTACTTCCTTTCAAATCGTTTATGGTTCTATACCGGGATCCGGAATATAGACGTTGTTTTCGGAGGACTTCCTCCTGACAGTGGCTACTATACACCATGGCTGCATAAATGTCAACAGTGTTTTGAATAAAAATCCGGGCGAAACGTGAATTTGTACAAGTACAACAGGAAAAAGCCGTGACAACAAGGAGGAGAGTTGTATAATTTGCCGTACCCGCCGCCGCATAAATGAATAAATATGCAACTATTCCGAATATTCCGCCCCAAACGCAGAAACACCAGCCGAAGGGCTGGCGTTTCTGAATCAAAGAAAGGGGTATCCATGAAGAAGCTGCAAAATTAAAGCTCCAGGAGCCGTGCGGCGAAAAGGTACGTCCGGGCGTAGTAGCTCTCGTACAGGGAGCTGATGATAACACCGCTGGAGGTACTGGCGTGGATAAACTGTCCGCCGCCCAGATAGATGCCTACATGACCGATGCCGCTGCCGCCGGTGGCGAAGAACACCAGATCGCCGGGAGCGCGCTCCGCGGAGGTGACGCCGCGGCACATACGGTACTGGCTGGTGGCACCGTGGGGGATCCCGATGCCGAAGGCACCGAACACCTTCATGGTGAAGCCGGAGCAGTCGATGCCGCTGTGGCTGGTGCCGCCGTACCGGTACGGGGTGCCCAGATAGGAGTACGCCTCAGCCAGAATGTCCTCCAGCAGCGTGTTGGTGGCGGCGGTGCCCTCGTAGTCCGCGTAGTGTACCGGCTCGCAGTAAGCGGACAGCACATAGCCCACGTCGGTGCCGTAGGCGACCTGATACCACTCGTCGTCTACCACATCCAGCAGCTTGGCGGCCTTGCCGTCAAAGATGATCCGCAGACGCTGGGAGTCGGTGTCCGGCTCGGCGCGCAGGGAGATGTAGGTGCTGCAATCCACCAGAACGCCGTCGTACTCCGACAGGAAGTTCTGCTTTTCCAGCGCGGCAGTCTCCAGCGCAAGAGCCTGGGCGTCCAGCTGGGAGAGGGACAGGGTGTCGTCCTGCTCCAGCAGTCCCGCTTCCTCCGCCAGCAGCAGACCGTCGCCGGTCTGGAGCGCGGTGGCGGAGCAGGAGGCTACGCCGTTTTCGGATAAGATCTCCGCCACGGCCTTGTGACCGGCGAAGTCGATGGGGGTGACCTCCTCCGCATTGGCGGCGGTGACGACCCCGGAGAACAGCAGCATACCGGAGAGACCCAGTGCTGCGAGTTGTCGTCCAAACATGGGAAATACCTTCCATTCGCATTGATTTTTGCCGGGGGTAAGGTTCCCGACGGACATTACTATAACACAACTCTATCAAAAAAGCTACATAAAAATTACAAATTGGAAACAAAATTTTCAGAATGGTTATAAATTGCGAAAAATATTGCAATATTTGCACAGCGCGTGGTATAATATCTGCAAAAAATGCGGAGGTGACACGGTGGAACCGTTGCAATACGAGGAGCGCGGCTATCTGAAGGAGCCGTTTCGTTTGTTTCATTTGGCAGACGGACGGGGGGAATATATAGAATATCACTACCATACCTTCCACAAGATCATCATTTTGCTGGCGGGGAAGGCGGGCTACGCCGTGGAGGGCGAGCGGTACGACCTGTCACCCGGCGACTTCGTGCTGGTGGGCAGCGGCAGCATCCACCGCCCCATTGTGGAGGCGGGGGACTACTACGAGCGGATGATCCTCTATATCGCCCCGGAGTACCTGCGCTCTCTGGCGCAGGGGGACTGCGACCCGGAGGAGTGCTTCCGCCGGGCGCAGGAGACGTTTCAATATGTGTTCCGCGACGAGGGCACCAGCCGCGTGCGCGTCCTGTTCCAGTCGCTGGCGGAGACGATGCGGCAGGGGGGGTACGGTGCGTCGCTGCTGGCGCAGGCGCAGTTCGCGGAGCTGCTGGTGGAGGTGAACCGCGTGGTGCGGGGCGGTCACCGGGTCGGTGCCGCCGGAGGCGATAGCAAGGTGATCTCCCTGCTGCAATATCTGAACCTCCACCTGACGGAATCGCTGACCATCGACGAGCTGGCGGCGCGGTTCTACATCAGCAAGTACCACATGATGCGCCGCTTCCGGCAGGAGACGGGCTACTCCATCCACGGCTATCTGACGGAAAAGCGGCTGCTGCTGGCGCGCCGCCTGCTGGAGCAGGGGTCGGTGCCGTCGGAGGCGGCGATACAGGCGGGGTATCAGGATTACTCCACCTTCTCCCGCGCCTATAAAAAGCAGTTTGGCTGCGGTCCCTCGGCGGACGCCCGCACTAAGCAGCACGATTTGCATATAACATCGCAAGATTTCTGATTTACTTTGCGAAAAATGCCCATATAATAGTGACCGTAAGCTTTGTTTGTGCAAGGAGGTCACTATGAAAAATTTTCTGAAGAATTACTGGTTCATCCTGTGTATGCTCACCGGCATTGTGGCGGGCTGCCTCGTGGGGGCGTTCGCCCCGAGCTTTGGCGGCAAGATCGAGTTCCTGGGCACGCTGTTCATCAACATGATGTTCTGCGTGGTGGTGCCCATGGTGTTCTGCTCTATTGCCTCCGCCATCGCCAACATGAAAAGTGCGCGCCGCGCCGGTAAGATCATGGGCGTCACCGTGGCTACGTTCCTCGTCACCGCCGCCATCGCCGGCGTGCTGATGTACATTGTCTGCCGCATCTTCCCCTTGGTCAGCGGTCAGTACACCGTGGTGGAGGGCGAGGTCGGCGACACGCTGGGCTTCGGCGACATGATCGTAAACTTCTTCACGAAATCGGACTTTATGGAGCTGCTGAGCCGCCGCGCCATTCTGCCCCTGATCGTGGCGGCGGTGCTGTTCGGCTTCGGCGTCCAGATGTCCGGCGGCCCGGCGACCAAGACCGCCCAGCTGCTCTCGGACATTACCGACTGCATTATGAAGACCGTGAAGCTCATCACCTACTACGCGCCCATCGGCTTCTTCGGCTTCTTCGCCAGCCTTGTGGCGACATACGGCCCCACTCTCATCGGCGATTACAGCCGCACCCTCATTATTTATTACGTAATGAGCTTCGCCTATATGTTCCTCTTCTTCCCCCTGTACGCCCGGTTCGGCGGCGGCAGAGGCGGCGCGAGGGTCATGTTCTCCAAGCTGTTCCGCCCGGCGGCGGTGTCCTTCGGCACCTGCTCCAGCGTGGCGACCATCCCCACCAACATGGAGGTGGCGGAGGAGACGGGCGTCAGCAAGGATGTCTCCGACATCGTGCTGCCCATGGGTGCCACCATGCACATGGACGGCTCCTCTATGTCCGCCATCATCAAGGTGGCGTTCCTGTTCGGCATCTTCGGCATGGATTTCTCCACCGATAAGGCGATCCTGGCGATCATCGTGGCGGTGTTCTCCTCCGTGGCGATGAGCGGTATCCCCGGCGGCGGCGGAACGGGCGAGCTGGTGGTCTGCACCATCTTCTTCCCCGACCAGCTGGCGGTGGCGTACCCCATCGCGCTGGCGATCGGCAATCTGGTAGACCCCCCCGCCACCATGGTCAATGCCGCCGGCGACTATGTGGTGTCCTTCATTGTCTCCCGCTATGTGGACGGCAAGGACTGGCTCCAGAAGCGTCTCCACGGCAAGACCGGGGAATAAACGAAAACGCGAAAAACGCGCCGTCCATCCGGACGGCGCGTTTTCCTTGCGTGTCGATAAACCCCACTGCGCGCAGTTTTTCTTTCTCGCAGGGGGAGCTCGAGGGGGCGAAGCCCGCCTCGAATCGGATCAAATGCCGCGCTAAGCCTTGCTCTGCAAGGCGTGCGTGGAGCGAAGCGAGTATTTTCGTGCCGCGCAGCGGCACGAAAATAACGGCATTATTTCAGGCTGTCGAGAAAAGCCGACGGCTTTTTCGACAGCCTGAAATGTGCAGCGGCTCCCCTGTGGGAAACGCTGTCCCTTATGAATAAGGCTGTGTTACGCTCTGCGCTTTCTCACCGTAAATGCCAGACCGCCCATGCTCAGCAGCCCGGCGGCGGCGTAGGCGGTCACGCCCGCGTCAAAGGTCTTGGGGGCGGTCGCCACACCGCCCACGGTGAACTCACTGGTGGCGTTGCCCTCGCTGGACAGAATGGTGATGGTGTGCTTGCCCGCCGCCAGCGTCCGCAGATAGACCGCCTTCAGATAGACCACGATGCTGCCCTCCTCAGCGACATAGTTGGTGGGGGCGATGGTCTTGCCGTCCACCTGCACCCCTTGGAAGCTGGCGAAGCTGGCGGAGGACTTAAACGTCAGACCGTAGATGCCGCTGCTGTAATCGGTGGGGGAGGGGGCGTCCGGGGATGTCAGCAGCGGGGTAATGGAGATGCCGCCGGACGAGGAGTAGTGGTGCCGCGCCGTGGGGGTGCCGTACTCCTCTCTGATCGTGTATACCTGATACTCGTGGACATCCAGATTTTTATTGACAGACCCGGAAGCGGCTTCCTCCAAGGCACCTGTTTCGCCCACTTTTATAGGAGGATAGACGATGATATTGCTGCTCTCAAAATGATCAAAAATCATTTCTCGTGTGCTGCTGACTTGACTCAGACCGGCACCTTCTTTATCCAGGTATGCCGCGATCCTATCGTTAAAAATCTTGATCTGATCCTGTACAGCGGTGTCGCTCAAGCCGCCTTTCACAAACCCGCTGTCATGCGAGATCTCATACGTGCCGCCGCTCTTGAGATGAAATATGGCTGTGGCATCCACTCTCGTGTGGTACGTGTGGGTGTACGTGTTTGTGGTCGTGCCGCCGGTCACGTCCGTGACCCCCGCCCATGCGGGCACCGTCAGCAACAGCACCATGACCAGTGCCAGCAGCGTCGATAGTACCGTTCGTTTCTGCGTCATAGTCGTATTCCTCCGTTTCTCCGTTTTGCGGGACTTCTCGTAAAATATTGTAGCACGGGGGCGGGGGAAAAGAAACGCGATTACCGCTTGCGTCCATTGCCGGTTTTGGCAATTTTTACGCCGCTCTTTCCTTTTGGCGGCGGAGGGGGTATACTTATAATAATGTAGGATCTGGGAGGTGCCGTATGCGCTTTTGCGAGCAGCTGAACGAGTATATCACCCGGCTGGGCTGCCGGGGCAAGGAGCTGGCGGACGGTGCGGGGCTGTCCGCCCCCACGCTGAGCCGCTACCGCACCGGCGAGCGCACGCCCTCCCGGGGCAGCACCGCTCTCTCCGCTCTCTGTGCCGCGCTGTCCGCGCTGGCGCGGGAAAAGGGCGTGGCGGACATGGACGAGGACACGGTGCAGGAAGCGTTCCTCCAATGCGACGAGTTCGCCGGGGCGGACAAACGGATGCTGCGGGAGAACTTCAACGCCCTCATAGACGTGATGGACGTCAGCGTGGCGAAGCTGTGCCGCTACACCAATTACGACCCATCCACCATTTTCCGCTTCCGCAGCGGTGCGCGGCAGCCGGCGGAGCCGGAGCAATTTGCCGCGGCGGTGGCGTCCTACCTGTCGCGGGAGATGGACACGGAGCAGCAGCGGCAGGTGGCGGCGGAGCTGCTGGGCTGTCCGGCGGGGGAGCTGGCCGACCGGGCGGCGTACTGCCGCCGCGTGCAGGAGTGGCTGCTGGGCAGCCACCCGCCGCGGGAGAACACCGTTTCCCGCTTTCTGACAAAGCTGGACGAGTTCGATCTGAACGAGTACATACGCTCCATCCACTTCGACGAGCTGAAGGTGCCCACGGTGCCCTTCCAGCTGCCCGCCAGATGCACGTACACGGGACTGCGCCAGATGATGGACAGCGAGCTGGACTTTATGAAGGCGGCAGTGCTGTCCCGCTCCATGGAGCCGGTGTTTATGTACAGCGATATGCCCATGACCGAGATGGCGAAGGACGCGGAATTTCCGAAAAAGTGGATGTTCGGCATGGCGATGCTGCTGAAAAAGGGGCTGAAGCTGCAAATCATCCACAATATTGACCGTTCTCTGCCGGAGATGATGCTGGGGCTGGAGAGCTTCATCCCCATGTACATGACCGGTCAGATCGAGCCGTACTACTTCAAAACGCCCCAAGGCGGCGTGTTCCTCCACTTCCTCCGTGTCAGCGGCACGGCGGCACTGTCCGGCGAGGCGGTGGCGGGGCACCACGCCGAGGGCAGGTACTATCTCACCAACAACCGCGCCGAGGTGGCGTATTACCGCCGCCGGGCGGACGCCCTGCTGGAAAACGCACGTCCGCTGATGGACATTTACCGCGAGGACAAGGCGGCGCGTCTCAACGCCTTCCTGCTGGCGGACAGCCGCACCGCCGGACGGCGGCGCAGCCTGCTCTCCGCCCCGCCGCTGTACACGGCGAAGCCGGAATTTCTGGACGGTCTCCTCCAAAAGCACGCCGTGCCCCAGGAGGAGCGGGCGCGTGTGCTGTCCTTCGCCCGCAGCCGCCGGGAGCAGGTGGAGACTTTTCTCAAGGAGAACGAGCTGCACCTGGAGCTGCCCCGCCTGACCCGTGAGATGTTCGACCAGTACCCCGCCGCGCTGTCCCTGTCCGGGCTGTTTTACGAGCGGGACATCCCCTACACCTACGAGGAGTATTGGGCGCACCTCCGCCAGACGGAGGAATTTGCCGCGTCCCATCCCCACTGCACCGTGGAGCTGACCAGCGGCGGCGCGTTCCGGAATTTGCAGATCACCATGCACGAGGGGCAGTGGGTCATGGTGTCCAAGGAGAAATCCCCTGCCATCCACTTCGTCATCCGCCACGCCAAGCTCCGCACCGCCATCGAGTGCTTCACCCCGCCCGTGGTGGAGGAATGACCGGCGGAAGGGAATGTCTCCAAAAAAGAAAGACACCCATGTGGGTGTCTTTCTTTTTTGTGATTGTCCACAGGTTTTGTTGCCTGCACTCCCACCCACCGCAAGGAAGGGGGAGTGTGAGGGGGGAACCTTTGACGGGTTCCCCCACTCGCGTTCAGTCACCCGCCCGCAGGCGACCACTTTTGCGTAGCAAAAGTGCTGCTCCAAAAAAGAAAGACACCCATGTGGGTGTCTTTCTTTTTTGGAGCGGGCGACGAGGCTCGAACTCGCT
>ERZ1026844.308-NODE-308-length-38738-cov-18.491818_pt1 | contig 38738 bp, 32 predicted proteins | sample MGYA00380152_ERZ1026844 | MGnify/ENA primary metagenome ERZ1026844 (study PRJEB33269, sample SAMEA4719788) | human gut metagenome | biome: human-associated habitat; feature: organic feature; material: feces | place: Cameroon | collected 2013-10 ... | reverse complement strand
CTCCTGCCCCGCGCCGCCGCCTGTCTCTCCCGTGAGCTTCGCGCCCTCCTCCCTCCCGGCGAGGGCACCGCGCTGGTGGTGGGGCTGGGCAACAGTGCCATGACCCCCGATGCCGTGGGCACCGCCGCGCTGGAGCACCTTCTCGTCACCCGCCATCTGCTTCAGGCGATGCCCCGCCAGTTCGCCGGGCTCCGTCCAGTAGCGTCCCTCCGCCCCGGCGTTCTCTCCGCCACCGGCGTGGAGACGCTGGAGCTGATCCGCGGCGCGGCGGCGCACATCCGCCCCGCCGTCGTCATCGTCATCGACGCCTTGGCGGCGCGCAGCCGCCACCGTCTCTGCGCCACCGTCCAGCTCTCCGACACGGGACTGACCCCCGGCAGCGGCGTGGGCAACCACCGCAAGGCGGTCAACGCCCGGACGCTCCGCCTTCCGGTGGTCGCCGTGGGCGTCCCCACGGTCATCGACGGTGCCGCCCTCTGCGGCGATGAGGACGCCGCCCCCTCCGGGCTGTTCGTCACGCCTCAGGACATCGACCGCCGCATCCGCGACATGGGCGCGCTCCTCGGCACCGCCATCACGCTGGCACTCCAGCCCACCCTCACCGCCGCAGACGTGACCGCCCTCCTCAGCTGACCTCTTGCAAAACCTCCCCCGGTGCGTTACAATAAAGCCACAAAAACCGCAAAGGGAGGTATCTCTATGGAATTTAACCCCCAGACGCAGCTGGCAGGTCTGCTGGAATGGATGGCGGAGCAGATGACCGCCTGTCACGGCAAAACCGCCGTCATCGGCATCTCCGGCGGCAAGGACAGCTCCACCGTGGCGGCACTTGCCGTGGCGGCATACGGGCGCGACAACGTGTTCGGCGTCCTCCTGCCCGACGGTGAGCAGCCGGACATCGACTACTCCCGTGCGCTGGTGGAGCACCTGCACCTGCCCCACACCACCATCAACATCCGCGACGCGGTGCAGGGTGTCCTCGCCGAAATGGAAAAGGCGGGCATCACCCCCAGCCGCCAGACCGTGGTGAACCTCCCCAGCCGCATCCGTATGGCGACGCTCTACGCCGTGGCGCAGTCTCTGGACAGCGGCATCGTCATTAACACCAGCAATCTCAGCGAGGACTGGGTGGGCTACTGCACCATCTACGGCGACAGTGCCGGAGCGTTCTCCCCTCTGGGAATGTACACCACGGAGGAGGTCATCGCCCTTGGACGGGCCGTGGGGCTGCCGGAGAAATTCCTCATCAAGCCGCCCTCTGACGGTCTCACCGGCAAGACGGACGAGGACAATCTGGGCTTCACCTACCACGCGGTGAACGAGTACGTGCGCCGCGGCGTGGTGGACCCCGCCGTTAAGGAGCGCATCGACGCCCTCCACCGCGCCAGCCGCTTCAAATTCACGACCCTCCCCGTCTACCACAACGGACTCCCCATGGCACTCACCGACGAAACCAACTACTACAACTGACCCTCCCGCCGCCGCGGCAAAAAAAAGAACGCCCCTCGGGCGTTCTTTTCCTATTCTGATCTCAGCCGTTGTCCGTCCGGTTTCTCCACTCCAGCTCCTGCTCCAGCTCGAATTTCAGCTTCTTGTTCTCCTCCACCAGCGTGTCGTAGTGCGTGCCCTGCACGTAGTATTTCACGAAGGCGAACGTCGCCTCGTTGAACTCCTCCTCGGTGTACTCCGGCAGCAGGGAACCGCCCTTGCGCCGCAGCCCGGACACCTCCACCACCACCAGCCGGCGGTGCTCCTCGGACAGCTGGAACAGCTTCAGCTGCTCCGGCAGCTCCAAGCCCAGGTCATAGCGATCGTTGACGATCTCCAGCAGCCGCCGCTGCTCCGGCTTGGCGGAAACGATGACGCCGTGCTCCGCAAACAGCCGCTTCAGATAGCTGGCGGAGACTTCCTCGCGGGTGATGGTGCCCTTACCGATGCCGGTGAGCATGGTGTTGGACAGATTCAGGCTCATATAGACCTCGCTGCCGGTTTTCGGATACTTCATGGTCGTACCTCCTGTGATTTTCCGTATTTCGCCCGCAGGGGCGTTATTCCTTCCGCCTATACCGTACCATACCCGGCGGAGAAATGCAACCGTATTTGCCGTTTCCGGTACCGATTTATGCGAAAAAATACCTATTTTTTCGAAACTTCCCGGTTTTTTGGTTCCAAATGTACCAAACATATGAAACGCTCCCCCACCCAAAATCACCCCTCTTATCACCCCTCCGCCCCGCCCTCTCCGCCGCTCCTATGAATAATATACAATGAACGCCGAATAATTATCCACCCTCGAAGCCTGTTCCCAAATCCCCCCGCCTATGCTATAATAACAAAAAACCACCCGATGAAAGGGGGCGACGCCCTTGCTCCAACGCGCCTATGTGGAGATCACCAACATCTGCAATCTCCGCTGCGACTTCTGCCCCGGCACCCGGCGCGCACCCACCGCCATGTCCCCCGGCGACTTCGGGCAGCTGGCGGAAAAGCTCCGCCCCCACACCCGGTACCTCTACCTGCACGTCATGGGCGAGCCGCTGCTCCACCCACAACTGTCCGAGATACTGTCTGTCTGCTGTGCGTTGGATTTTCGGGTCTGTTTGACCACAAACGGCTTTCTTTTGCCGGAAAAACTACCAATTCTCCACGCCGCCCCCTGTCTCCACCGGGTACACATCTCCCTCCACGCATACGAGGCGAACCGCACCCCCCTGACGCTGCCGGACTATATCCGCGGTTGTGTGGAAAGTGCCGTGACGCTCTCCGAGGGCGGCGTGACCTGTATCCTGCGCCTGTGGAATCGCGGCGGCGGCGACGTCCGGAACGGGGAAATCGAAGCCCTCATCGGTCAATTTGCCCGCCGGGACATGACCTCCCTGCCCACGGACAGAAAGGGCAGCCGTCGGCTGCTCCCCCACCTCTTTGTGGAAAACGCGGACAAATTCCACTGGCCGGGCGATCCCGCCTACCGCGGCCCCGACGCACAGTTCTGCTACGGGCTCCGCCGCCAAATCGCGGTGCTTTGCGACGGAACGGTAGTTCCCTGCTGTCTGGACGGCGAAGGGCACATCCCCTTGGGGAACCTTTTTACCCAGAGCATAGACGAAATTCTGACCTCCGACCGGGCGCAAAAAATTCTCCGGGGCTTCGACTGCCGCCAGCCCGCCGAGGAATTTTGCCGCCGCTGCGGCTTCGCCTCCCGGTTCAACGTCCCCCTGTGACGTGGTGATACGCAGTACAACTTGAAGTACAACGTGGTTTACCGTACTGTGTTCCACTGGACACGCGCCGAAATACCTATCCATTTTAACCCAATATTCAACGAACTCAAATGACTTTTACTGAAATTCTGCAACCCATTCCCGGCGTGCTGCTGCCGTGGTACGACCGGCATCGCCGCACCCTGCCGTGGCGGGAGGAGGTCTCCCCCTATCGCACTTGGGTGTCGGAGATCATGCTGCAACAGACCCGCGTGCAGGCGGTAATGCCCTATTTTTCGCGGTTTTTGGACGCCGCCCCCGATATTCTGACGCTCTCCCGTCTGCCGGAGGAGCAGCTGTTGCGCTTGTGGCAGGGGCTAGGGTATTACAGCCGCGCCCGCAACCTGCAAAGGGCGGCGCAGGTCATGGTCGCCCAGCACGGCGGCTGTATGCCGCAGACGTACAATGAACTGATAAAGCTCCCCGGTGTCGGAGATTATACCGCCGGTGCTATCCTGTCTATCGCCTTTAACCAAGCCGTTCCTGCCGTGGACGGCAACGTTTTGCGTATCGCGGCGCGGCTCACCGCCTGCGGGGAAAATGTCCTCGACACACGGACACGCGATAAGTTCCGCCGCGCCCTTGCGGACGTAATGCCCGCCCGCAGACCCGGCGATTTCAACCAGGCTCTCATGGATCTGGGCGCGGAGATCTGCCTGCCGAAAAAGCCGAAATGCGATGTTTGTCCCGCCGCAAACCATTGTCGCGCAAGGGCTGCGGGGATTCAGGACACCCTGCCCCTGCGGGAGAAAAGCACCGCCCGTCCCACGGACAGGCTGACGGTGTTCGTCCTCACCCGGCAGGACGGCAAAACGGCGATCCGCCGCCGCGGCGACAGCGGGCTTCTGGCGGGGCTGTGGGAGTTCCCCCACGCAGAGGGAGAACTGCCGGAAACCCTTGCGGCACAACAGCTTTCCGCGTGGGGACTGCGCGTCAGGGGCTGGCGCAGAACGCTCCGCGCCGCCCACCAGTTCACCCACCGCCGGTGGGAGATGACCGGCTACCTGCTGGATGTGGAGGGCGATGGAGAACCGGACTGGCTGTGGGCGGACGAGGCGGCGATGGAGGCGAAGGCGATCCCCTCCGCCTTCAAGGCGTTCACCGCCGCTTTGCGGGAAGAAAGTTCTGAAAACCAGTGAATTAACGAGAAAATCGCTATAAATACCGTAAATTAGTGGAGGAGAAAAGGGATGGCACAGCTCTATTTCAAGTACGGAGCCATGGGCTCCAGCAAGACCGCAAACGCGCTGATGGCGCGGTTCAACTATGAGGAGCGGGGGCAAGCGACGCTGCTGGTGAAGCCCCGTTTGGACACCCGCGACGGCGACCACATGGTCTACTCCCGCATCGGTCTGAAGCACCCTTGCATCTACTTCGACGAGATGCGCGCCATGCCGGAGGAGGAGCTGAAGACCTACGCCTGCATCATCATCGACGAGGCGCAGTTTCTCACGAAGGACGAGGTCTACTACCTCGTGCATCTGGTGGACGAGTGCGATATTCCCGTGATCTGCTACGGTCTGCGGGCGGATTTCAAGGGCGAGCTTTTCCCCGGCAGCTACCATCTTCTGGTGCTGGCGGACAAGCTGGAGGAGGTCAAAACCATCTGCTGGTGCGGCAAAAAAGCGGCGTTTAACGCCCGGTTCGACGAGAACGGACAGGTGGTGAAGGAGGGCGCGCAGGTGGTGCTGGGTGCCAACGACAAGTACATCGGGCTGTGCCGCCGCCACTGGATGGCGGGCGATCTGGGCCCGGACTTCGACATCCGCAGCGTATGAAATGTACGCTGTGTCCCCGCAGCTGCGGCGCGGAGCGGGACGGGAAAACGGGGGCGGGCTTCTGCCGTATGCCCGCCGGGCTGCGGGTGGCGCGCGCCGCACTGCACCACTGGGAGGAGCCGCCTATCTCCGGCAAAAACGGCGCGGGGACGGTGTTTTTCTCCGGGTGTACGCTGCGCTGCAGCTATTGCCAGAACGGGGATATTTCCGCCGGAGGGCAGGGCAGGGACATCGCGCCGGAGCGGCTGCGGGAGATCTATTTTGAGCTGCTCGGTCAGGGTGCCCACAACATCGAACTGGTGACGCCCACCCATTTTCTTCCGTGGATCCTGCCGTCGCTGGAGCCGAAGCTGCCGGTGCCGGTGGTCTATAACTGCGGCGGGTACGAGAAGGTGGAGACGCTGCGCCTGCTGGAAGGAAAGGTGGACGTGTGGCTGCCCGACCTGAAGTACAGCGATGGTGCTCTGGCGCGGGAGCTGTCCGGGGCGGAGGACTATTTCCCGGTGGCGTGCGACGCCATACGGGAGATGTTCCGCCAGACGGGGCGTCCCGTCTACGACGGGAACGGGCTGATGCGCCGGGGCGTCATCGTGCGCCATCTGGTGCTGCCGGGGTATCTGGACAACACCCGGCGGGTGCTGGACTGGCTGGCGGAGACGTTTGCGCCGGGGGACGTGGCGGTGTCGCTGATGAGCCAGTACACGCCGCCGCCTCACATGACCGGCCGCCTTGCCCGGCGTGTGACGGCGGCGGAGTACAGGGCGGCGGTGGCGTATATGCGGAACTGCGGCATCGAGGACGGCTTCGTGCAGGAGCGCACCTCCGCAGAGGAAGCGTACACCCCGGCGTTCGACGGCACAGGCGTGTGACGGCGGAGGCGCGGTAGGGGTTTATCGAAACAAAAAAGAGGCTGCCTGTGGCAGCCTCTTTTTCGATAAAGAGAGGGGGGGTATACCTCTTTTGCGGGGATTACTTGTCGTACATATCAATGAGCTTCAGCAGGTGCTCGTAACGTGCCTTTGCCTCGTCCTCGTTGCGCTTGAAGAGCACTTCGGCGCGCTCGGGGAACTCGCGGGTCAGGCGGGAGTACCGTGCCTCGTTCATCAGGAACTCCTGATAACCGCCGGCGGGAGCCTTGGAGTCCAGCGTGAACTTCTTCTCGCCTTCGGGGTTGTAGCGGAACAGGTTCCAGTAACCGCAGTCCACAGCCTTCTTCATTTCCTTCTGGCAGTTCATCATGCCGCCCTTGATGGAGTGCATCTCGCAGGGGCTGTAGCCGATGATCAGGGACGGGCCGTGGTATGCCTCCGCCTCGGTGATCGCCTTGATGGTCTGGGCGGGGTTGGCACCCATGGCCACCTGTGCCACGTACACGTAGCCGTACTGCATGGCGATCTCGGAAAGGCTCTTCTTCTTGACCTCCTTACCGGCGGCGGCGAACTGTGCCACCTGACCGATGTTGGACGCCTTGGACGCCTGTCCGCCGGTGTTGGAGTACACCTCGGTATCGAACACGAAGATGTTCACATCCTGCTTGGAGGCGATGACGTGATCCAGTCCGCCGTAGCCGATGTCGTAAGCCCAGCCGTCGCCGCCGAAGATCCACATGGACTTCTTGGCGAGGTATTCCTTCTTGCTGAGGATGTCGGCAGCCAGCGTGCAAGCCTCGCAGTCGCACAGCAGGGCACCCTTGGCTTTCAGCTGGGCAGCGTGCTCGGCAAACTGCGGGATGGCAGCCAGCTCCTCCACGGTGCTGATGCTCTCCTCCAGTGCCTTGACGTAAGCCTTGGCGGGCTCGGCGTTGGCGGTGCCGTCAGCCATGGTATCCAGCCACGCCTGTGCGGCGGTCTTCAGCTGGGGACGCGCCCACTCCACGGCGATCAGCTGGCGGGTCTTGTCCGCCAGATCCTCGCGGATCTTGTTCTGACCGGTGAACATACCCAGACCGTGCTCGGCGTTGTCTTCGAACAGGGAGTTGCACCATGCGGGGCCGTGGCCGTCCTTATTGGTGCAGTAGGGAGAGGTAGCCGCGGGACCGCCCCAGATGGAGGAGCAGCCGGTGGCGTTGGAGATATACATATGGTCGCCGAACAGCTGGGTGACGAGACGGGCATAGCTGGTCTCGGCGCAGCCGGCGCAGGAGCCGGAGAACTCCAGCATGGGCTGCTTGAACTGGCTGCCCTTGACGGTGTTGTCCTGCATATCCTTCTTCTCGGCAACCTCTGCCACGCAGTAGTCGAACACATCCTGCTGGGCAAGCTCGCCCTCCTGTGCCACCATGGTCAGCGCGTTGACAGGGCAGGCACCGATGCAGACGCCGCAGCCCATGCAGTCCAGAGGACTGACCGCCATGGTGAACTTGTATTCGCCCTTGCCCTTGCCGGCCTTCACGTCCACGATCTTGGCGGCCTCGGGAGCCTTGGCGGCCTCGTCGGCGGTCAGCGCGAAGGGACGGATGGTGGCGTGGGGGCAGACGTAGGCGCACTGGTTGCACTGGATGCACTTCTCAGCGTCCCAGGTGGGGACGGAGACTGCCACGCCGCGCTTCTCGTAAGCGGCGGCACCCAGCTCGAACTGACCGTCCACGTGATCCACAAAGGCGGAGACGGGCAGGCTGTCGCCGTCCATCTTGCCCACGGGCTCCAGGATCTCCTTGACCATCTTCACCAGCTCGGGCTTGCCCTTGAGCTGCTTGGGCTCCTTGGTGTCCACGGCGTTCGCCCAGTCGGCGGGCACGTCGATCTTCTTATAGGCGGTGGCACCCAGATCGATGGCCTTGTAGTTCATGTCCACCACGTCCTGACCCTTCTTCAGATAGGACGCCTTTGCCTTCTCCTTCATGTAGGTGATGGCCTCTGCCTCGGGCATGACCTTCGCCAGAGAGAAGAACGCGGACTGGAGGATGGTGTTGTTGCGCTTGCCCATGCCGATCTCGATGGCCAGGTCAATGGCATCGATGGTGTAGAGCTGGATGTTGTTCTGGGCGATATAGCGCTTGGAGGCGGCGTCCATGTGGTGGTTCAGCTCGTCGAAGTCCCACTGGCAGTTGATCATATACACGCCGCCGGGCTTGACGTCCTGCACCATCTTGAAGCCCTTGATAACGTAGCTGGGGTTGTGGCACGCCACAAAGTCCGCCTTGTTGATGTAGTAGGGGCTGCGGATGGGCTTGTCGCCGAAGCGCAGGTGGCTGATGGTCACGCCGCCGGTCTTTTTGGAGTCGTACTGGAAGTACGCCTGCACGTACTTGTCGGTGTGGTCGCCGATGATCTTGATGGAGTTCTTGTTGGCACCCACGGTACCATCGCCGCCCAGACCCCAGAACTTGCACTCGATGGTGCCCTCTGCGGCGGTGTTGGGACAGTTGGCGTCCTCAGGCAGAGACAGGTTGGTCACATCGTCCACGATGCCGATGGTGAACTGACGCTTCATCTCGTCCTTCTTCAGCTCGCTGTACACGGCGAACACAGAGGCGGGAGGCGTGTCCTTGCTGCCCAGACCGTAGCGGCCGCCGATGACCTGCACGTCGTTCTTGCCGGCGTTGGCAAGGGCGGTGACCACGTCCTGATACAGAGGCTCGCCCTGGGAGCCGGGCTCCTTGGTGCGATCCAGAACGGCGATCTTCTTGGCGGTGGCGGGGATCGCCTCGATGAGCTTTTCGGCGGCGAAGGGACGGAACAGGCGCACCTTCACCAGACCCACCTTCTCGCCGTGGGCGTTCAGATAGTCGATGACCTCCTCCGCCACGTCGCAGATGGAGCCCATGGCGACGATGACGCGGTCAGCGTCGGGCGCGCCGTAGTAGTTGAACAGCTTATAGTCGGTGCCCAGCTTGGCGTTGACCTTGTCCATGTACTTCTCCACCACGGCGGGCAGCTCAGTGTAATACTTGTTGCAGGCCTCGCGGTGCTGGAAGAAGATGTCGCCGTTCTCGTGGGAGCCGCGCATATGGGGATGCTCGGGGTTCAGTGCGTGACGGCGGAACTCAGCCACGGCATCCATGTCGCACATATCCTTCAGATCCTCGTAGTCCCACACGGCGATCTTCTGGATCTCGTGGGAGGTGCGGAAGCCGTCGAAGAAGTTGATGAAGGGCACCTTGCCGGACAGGGCGGCCAGATGCGCCACGGGGGAGAGGTCCATGACCTCCTGCACGTTGCCCTCGCACAGCATGGCGAAGCCGGTCTGGCGGCACGCCATCACGTCGGAGTGGTCACCGAAGATGTTCAGGGACTGGGTGGACACGGTACGGGCGGAGACGTGGAACACGCAGGGCAGCTGCTCCGCCGCGATCTTGTACATATTGGGGATCATCAGCAGCAGACCCTGGGATGCGGTGTAGGTGGTGGTCAGCGCACCGGCACCCAGAGAACCGTGGACAGCACCGGCGGCACCGGCCTCGGACTGCATCTCGACCACCTTGACCTTGGTGCCGAAGATGTTCTTCAGACCGTTGGCACTCCACTGATCCACGAAGTCCGCCATGGGACTGGACGGAGTGATGGGGTAGATGGCAGCGACCTCAGAGAACGCATAGGAAACGTGCGCCGCAGCGTTGTTGCCATCCATGGACTTCATTTTTCTTACCATAATGAGCCTCCTTAACATATTATATGCTTCCGGACTGCAAAAGGGCGCGAAATGCCCATTTGTACGGAACGTTAGGCATGGTCATAGTAACACAAAAAAATAGGAATGTAAACCTCATTTTCGTGATTTCCTCCACGGTGAAACTTTTTTAGCACGGTGCACAAAATCTCTCATGGTGGAGCGGGCGAACGTGGGCGGGGTGACAAGGGAGACGGGGACGGCGGGGGAAAAACAGGGGAGTTTTTTGGAAAAACGGCTGTTCACCGGGAGGTTTTTGTGGTACAATGCAGAGTACTATACTATTAAGGTGAAGGGGGCGGTGTCCATGATGGTCACGGTGCGCTCGCTGGGTCTGACGGGTATCACCGGCTACGAGGTGTCGGTGGAGTGCTTTCTCTCCGGCGGGCTGCCGGGGTTCGACGTGGTGGGGCTGCCGGACGCGGCGGTGAAGGAATCCCGCGAGCGCGTCCGGGCGGCGGTGAAAAACTGCGGGGCGAAGTTCCCCGTCAGCCGCATTACGGTGAATCTGGCTCCCGCACGGGTGCGGAAGGAGGGCACGGTCTACGACCTGCCCATCCTGCTGGGGATACTGGCGGCGGCGGAGGAGATCCGCCCCCTGCCGGGGGACGCGGCGTTTTTGGGGGAGCTGAGCCTCTCCGGTGCGCTGCGTCCCGTGACCGGCGTGCTGCCCATGGCGTTGACCGCCGCAAGGCTGGGCTTCAAGACGCTGTACGTCCCGGCGGAGAACGGCGCCGAAGCCACCCTTGCCGACGGACTGACCGTCTACGGCGTGGAGGACGTGGGGCAGCTCCTCGCCCATCTGCGGGGGGAGACGGCCATGACCCCCGTGCCCCGGTGGGAGCCGGTGCGCGAGGACCGGCCGCTGCCGGACTTCGCCGACGTCATGGGGCAGGAGAACGTGAAGCGGGCGTTGGAGATCGCCGCCGCCGGCGGTCACAACGTACTGCTGGTGGGGTCGCCCGGCGCGGGAAAATCCATGCTGGCGCGGCGGCTGCCCTCCATCCTGCCGGATATGACGCGTGCGGAGGCGTTGCAGACCACGGAGATCTACTCCGTGGCGGGAATGACCGACGCACGGCACCCGTTGGTGGATGTGCGCCCCTTCCGCAGCCCCCACCACACGGCGTCCACCGTGTCTCTGTCCGGCGGCGGCGGAGTGCCGCGGCCGGGGGAGATCTCGCTGGCGCACAACGGCGTGCTGTTTTTAGATGAGCTGCCGGAGTTCGACAAGTCGGCACTGGAGACGCTGCGCCAGCCCTTGGAGGACGGGGCGGTGACCATCACGCGGGCGTCCGGGTCGCTGACGCTGCCCAGCCGGTTCATGCTGGTGTGCGCCATGAATCCCTGCCGCTGCGGGTGGTACGGCCATCCCTCCGGGCGGTGCACCTGCTCCCCGCAGCAGGTGGAGCAGTACATGCACAGGATCTCGGGACCACTGCTGGATCGGATAGATATGCACATCGAGGTGCCCTCCGTGGAGTACGAGGCCATGCGCCGCCGGGAGCAGCCGGAGCCCTCCGCCGCCATACGGCAGCGGGTCAACGCCGCCCGGGAGGTGCAGAAGCGGCGGTTTGCAGGCACGGAGGTGTCCTGCAACGCCTACATGACGCCGCCCATGATCGGGCGGTACTGCCGGCTGGACGAGGCGGGCGAGAAGCTCATGCAGGGGGCGTTCGAGCGGCTGGGGCTGACGGGTCGGAGCCACGACAGGATACTGCGGATGGCGCGTACCATCGCCGATCTGGAGGGGGCGGAGCACATTGAGGCGCAGCATCTTGCCGAGGCCATACAGTATCGAAGCAGCAGCTTGCTGAAATAGGAGGACGCCGCGTGAATATCCCCGGTTTTTTGGTCTATTGCGCCATTATGGCGGTGACGCCCGGCCCCAACAATCTGATGAGCCTGTATCTGGGCGCGAGAGGCGGCTGGCGCGGCTTTTGGAGCTTCTTCGGCGGCAGCATGACGGGACTGGGTGTCAAATGCGTGCTGTGCGGTCTGCTGAATGTGCTGCTGGCGGAGAAGGTGCCGGTGCTGGTGCCCTATCTCAAGTGGCTGGGCGCGGCGTATATGCTCTACCTCGCCTTCTGCATGGTGAAAAGCGGCGTGCGGAGCGGAGAGGACGAGGAGAAAAGCGGCGAGGGCACCTTCCGCAGCGGCGTGCTTTTGCAGGTGCTGAACGTGAAAAGCTGGGTGGCGGCACTGAGCATCTTCTCGGTGTACGTTATCCCCTTTACCACCGCCGTTATCGCCATACTGGCCGCGGCGGCGACGTTTACCTTTTTCTGCGGACTGGCGAGCCTGCTGTGGTGCGGCTGCGGCACGGTCATGCAGCGTCTGTACCGACGCTTCCGCCTGCCGGTGAGCATCGCGCTGGCGGTCATGCTGGTGCTGTGCGCCTGGAGCGCGGTGAAATAAATCGACAAGGAGAAACCATACCATGCACGAGATCATTCTGTGCAAGCTGGGCGAGGTCGTCCTGAAGGGACTGAACCGCCGCAGCTTTGAAATGAAGCTGATGAGCAATATCCGCCGCCGTACCCAGCGGTTCGGCAAGTGGAAGATATATTCCCGCCAGTCTACCATCTACGTGGAGCCTGTGGAGGACACCTGCGACATGGCGGGAGCCTACGGTGCCTGCAAGCAGGTGTTCGGCATCATCGCCATCACCCGCGCCCTGCCCTGTGAAAAGACGAAGGAGGCGATTTTCGACACCGCCAAAACGTATCTGGGCAGTGCGCTCACCGCCGCCAAGAGCTTCAAGGTGGAGAGCAAGCGGGCGGACAAGTCGTTCCCCATGGGCAGCATCCAGCTGAGCCAGTGGGTGGGCGGCGCGCTCCACGACGCCTTCCCCCACCTGACGGTGGACGTTCACCACCCGGAGCTGACGGTGTACATCGAGGTGCGGGAGGACGCGGCTTACGTCCACGGCCCTGCGGAAAGTGCCGCCGGCGGACTGCCGCTGGGCATGGGAGGCCACGCGGTGAGCCTGCTGTCCGGCGGCATCGACAGCCCCGTGTCCAGCTATATGATCGCCAAGCGCGGCGTCCAGCTGGAGATGATCCACTTCGCCTCCCCGCCCTACACCAGTGAGGCGGCGCGGGAGAAGGTCTTGCAGCTGGCGCAGGAGCTGACGCCGTGGTGCGGTCGTCTGGCGGTGTTCATCATCCCCTTTACCGAGATACAGGAGGAGATACGCCGCAAATGCCCGGAGGATCACTTTACCCTCATTATGCGGCGGTTTATGATGCGCCTTGCCGATATGCTGGCTCACGAGCTGCGCTGCCGCGCCCTCGTCACCGGTGAGAATCTGGGACAGGTGGCCAGCCAGACCATGCAGGCGCTGGCCGTCAGCGAGGACGTGACCACCATGCCGGTGCTGCGCCCCCTGATCGGCATGGACAAGGAGGAGATCGTGAAGATCGCCCGCCATATCGGCACCTTCGACACGTCCATCCTGCCCTATGAGGACTGCTGCACCGTGTTCACCCCCCGCCACCCCAAGACGAAGCCCAGCGTGGAGGAGGCGCGGGAGTACGAGAGCGCGCTGGACGTGGAGGGGCTTTGCGAGAGAGCCATGGCGAATCGCGAGATGATCCGCGTCAAGCCGGAGGTGTGATATGACGGAAGGACTGGCGGCACAGGCGTTGCGGCTGTGCCGGGAAAAGGGGCTGACCGTGGCGGCGGCGGAGAGCTGCACCGGCGGGATGATCGCCTCGCGCATTACCGGCGTGCCCGGCGCGTCCCAGGTGTTTCTGGGCGGCGTGGTCAGCTATACCAACGGGGTGAAGGAGCAGGTGCTCCACGTGCCGGGGTCGCTGCTGACGCTGTGCGGCGCGGTGTCGGCACCGGTGGCGCGGGCGATGGCAATGGGCGTCCGGCTGCTGACCGGTGCGGACATCGCCGTGGCGGTGACGGGTCTGGCGGGTCCCGACGGGGACGACCGGGGCAACCCGGTGGGGACGGTGTTCGTCGCTCTGTCCGCCGGGACGGAGATACAGGTGCGGCAGCTTGCCCTCACGGGAAGCCGGGAGGACATCCGGCGGCAGAGCACGGACAACGCGCTGGAGATGATATGCAGCTGCGCGGCGTGCGCGGAAGAGAAGATAAAGGAGTAAAAAGACTATGGCAAAGAACAGCTATAAGGCTACCGTGAACCAGTATGCCAATCAGGAGGAGGCCATCCGCAAGGCGAAGGGCAACCCCAACAAGAACATTCACAGCAAGAAGAAAAACAGCAACTACGGCGGCTATACCACCGGCGCGTACATGGCGCACAAGGTGGCGGAGACGGTGGGCAAGCAGGAGCGCGTCAAGCTGCCCACATGGCTGAATGTGACGCTGGGCGTGGAGTTCGCCGCCGTGATGGCGGTGCTGATCCTGCGCCTGACGGCGTTCAAGGAAAGCGCACTGATGACGCACCTGTCCTCGGTGCTGCTGGGCGTGACCTGCGGCACGCTGTTCTACATCCGCAAGTATAAGAACACGAAAAAGACCGGTGCCCTGTACAGCATCATCACCATTGTGCTGGTGGTCATGTGCCTGCTGTATACCACGTTCGGTCTGCTGGGGCTGCTGGGCTTTTTCGGCTGACAGTCCCCCGCGGCGGAGCCGCGTATTTCCCGTAGAGAGGAGCCAATGCTATGGCAGAGCTGACCCCCATGATGCGGCAGTATATGGAAGTCAAGGAGAAGAATCCCGACACGCTGCTGTTTTTCCGCTTGGGTGATTTTTATGAGATGTTCGGGCAGGACGCCCGGACGGCTTCGCGGGAGCTGGATCTGGCTCTGACCACCCGCGACAAGAGCAAGGATAAGCCCGACGAGGAGCGCATCCCCATGTGCGGCGTGCCCTACCACTCGGCGGAGGGCTATATTGCGCGGCTGATCGCCAAGGGATACAAGGTGTCCATCTGCGAGCAGACGGAGGACCCCGCCCAGGCCAAGGGTCTGGTGCAGCGGGAGGTCATCCGCACGGTGACGCCCGGCACGGTGCTGGACGACGCCTGTCTGGATGCGTCGCGGGGGAACTATCTCTGCGGCGTGTACCTCACCGACACGGCGGCGGGACTGTGCGGCGCGGACATCTCCACCGGGCAGGCGCAGGTGACGGTGTTCACCGGGGAGCAGCGGATGACGGGGCTTCTCAACGAGCTGGGGCGGTTCGCCCCGGCGGAGGCGGTGCTGAACGAGCGCGCCTACCGGGACGAGACGCTGACCGCCGCGCTGGAAAACCGGTTCTCCTGCCGCCGGGAGCGGCTGGGGGACGGGCGGTTCGACGTGCGGGACGCGGAGAAGAAGGTGCGCCTGCAATTCGGCGAGGACGCACTGGCGCACCTGCCCCGGAACGAGACGGCGCCGCTGCTGGCTCTGGGCGGGCTGCTGACGTATCTCTACGAGACGCAGAAAACCGACCTGAAGCAGCTGGACAAGCTGGAATGGTACAGCACCGGGCAGTTCATGGAGCTGGATCTCACGGCGCGGCGGAATCTGGAGCTGACGGAGACGCTGCGGGGCAAGGAGAAGAAGGGCTCCCTGCTGTGGGTGCTGGACAAGACAAAGACCGCCATGGGTGTCCGGAATCTGCGGGCGTGGCTACAGCAGCCGCTTTTGAACGTGGCGGCCATCGACCGGCGGCTGAACGCCGTGGGAGCCTTGGCGGACAACAACGTGGGGCGGCAGGAGCTGCGCCTTGCTATGACGGGTATGGGCGACATGGAGCGGCTGATGAGCCGCATCGTCTACGGCACTGCCGGGGCGCGGGATCTGGTGAACCTGCGTACCGCCATAGAGCATCTGTCGGAGATCAAGGGGTGCCTCGCGCCCTTCCAGACCGGCGCGCTTGCCAGGCTGAACGAGCAGCTGGAGACGCTGGAGGATGTCAGCGGGCGCATCGCCGCCGTGCTGACGGACGAGCCGCCGTTCTCCGTCCGGGAGGGCAACATGATCCGGGAGGGCTATGACCCGGAGGTGGATCGGCTGCGGGGCATCCTGTCCGGCGGCAAGGGCTTCATCGCGGAGCTGGAGGCACGGGAAAAGGAAAAGACGGGCATCCGTACCCTGAAGGTGGGGTACAACAAGGTGTTCGGGTACTATATTGAGGTGAGCAACTCCTTCAAGGAGCAGGTGCCGGAGGAGTATATACGGAAGCAGACGCTGGTGAACGGCGAGCGGTACATCACGCAGGAGCTGAAGGATCTGGAGCACGAGGTGCTCACCGCCCACGACAGGGACGTCGCGCTGGAGTATGACCTGTTCGCCGCGCTGCGGACGGAGGTGGCGTCGCAGGTGACGCGGGTGCAGCTGGCGGCATCGCTGGTGGCGCAGCTGGATACGCTGTGCGCCTTCGCCGAGACGGCGGCGCAGAACCACTACTGCCGCCCGGAGGTGGACGAATCCGGCGTAATAGAGATCACGGCGGGACGCCACCCGGTGGTGGAGAAAATGCGCGGCGACGCGTTTTTCGTGCCCAACGACACCCACATGGGTGCCAAGGAGGAGCGGGTGGCGATCATTACCGGCCCCAACATGGCGGGCAAGTCCACGTATATGCGGCAGGTGGCACTGACCGTGCTTATGGCGCAGGTGGGCAGCTTCGTCCCGGCGCAGCGTGCGCGGATCGGCGTGGTGGACAGGATATTCACCCGCATCGGAGCCAGCGACGATCTGGCAGCGGGACAGTCCACCTTTATGGTGGAGATGAACGAGGTGTCGGAGCTGCTGCGCCGCGCCACGAAAAACAGCCTGCTCGTTCTGGACGAGATCGGCAGAGGCACGTCCACCTTCGACGGTATGTCCATCGCAAGGGCGGTGCTGGAGCACTGCGCCGGAAAACTGAAGGCAAAGACGCTGTTCGCCACCCACTACCATGAGCTGACGTCGCTGGAGCAGGAGCTGCCCGGCGTGAAGAACTACAACGTGGCTGTCCACGCACGGGGAGAGGACATCGTGTTCCTGCGGAAGATCGTCCCCGGCGGCGCGGACAGAAGCTACGGCATCGAGGTCGCCAAGCTGGCGGGGCTGCCGGAGACGGTGCTCAAGCGGGCGCGGGAGATATTGCGGGAGCTGGAAAGCCAGTCGGCGCAGCCCCGCCTCGCCCCGCCGCAGGAGGATCAGGTGTCGCTGGAGGCGATCGCGGAGACGGCGGTGGCGGACATCCTCCGCCGGACGCAGGTGGACGCCCTCAGCCCCCTGGAGGCGTTGAACCTCCTGTACGAACTGAAAGCAAAGCTGCAATAAAAAGGAGTGAATACCATGCCGCAGATACAACAGCTGCCCGCCCATATCGCTGACCTGATCGCCGCCGGTGAGGTGGTGGAGCGTCCCGCCAGCGTATGCAAGGAATTATTGGAAAACGCGCTGGACGCCGGTGCCACGGCGGTGTCCGTGGAGCTGGAGCGGGGCGGCATGACGTACCTGCGGGTGACGGACAACGGCTGCGGCATCGCGCCGGAGCAGCTGCCCACCGCCTTTCTGCGCCACGCCACCAGCAAGCTGCACCGGGCGGAGGATCTGTCCGCCATCGGGACGCTGGGCTTCCGGGGCGAGGCTCTGGCGGCGATCGCCGCCGTGTCGCGGCTGGATATTTTCTCCCGGCGGCGGGACGCCCAGGCGGGTGCCGCGCTGCATCTGGAGGGCGGCGTGCCCGGTGAGGTCAACGCCGCCGGGTGCCCGGAGGGCACCACCGTCTGCGTGCGGGAGCTGTTTTTCAACACGCCGGCGCGCATGAAATTTATGAAAAAGGACAGTGCCGAGGGCGCGGCGGCGTCCGCCGTGGTGACGCAGCTGGCTCTCAGCCACCCGGAGGTGTCCTTCAAGCTGCTGCGGGACGGGCAGGAGGTGCTGCACACCCCCGGCGACGGGGAGCTGCTCTCCGCCATCTATGCCGCGCTGGGGCGCGACTTCGCCAAGGGACTGCTGCCGGTGGACGGCGGCAGCGGCGACGTTCGCGCCAAGGGATACGTCACCAGCCCCGCCGCAGGGCACGGCACCCGTGCGCGGCAGCTGTTCTTCGTCAACGGGCGGCTGGTGAAAAGCCAGCTGCTGACCGCCGCCGTGGAGGAGGCGTACCGCAACCGCCTGCTGAAAGGGAAGTTCCCCGGCTGCGTGCTGCACCTCTCCCTGCCGGTGAGCGAGGTGGACGTGAACGTCCACCCCGCCAAGACCGTGGTGAAATTCGCCACCGAAAAGGCGGTGTTCGACGCGGTGTATTACACCGTCCGGGACGCACTGGACAACGAGGGCAGACCGGCGGCGCGGGAGAACGCCTTCTACCGCACCATGACGGCGCAGGAGTTCTTGAAGCGTCCCGACGCGCCCAAGCCCGCCCCGGCGGTGACGGTGCCCGCAGGCAGGAGCCTCGGCTCCGCGCCGGTACGGGCGGCGGAGGCGGTCAAGGCCGCGCCCTCCCCCGCCCCGGTGCTGGCTGTTCACGATGTGGCACCGGAGAAGGGCAAGCCCTTCACGGCACCTGCGCCCCACGGCGCGGTGTACCGCGTCGCGCCGCCGGAGGAGACTGTCCACATCCCTGTGGAAAACGTCCCGGCACCGGCGGAGGCAGTCCCCGCGCCGGAAATCGCCCCTGCGCCGGAGGCGGAGCAGCAGGAGCTGTCCCTGCCCGGTGCGGCAGCATCGGCGGAGACGCCGTGGCGCATGGTGGGCGAGGTGTTGAAAACGTACATCGTCTGCGAGGACGGGGAGCGGAACGTGTGGCTCATCGACAAGCACGCCGCCCACGAGCGGATGCGGTTCGACGCACTGAAGGCGCGTACCGCGCCGCCCATGCGCCAGCTGCTGCTGACGCCGGCGGCGGTGACGCTGACGGCGGAGGAATACGACGCGGTGCTGGAGAATCTGGAGCTTTTGGCGCGGTGCGGCTTCTTGTGCGAGGACTTCGGGGACGGCGCGGTGCTGCTGCGGGAGGTGCCCGACGACGTCCGCGCCGAGGACGGTGCCGCCACGCTGGAGGAGCTGGCGCAGAAGCTGACCGTCCACCGCGCCGAGCCGGAGACGCTCCGGGACGAGGTGCTGCATACGGTGGCGTGTAAAAGTGCCATCAAGGCGGGCATGACCTCCGACCCGGCGGAGCTGCGGGCGTTGGTGGAAAAGGTGCAGTCCGGCGAGGTGAAATACTGCCCCCACGGGCGGCCCGTGGCGGTGCAGCTGACGGAGTACCAGATCGAGAAGATGTTCAAGCGGGCGTGACCGCCGCCCGCCGGGGAAACAGGGAAAGCGAGGTGGACGGCGTGGAGAGAGTCATCTGTGTGGTGGGGCCCACCGCCAGCGGAAAGACGAAAATGGGCGTGGCACTGGCGAAGCGATTTGGCGGCGAGGTGGTGTCCGTGGACTCCATGCAGATCTACCGGGGCATGACCATCGGCACCGCCGCCCCCACCGCTCAGGAGACGGAGGGCGTGCCCCACCACATGATCGGCGTGGCTGACCCGCAGGAGAGCTGGTCGGCGGCGCGGTTCACCGCCGCCGCCGATGCGTGCATACAGGACATTCTCCGCCGCGGGAAGCGTCCTGTGCTGGTGGGGGGCACGGGGCTGTATCTGGACGCGCTGGTGCGGGGCACGGACTTCGCCGCCGGCGCGCAGGGCGGCGCGAAGCGGCGGGAATTACAGCAGCGTCTGGCGCAGGAGGGCGCAAGCGCGCTGCTGGAGGAGCTGCGGGGCATTGACCCGGCGTGCGCCGCAAGGCTGCACCTGCGGGACGAGAAGCGCATCGTGCGGGCGTTGGAGGTCTATTACGAGACGGGGGAGACCATCACCGAGCACGACCGAAGGAGCCGGGAGACGCCGCCCCGGTACGACGCCGCGTATATCGGGCTGTCCTTCCGGGAGCGGCAGGATCTGCGGGAGCGGATCGACCGCCGGGTGGACGACATGGTGGCGCAGGGGCTTTTGCAGGAGGTGGAGACGCTGCTGCGGCAGGGTCTGCCGCGGGACGCCACGGCACTGCAGGCCATCGGCTACAAGCAGTTTTTGGCGGTGGCGGAGGGGCGCGCCACCGTGGAGGAGGCCATCGAGGAGGTAAAGCTCCGCTCCCGGCAGTACGCCAAACGGCAGCTGACGTGGCTGCGGCGCAACGAGGACATCCACTGGATATTGTGGGAAAAATCGCCGGACTTTTCGGCGGGATTACAAAATGCGACAGATTTCCTCCTGTCCGCCGGGGTATGCTGATAGCGGCGGACGGAGGTGCAGATACCCTTGTCCGCACACAGACAGAAAAGGAGCGGACAAGTATGCAAAAGACAAGCAATTTACAGGAGGTATTCCTCACGAAAGCTCGGAAGGAGAACGTGCCGGTGACGGTGTTTCTGGTGAACGGGTTCCAGTTGCGGGGCGTCATCACGGGGTTCGACTGCTTCGTGGTGGTGCTGGACAGCGAGGGACGGCAGCAGGTGATCTACAAGCACGCCATCTCCACCATCGCCCCGGCGCGGAGCATCGGCTTACGGGAGGAAACGGAGTAAAAAGCAGGAGATAAAAAGAGGAAAGCCCATGAACGATACGCCTGAAAACAAGAATATGTCCACGGCGGGCGACAAGCACTCGTCGCCGCTTTTGAAGGTGCTGCCCTTTGCGGTGCTGGCGGCGGTGCTGGTGTACTTCACAGCGCAGGTGGTGAACTATTTCTCCGACCCGCTGACCTTCACCATGGCGTATGAGAGCCAGGCGGAGGACACCATCTCCATGGAGGGATGGCTGGTGCGGACGGAGGAGGCACTCCCCGCCCAGAGCGGCACCATCTCCCGGCAGGTGCAGGAGGGGCAGCGCGTGGCGGCGGGACAGACCGTCGCCACCGTGTACAGCGACGACAGCGCGCTGCAAACCGTCAGCCGCATCGAGACGCTGGAGCTGCAATTGCAGCAGCTGGAGTTCGCGCTGACCTCCTATCTGGACCCGGACGCGGCGTTGAAGCTGGACACCTCCATCACCGGCGACATTCTCTCCCTGCGGCAGACGCTGACCGGCGGGGACTACTCCGCGGCGGAGAGCGACCTTGCCGCACTGAAGAGTGCCGTGCTGAAGCGCGACCACCCCTACACGTCCCAAGAGGAAATACAGGCGGAGATCAAATCCGTGGAGGGCGACATCAGCCGCCTGAAAAGCTCCCTGTCCGGGGCGAAGAACGTCACCGCCAAAGCGTCCGGCACGTACTCCGCCGCGTGTGACGGCTACGAGACGGTGCTGACGGAGGCGTTTCTGGAGGACGTGACGCCCGCCAAGCTGAAGGCAGTGAAGGCCGCTGCGGAGCCGAGCAACGTGGGAAAGCTCATCTACGGCGACAAGTGGTACTACGCGGTGACGCTGCCGGAGGCGCAGGCGGCGCAGCTGAAAACGCTGGGGCGCATCAACGTGCGTCTTGCCAAGGGCTTTGACCAGAGCATCCGCATGACGGTGGAGCACGTCTCCCGCACCGACAACGGGCAGGCGGCGGTGGTGCTGTCCAGCACCCGCTATCTGGCGCAGACCACGCTGCTGCGCCGCCAAGCGGCGGACGCCGTGCTGCAAACCTATGAGGGGCTGCGTGTGCCCGCCAACGCGCTGCGGGTCAGCGCGGACGGCACCACCGGCGTCTACTGCGTGGACGGCGAAAACGCCTCCTTCCGCCCGGTGACGCTGGTGTACCAGGGGGAGGGCTACGCGCTGGTGACACCCGCCGAGGGCGTGGCGGACACACGGACGCTCCGCGCCGGAGATCAGGTCATCGCCACCTCCAAGGAGCTGTACGACGGCAAGGTGATCCGGTAAATAGCACCGACCCCGCCCCACGGGGCGGGAGAAAATAGAACGACACGAAGGAGCCAAGGAGGCAGAAGGCTATGTCTATTCGGGAAAATATTGAAGCCATCCGTGCGGAGATCGACGAAGCGGCGCGGGAGACGGGGCGCACCGGCGCGGACATCGTGCTGGTGGGTGCCAGCAAGATGAACGACGCGGCGGCGTGTCAGGAGGCGATCGCCGCCGGCATCGACGCGCTGGGCGAGAACCGCGTGCAGGAGATGACCGCCAAGCTGGCGGAGGACGCCTACCGCGGCGCGCCGCTGCATTTCATCGGACATTTGCAGCGCAACAAGGTCAAGCAGGTGGTGGGCAAGGTGGACTTGCTCCAGTCCGTCGGCTCGCTGGAGCTGCTGGCGGAGGTGGACAAGCAGGCGGAGAAGCTGGGCTTGGTGCAGGACATTCTGCTGGAGGTGAACATCGGCGGCGAGGAGGCAAAAAGCGGCTTCGCCCCCTGCGCGGTAGAGGACGCGGCGGCGCGGGCGAAGGAATGTGCCGGCGTCCGGGTGCGCGGACTGATGACCATACCCCCTGCCAACGCCACAAGAGAGGAAAATATGGTATATTTCCAAAAAGTAAAGGCACTATATGTTGACATAAGCGAAAAAATGTACGATAATAAATTAGAATATCTTTCTATGGGTATGAGCGGCGACTATGCCGATGCCATCCGCGCGGGAGCCAACATGGTTCGCGTGGGCACCGCCATTTTCGGCGCGAGAGACTATTCCAAATAATACGCGGGAGGTATTGCACATGGGCCTGATGGACGAGCTGAAGAAGATCATTCATCCCTACGATGATGAGGATTATGATTATGAGGACGATTTTGAGGAGCCGGTAAAGGAGTCCTCCCGTTCCCTGTTTGACGATCGCAAGGACGACCGCCGTGAGGATCGCCGCAGCGAGGACCGCCACAACAAGGTGGTGAACATCCACGCCACCACCCAGCTGAAGGTGGTGCTGGTGAAGCCGGAGCGGTTCGAGAACGCCTCCGAGATCGCCGACCATCTGAAGGAGAAGCGCACTGTGGTGCTGAATCTGGAATCCACCAACAAGGACGTGGCGCGGCGGCTCATCGACTTCCTGTCCGGCGTGGCGTATGCCGGCGAGGGCAAGATCAAGAAGGTGGCTGCCAACACGTACATCATCACCCCCTATTCCGTGGACATCATGGGCGACCTGATCGACGAGCTGGAAAACAACGGCTTGTACTTCTAACTTACTATAAACAGACTGACAACGGAGGGATCGGCAATGTTTACACCTCAGGAAGTTTCCGAAAAAGTATTCCCCAAGGCGTCGTTCGGCGGCGGCGGATACAGCATGGCGGCGGTGGATGAATTTCTGGACGCGCTGACCGAGGACTATACCGCTCTTTTCAAGGAGAACGTCACGCTGAAGGCCAAGCTGAAGGTGCTGGCGGAGAAGGTGGAGGAATACCGCTCCACCGAGGAGGCCATGCGTCAGGCTCTGCTGACCGCCCAGAAGATGGCTGCCAAGCTGGTGCAGGAGGCGCAGACGGAGAAGGAGCAGATCCTCTCCGACACCCGTACCGAGGCGCAGGCGGAGATCCACCGTCTGGACGACGAGCGGCAGGCGGAGGAGCGGAAACTCCGCGCCGCACAGGAAAAGACGGCGGAGTTCATCCGCCGCAGCGACGAGCTGTGCAAGGCGCAGAGCGCGTTTTTGCAGTCCCTGCCGGAGCTGGACTTCCTCCCGGAGAAGAAGACGCAGAGCGCGGCGCAGGAGGACGTGGTGTCCGCCATCGAGCAGGACATCCTCAGCCACTACGCCGACGTGGAGCCGGCGCAGGAGGAGGTCGCCGTCACGGACGAGCCGACCATCAAGCTGCCGCCGGTGGACGGCAGTGCCATCCCCAGCGATTTCCGCTTGAGTCTGGACGAGCTGAAGTTCGGGCGTAACTACAACGGGGACGCCAAATAAACAGGAACAACACAAAAAGGCGGCGCGAAGCCGCCTTTTTTCCACGGAGGAGAAGCCATGACAAAGCCCATTATCGCGCTGCTGTACGACTTTGACAAGACGCTGTGCACCACGGACATGGAGGACTACGCCTTCATCCCCGCCCTGGGGTATACCCCGGAGCAGTTCTGGGACAAGGCGAACACCTTCGGCAGAGAGAACCGCATGGACGGCCTGCTGGCGTATATGTACACCATGATCGCCGAGTGCCGCGCCCAGGGAAAGACGCTGCGCCGCGACTTCCTCGTCTCCTGCGGGCGGGATATGGTGCTGTTCCCCGGCGTGCGGGAGTGGTTCCGCCGCATCAACGACTTCGGCGCGAGCCTCGGCGTGGAGATCGAGCACTACGTCCTGTCCTCCGGCCTGAAGGAGATCATCGAGGGCAGCGGCATCGCCCACGAGTTCAAGCAGATCTACGCCTGCGAATTTTACTACGACGGCAGCGGGGCGGCCTGCTGGCCGAAGCTGGATGTCAACTTCACCAACAAGACCCAGTTCGTCTACCGTATCAACAAGGGCGTGCTGGACGTGGCGGAGGACAAGCGGCTCAACGACTCCATGCCCGACGACAGCAAGCGGGTGCCTTTCACCAATATGATCTACGTGGGCGACGGGCTGTCCGACGTGCCGTGCATGAAGATGATGCGCTCCTACGGCGGGCAGGCGATAGCCGTGTACCAGAGCAGCAACCGCGCAGGCGTGGAGGATCTGCTCAGTAAGGGGCGTGTGGACTTCATTTTCCCCGCCGACTACCGGGAGGGCACGGGGCTGGATGTGACGGTGCGGAATATCATCCGCAAAATGGCGATCTGCGACGCGCTGTCCGCCGAGAACGTCCGCCAGCTCCAGACCGTCGGCCGCGGCGAGGTGCCGGGACAGGCGGCACTGTTCGAGTGACGCACAACTGCAATAAAAATCCCCCGTGCCGCGGCACGGGGGATTTTACGCACATTTTTTACTTCTTCTTTTTGTTTTTGGCACCTACGATGAGCAGCACCACCACGGCGACCAGAGCGACCACCACCATGGCGATCCACAGTCCCATGTTGCTGGTGTCGCCGGTAAGGGGGCTGGCACACGCCACGCACAGGCTCATCACCGTAGCGCACACCGCGCACAGCAACGCGATCAGCTTCTTCATCATTTTCACCTCGTCTTTTCAGGTTTGTGAGTATATTGTATCATGTTTTTCGGGATTTGCAACCCCCGGAAAAGGGGAGGCTCTCCGCGCCGGTGACGCGCAGCCGCCATCGCGCGGCGATCCTTACAGGTAGTTCAGCGGGTTGACGAACGTGCCGTTCAGCTTGATACCGAAGTGGCAGTGGTTGCCGCTGGAAATGCCGGTGGAGCCCATCCGGGCGATAAGCTGTCCCTTGTGGACCTTTTCGCCCTTGGACGCCACAAGGCTGCTGTTGTGCCCGTAGTACGTTTGGTACCCGTTGCCGTGGTCGATGATAATAAGGTATCCGTAGCCGCTCATCCAGCCGGAGTACGTCACCGTGCCGCCGTCGGAGGCGTAGATGGACGTGCCGTACCGGTTGGCGATGTCGATGCCCTTGTGGTAGTTGCTGGCACCGCGCAGATTCAGATTGCGATACCCGAACCGGCTGGTGATGCTGCCGTTGCACGGCCAGCCGAAGCTGCCGGTGGGATACCATGTGGGACGCTCCTTGGTGCCCCGCAGCTGCTGCTCCGTCACCGGCTGGGACAGCGTCACGCTGGCGACCACCTCGCGCTCCGTCTCCTCGCCGTTGATGTACGTCACGTTGGCGGTCATGTCCGCCTTGCCGTACACGCCGGGGGACGTGACCTTATACTCGCCCTGATACATGGACGCGTCGTCGGTGTACTCCACCTCGTAGGGCACATCCTGCACGTACCGCTGCCGCTCCACGTTCACCACCGTCAGATAGGGCACGGCGTTGCTGATGGTCAGCACGTCGCCCACCCGGAGGATCTTGGGGTCGTAGCCCACGTTCAGCTTCATCAGGTCATCCACGCTCATGTCGTACTTCGCTGCGATGCTGTAATAGCTGTCACCGGCGGTGACGGTGTACGTCACCTCGCCCTCCTTCGTCTCGTTGAGGATCTCGGCGATATAGCCCAGATTCATCACGTAGGACGTCTCCACGTACTCCTGCCGGATGTCCACCTCCTCCACGAAGTAGGCGTTCACCGTGTCCGATGTCTGGTAGCCCAGCTTCAGCTGCTCCAAAAGATCCTCCAGCGCGCCGGAACGGGTGGTGGCGACCACCTTTTCCCCGTTCACGTACAGCACGTAGGCGTATTCCACCTCGCCCAGCGCGTCGCCCAGCGTCTCCTGGAATTCCTCCCTGTCGAGAAGCTCCCGCCGGGGGAACACGCCTGTGGTCACGGTCAGCTCCGCTGCGTCCACGGCGTAGTCCTCGTCGCCGGTGGTCTCGCGGGTGATCGTCTCCAGCGTGTCCACCGTCTGCGCCACCGCCCGCCGGGAGGAGGCGATGCCCAGCACCTCCCCGTCGTAGGAGACCTTCGCTCCCAGCGTGTACAGGGACAGCACCGTGGCAGCCGCCGCGATGGCCATGGCACCGCAGAGGAACGGTACCGGGTGGAGCTTCAGCCGCTCAAAGAAATGGCGGCGTTTGCCGCCCTGCCACGCCCAACCCTTCCGCCGGGTGGTAAAGCTCTCCCGCACGTTGGCGGCGAACCGCTCAAGACTGCTGCGGAAGAAGAGGAAAAGCTGCGCCGTGCCGAACTCGGACTCCGGGAACCGCCGTGCCCGGTTGTCGTCCGCCAGCGTCCGCGCATGGCCCCGCAGCTGGGACAGCCACTGGCGCAGGCGGCGGACGCCCGCCTGTATGTTCAGGGTGAACAGGTCGTGGTGCTCGTCGCAGTAGCTCCGCCAGCTCATTAAATTGTCACGCCACAGCCGCCACAGCTGGGAGAGCGTCATTTTCTCCCGGTTGGGGTCGCGGCCGGAGGGCTTATTTTGCTGTTTTTGTTCCTGCGTCATGGGTATACCGCCTAAAAGTTACAAATAGTTACAAAGCGTATCATACAATGATTTGCCTCTCCCGTCAAGGATTAAATTGTAAACAATGCGGATTGCGGGGCGATAAATGGCGAAAATGCCCCTTTAAGGGGCATTTTCAGCTATTTTTGTGGAAAACTTTTTTCTCGGAAAACGCAGGGAGACCCTGCCCTTCCCCGTCAATACCGCTTGTCCAGACTGTCGATCAGCGCGGCGATGGCGTCGTCCCGGCAGTCGGGCAGGCGGCGCACACCGGGGGTGTCCAGCACCAGGGGAATGGCGTTGGCGGGGGCGTAGCCCTCCCCTGCCCACGTGAGCATACTGATGTCGTTGGCGTGATCGCCCACGCAGAGCACATTTTTCTGCTGGATACCCAGCAGCGCGGCCATGCGCTGCACCATGCCGCCCTTGTTGGCTCCCTTGGCGGTCAGCTCCACCAGCGTCACCGCGCTGGGCACCACCTCATAGTCGTCGTACCACGGCTGCGCCTTCAGATACGCCAGCAGCGCGTCCAGATGCTCCTCCTCCGTGGAGAACAGCGTCTTGCTGATGGGGGAGGGCACCTGCTCTATGGAGTCCACCTCGATGGAGGGGGAGTGGGTCACGTGCATGTGCCGCCGGGTGACGTCGTTGGCGTTCAGCGCGTGGATGGTGTTGTCGTCGTGGTACAGCTCCGCTGCCACCTCCGGCAGCGCGGTGACCACCTGCGTGATGTGCTCACGCACCGTGTCCGGCAGGAACGCCGTCACCAGATACTTCCGCTGCCGGAAGTCATAGATGGCGGCACCGTTGAACAGCACCGTGGGGCCGTTCATGGGGATGCCGTCCACCACCGTCTCGAAGGCGGGCTTTGCCCGCCCGGTGGCGATGGAGAAGATCCCGCCCTCCGCCATAAAGTGCTCCACCGCCGCCCGGTTCACGTCGGAGACCGGCGGCATATCCACGCAGAGGCGCAACGCCTCCTCGGTGTATACCAGCGTATTGTCAAAGTCGCTGACCAGCAGCAGACCGTCAAATTTTCCCATGTGTCACGCCTCCGCTCCGCCGTTGGGCTTACCGCCGCCGCTTCTGCGGCGGGGACGGTGGCTCCTGCGCCGCTTCTCGCCGCCGGAGGGCTGTCCCTCCCCTGCGGTCTTAGGGGGCTTCGGCGCAGCTGCCGCCTTCGGTGCCGCCTTGGGCGCGGTCTTGGGTGCAGGCTTAGGGGCGACCTTGGGCGCGGAGGCACTGCCGGTGCCGCCGGCTCCGCCGCTGCGCCTGCCGCCTCTCCGCCGGCGGCTGCCGCCCTCCCGGCGGGGCTTCTCCCCTGGGGCGGGCTTGTCCTGCTTCTCGGTCTTTTCCGGTGCGGCGGCAGTCTCCTGCGCCGCGCCGCCCTCGCTGCGGCGGCGACCCCTTCCGCCGCGGCTGCGGCGGCGTTTCGGCTCCGTCTCGGCGGAGAAGGCGTCCGGGTCGAAGTCGCTGACCAGCGTGATGGTGGGCAGCTCCTCCTCCACCAGCGGCTCCACGTACCGCTCCGGGCGTTTGTCGGGAATGACGATGCCCTCCCGGCTGCCCTTGCCGCTGCGGAGGACGCACACCTCGCAGTTGTGGTAGCACCGGGGGCCCTCCAGCCTGTCGTCCAGCTTGACGTTCACCGTCTCCTTCAGCACGTTCACCTCACTGACGTTGCCGGTGCCGTCCGGCGTCAGCACGAAGGAATCGTTCTTGGGCATACGCTTGATGGCGTCCTCGTAGGCGTCCTGCTCGTACTTCAGGCAGCACATGAGCCGCCCGCAGGTGCCGGAGATCTTGGTGGGGTTCAGGCTCAGGCTCTGGGTCTTCGCCATCTTAATGGACACCGGCAGGAACTCGTCCATGAACTGGGCGCAGCAGAAGGGTCTGCCGCAGATGCCCAGCCCGCCGATCATCTTCGCCTCGTCCCGGACGCCGATCTGCCGCAGCTCGATGCGGGCGCGGAACACGCCCGCCAGATCCTTCACCAGCTCCCGGAAGTCCACGCGTCCGTCGGCGGTGAAGAAGAACAGGATCTTACTCCCGTCGAAGCTGCACTCCACCCGCACCAGCTTCATCTCCAGCTTGTGCTGCTGGATCTTCTTCTTGCAGACCTCGAACGCCTCCTTCTCCCGCCCGCGGTTGTAGGCGGCGGTGTGGCGGTCGTTGTCGGTGGCGATACGGAGCACGCCCCGCAGGGGCTTCACCACCGTATCGTCCTCCACCAGATGGTTTCCCACGGCGCACAGGGCAAATTCCGCGCCCTGCGCCGTCTCCACGATCACGTCCGTGTTCGCCGGAACGGTAAGCCCTCTGGGGTCAAAGTAGTATTCCTTGCATCCGTTGCGGAAACGGACAGAGATGACTTCTGTCATAAAAGCTCCTCCCATTTTACGGCGAGGGCACCCAGTACGTGCCCCACGCCCGCGTTGTAATCACATTCTCCGGCGAACTGCCGCAGGGTATCGCCCAACCCCGCCAGCTGCCGTTTTGTCAGCTTCCCGGCGAGGGCGCGCGCCGCCTCGGCGCAGTCGGGAGCGGGCAGCGTCTTTCCCTGCTGCAGCAGCAGAGCCTCCGCCGCGCCGCGCCATGCGTCCCGCAGCAGCGTCCGCAGCTCCTCCCGCTTCAGCTTCTTCGCCTCCAGCTCCACCAGCAGCGACGTTACCGGCAGCAGCCGCCCGGTGGCGAAGGCGCGGCAAAGCTCCTCCGCACCGGCGCACAGCACCTCCGCCGCCGCGTCGTCGCCCCGCACCGTCACGCACCGGGAGCGTATGGTCTCCCGCAGAACGGACAGGGACTCGGTGCAGAACAGGAACGAGGCGTAGGGCGGTCCCTCCTCCACGATCTTCAGCAGCACGTCCTGATCCCGCTCGTTCAGCTGCCGGCAGTCCCGGAAGATATACACCTTCCGCGCCGCCTCGTTGGGGCGGATGTACACGTCCTTCCGCAGAGCGCGGACGGTGTCCACCGGCAGCTCCCGGTGCTCCGTGTCCTCCACGGTGACCACGTCCGGGTGTACGCCCTCCAGCACCTTCCGGCAGTGGCGGCACCGCAGGCACGGCCTGTCCGCGCCCTCGCAGACGTGGGCGGCGGCGATGAACCGCGCCGCGCCGGTCAGGTCGCCCTGTCCCGTGAGGATCACCGCATGACTGAGCCGCCGCTCTGCGGCGGCGCGGCGCACGGTGCGCCACAGTATGCTGTTTTCCGCGGGAAGCTGCACCATGTTTCGCACCTCGCCTATTATTTCAATATAATAGTATACCACAGCCGTCGGCAAACAGGCAAGTATCATTCTGCATTGGAGCGGGGAAAATATGGCAGAGACCGCCCGCCCTCCCCCGCCGCCCCGGAAAAAAGGGGTCGCCGGGCGGGCGTGTCCGCCGGGAAACAACAATTTTCGTAAAAATATCTCTTTCAGGCTTGCTTTTGGCAAAAAATCTGACTATAATAAATTGTTCTCAATGTTTGGTACAACTATTTGAAATATACGGAGGAACTGACATGAGCAAAAAGTATTGTTACCTGTTCACCGAGGGCAACGCGAAGATGCGTGAGCTGCTGGGCGGCAAGGGTGCCAACCTGGCGGAGATGACCAACATCGGTCTGCCCGTCCCGCAGGGCTTCACCATCACCACCGAGGCGTGTACCCAGTATTACGAGGATGGCCGCCAGATCAACGAGGAGATCATGGCGGAGATCATGGAGTATATCGAGAAGATGGAGAAGATCACCGGCAAGAAGTTCGGCGATCTGGAGAATCCTCTGCTGGTGTCCGTGCGCTCCGGTGCCCGTGCCTCCATGCCCGGCATGATGGACACCATCCTGAATCTGGGTCTGAACGAGGACGTGGTGGACGTGATCGCCAAGATGTCCAACAACCCCCGCTGGGCTTGGGACTGCTACCGCCGCTTCATCCAGATGTACTCCGACGTGGTCATGGAGGTGGGCAAGAAGTATTTCGAGCAGCTCATCGACGCCATGAAGGAGAAGAAGGGCGTGACCCAGGACGTGGAGCTGAACGCCGAGGATCTGAAGGAGCTGGCGATGCAGTTCAAGGCGGAGTATAAGTCCAAGATCGGCGAGGACTTCCCCTCCGACCCCAAGGAGCAGCTGATCGGTGCCATCAAGGCGGTGTTCCGCTCTTGGGATAACCCCCGCGCCAACGTCTACCGCCGCGACAACGACATCCCCTACTCCTGGGGCACCGCCGTCAACGTCCAGTCCATGGCGTTCGGCAACATGGGCGACGACTGCGGCACCGGCGTTGCCTTTACCCGCGACCCCGCCACCGGCGCGAAGCAGCTCATGGGCGAGTTCCTGACCAACGCCCAGGGCGAGGACGTGGTGGCTGGCGTCCGTACCCCCATGCCCATCGCCGAGATGGCGGAGAAGTTCCCCGAGGCGTATGACGAGTTCGTTAAGGTCTGCGGTATTCTGGAGGATCACTACCGGGATATGCAGGATATGGAGTTCACCGTGGAGCACGGCAAGCTGTATATGCTCCAGTGCCGCAACGGTAAGCGTACCGCCCCCGCCGCACTGAAGATCGCCTGCGATCTGGTGGACGAGGGCATGATCTCCGAGCAGCAGGCGGTTGCCATGATCGACCCCCGCAATCTGGACACCCTGCTGCACCCCCAGTTCGACCCCAAGGCTCTGAAGTCCACCGAGCCTGTGGGCAAGGCTCTGCCCGCCTCCCCCGGTGCCGCCTGCGGTAAGGTGGTGTTCACCGCCGAGGACGCCAAGGCTTGGGCGGAGCGCGGCGAGAAGGTCATCCTCGTCCGTCTGGAGACCTCTCCCGAGGACATCGAGGGCATGAAGGCGGCACAGGGCATTCTGACCGTCCGCGGCGGTATGACCTCTCACGCCGCCGTGGTGGCGCGCGGCATGGGCAAGTGCTGCGTCTCCGGCTGCGGTGCCATCAACATGGACGAGGCGAACAAGCAGTTCACCCTGTCCGGCAAGACCTATCACGAGGGCGACTGGATGAGCCTGGACGGCTCCACCGGCAGCATCTACGACGGTGCTCTGCCCACCGTGGACGCCAACGTGGGCGGCGACTTCGGCCGCATCATGGCGTGGGCGGATAAGTTCCGCCGTCTGAAGGTCCGCACCAATGCCGACACCCCTGCGGACGCCGCCCGCGCCCGCGAGCTGGGCGCGCAGGGCATCGGCCTGTGCCGCACCGAGCATATGTTCTTCGAGGGCGACCGTATTGCCGCCATCCGCGAGATGATCTGCTCCGACACCAAGGAGCAGCGCGAGAAGGCTCTGGCCAAGCTGCTGCCCATGCAGCAGGGCGACTTCGAGGGCATCTACGAGGCCATGGAGGGCTGCCCCGTTACCATCCGCTTCCTGGATCCCCCCCTGCACGAGTTCGTTCCCACCGAGGAGCACGACATCGAGCTGCTGGCCAAGGATATGGGCAAGTCCGTTGCCGACATCAAGGCGATCATCGCCTCCCTGCACGAGTTCAACCCCATGATGGGTCACCGCGGCTGCCGTCTGGCGGTCACCTTCCCGGAGATCGCCGTCATGCAGACCCGTGCCGTCATCCGCGCCGCCATCAACGTCCAGAAGAAGCATCCCGACTGGAACATGGTTCCCGAAATTATGATCCCGCTGGTGGGCGAGGTCAAGGAGCTGAAGTTCGTCAAGGACGTGGTGGTCAAGACCGCCGATGAGGAGCTGGCAGCTGCCGGTATGAAGATGAAGTACCTGGTGGGCACCATGATCGAGATCCCCCGCGCCGCTCTGACCGCGGACGAGATCGCCAAGGAGGCGGAGTTCTTCTCCTTCGGCACCAACGATCTGACCCAGATGACCTTCGGCTTCAGCCGCGACGACGCCGGCAAGTTCCTGCCCGCTTACTACGACAACAAGATCTACGAGAGCGATCCCTTCGCCCGTCTGGATCAGGTGGGCGTGGGCAAGCTGGTGGAGATGTCCTGCAAGCTGGGTCGTGCCACCCGTCCGGAGCTGCATCTGGGCATCTGCGGCGAGCACGGCGGCGACCCCTCCTCCGTGGAGTTCTGCCACAAGGTGGGTCTGGACTACGTGTCCTGCTCCCCCTTCCGTGTGCCCATCGCCCGTCTGGCCGCCGCTCAGGCTGCCATCAAGGAGATGTAACTCTCCCGCAAGGGAACAGAATAACGCATCAACACAAGCTCCCGGCCACCGGTCGGGAGCTTGTGTTTTACCAAAGCGAAAAAAGGCTGTCCGGCATACGCCGGACGACCTTTCTGCGTGTCGATAAACCCCACTGCGCGTGCAGTCTTTCTTTCTCACAGGGGGAGCTCGAGGGGGCAAAGCCCGCCTCGAATCGGATCAAATGCCGCGCTAAGCCTTGCTCTGCAAGGCGTGCGTGGAGCGAAGCGAATATTTTCGTGCCGCTTCGCGGCACGAAAATAACGGCATTTTTTGTCGCGGATAGCTTAGTTGTTGTCCTCGGGACGGGGACGGCGATACACCTTCGCCGTCTCCTCGCCGCGCAACACGCGCAGCGCGCCCTGCGCCAGAGCCAGCAGCTCGTCCTCGCCGGGATACACGGTGATGGGCGCGATCCAGCCGACCATCTCGGAGATGGCGTCCACCGTCTCCTTGCCATAGGCGATGCCGCCGGTGAGGATGATCTGATCCACCTTGCCGTGCATAACGGCGGCCATGGCGCCGATCTCCTTGCCGATCTGATAGTGGAACGCGTCCACCACACCGGCGATCTTCTTATCATGCTCTGCCTGCGCCAGCAGATAGCGCATGTCGTTGGAGCCGGTGTAGGCCACCAGACCGCCGCGGCCGGAGAGCATGCGGTGCATCTCCCCCTCGGTGTACTTGCCGGAGAAGCACTGCTTCACCAGCTGACCGGTGGGCAGGGAGCCGGAACGCTCGGGAGAGAAGGGACCCTCGCCGTCCAGTGCGTTCTGGGTGTCCACCACGCTGCCCTTCATGTGGGCGCCGATGGAAACGCCGCCGCCCATGTGGCAGACGATGAGGTTCAGCTCCTCATATTTCTTGCCCTGCTCCTTGGCGAACCGCTTGGCCACGGCCTTCTGGTTCAGGGCGTGGAAAATGCTGACGCGCTGGAACAGGGGATGACCGGCATAGCGCGCCACATCCGCCATCTCATCGATGACCACAGGGTCAACGATGTAGGAGGGGATGCCCAGCTCGTCGCCGATCTCGCGGGCGATCAGGCCGCCCAGATTGGAGGCGTGCTGTCCCTGCACGCCGATGGTGCAGTCCTTGACCATGTTGTCGTTGACAGCGTATGTACCGCCGCGAATGGGGCGCAGCAGACCGCCGCGGCCGGAGACGGCGGAGAGGGTGCGGGCGTCGAAGCCCTGCTCGCGCAGTGCCTTCATCACCAGATCACGCCGCCAGTCCTTCTGGGCGGGGATGGTGTTGAACTGGGCAATATCCTCTGCGCTGTGGCGCAGGGTCTTGTCGAAAAGCAGATTCTCGTCCTCGTACACACCGATCTTGGTAGAGGTAGAGCCGGGATTGATGACCAAAATTCTGTAAGACACGATAGTTTCCTCCAAATTGTTCTTTTGTCCCGCGCAGCAGGCGGGTAAAAACCACTACCTTTTATTATATCTGATATTTTCCTGTCTGTAAATGGCTTTTTACGGAAAAATGCCCGTAAAAAACGGGTGTTTTCCGGCAGGTTACATTGACAAACCCCCAGGGGTGGTCTAAAATGATATACGTGATTTTATGCCGTCCTTCCATTCGGGGCGGCGGAAAAGGAGATAAAGACCCATGGAAAAGAAGACGTTTTATATCACCACGCCCATCTACTACCCCTCCGACAAGCTGCACATCGGTCACAGCTACTGCACCGTGGCGACGGACGCCATCGCCCGCTATAAGCGTTTGCAGGGCTTCGACGTGATGTTCCTCACCGGCACCGACGAGCACGGCCAGAAGATCGAGACGAAGGCGCAGGAGGCGGGCATGACGCCCCAGGAGTTCGTGGATCACATCGTGGAGGGCGAGCGCGGCATCCTCGATCTGTGGAAGCTGATGAACATCTCCAACGACCGCTTCATCCGTACCACAGACGACTACCACTGCGCCGCCGTGCAGAAGATCTTCAAGACCATGTACGACAAGGGTGACATCTACAAGGGCACCTATAAGGGCAAATACTGCACCCCCTGCGAATCCTTCTGGACGGAGAGCCAGCTGGTGGACGGCAAGTGCCCCGACTGCGGCCGCGAGGTCAAGGACGCCGAGGAGGAGGCGTACTTCTTCCGCCTGAGCAAGTACGCCGACCGTGTCCGGCATCTGCTGGAGGACACCGATTTCCTCCAACCCCGCACCCGCGTGAACGAGATGGTGAACAACTTCATCAAGCCCGGCCTGGAGGATCTGTGCGTCTCCCGCACCAGCTTCAAGTGGGGCATCCCCGTGGACTTCGACCCCGACCACGTGGTCTATGTCTGGGTGGACGCGCTGTTCAACTACTGCACCGCCCTCGGCTTCGACAACGACCGGTATAACGACTACGACAAGTATTGGCCCGCCGATTACCACATCGTGGGCAAGGAGATCGTCCGCTTCCACTCCATCATCTGGCCCGCCATGCTGATGAGCATGGATATGCCCCTGCCCAAGCACGTCTACGGCCACGGCTGGCTGGTTATCGACGGCGGCAAAATGTCCAAGTCCAAGGGCAACGTTGTCGATCCCTACGCCCTGTCCGAGATGTTCGGCGTGGACGCCCTGCGCTTCTTCCTGCTGCGGACGTTCCCCTTCGGCTCTGACGGCAACTTCTCCAACGAGCTGCTGATCTCCACCATCAACACCGACCTTGCCAACAAGCTGGGCAATCTGGTGAGCCGTACCACCGGCATGGCGGAGAAGTATTTCGGCGGCAAGCTCCCCGCCCAGCGGGAGGATACCGCCGAGGACTGCGAGCTGAAGAAGATGGCTTGCGCCCTCCGCGACCGCTATCAGGCGGAGATGGACAAGCTCCAGCTGCAAAACGGTCTGGACGAGGTGTTCAAGGTCATCGAGCGCGCCAACAAGTATATCGACGAGACGGCTCCCTGGGCATTGGGCAAGGACGAGAGCAAGCGTGACCGTCTGGCAGCCGTCCTGTACAACCTGCTGGAGACGGTGCGTATCTGCACCACCCTCCTGCTGCCCGTCATGCCCGATACCTGCGAGAAGATCTTCGCCAAGCTGGGAGCCGGCGACAGCTGCCGCAGCTGGGACAACGCCAACGTCTGGGGCGTCCTGCCCGCCGACGCCGCCATCTCCAAGGGCGAGAACCTGTTCCCCCGTATCGACGTGGACGAGGCACTTGCCCAACTCAACGCCATGCAGGAGGCGCAGAAGAAGGCGGCCCTCCCCGCCGTGGAGCTGGAGCCCTACGTGACCGAGGACGTGGACTTTGACACGTTCCTGAAGTCCGACTTCCGCGCCGTGAAGATCAAGAACTGCGAGGCGGTGAAGAAGTCCGACAAGCTGCTGAAGTTCACGCTGGACGACGGCAGCGGCACCGACCGCATCATCCTCTCCGGCATCCACCAGTATTACGAGCCGGAGCAGCTCATCGGCAAGACGGCCATCGCCATTTTGAACCTGCCGCCCCGGAAGATGATGGGTATTCCCTCCTGCGGCATGCTGATCTCCGCCGTCCACAAGGAGAAGGGCGAGGAGAAGCTGCACCTGATGCTCATTGACGACGCCATCCCCGCCGGTGCCAAGCTCTGCTGACACGACCCCATAAAAAAACGCACCCGCAAGGGTGCGTTTTTTCACTCCACTATCCTAAACAGTCTTTTCCCATTCTCTTTGGTGATATGCGCCAGCTCCTCCGGCGGCAGGTTCTTCCACTGAGCCAGCTTCTCCGCCACCAGACGGACGTAGGAGGAGTCGTTCCGCTTCCCCCGGTGGGGCACCGGTGCCATGTAGGGGCTGTCCGTCTCGATGAGCATACGCTCCACCGGCGTCACCGCCGCCACCTCTGGGGCACGTCGGGCGTTCTTGTAGGTGATGGGACCGTCAAAGCCCAGATACCACCCCATGTCCAGCAGCTCCCTTGCCATCTCCGGGCTGCCGGAAAAGCAGTGGAACACCCCCGTCACCTCCGGGAACTCCTTGACCATGGCGAGGGAATCCCCGTGCGCCTCCCGGTCGTGGAAGATCACCGGCAGGCGCAGCTGCCGCGCCAGCTCCAGCTGCGCCCGGAGCACCTCCTGCTGGAACGCTCTGGGCGGGTTCTCCTCCCAGTAGTAGTCCAGCCCGATCTCCCCGATGGCGACCACCTTGGGCTGCTGCGCCAGCTGCCGCAGCACCTCAATGTCCTCTGCGGTGAAGCCTCCGCAGTTCTCCGGGTGTATCCCCACCGCCGCGTACACGTGGGGATACGCCTTGGCATAGGATACCGCCTTCCGTGAGCTCTCCACGTCGCAGCCGGGATTCACCAGCAGCGACACCCCTCGCTCCGGCAGCGTCTCCAGCAGCAGCTCCCTGTCCGGGTCAAAGGCGTCGTCGTCGTAATGCGCGTGTGTGTCGAACAGCATCCTCAGTCCTCCAAGCGCACCTTGCCCACGGCGGTGCTGTCCACAAACTGCTCCTTAATGGCTTTCAGCCGCGCCATGTGGGGCTGCTCCATGTGCACCCGCTGGTGGGCTGCGCTCTCCCACCGCTCGATGAGCAGCAGCTCGTCCGCGTCCTGGGCGGAGAAATAGTAGTCGTAAGCCAGGCACCCCTTCTCCTCCCGGATCAGCGTCAGAATACCCTCCTCCACCACCTGCCGCACGAAGGACTCCCGGCATCCGGGCTTGGCGTGATACCTCACATACAGGATCAGCTCTTCCATCACAAGTACCTCCTAAGGTTTTTCCCCATTTTACCACGCCCCGGAGCCATCGGCAAATTTTTTCCGCAAAACCGCCGAAAATCCATTTACAAGCTGTATAAAATACGCTATACTTTACGGGCTGTATAAAACAAACAAGGGTGGAGAGAGAAAATGGCAACAGATTTTTCCAGAACGCTGGGGCTTCTCCGTCAGGAGAAGGGCATCAGCCAGCGCAAGGCGGCATCTGCGCTGGGCATCAGTCAGGCGCTGCTGAGCCACTATGAAAACGGCATCCGGGAGCCGGGACTGGCATTCGTCAGCAAGGCTTGCGATTTTTACCACGTCTCGGCGGACTTCCTGCTGGGGCGCAGCTCCAACCGTGACGGCGCGATGATCGACTCCGAGTGTCTCTGCGACGCCAGCACGGAAAAGGGCAGTCTGCGGGGCAGCATTATGGCGACGTTGCAAAAGAAGCTGACGGTGAACACCACCGGGCTCCTGTTCGACCTGCTGGGCAGCACCAACAGCCGCGAGGCGATCACCGCCGCCGGAGACTGCATCGGTGCCACGCTGTACGACCTGCTCCGCCGCCTGTACCGCCGCAGCGGCGGCAACGAGGATATGTTCGCCACCGACGCGGTGGACTTCGACGGCGGCGCGGTGGACGCCATGCTCCTCCGCTCCCGCGCGGCGTATATGCGTGCGCTGAACGCGGCGGAGAAGCTGCCCCGATTGAATTCCGACGCGCTGACCGCCCTCCCCGGCGCGGGACAGAGCACCGCGCAGATCATCCACAACGTAGACGAAAAAGCGGGCAAATAGCCCCGATTTCACATCCTCGGCGGAAATGAATTCCGCCTGCGGCAAGGTTTTGCCGTGCAAAACGCTTGTACGCGCACTGCGCGGGCAGCGTGGATTTCCAAAGGAGGCTTTTCTATATGTTCGACCAATCCCATATCCGCAACTTCTCCATCATCGCCCACATCGACCACGGTAAATCCGTTCCCCAGCTTGCCTGACGGCAAACCGGGGACCCCTTATTTGATTTCACATCCTCGGCGGAAATGAATTCCGCCTGCGGCAAGGTTTTGCCGTGCAAAACGCTTGTACGCGCACTGCGCGGGCAGCGTGGATTTCCAAAGGAGGCTTTTCAATATGTTCGACCAATCCCACATCCGCAACTTCTCCATCATCGCCCACATCGACCATGGTAAATCCACGCTGGCGGATCGCCTGCTGGAAAAGTGCAACGCCGTGCCGGAGCGCGAGATGGAAAACCAGCTGCTGGACAACATGGATCTGGAGCGTGAGCGGGGCATCACCATCAAGTCCCGCGCCGTCCGGATCTTCTATACCGCCGCCAACGGCGAGACATACGCCCTGAACCTCATCGACACGCCGGGTCACGTGGACTTCAACTACGAGGTCAGCCGCTCTCTGGCGGCGTGCGAGGGCGCGCTGCTGGTGGTGGACTCCACCCAGGGCGTGGAGGCGCAGACGC
>ERZ1026844.304-NODE-304-length-39064-cov-10.592068_pt1 | contig 39064 bp, 40 predicted proteins | sample MGYA00380152_ERZ1026844 | MGnify/ENA primary metagenome ERZ1026844 (study PRJEB33269, sample SAMEA4719788) | human gut metagenome | biome: human-associated habitat; feature: organic feature; material: feces | place: Cameroon | collected 2013-10 ... | reverse complement strand
TTAAGGAATTGGGATAAAGGGGCATGCCCCTTTATCCCAATTCGCGCGGCCGCAGCCCCCTTATTCTCATTTTTTGTACATTTTCGTACTGACTCGCATCTATTACTTTCTTGAAGTCATCTTATGACCAGAATAGATGGACATGATCATACAGATGAGTGCAATAAGTCCAAAACTAGCATGAATCATAGGATTTTCTACATGTCCTGTTAAGAAAGTACAAATCATGGTGAATAGTGCACCAATAGACCAATTTTTATGTGCTTTCATATACGTCTCCTTTAATTAGTTTACCCTAACTAAAATAACATGTATTAAATAAGATGTAAATATATTATTTCAACAGGTACTTAATGATCATTCCTAACCCTAATAATGATTCTACAATAGATAAGAAAAGCATACATCCATAGAGAATCTGAGATCCTGCAGTATGTGCTAGAGCCTGCATTGAAACACCCATAGTACTCATTATAATACCATAAAACATTATTTTCTGATCTTCTAACTGTTGTATCTTTCTTACTAGATCTATGAGTTGTTTTTCATTCATAGAATTATATGATGCCTGCCCTTCTAAAAGTTCAGACACTGTTACATCCAATGCCTCACACAAAGGATTAATAAGAGAATAATCAGGCATTGACTTTCCTGTTTCCCATTTAGAGATTGTCTTATTAGAGATATTAAGCATTTCTGCAAGTTGTCCTTGAGTAAGATTTTTTTCTTTTCTTTTTAAGGCAATGAATTGTCCTATTACGATTTGATTCATTATAATCCTTCCTTTCATAGTATTATCATACTGTTTTCATGCAAAATATAAATCCCCTTATAAGAGAATATAGAGGGATTTTCATTATTTCGTTACTGAAAATGGTTGACTATACCATACTTTCTTATATTTCTTTGGATTACCATTTAAACCATACTTCATGCATCTTATAATTCTATAAACCTGATCATCCATATTATTATCGACAGTACCATATATTTCGCCACTCATGATCTTTTCATTCATTTCCTGACTGTTGTTGATACCTAGAATAAGAGGAAGAGTTAAATGCCTTTGGCTATAATAATCATAAACACCAAGAGCCATATCATCATTATTACATATAACGGCTTCTGTATTTCTTATCGCATTTTCATCTAATTGTGAAAACTTCTTATAAGCAAGATGTCTATTCCATGAAGCAGATAATGTACCTAGTGTATTTAAAGGAAGATCTTTACTATTTTCTAAGAATCCTTTTGTACGACGAATTGTATCATAGTGGTCTTCTTCCCCTTCTACTAATACATAATCTAGTTTTCCATTATGATTCTTATCAAGACTATTTCTTTGTTTATTCCAGATCTGATGTAACATCTCTCCCTGGATTTCTCCTGCTTTTCTTGCATCTGTTCCAACATACCAGACATTATTTGTAATTTTTAAATCTTTTTCCGCAATATCTCTATTGAATAATATAACAGGTATCTTTGATTCCTTTGCGTTATTTAAAACACTTGCAGCATGAGAAGGATCTACCAGATTCACAAGCATCATATCATAATTCTGTGTATACATATATTGAAGCTGCTTGTTCTGACGCCTTGAGTCTCCTTTCGCATCACATATTTCATAGGAGATCTTCTTTTGTGTATTTATCTTTTCTATTTCATTCTCTAGTTTAGAAATAAAACTATCCATGAATGTATCTTCTAAGTCATAGACTGCAATACCCACATGAATATATTGTTCCTCTTTAGAACGTATTCCTACTAATGCAGTTAATAATAAGCATACTATAAGACCTGCTAATAGAATCCATTTATATTTTCCAATCTTTTTCATAATCTACCTCTAATCGCAAAATAGTGATGCTTTACTGTCTTTTTCTAATACTTCCTGATCTATTTTATCAGGCTTTAAACGAATATTGGATAAGTGGCTTTTATTCACACATCCTTCTATCATTTCCATACTCTTATAACCTAGTTTATAAGTATTTTCGAGATAAATAGGATTTCTTTGACCATCTTTTATTTCTTTTAATAAGTCAAAATCAACAGGTAATCTTACTGTATCATAGAATACTTGACTAAAAGATGCAGAATAAGTAAAGGAAGGCTGCATCGTATCAGTTAAAGCAAGTACATGACCATATTTATACTTTCCTTTTTTCATATACTTTTCTGGATAAACGAGTAATATACCCATTGACTGGTTTTTATGTTCTTCTTCTACAAGAGTATCTAGATTATTTGAAGACATAGTCTCCTTATACCAGATATCACATTGAATGTGATGATCATAAGCATAATCCTGGATACCTTCTTGTACTTCTTGAATCATAGTTTGATTATTCTTAGGATAGACAACCGCAATTCTTTTGTTTTTCTGAGCATAATCTCTATTTCTCATATATAAAATAGAAACAATTGCCATACAAATAATAATGACAACGAGGATGATATGTTTTGCTTTACTCTGTTTCATCTGTTTCCTCCATTTTAGGGATAATGATTGTTGCAGTTGTCCCTTCATCTAGCTCACTCGATATTGTGATACCATATTGTTTACCATAGATCAGCTGAATCCTTTCATTCACATTGCGTACTCCAATACCTGATCCTCTTTTACTAGATACAACCTGTTTATGCATGATATACTCCAGTTTTTCTTCTGTCATACCAAGTCCATTATCAGCAACATCAATCTTGATATTACCATCTTCTTCATAAACACTGATGAGAATTTCTCCATCATCATACATCCCTTCCATACCATGGTAAATCGCATTTTCTAGTAATGGTTGAATAGAAAGTTTAGGAATAAGATATTTCATGAGTTTAGGATCTGCTTCTACATGGAAATCAAATTTATCTTTAAATCGGATATTCTGAATCTTTAAGTAGCTTGTTGCATGTTCTAATTCTTTACCTAAAGGAATCATATCCTTACCTTGACTCAAAGATATACGGAAGAACTTTGCGAGGGATGAAACCATTTCAGCCGCCCCTTCATATTCTTCACTATGAATCATCCAGATAATAGAATCTAATGTGTTATATAAGAAATGCGGATTAATCTGTGATTGAAGAAGTTTCTTTTCCATCTTCTGCTTTTCACGTTCATTCTGGCGTATTTCTTCCATCTGTTTCTGTAATTGATCAGCCATGATATTAAAATTAGCACTTAAATTCTTTAATTCTCCAATACCTTCTTCTTTTGCACGAGTTTCATAATCGCCTCTACCAAATTCTTCCATTGTATTAAGTAATCGATAGACTGGATCAGTGAAATTTCTAAATACCTCTATATCAAGCAAGATCATAACAGCACCAATAAGAAGCAGGATAATCCATATAATATTATGGAAACGACGGTTTTCAATTGCTAAGTTGGACATTGAATTCACAACAACAATATTCCACCCAGTATAGCCTATCTGTTTTCTTTCTATTAACCACTCTTCATGATTGATATTCTTAATGATGTAGTTATTACTCTTAAGTGCTGCAGATACTGTCTTTTCTCGATAAAGTCCTGAAGCCATACGTAATTCAAATGGATGATAGATAAAATTGTTTGATTCATCCATTAAATAACAATACGCAGACAATTGGTTAGAATAACGTTCTAAGATACTTTCTATAGGTTCTGTATAATACTCTACAAGTAAAATACCTGGCTTCATATAACCATGATCAATATATTCAACATATCGGCTCACATCCATTACATATCCTGATAATGATGGTTCAACAAGTCTGCGTCTTCCATATTGGATTGTTTCAATATTTCTTTCCGCATTCTTAAACCATGATTTACTAGAAACAGATATGTTTTTTGCATCTCCAAATGACCAGACAGCATTTCCATCCATATCATAAAGAGAAATACTGTTGATTCTATCTGATTCATTGGATAATTGTTGCTTCATGATTGTTTTAAACTCAGCATTGTCACAATCATACTTCTTAATATCCTGATAATAAATTTCATTCACTAAGTTGTTTACTGAACTGATTTCTTTTTCTATACTTTGTGTCAAAGAACTGATTTGTCGATCTACTTTCTCTACTGCATCCTTTTCAAAATAAGAAGAAAATAGATAAGAGAACAACATCATACTTGTAATGATGCAAACCGCAATAGATACTGACATAACAACAGGTAATATGACACGTACGCTTAATTTCTTATTTTTCATTTTCTAATTTCCTATATTTGGCTGGAGATATACCACAATTCTTCTTAAATACATAACTGAAGTAATTTGGTTCAGGATAACCCACCATTTCTCCAATCACAAGACTCTTATAATTAGTCTGAAGTAAAAGTTTCTTCGCTTCTTCCATACGTAATCCAATCATATAATTCATGAATGTACCACCTGTTTCCTGTTTAAATATCTTAGAGAAATGAGAGGTACTGACATGTAATGCCTCACAAACACTTTCTACACTTAAATCTGAATCAGAGAAGTTTTCCTGAACTATCTTCTTGGCATTATCTACAAGTATCACATTATTATCAATACGTTTCTTCTGCACCAATATACGTATTAGCTGACAATAATCAAGTAACCAATGATCTAATTCCTCTCCTGTAGTAAGAGATAAAATTGTGACAGCCATCTTTTTTGAGCCTTCAAATTCACCTTGAGAGGAAATATGATACTTCTTATATAGTCTAGCAAATAAGAATGCGATTTCCATTATAACCATCTGATATTCATTCAAGTTATAGTGCGCTTTATGAAGCAGCTCAAGTAATTTTTCAACCTGTTTTTTAAGTTCTTCTTCCTCGCAATAAGTAATTATTTTACCAATGGGTTCAACATAGGCATACCAATCTGTTTCTACTTCTTCTTGAAGCATCAAGTCATTGTAGTAAGTATAACTTTCATCAGGAACAACAAGGTTATATTCTAAAGCATCCAATGCTTGTGTGTAGATAACAGGCATTTCTTCTATTTCTTTTATACAATCACTGATACCACATGAAATATGCGCATCAAAGATACGTGTAATCATAATAGATGCTTCCTGGATAGTACGTGTTATTTTTTCTATTTCTTGTTTCTTATCACTTGCAAGTAAAAAGAGTTCTTTATCTCCTATACCAAATTCATATACTGTAGAAATCTTGTCTAATGTTTCTTTAAGTGTTTCTTTGATAGAAAGTGTACTAAAAACATCTTTGTGATCAACCTTCTGTATCTTTACTGCAATCATACAATATTCTTTATTATCTAGTTCAAGTCCTAGATTCTTGATCTGCTGTGTACATTCTTCCTGATCCATTTTTCCTAGAACCAGTTGTGTAAAAAACTGCTGTCTTAAAAGAGGAAGGCTCTTCAAATAAGCATATTCTAAACGTGTCCAGTTGAGTTTTTCGTTATATTCTTCTTCTAGAGTCTGATGCATATTGATTAAGAGTTTCTTCATCTCATCATAGTCTATAGGTTTCATTATATATTCTGATACACCATAGCTAATTGCTAGTCGTGCATATTCAAAATCATCCCATCCTGAAAAAAGAATGACTTTAGTATTCATATAATTCTCATGAATTGTTTTCGCAAGTTCTAACCCATCCATAAAAGGCATCTTGATATCACTAATAACAAGATCTGGATGTAATTCATCCACCATTTCTAATACTTCTTTCCCATTCTGGGCTGTTCCTGCAACTGTAAATCCTAGTTCTTCCCAATTAATTCCCTTCTGCATTCCATAAAGGATATTCGGTTCATCATCCGCTAGAATAATACTAAACGTTCTCATTTGCCTGCTCCTTATTTTTTATATTATCATAACACGTTTTATTATATACGCGAAATAAGAACAAGCCAATTTTAATCAGCCTGTTCTTTATTTATTAACTATTAATTTTTTCTACAACCTTTTTCATGAATTCATCATTTAACTTATATTTCTTCTTAAATACAACATAAGCAAGGATGACACCAATAGTTGGTACAACACACATTAATACACGAATTGAGTTCTGTGTAGCAAGTGACTGTACTGTATTTGGTACATAACCTGTTAATTCAAGTACGAAACCAATGGCAAGTGAAGTGAAGGCTGCTGTTAATTTAACGATTAATGTCTGTAGTGAGAAGACAACACCTTCATTTCTATCACCAAGAACATATTCACCATAGTCTACTACGTCAGCTAAGAATACTGTTGCACATCCAAGTTCTAGACCTGTACCAGTCTTAACAATAATACCTGCAATAGCAGTTAATAAGATATTTGTAGGGCAAACAAAACCAACAACAAGTAATAAGATTAAACCAATTGGAGGTAATGCACATGCAAATAAGAATGCTTTCTTTCTAGATAATACTTTAGTAACTTTAGGGAAGATAAGAAGACCAACAACTTCAGCCACTGAAGCACTGATCATGAAAGCTGATAACATACCAGCGTTATTACATACATAACTGAAATAATAAGTTGCAACACCCATGATTGCCTGAATAGCAACGTTATATAATAGAATTAATAATACTGCCCATCTTAACTGGTCATTTTTCTTAATAACAGTAAAGATGTCTCTGAATTTCATCTTTTCTTTCTTATCATCACTTGTCTGAACTTTAGGAAGGTTTAAGACACATACAGCCATTGTGAAGATGAATGTAGCTGCGATGATTAAAGCGAATCTATGATAACCAATATAGCTTCCACCAAGACCCTTGATGATCTGAACACCAAAACCAGCAATGATTAATGACTGACCAATACTAGCAAAGATTCTTGGAAGTACTGATACTTTTTCACGTTCTTCTGGATCAGAAGTTAAATTAGGAATAACTGACCAATAAGGAATATCCATGATTGTATAAGTCATACCCCATAAAACATAAATAACAGATGCAAAGATACAAAGATTTACACCAGTTAAATGAAAATCTGTAAATACGATAACGAATACAAATGCGTTGATTAAAGTACCAACAACTAACCAAGGAATGAATTTACCATAACGGCTTCTTGTGTTATCAACAAGCATACCCATGAATAAATCATTGAAGGCATCCCAGATCTTTGCAGCAAAGAACATTGTACCGATGAAGGCTGGCGCAACTTTAATGATATCTGTGAAATAGATCATTGAGAATGTGGCAATCATACCATAAATTAAATCTTTTCCCAACGCTCCAAATGCGAATGAATATTTGACTCTACCAGGAATCTTTCCTTGGTAAACGACACTACTTTTATTGTTTTCCATAAAATTTTCTCCTCTTTTTTTCTCGTGTGTACATCACTTAGTGCTCTTAAATGATACCGCTTTACATCAAATATGAACATCTGATAATCTATTCATAAAATATGAATTTCTATTTTCTTACCTATTTTTAACAATAGTTTTTCATAGATTTAAAAACAACATGAGGTTTTTCATGTCGCTTTTGATTATGGATGTATTGTTTTTCCAACGATATAGATTCCAATAAGTAATTCTCCAATAGATATACCTACAAGTAAACCAGAGACAAAATCTTTGAAATCAGTCCCTCCTATTGCATAAGAAAGTGCCTGTAAAGCAATACCCATTATTATCATAAAACACCATAAAGGAGATTCTTTTGTTTTTCTAGTTCCTGTGTTCTTCTTAATAAGTCTAATATCTGTTCTTCATTGATATGATTGGATTCTTCTCCTTCAATAAGTTCTGATACAGTAATATCTAGTTCTTTACATAGTGGCTTAATAAGTGAGTAATCAGGCATGCATTTACCTGTTTCCCATTTAGAGATTGTCTTATTAGAGATATTAAGATGTTGAGCTAACTGCTCTTAAGTCAGATTCTTTTGTTTTCTTTTGAGAGCTATAAATTTCCTATAATGATTGGATTCATATGTGTGTCTCCTTTTATAAGTTTATAGTAATGTGATAGAGGGTAAAATAAAACCCCCTATAGAGAGAATTTAGGGGGGAATTAGGGTAATATTTACTTTTCAAAACCAACTGATAATATATCTAGATTTCCTTCTTTTACTACAAACTTAAATTTGACATGTTTATAAGATTTTATCTCTAATTGCCTTTTCAACCTCAATAATACGTCTACCAATTCTCTTTGTTTCTATTTTCTTATATGCTTCTAAGCAAGGAATAAATTCCTCTGTTCCTTCTTCCTCTATAATATCAAGTATACGTAAAATTACCTTTCTATTTACTTTGATCAGTCTATGAATGACACGAGGATTATTTTCTTTCACATCCAGACAGAACTGTTGATATAATTCCTGAGCAAATGTTTCTTTTTCTATTGCCCATCCCTCATCAGAAAATACCAACAATGGAAGACGCCCTTCATATTTTATTCTAAGATAATCTTCATCAATCATCCAATCGATACAATGCATAATATCAACTAATTTCATATCATGATAATAGCCATACGCAGGGCATTCATTTAATTTAAATTCTAATACCTTCTTATCTTTAGACCCTTTTAATATCTTAGCAAGCATATTTCTACCCGCCTTCATGATACATGGATCTGCACCTCTTAATATCATCTTAATATCTTCTTGAGGTAATTCTTTGATATCACCTGTATCGAGAATGACAGGTATTCTATTGACTCTTCTACTCATTGGTTATCTCCTCGCTTTCATATAAAAATCTTAACACTACACTACTTTTCATTCAATCAAAAACCCTGTAAAGAGAATCACAATATAGTTATTGTGTCCTTTTTACAGGGATACTCCAATTATTATTACTCTACAATAAACTTCTTAAAAGCTTCATCTACTGCATCTGCATCATTTGTATCAGCAAGAAGCTTAAGTGAATGACTTAGATCAAGACAGAAAATACCCATAATAGACTTTGCATTTACATAATACTTTCCACTTGATAAATCCATATCACAATCAAATCTAGTACAGATTTTATTGAATTCATCTGCATCTTATATAGAATCAATTCTTACAATTCTCTCAATCATTATTCGTCTCCTCCATATAATGTGTATTAAAAATACTTTCTTAGAAGATAAGTTGGGGTACAGCTCCATGCATGACAATAGATGTTTACAATACTTGATCCATATGGAGATTCTGCTGGGTTCTTTGGATTATAAAGTTCCCAGAATGTATCTGCACCATGTCCAATCATACCTCCCCAATAATATTTCATATAATCCAATGCCTGCTGCTTCTTATCGCATATGAGAAGTGCTTCTACAAAATGATGGTTCATATAAGGTGAAACCATTCCTTTTTCTGGATCTAATTCAATGACACAATCAAGAATTTCTCCTGCCTGTTTCTTTTCTGTTACACCTGCAAGAATCATCCATACCTGATTAGCATAATTGATCTGACGTTCATCTCCACTTACAAATAAGCCCTTTTCCTTATCATAAAGATAATCCCAAGCTGCCTGTGTCTTATTCTGGATTTCTTCTTCTAATTGCTTCACTCTCTTTTCATCTCCAAAAATTTCTGCAATCTTCTTAACCTTTTTCGCATAATAAATATATACGCCCTGAATACCACACTGTTTATCTAATCCTTCAGTCCAGTCAATTATCTCTTAGAGGTTTTTCTTTGTTGTTTTACTACAGCTATTTTAATACTCATTTTGCGTATTGACGCATTTCTCTGTCAATCGTATAATTGAGCCACAAACAGAACTTTTCTGTTATTAAATATTATTTTATCTAAAACATACGAGATAATCCCTATAATAAAACGCTCTTTGTAAATTGTTGCTTTGGGTAATCTTATTTGGCAAAAATACCATAACGATTAATTCGCTATATGCTTCCTTTAGTGAAATAGACATAGGTGTATCTCTCACCATTTCATTATTAAAAGCTTCAGTATCAATAATCATTCTAAGAATCTCAGAAGCCATTTCCTTTTTCTTGAACTTATACTTAACCTGCTTCTTAAGAAGTAGAAAATCACGCATTAAGCTAAATTCAATAATCTACTAGCAACATTTTTCTTAAACTTAGTGTAATAAATAAGAAATTCCAGAGTACGTATGGTATAAATAATATGTAGGAATCTTCTTTTCCTAAACCTAAAGAAAGGGGAAATACCAGTGCATATTAAAGCAAAATAGTAGTGTCATGAACCGAACAATTTAGAATAAAAGAAAGTGTGTATGTACTGTCTGTTATTTGTTATATCATATTCAAAAAAATGATATACAGATTCTGCCATTGTCATAAAACATAAGAAAGACATATGAAGAAATTGACATTATCAATATTTTTTTAGAAGGTAAAACAATTCATAAAGCCAAAAAAAGAGGAGGTGTTAATATGGCTAGTTCTAGTATTACTCATAATTTTGTTATATCCAACCCTAATAGCGTAAAGCGTTTTGTAGAAGCAATTGACAATGCCGACCGTGACCGCACACCTAAGCAGACACTTCCTGGACGTCAGTTAACGGATCCCCAGGAAATCTTAGCTTTAATGGCAAAAAGGAAGAAAAAACATGACTGATCAATATTTTGCCGTTAATATTCGAGCATATTTAAAAAAAGAAGAACTAACATACATCGGAGAGGAACGTTTTAACGATTTGCTTTCCGATTTTTCTTGTCCAAAAAATCCTGATGTTGAATACTTTCTATCACATAATGCAATTGAATTCACAAAAAAAGATCAATCTATCACTTTTCTAGTATTTGATGCCGAAGATGCTTCACTAGTTGGATATTTTTCACTAGCAATAAAGCCAATCTCTATTCGTGCATCAAACATAAACAAGACAATGGCAAAAAAACTGTCCCGTGTTAGTATTTTAGACGAAGAAACACAAGCCTATACCACAGTGGCTTATTTAATTGCACAGTTAGGAAAGAACTATTCTCTTCCAAGAAATAAACAAATTTCTGGAAATATTCTACTAAGATTTGCATTAGAAACTATATCTAGTCTCAATTATTCTGTGGGTGGCATTATTGAATTTCTTGAATGCGAAGATAATGATTTTCTTTTGAGTTTCTATAAGCAGAATCATTTCAAACCATTTGATACGCGTATGACCTCTTCCAAAAATAATGAGCCACACATTCTACATCAACTTTTAAAGTTTATTTGAAAAACACAAAAAAAAGCGATATTCCAATTTACTTTTAAACATTTCAGGAACTGTCACTTTTTTTCTTCTAAATATCTTAGAGCTTCATCGCCATTCTGAAAAATCATCCATACAGAAAAACAACACACCCATCAAATTATCTATATTCTGCTACATAAGCTTATCCCACAGAGAAAGAAACTCTCATAACCTTTAAGATTTAAATCTTCTTTTAATCAATCAAAAACTTCTTCAAACCTGACAATCCAACTTTCATTTGCAGCTTCGTTCATATAGCATAATCTGGCATTTTCATCTGGTACATAGAAAATGCTCCGAAATGATACCAATTCAGATTGTGGACGCAGGCGTTCACAATCTGCTCATCTGGAAAAGCAAGATAGAATTTACGAAAATATTGCAGATTTCCTTTTGAAAAACTTTTTCCATATTCTTTTGTGAGTTCATCAGCTAATACTTCAATTAAAGCCTGACCATATTTTGCTCTTTCATTTCCTGCCTGTTCCTGTTCCACAATACGTTTACCTACGTGCCAATAGGTAAGCACCATAGCTTTATTTGTTGCATTATATCCCACTTCACGACCAGATAAAATAATTCTCTTTATGTCAGTAATCACTTTCTGATAGTTATCAATATCACTTGCCATATCAACTTACCCCACTTTATAGATTTAGGTAAAGAATACTCCTATATATCTTATACCATCTCAAATCCAAAATCTCTCAAACAAATGTATTATCGTCATTCATACCCCATGCCTATATTCCTATTGATGCGGGGGAGTTGCCATTTCTCTAGATAAAATAAGGATGTTGGATTAAATCTATTAAAAGTAATAAAGTATAAGCCATAAAACGTAATGAAGCCCCCTACATACATAGGAGGCTTCACTTTATTTTTTATTTACATAACAACCACAAGGCATATCCGCTACTTCACCAATAGTAGGATCTAATGCATATACTTCCTCTAAAGATACAATTCTTGCATCATTCATTGTATGTTCTTTACCACATAAGAACTGCCACATACCATCTTCATCGTGAGAAATACAAGTAATAGGTTCATTATTATCTAGTACATGACTGCATATGATACATGCAGTATGAGGATCATCATCAAATGGGAACATATTATTTACTCAACAAAAGTATATTTTCGATGTGAGGCGTATGCGGGAACATGTCTACTGGCTGAACATCTAATGGTTTATAACCCTTTTCTACCAAGTAAGTTAAATCTCTTGCTTGTGTGGCTACATTACATGAAATATAAACAATACGTTCAGGAGAAAGTGTAGTTAATCTTTCTAGGAATTCAGTAGAACATCCTTTTCTAGGTGGATCCACCATGACACAATCTACCTTTTCATATCTTTCTACAAACTCAGTCATGAAATGACCTGCATCATCACATACAAATTCAGCATTTGTAATGTTGTTTCTTTTAGCATTCTCCTTCGCATCCACAATTGCCTGCGGAACAACTTCTACACCATAAACCTTCTTTACATGTCTCGCAAGAGTCAAAGAAATAGTACCAATACCACAATAAGCATCAATAACGACATCAGTTGGTTTAAATCTTGCATATTCAATAGCTTTAGAATAGAGTACTTCTACCTGTCTTGGGTTGATCTGATAGAAAGACTTCATAGAAATCTTATAAGTATTACCTAGAAGTGTATCTTCAATATACCCTTCACCATATAATACCTTTTCTTCTTCACCTAATATCACATTATCATGACGTGGATTAATATTCTGAATAATAGTACGAATTTCAGGATATTCAGTTGTAAGAGTATTAATGATTTCATGAATATGTGGAATCTTCTTTTTATAAGAGATAAATACAACCATCGCTTCATTCTTATGATAGCTTGTCTTCGTCAAGATATGCTTGATATTCCCTGACTTAGTGAGTTTATCATAAGGCTGGATATGATATTCTTCAAATAATTCTTTAATACGTTTAATGACCTTATTAGAGAATTCATTCTGAATAAGACAGTAATCGTTATTAATGATATCGTTTGTACGTGCTTTATAGAATCCAGAAACAATATGACCATCCTGCATGCCAAAAGGAACCTGTACCTTATTACGATAATGATAAGGATCCACGTCCATCAAACAGTCATTCACTTCTAAATCCTGATGGGCAATCTTTAAGAATGTTTCTTTCACTCTATTTGTCTTAAAAGACTGCTGTTCATGATCTGACATATGCATTAAGGAACAGCCACCACATTGTTTAAAACACTCACATTTTGGTTCTATACGTTCTTTTGAAGGTGTCTTTAATTCCACTACTCTACCTACACAATAACTCTTCAAAACCTTGATGACTTCTATTTCAGCTACTTCATGAAGTAATAGATTCTTCACAAAAATAGTTGTATTATCATGCTTTACAACACCTAAACCATCATGTGTATAATCGATACATTCACCTATAAACTTATCTCTCTTATTCATATATATCCTCCTCGATAGGGTAGACAAGAAATAGTATCAATACTGAGATTAATTATTATTTCTGTGCCTCCCGTTGCACCGTACGTACGGGTCTCGTATACGGCGCTACATTTATATGATGATTTCAAACTAACTTAGATAGTAGTTAAGAGGATTGACCAAACCTGGTCTATCCTTTTTCTTAATGGCTAGAATCTTGGGACTAAGTAGAAAGTTGACTACATGACCATTGGCCTGTTTGTATAGACCCAGCCTAGTGTTTGCTACCGAAAATATTTGTTCATCTGTAAAGTGACAACTGAGTTTCTTATTCAGTTTCTGTAGATTAATATATATTCTTTTTGGTTTCTTCCACTGTTTAATAATGATAACTCTGATTTTATGGCGAAGCCATTGACCAAAGGTGTCAACGAAGTATTTCATCACGCCTATTCGATAATAGTTAATCCAACCCACCACAATCTGGTTGATTCTTCTGAATGTGACTGCAGTAGAGCGTGCATTACCTATCCTTCTTATAAGTTCTCTTCTACATTTATCGTAGAGTTTCATCTTGCTCTGATTGGAAGGCTTGCATTTCCACTCACCATTCCTTTGGAGGTAGGTGAATCCTAGAAACTTGCTTTCGGGTGGTCTGACCACTTTGGTTTTAGTAGCGCTGACTTTAAGAAATAGTTTTCTCTAGCCATGATGTGACTGACTTCATTACTCTATTTGCACTCATTTCGCTCTTGACGAAGATATTGCAGTCATCTGCATATCTTACAAAGCGTAGTCCTCTATATTCCAACTCCTTGTCAAACTTATCTAGATAGACGTTTGAAAGAATTGGCGAAAGTGGGCCGCCCTGTTGGACGCCGATTCTAGATGGCTTTACTAAACCGTCTTCCATAATCCCTGCCTGCATGAATTTACGAATAAGATGTAATGTTGTTGAGTCATTCACATTCTTTTCTCTAAGTATTGAGATTAACTTGTCATGATTTACAGTGTCAAAATATGCTTCAATATCTAAATCTATAACCCAGTCATAACCTTCATTAATGTATTCTAGAGTCTTTAGTACAGCCATCTGTGCACTTCTTCTTGGTCTGAATCCATAACTAAATTCGCTAAATGTAGAATCTAGTTTCTTCGTAAGTATCTGTGCAATAGCCTGTTGAATAACTCTATCTATTACTGTAGGTATACCTAATGGTCTTTTCTTGCCATTAGGCTTTGGGATATAGACTCTCTTGACTGATTGGGGCTTATATTTCTTATTAAGTATAGAGTATCTAATCTCTCTTCTATGCTTATAGAAATATTCATCAAGTTCATCTACTGTCATCTTATCGACTCCAGATACACCTTTGTTTCTCTTGACTTGTAGAATAGCCCTGTCGATATTTGAATCACTAAGTATTTCATCAATTAATCTCATGTCTGTGTTCTCCTTTTCATATCGTAGATTTATCTAGAACCGTTCCCTCTTCCTCCATCTCCATAGAATTACGTTTTCTACTTATGAGATGCTTCCAATTTCGAACTATCTAGATATTGCTTTATGATGAGTAACATCATATAAACATTAGGTCCTTTAGTGTTGGTGAGACACCTACTATGACCTCAGCTGACTCCTCACAGTAAGCTTTTTCTATCGCACAACTTACCATCACTGATTTTAAAGATATTGGACTTCGTTGCCTGTGAGGCCTCCCAGGGTAATTCACTAATCCTGTTTCCTTCACAACGCCTCGATCTACTCTCTTGGTTTTACGTTTACCTTTAGGACTTCGGTTTGTTGAGCAACCTTATCCACCATTTAGCCTTATATCAAGTTTCTGTTCGTACGCTCAAAGGAATTGCTACACCGCTTCCTTCACCCCTACCTTTATGGTATCGGCTTGCGGTTCACTACACTTGGCGGTAACTACCTGTGGTCGGACTATCTCCAACTGAATTAGTGCCATGCCCGGCACACTCAAAAAAAAGCGATTAGAAATCGCTTTTCATTTTATTGCTCAGTTGCTTTCGCTTTATTTGTTGTTTCCTGATCCTTTACTGATGAAAGAGTAAATCCGATATCATCTTTACCAGCCTGTTTAGTACCATAGATTGGATAATCTGTATCATTACCACCAGTTAAGTAAAAATTCACTTCATACTGCTTTACACCATTATGCTTATTCAATAATTCTGAATAATTAGATCCTTCATAAGCAGATTGACCACCTTTTGAATCAAGGATTTTTACAACTTCTTTTGAAACCTCTTGGGCAGTCTTAGCAGATGTACCGTTATTAAAGACAATATCTACCTTGAACTGTTTACATGCAGTTTCAATATCAATAGATGCAATAGAACTGTATTTAGACTTTGCTTCATTCATTGTATCATCTAAGACACTCTTTTGAACTGTTACAAGTCCTTCACAACGATCACCGTATACAGGTCCTTCATCCTTTAAAGCACTATATAAATAGATTCCGAATGCAAGTACAAGTACTGCAACGATTCCAAGCACAATATATTTAGTTTGAATTTTCTTTTTTGGTTCTTTAGAAGGTTCAATACCCATTTCATTAGGAGTTGGCTTCTTTTCAGCTTTCTTCTTAGGTGTCTGGATAACTACTTCTTCTTCATCATCAAAATGAAATCTTTCTTTGGACACATTAATCACCTACTTTACCCTTCTATTTTACCAAAGAAATAAAGTAAAGTATAGTTATTTAATTCTTTCTTTAAGAAGTTCAACAAGTAACTTGTTAACCATACCTGGGTTAGCCTGTCCTCTAGACTTCTTCATAACCTGTCCTACTAAGAATCCTACAGCACGATCTTTACCATTTGCATAGTCTTCAATAGACTGTGGGTTCGCATCTAATACTTCATTTGCCATAGTTTTCAAAGCATTAGGGTCAGAAATCTGTTTCATACCCTTTTCTTCAATAATCTTTTCAGGATCTTTGTTTTCTGTCATCATTGGTTCAAAGACTTTCTTAGCCTGTTTAGAAGAGATTGTACCATCTTCGATGAAATTGATTAACTTAGCAAGATATTCTGGATTTAATTCAATATCATCATAAGACTGGTTGTTCTTGTTTAAGAAAGCTAATACATCACCTAATAACCAGTTAGATGCATTCTTATAATTCTTAGTATACTTAATAACTTCATTGAAGTAATCAGACATAGACTTAGTAGAAACAAGAATCTTAGCATCTACCTTAGGAATACCATATTCTTCTTCGTAATGCTTTTCTCTTTCTCCAGCCATCATAGGTAATTCATTCTTGATTTGTTCTACCCATGCATGATCCAATCTAATAGGAAGGATATTTGGTTCAGTGTAGTACTTATAGTCTACAGCATCGCCTTTAGAACGCATAACTGTAGTGACTTTTTCTACTTCATCATATCTTCTTGTTTCCTGAAGAACTTCTCCTCCAGATTCAATGACTTCCTGCTGACGTCCTGCTTCATAATCAATAGCCTTCTGAACGTTGCTGATAGAGTTTAAGTTCTTGATTTCTGTACGTGTACCAAATGCTTCCTGACCAAATGGACGAATAGAAACATTGACGTCACAACGCATAGAACCTTCTTCAAGTTTTGCATCAGATACTTCTGTATATAAGAATACCTGTCTTAATGCTTCAAGATAAGCACTTGCTTCTTTACCAGAACGGATACAAGGCTTAGTAACGATTTCGATTAGTGGAATACCTGCACGGTTGTAATCGATTAATGAGTAATCAGTTAAATGAAGCTGTTTTGCAGTATCTTCTTCCATATGTAATCTTTCGATATCGATACGCTTTTCTTCTCCATCTACCTCAATCATTAAATAACCATTACGTCCGATAGGTCTTTTATCCTGAGTAATCTGGAAACCTTTAGGAAGGTCAGAATAGTAATAATTCTTACGGTCAAAGCATAGTAATTCATCAATTTCCATATGTAACGCATGACATACACGAATAGCGAATTCTACACCTCTTTTATTTAAGCATGGTAATGTACCTGTCATACCCATGTCTACTTCGTTGATCATTGTATTTGGATCTTCACCAAATGTAACTGGTGAAGCAGAGAACATCTTTGAATTAGTCTTTAATTCGCAATGTACTTCTAGCCCGATGACTCTTTCGTAATCCATCTTTAGTCCTCCCTCTTATACTGGTTCTTGAATCCTAATGCTTCTTCTAATGCATAAGCAACATTCAAGACAGTCTGTTCTTCAAAAATACGTCCTGAGATATTAACAGCCACTGGCATATTATCTACAAATCCAGAAGGAATAGAGATAGATGGTGTACCTGCAAAGTTGGCAAGACATAACCAGTTTTCAAGAATAATATATTCATCGCTTAAGTAATCTTCAGCTGCTTCATCAATTAAAGGTGCAACACCTCCACCATTAGGTGCAATGATGATATCGTAGTTTTCATAGATCTTATTTAATTCATCTACAACAAGTCTTCTTACTCTCTGTGCTTTTCTGAACATCTTTTCCTGATTTTCAGTTGCAAGAGCTAAGTTACCAAGAATAAATCTTCTCTTAATATGATCACCAAAACCATCAGTACGAGAATTGATCATCACATCATCAGGAGTATCTCCCTGCTGTCTATCACCATACTTGACACCATCTAAGCATGAGTGGTTACTTGTTGCTTCTGAGTTCGCAATAATTGTATATGTTGGAAGTAAAGTCTTCATAAGTTTCTTATCCATCTCAACATCTTCAACAGTTGCCCCAAGAGACTTTAATGTTTCAACAACATTTTCAAAAGTCTTCTTTACTTCTTCATTTCTTACTTCATTAGATACAGTAGTTAAAACACCAATCTTTAAATTAGAAATATCAGTTGTTAAGTTTTCTAAATAGTGTGGTACTTCTTTGTTTGAAGAAGTCATATCACGGTTATCTCTACCCGCTAATGCTTCAGTCACAATAGCCATATCACGTACATTTCTAGTAAATGCACCTACATGGTCTAATGAAGATGCATAAGGAATAACACCATAACGAGAAATTCTACCCCAAGTTGGCTTGAAACCAACAATACCACAGAATCCAGCTGGCTTTCTAATTGAGTCACCTGTATCACTACCTAACGCGAATGGAATAAGTCCACTGGCAACAAGCGCTGCAGATCCTCCTGATGAACCACCAGAAATACGTCTTGTATCCCATGGGTTATGTACTGGACCAGTAAGTGCTGATTTATTTGTACCACCCATTGCAAGTTCATCCATAGAAGCCTTACCTACTAAACCAACACCGTGCTGATTTAATAAATCAACAACATGTGCATTATATACTGGTACATAATCAGCAAGCATCTTACTTGATGCAGTTGTCTTAATACCCTTAGTGTTATAGTTATCTTTTAATACATATGGAATATGTGATAAAAGATCATCAGTCATAGGAGCTTCAATTGCTTTGTATGCTTCTTCTTCAGTAATAGTTACAAAGGCATTGAGTCTTTCCTGCTGTTTCTTTGCTTCTTCAAATAATTCTTTATAATATTCTTTTACATCTAACTCTCCACTTTTGAAAAGTTCATGTAATTCTTCAATAGTATGTGTCACCATTATCCTACCACCTTTGGAACTCTGATCTGATTACGCTGTACAGTCTTGCAGTTCTTTAATGCATCTTCTGTACTAATCACATGATTAGGTTCGTCCTCTCTTAAGAATGTTGTTTCAACCACATAAGGGAATGCTAGAGGTTCTACACCTTCAGTATCAATTTCATCAAGTGCCTGTACATGGCTCATGAATACTTCATACTGTTCTCTTAATGCTGGCATTTCTTCGTCAGTGATGTTGAACATGGTTTTTCTTCCTAGTTTTTTCAACATTAAATCTGTATCGTCCATAATTGACCTCCTACTGTTCTAATATAGATGTCTTCGCATCTTCGCCTTTTTGTTTAATAATCACAGCCATCAATTCATCCTGTGAATACACAAGAACCTTGATATTAAAGTCCTGTGTAAATTTACTATTAATGTTATCAGCAATCACTGAAGTCAGATATAGTAATTCTGTATATGTCTTGATATTCAAGTGTGCTGTGATTTTCATTGTCTGAATCGTATCATTGATATAGTTGGCTTCACCAACTAAACCAGCGGCTTCTGTAGAAGCCTTCTTTAAGTTAGACTTGATTGTCGCAAAATCTGAAGCAGTGGCTGGATCTAACTTAGATGCACGAGAACTTGTAAAGAAGACATTTTCATGATTGACCTTCTTTAATGTTCCGGTACTACCACCTTCACAGAATGATTCATAAATATAATTACCATTTGTTTCAGATATTTCATTGTTGTTGGCACGATATATACCAATTAATACTGGAACATCTGCCAATTTCTTCTTCTTTGTACGGATATACTTATATGTTTTCTTAACACATTGCTGTGCATAGCTTCTTAGTTTTTCATCACTTAGTGTTACTGCAGGAGAAGAAAGCTTTCCATCAATCTGTTCCTTAGGATCAAGAATAATTGCGACAGAAATACCTTTTAATGCATAACTAGAACCACTCTTCTTGTAGTAATCCTGTTCAGTAATATTTGATACAAGTACAGGGCTTTGTAATCCTTCATAAGTCTTACCACTTTCTACCTGTAATGTATCAGGATATTTCTTATCTTCTTCCTTAGTCCCTGCTGGATCTCTTTTTAGAAGATTATTGTAATCAGTTGGTGATAATTCTAATCCTTCTGATAAATAATAGTCATTTGTAGAAAAGTGGCTTGTTGAAAGAATCTGTAATCCGGAACCAATAGTGACAAGGTCCTTTGTACCACCGAAGTTCAAATAGAATTTTTCGCTATTTTTTGAACGTCCATTATTAATCATATTGTAGTAGTTACCATCAAATGTCTTAGCAGATGATTCTTTTGTACTACTTGATGTTTTTACTGTTTTGCTGGAGCATCCTGTCGCAAAAATAAGCATGATGCTAACAAGAGCTTTTAATAATTTATTCATAGTCCGCTAGCCTCCTTAAATGCTGATTCGTTCATGATTGAAATACCAAGATCCACGGCTTTTGTATATTTAGATCCTGGATTTTCCCCAACAATCACTAAATCTGTTTTCTTTGATACACTTCCTGTAACATTCGCACCTTGACTTGTTAAATAGTCTTTCATCTGTTTTCTTGTCATAAGTGTTAATGTACCCGTAATAACAACCGTTTTATCTCTAAATGGATTATCACCTTCCTGACGGACTTTTAAATAATCCATATTGAGTCCTAATTCCTTCAGATGTGCAATCAGCTCTAAATTACGTTCATTGCGTTTAAATGCTGCAAGAGAAGACGCAATTGTATCACCGACATCCTTAATACTTGTTAATTGTACATAATTCGCATTAAGAAGTGCATCCATTGAACCAAAATGATAAGCAAGTGTATCTGCCATCTTGGCTCCAATTCCTTTAATACCTAAACCAAATAAAAGCTTTTCTAGAGAATTCGCTTTACTATTCTCAATCGCTTCTAAGAGTTTATCCATGGATTTCTTCCCAAATCCTTCAATATCCATGATCTCTTTTTCATGTACATCTAGATGATAAATATCTTCAATACATGTCACAAAACCTAGGTTATAGAACTGTTCGATGATCTTATCACCAAATCCATCAATATTCATTGCTTCACGACTCGCAAAATGGATCAGTTTTTCTATCTTTTTAGAGTCACATTCTTCATTCATACAATAATAAGCTGCTTCATTAGGTTTTCTTACAAGTGGAGTCCCACATTTAGGACATACAGTAATCATCTTAAAAGGTATTTCCTGACCTGTACGTCTTTCCTTAATGGCTGAAACAACTTCAGGAATAACATCCCCTGCTTTTCTTACAATAACATCATCACCAATACGAATATCTTTACGTATACAATTGTCTTCATTATGAAGAGTTGCACGCTGAACAAGTGAACCAGCAACTCGTACTGGCTCTAGGACTGCATTAGGTGTAATCTGTCCTGTACGTCCAATTGTGAAGATAATATCTTTAAGTTTAGTGATGACTTCTTCAGCCGGGAACTTATAAGCAATAGCCCATTTAGGTACCTTTGCTGTATAGCCAAGTCTTCTTTGTGAATCAAGGTCATTGACCTTGATAACCACACCATCAATATCATATGGAAGTGTTGGTCTTAGTTTAGCTACTTCTTCAATATAATTCCATACTTCCTGAATGTTCTTGCATTTACGTGTATAAGGATTTGTCTTAAATCCAAGATCCTTTATTTTCTCTAAACATTCATAATGTGTAGAAGCGCTCAGCTGAGAAGCTTCTGGCACATGATATAAGAATGCATCCAATCCTCTTTTTGCTGCCACACGGCTATCTAACTGTCTAATACTGCCTGCTGCTGCATTACGACAATTTGCAAAGAGAGGAAGACCTGCTTCTTGACGTTCTTCATTGAGTCTTTCTAATGCCTTTTTAGGCATGATGATTTCACCACGTACTTCTAGTGGTCCTTTGAAATCAATATGAAGAGGGATAGAACGGATTGTTTTAACGTTATGAGTAATATCCTCACCCACGGTTCCGTTTCCTCTTGTTGCTCCATACTGTAAAACACCATCCTGATATACAAGTGATACAGATAAACCATCAAGTTTCAGTTCACATATATATTCTGGATTAGGAATCACATCTGTTACACGATCATTGAAGGTATATACTTCATCTTCATTGAAAATATCTCCAAGAGACATCATCATACGCTGATGTGTCACCTTCTTAAAACCATCTAATACTTCTCCACCCACTCTCTGGCTAGGAGAATCTGTTGTGATCCAGGCAGGATTAGCCTGTTCAATACGGATTAATTCTTCCATTAAACGGTCATATTCCTGGTCACTTACAGTAGGATTGTCCTGTACATAATATTCATAGTTATATTTATTTAATAAGGCTTTTAATTCATTAAGTCTTTCAAATGACATCTCACTCATTCCTTTTCTTTTACGTATTATAACAAAATTCTCTCTATAATAAAACCGAAAATCAGTTAGATAAGCGCTTTAAAGCATGATGACCTCCCATTAAAGTCTTGATTCCATGAGGGACTTCAAAAGCTACATCAATCAGCTGACCATTGACCTTTACTACAACACCCTTGCCAAAAATGTCATGATTGACAAAATCTCCTACCTTCCAGTCATCTACACCATTATCACCAATCAAATCAGTATAAGATTCATGAACATAATTACGTGTCTTAAACTTTGAAGGACGCCCTACATGTTCTACAGAATCACGACCGATTTCATCCACAAAACGTGATGTCACCTTAGGAGACTGAGAGACGAAACTGAAGCCCTGACTATCAGTGAGATAAAGACGTTTTTTAGCACGTGTAAAGGCAACATAGGCGAGTCTTCTTTCTTCTTCTAGTCCTTCATCTCCCCCTTCACTAAGTGTTCTTTCAGATGGGAAAATACCTTCAGATAAGCCAGATACAAAGACATAATCAAATTCCAGACCCTTGGCCATATGAATACTCATAAGTGAAACATAATCACCTGTTTTTTCTTCATCCTGAGATGTATAGAGGGCAATATCCTGTAAATAAGATTCAAAATCAGGTGTTTCTGGATGAGTCTTTACATAAGTATCAATGGAATTCTTTAATTCCATAAGGTTTTCAATACGGTTGTCTTCCTCATTCTGTTTCATCAATGCAAGATAACCTGTATCCTTTAATAATTCTTCATAAATATCTGCTAGACTTTGATCAGAGACTCTTGCCTTTTCAATCGCTTCCACAAGTTCCTTTAAGCCTTTTTTAGCTTTGCCACCTACACCAATTTCATCTAAGAAGAAGCAGACTGCTTCATAATTGGAGATTCCATGTCTTGAAGCGGTTAAAGTGATTTTTTCTAGTGTCTTAGTGCCAATACCTCGCGATGGTGTATTGACAACACGTTCAAATGAAAGGTCATCACTCATGACTACTAGTCTTATATAACTTAAAGCATCCTTCACTTCTTTACGGTTAAAGAACTTGAGACCACCAAAAATCTTATAAGGAATCTGACGACGAATCATTTCCTGTTCAATTGTACGAGATAAATAGTTGGCACGATATAAAACAGCAATATGAGATTCAGACACACCTGTTCGAGTGATCTTCTCGATTGTATCACAGATATACTTCGCTTCAGCATCTTCACTCACTGCTGCATAATGGATAACCTTATCTCCTTCCTCTAGTTCAGAGAAAAGGCTCTTTTCTAATCTATTCTTATTCTTACGGATGAGGTTATTAGAGATATCTAGAATTGTCTTAGTAGAACGATAGTTCTGATCAAGAATAACAGTTTTCACATTCTTATAGTCTTTATCAAAGTTCATGATGTAGTTGACATCACTTCCTCTAAATGAATAGATAGTCTGGTCAGGATCACCTACAACACAGACAATAGAATCCTGGGCAAAGTAATGAATGAGGTTATATTCAATAGAACCTACATCCTGGAATTCATCCACATGAACAAACTGATAACGTCTAGACCATCGAGATACAATGTCAGGATTATCCTGGAAGATCTTAAGTGTATTTAAAAGAAGATCATCAAAGTCCATCATATTGTGATCTTCTTTATATTTTTCATACATCGCATAAACTTCAGCCTTGATTTTTTCTCCTGGCATATTTCCAGCAAGCTGAACTGCCTTAGCTGGAGTAACGAAGTTTACCTTATAAGAAGAAATATAATTGATCATAGATTTCACACTGATTGTTTTCTGATCAATCTCTTTTTCTTTATATAACTTTTTAATAAGTGATTTCTGGTCTTCTTCATCCATGATGATGAAGTTATGAGGATAACCAATGGCAGTAGAATGTTGTCTGAGTACTCTAACACATAAAGAGTGGATGGTACAGATTGTAGTACCTAAAGATGCACCAAGAATAGATTCTACTCTTGTCTTCATTTCATTGGCTGCTTTATTTGTAAATGTGATAGCAAGAATATTATGAGGATTGACTCCTACTTCTTCAATTAAATATGCAATACGATATGTGACAACACGTGTCTTACCTGAACCAGCACCGGCAATGATTCTTAAATGTCCATCTAGATAAGTGGCTGCTTCTAATTGTTTAGGGTTTAATAATTGACTGAGTTCCATATTTTTAATCCTCCTTATTCGCACCACTTAATATAACATAAAAAAGAGTGCTAAGCACTCTTTATTTGTATTGATGAGATTTTCCAATAATATCAGTTATATTTTCGATACCCATTGCATCAAGTTCATCATTCATTTCCTGAATAATACGAGGACATGCATATGGATCTACTAAGTTGGCACAACCAACCTGTACAGCACTTGCACCAGCAATCATCATTTCAATTGCATCTCTACCAGTAGAAATACCACCCATACCAATAACTGGAATGTTTACTGCCTGTGATACCTGATAGACCATTCTTAAAGCCACTGGGAAGATAGCTGGTCCTGAGTAACCACCTGTCTTATTCGCGATGATAGGCTTACCTGAATGGATATCAAAACGCATACCAACTAAAGTATTGATCATTGAGATACCATCAGCACCCGCTTCTTCTACTGCTTTCGCAATTGCCACAACATCAGTCACGTTTGGAGATAATTTTACATAAAGAGGTTTAGTGATGACAGCCTTTACTGCACGAGTCACTTCTGCAGCCATGGCAGGATCTGTACCCATTGCCATTCCTCCTGCATGAACGTTAGGACAGCTGATATTTAATTCTAATGCTCCAATACAATCTTCTTTTGTTAGTTTTGCAGCAGTCTGTACATAATCATCTACACAGCTTCCACCAATATTCGCAATTGCCTTACCTGAATAAACTTCTCTTAGTTTAACTAATTCAGTCTTGATGACTTCATCAACACCTGGATTCTGTAAACCAATCGCATTTAATAAACCAGAAGGTCCTTCCGCAATACGTGGAAGAGGGTTACCATAACGTGGTTCAAGTGTTGTACCCTTTAAGCTCATAGAGCCCAATACATTAATATCATAGAACTTACTAAATTCATAACCGAATCCAAAAGTACCACTTGCTGGAATAACAGGATTCTTCATATCAAGTCCTGGTAGTTTTACAGATAAATTAGCCATTGATAATCACCTCATCTGAAGAAAGAACAGGTCCTTCTACACAAATTCTCTTATATGGTTTAGTTTTTACTTTACATGAACATCCCATGCAGGCACCAAAGCCGCATCCCATTCTTGCTTCAAAAGAAAGAGAACCATTATCTGGGAAGTTCTTTACTAATGCATCTAACATTGGTTCTGGACCACATGCATAGTAATGATCAAAACTTAAATTATTTTCTTTAATGGCATCAATGACAGTACCCTTAGTACCATAAGTGCCATCCATTGTAGAAATATAAGTAGGGCAAAGCTTCTTGAATTCCTCTTCATAGAATACATCATAAGAACCATTGAAGCCTAATACTGCAGATACCTTAACACCTTTTGCGATAAGTCTTTTCGCAAGACCATACATAGGAGGTGTGCCACTACCGCCACCTACGACAATGACTTCATTATAATCAGTATCAGTAAAACCATTACCTAAACCAATTAATACATCAAGTTTTTCTCCTGGTTTCTTTTCTGAAAGAATCTTTGTTCCTTCACCTCTGATACGATAGATAAGTTTAATATGTGTATCATCATAATCTAAGATACTCATTGGTCTTCTTAAATATGGCTGAAGTGAGTCATTGATCTTAATATTGATGAACTGACCAGGTGCTGTAATAAAAGAAGCCCCTTCTCCTTCAAGTTCCATTTCAAATAGACCAGGAATTAATTCTTTATTGTAGTTGATTGTAAGAAAATCCTGATAATTCTTCATTTTATTCCTCCACTAATAATTGTCCATCGACAATATTCATTATTAATTCACCTTTTACTTTCCATCCTAAGAAAGGTGTATTGCATGCTTTAGATTTTAAATCTTCTTCTTTGATTGTATATTCCTTATTTAAATCAAAGGCACATAGATCAGCCTTCATGCCTTCTTCAATAGAAGCATCAAGATTAAGTGTCTTGGCAGGACCAGAAGTCAAGCAGTCAAGAACTGTTTCTAGCTTAATAAGACCTTCTTCTACAATATATGTATAAATTAATGGGAAGGCATGCTGTAAGCCGATAATACCAAATGGTGCTTTATCAATCGGTTTATTCTTTTCATCTCTTGAATGAGGTGCATGATCTGTCGCAATAACAGTAATGACACCATCATTCACTGCTTTGATGATTGCTTCACGGTCTTCTTTTGTACGAAGAGGTGGATTCATCTTATAGTTAGGATGACAATCCTGGATGTTGTCTTCAGTTAGAATTAAATGATGAGGTGATGTTTCACCACTGACTCTTTCACCACGTGCACGGCTTGCACCAAGAAGTGCTACTGTTTCTTTTGTAGAAATATGGCAGATATGATATCTATTGTGAATCTTATCTACAAGCTGTAAATCACGATCTACCTGCTTATATTCACTTGCACTATTGATACCAATTAAGCCATGTTCCTTGGCATAATGACCTTCATGAATACATCCACCATGTAATTCTGATTCATCTTCACAATGAGCAACGATGATAGAATCAAGTGCTTTTGCACGTGTCATGGCTTCTTCCATCTTTTCATCTTTCTGAACACCTTTACCATCATCTGAGAAACCAAGAACGATAGGCTGTTTAATGTTTTCTTCCATATCAACAACCTTCTGACCCTTTAATTCTTCTGTGATAGCACTATAAGTATATGTTTTTACTTGTGCATCCTTTTCACAGCGTTTTGTAAAGTCCTCAATTGTTTCCTTATCATCCATACAAGGTAATGTATTGGCCATTGCGACAATAGTTCCATATCCACCATAAAGTGCTGATGCACTACCAGTAGAAATAGTTTCTTTATGTTCAAAGCCAGGTTCACGAAGATGTGTATGGATATCAATAAAGTTATGAGATAAAAGTGCTCCATGAAGATCAATCACTTTATCTGCTTCTTCATTACATGCACCAATCTTTTTGATGATGCCATCTTCAATCAATACATCTGTATCGCTGAATGCTTCATGACGATACAAATGTGCATTCTTTAATAATAAACGCATAATCTACCCCCTGTATTTTTCAATTATTTTTTCTTCAACACATGCTGGTACAAGACCTTCAACACTATGATTATGAGACACAATCTCCTTCACAAATGATGAAGAGACAAATGTATAAGCAAGTCGAGTCATTAAGAAGACTGTTTCAATGCCTTCATCTAAATACTGGTTTGTAAAGCACATCAAAGACTCATAGTTATAGTCTTCTGTGGCACGTAAACCACGTACAAGTACCTGTGCTCCTACTTCCCTTGCATACTCTACAGCAAGAGCACTGCTTTCGTCAATGACAACATTAGGAAACTGTTTTGTGGCTTCTCTCAACATTTCCATACGTTCCTCTACAGTAAATAAGCATGTCTTATGTGGATTAATAAAAATAGTGACATAAAGTACATCATACATCTTAGAAGCACGTTCAATAATATCAAGATGCCCATTTGTGACAGGATCAAATGTTCCTGTATATACTGCTTTTATCAAGATGAAGCCCCCTCATATTTCACGATTTGAAGACATGTGATTCCATAATTGTTTTCTTTAATAAGTCTAAAAGGTGCTTCGTATTCAAGCTTCTCTTCAGTTAAATCTTCTATCACAAGAATACAGCCATCCTTCAAGTTTCCATTATCCTTAAGTGTATGAATAATATCCTTATTAATCTTCATACCATAAGGTGGATCTAATAAAACAAGGCTGAACTGAATACCTTCTTCCTTAAAAGTGCCTAAAGCCTTACGATAATCAGCTTTCATCACATGTGCATTCGTAATCTTTAGATTATTAATATTCTCTCTAATAACTTGAAATGCCTTATATTGTTTATCTACTGCATAAAGTTCATCCATTCCTCGGCTTAATGCTTCAATACCAAGTCCTCCACTTCCTGCAAATAAGTCAAGACAGATTCCTCCATCAAAATAAGGCCCAATCATGTTATATAGATTCTCTTTATTTTTATCTGTTGTCGGACGTGTCAGCTTTGAAGGCACTGCCTTCAGCTGTCGGCTTTTATATTTACCTGCTATAACGCGCATAACTTCTTCCAATCCTTCCCTTTGCGAGTTCATCACTGATATCATCAAAGACAATTGTCGTGATGTCATCTAACATTCCATTGAGTTCACTATAAGCACTCAAATAAGCATTCATCTCTGGTATATTGTAGAGTTCTCTTCTTATATTCGTGATACGTTCCTGAAGTTCTTTTGTATCACAATAAGGCCCAAAACGTGATAAATCTTCTTTTTCTTCATTCAAGCGATTCATTTCACGCATGAGAGATTTGACCTCTGGTAATTCAAATACCTGAAGTGAATCCTGATATGCTTTAAAGCATTCTTCTTCTTTAATTGCTTCTATCAGTTCTTTTATTAAGTCATAGATCATAATGATTTCTCAATGGCCACCTGCTTCTTCTCACGATTATATTTCGCAATAAGAGCCTGGGCTACACCAATACAAGTCAAAGCCATTAAAGTCGATGTACCACCAGCACTAATGAGTAATAGAGGTACACCAGTCATAGGAATAAGTCCTGATACACCGCCTACATTGACCATTAAATGTACAAAGAAGTAGCTAGCAATACCAATAAGAGTGAGTTTATCTCTTGATTCCTTCATACAGAAAGCATATCTAAATAATCTATAGATAATAATAGAATAAGGAATAAAGAATGCCGCAAAACCAACTAAGCCTAATTCTTCTACAATAATAGCGGAAATAAAGTCATTCTGTGCTTCAGGAATATAACCGAACTTCATAATAGAATTTCCAAAGCCACGACCAATCAGACCACCATTTGTGTAGCCTACAAAACCATTGATGATCTGATAGTTGGATCCATAGATATCTTCTAATGGATTCAACCACGAAGCAATTCGAGCCATCTGATGACTTTTTAAGAAACGATCATGGAATAAGATGAAGGCAAGCACTATAAGAAGCACTCCAAACAATCCAAGAATCTTATAAGGACGATAGTATTGAGATGGTGTCGCAAAGAATATGCAGGCAGCCATGATCATTAATATCAAACCACTTCCCATATCCTTCTGAACTTTCCAGCAGATAATAAATGCGAACACAATAAGAAATACAGGAAATAATACACAAAGCACAAACTTACGATAAGCAAGTTTCTTTCTTTTTTCTTGAGATAAGCGATTAGAGATACGTATTTGATCAGGTAATACACCAAATATATAGCTCAAAAAAATAATCAATACAAGTTTCATAAACTCAACAGGCTGAATAGTAATAGGACCTACTTTAATCCAGGCATGTGAGTTATTAATTGTCCACATGAGACAGGCAAGCATCATGAGTATACATGCAAAATAAGAGACAAGCATAACTGTTTCACTTATACGACGTGTTTTATATGCACGTGCAAAAAAGAACATAGAGAAAAAACCGCCACCGACAAAGACACATTGTTTCAACAAGTTAATTGTCGCAAAATTATACCCTTTACTTGCCGACATACCTACAGAAGCATCGCCAATCATAACAATCCCGAAACAGGCAAGAAAAATCGCACAGGCATAGATGGTTTTATCTGTACCAGTACGTTTAAACATCATCTGTAGCTTCTTGACAAGGTTCATAGTTTAACCCACTCTTCTTCCTGAGCACGTTTGAAAACTTTATAAATAGAATAGCCAGATGCTTCTTCAAAAGCTTTATCTAGCTGCTTCTGTAATGCTTTAGAATCTGCAATAGATGTAAAAGCACGGTAATATTCCATGAATTCTTTAGAACTGATGCCTTCTTCATAAGCCTTTTCTACTGCATTATATAGTGCCACAACATCGATAATTTCTTCAGTTGACCAATCTGGATCTAATGGATAATCATACATATTAAAATACCTCCTAAGTTAAGAAATATTATACATGAAATAGGCTTAAAAGAAAATAGGCTATACATAATTGGAAAAAGCCAAGGACTCTGTTATAATGACACAGAGGTGAAACGAACTATGTTAAGCATGAAAAATGTAATTGATGATAAAAACCCTTTGATTCGTGAAAAATCTAAAGAAGTCGCTTTACCATTAAGTGATGAAGACCGTCATACTTTAATGGAAATGTATCAGTATCTTGTAGATTCTCAGGATGAAGAAAAGGCTGAAAAGTATGATTTAAGACCTGGTGTAGGTATTGCCGCTATTCAGATTGGTATTCCAAAGAGAATGTGTGCAATTTATATTCCTGCAGTAGATGAAGAAGGCAATATTGTAAAGTGTGATCAGTGGGCACTTGTTAATCCACGTATTGTTGCAAGTACAGTAAAGGTCGCTTATTTAAAGAATGGTGAAGGATGTTTATCTGTTCCTGAAGACCAGCCTGGTATTGTACCAAGAAGTGCTAAAGTAACTGTAAAAGGATATGATGCATTAACAGATCAGGAAGTGACTATTGTTGCAAGAGGCTTTACTGCTATCTGCTTACAGCATGAATTAGATCATTTTGAAGGTGTTCTTTATTATGATCATTTCAATAAAGAAGATCCAAAAGCACCAATTCCAAATGCAATGGTGATTGAATAATACTCCTCACGGAGTATTTTTTGTATATTAAAAGACAGCATTCGCTGTCTAGTAATAATCTCTACATATATTGATCATATCATCCACATAGACGATACCACCATTGATTGCATTATCTGATAATTGACATTTAAGTTCTATTGGCAGCTTACAACAATATTGTTCACGCATAAGAGGCAGATCCTGCTTCATGCATAAATCAGATATCTCATCAAGTGCCTTTGAAGAGAACATGAATGTAGAAAATAAAGCAATATTCTTCACGTGCTGACGGTTGAGTTTCATGATGAACTGTTCGACTTCTTTTGGCTTGCCAAAGTAAGGGCAATCAAAGCCTAGGACAAGAAGATCAACATGAACTTCAAAATCGTAGTCCTGAAATGAAATTGCCTGTGTTCTTGCAGCTTTTGCCATCTGGGTTGCAAGTTCTTTTGCATATTTACTTTTATGACTGTAGACAATCGCAATATTCATAGACTCACCTCATGAATTTAGTATATCAAGACATTATGAACTATGTAAGAACTTCTCACGTTTTCTTTTATTTATATATAGAATAATATAAGCAGACACAAAACCACCAATCAAACCGCTCACATGACCAGATAAAGATATTGTTGGAACAACAAAAGATATAAACAACATTAATAATACATTCATTCCTAAACTTCTCGCAATATCACGAAGCTGGGAAGGAAAGAATAAATAAAATGCACCAATAGCCCCAATGATTCCAAAAATGACACCACTGACACCTCCACTTACTGTATGTGCTCCTGTACCAAATAATAGATAAGCAAGATAAGGAAGACCAGTGGTAGAAAGCATGGATGCAAGTATTACTAATACATATTTTTTAGACCCCATCAAATATTCCACAAAACAGCTGAGATCAAATAATGAGTAGCAGTTAACTACTATATGCATCAAACCAAAATGAATAAAGTTTGCAGTAATCAAACGATAGTATTGATGTGTGATATGAACATAGTAAGGATTGAATCCTCCTGCTGCTAAGCCCTGCATGGCATTCATATCAATGCTAAATAATAAAGTTGTACCTATATAAGTGATAATACATAAAGCAAGTAATGTATATGTCACTGGATATTTTTTTATATTATTCATGCTTATCCTCAATAAATTCAAATATTGTCATCTGATCAATACTTGGATCATCCTTTTTAATAACTGTTTCATGATTATCTAATATTTCAGCAAGAGTGACATCAGATTTTAGATCTTCATCAGTAAAATGTGCTTCTCCCATTTCAATCAATCTGATATTACCGCTATAATCCAATGTTTCATAGACAAGCTGTCTTGTCCAATGAGAATGAATATTCTGAATAGATGTAAACCAGACCGGACCACTACCAATATGTGTTCCTGTCACAACCTGGGCAAAAACCATACCACAGATATAAAGGTTCTTATCTAAAGCATGTGTCACATCAAATAAAGCATAAGGGTCGTTAGCACTCATAATCAGAAGTCTATTCTGTTTCAAATATTTAGAATAGAGTCTGATCTTATCAAACATATGGTCTGCCACAAATAAAACAGCATTCCCATTGTTAGTCAACTGTGTTCTTAAGGCAAGTTCCTCTACGCCCTTAGCCCCGCCTACAACAAGTGTATAGCCTTCTTTTGAAATCTTCTTCATGACTTCTTTAGTGGCATGACGCATTGTCTTATTCATCACCTGTGGACCAGCTACTGAAATATTGACACCATAACTTAAAGATAGATCACCAATATAACTGATCACTAAAGGCATCTTACTTCCAAGTACGCGTAAACATGCTGGATAATCTTCTTCATAGATTGTAGTGACACCAATATTCTGACTTTCTAGATTCTGAAGCGCATAAAAGAGATCCGGTAATAATTTCTGTCTTTTTTCTATTTTACGAGCTGTAAAAGAATCAAGTCCAATGATCTGAGTTAAAGTATCATAACTCATACCAGTGATCATACTCGGTTCTTTATTCGTTGATTTTAATTTTTTCTCAATTTCCTGCCATTCTTCAGTATTCAAGGGCTGCAGAGAACTTGGAATCAAATCACCACAGCACAATATCAAGGCAAGACTATTTAATGTTAGTTGTAATTTCATATTCTTATATTCCTTCTTAACTGACATTATACCATAGAAAAATTAGATAAAAAAGTGGCCGTTCTTACGAACGGCCTAGTGAAAGGATAAGTAGTTATTACAAAATACCCATTTTTTCTTTAACAGCAGCCTGAGCAGCAGCAAGTCTTGCGATTGGTACACGGTAAGGTGAGCAAGATACATAAGTTAAACCAATCTTATGGCAGAATTCTACTGTCTTAGGATCGCCACCATGTTCACCACAGATACCAAGTCTGATATCAGGACGAGTTGATCTTCCCTTTTCAGATGCAATCTTCATTAATTCTCCAACGCCTTCCTGGTCAACAGTAGCGAATGGATCATGTTCATAGATATTCTTAGAATAGTAATCGCCTAAGAACTTAGCAGCATCATCTCTTGAGAAACCGAATGTCATCTGAGTTAAGTCGTTTGTACCAAATGAGAAGAATTCAGCTTCAGTTGCAATCTTATCAGCTGTGATTGCAGCTCTTGGAATTTCAATCATAGTACCAACTTCATATTTCATGTCTAATCCGCTTTCAGCAATGAGCTTATCAGCAGTCTTAACAACTACATTCTTAACATACTTTAATTCTTTTACATCACCAACTAATGGAATCATGATTTCTGGAGTAACTGGATGTCCTGTTTCCTTAGTTACGTTGATAGCAGCTTCAATAACAGCTCTTGTCTGCATTTCAGCGATTTCTGGATAAGTAACAGCAAGACGGCATCCTCTGTGACCCATCATTGGGTTAAATTCTTTTAATGATTCTACTCTTTCCTTTAATGCTTCGAAAGTCATACCTAAGCTTTCAGCTAATGGTTTGATTTCTTCATCAGTATGAGGTAAGAATTCATGTAGAGGTGGATCTAAGAAACGGATATTAACACTATATCCATCCATAGCTTTGAATAATTCTTCAAAGTCTCCTCTCTGGTATGGAAGAATCTTTTCTAATGCTTCCTTACGAGTTTCTACATCTTCAGCAGTAATCATTCTTCTGAAGTTGAAGATTCTTTCTTCTTCGAAGAACATATGTTCAGTACGGCATAATCCGATACCTTCAGCACCAAATTGTGCAGCCTGTTTAGCATCTCTTGGAGTATCCGCATTAGTTCTTACATATAATTTTCTTTCTTTATCAGCCCAAGCCATGAATGTTTCGAAATCACCACTGATAGCAGCAGGAACAGTCTTGATCTTCTGAGCAAATACTTCACCTGTAGAACCATTTAATGATACATAATCACCTTCAGTTAATACTGTACCATCTGGTAAAGTTAATGTCTTCTTTTCTTCAGAAACTCTTAATACACCACAACCAGCAACACAGCAAGTACCCATACCACGAGCAACGACTGCAGCGTGAGATGTCATACCACCACGTACTGTTAAGATACCTTTAGCTAAGTTCATACCTTCGATATCTTCTGGAGAAGTTTCATTACGTACAAGGATCATATCCTGTACACCATTTGCATGAGCTTCCTGAACATCTTCAGCTGTGAAGTAGATATGTCCAGTAGCAGCACCTGGAGAAGCAGCTAAACCTGTAGCAACAGCCTTTGCAGCCTTGTAGTCTTCTTTATCGAAGTTTGGATGTAATAACTGGTCTAACTGTTTTGGTTCAACCTTTAATAATGCTTCTTCTTCATTAATCATGCCTTCTTCAACCATGTCAACTGCAATCTTTAATGCAGCCTGAGCTGTTCTCTTACCGTTACGAGTCTGTAACATGAATAATTTACCATCTTCAATTGTGAATTCCATATCCTGCATATCTTTATAATGATCTTCAAGAATATGACAGATCTTCTGGAACTGTTCATAACATTCTGGCATTACTTCATTTAATGTAGCAATTGGCTGAGGTGTTCTGATACCAGCAACAACGTCTTCACCCTGAGCGTTCATTAAATATTCACCGAATAATTTATTTTCACCAGTTGCTGGGTTACGAGTGAAGGCAACACCAGTACCTGATTTATCACTTCTGTTACCATAAACCATCTGCTGAACGTTTACAGCTGTACCCCAAGAACCTGGGATATCATTTAAACGACGATAAGTGATAGCACGGTCATTATTCCAAGAACCGAATACGGCTTCAACAGCAGCTAATAACTGTTCGATTGGTTCCTGAGGGAAATCAACACCTGCATGTGCTTTATAAGCTTCTTTATATACAGCAACAACTTCTTTTAAGTCTTCTGCAGTTAATTCAGTATCGAATTCAACACCTTTTTCTTCTTTGATTGCATCGAATTTATGTTCGAAGTCTGATTTTGGGAATCCCATTACAACGTCAGCGAACATCTGGATGAAACGACGATATGAATCATATACGAAACGTTCATTACCAGTTGTTGCAGCAAATTCCTTAGCAACTTCATCATTTAAACCTAAGTTTAATACTGTATCCATCATACCTGGCATTGAGATTCTTGCACCAGAACGTACAGATACTAATAATGGGTTCTTTGGATCACCTAAAGTTCTTCCAGTGATTTCTTCAAGCTTTTTAACGTGTTCAACGATCTGTCCTTTAATATCATCTGAGATCATTTTTCCGTCTTCATAATATTGTGTACAAGCTTCTGTAGTCACTGTAAAGCCCTGAGGTACAGGTAAACCGATACCTGTCATTTCAGCAAGGTTGGCACCTTTACCACCAAGGAGATTACGCATTTCCTTGTTACCTTCGCTAAATAAGTAAACATATTTTTTCATAACTACTAAATCCTCCTTATGTCTTTTCACTTCTTTTATTATACACGTGTAAGGGCTTACTTGCAAACGCTTTCTTTTCTGTAATTGATTACACATTAAAAAAAAGCCCTATATAAGGGAGTTATTATTGTTAAAAAAATAACAACTATTTTCTCTTATAGGACTAAATGATGGATAATTGTAATTAATTGTTCTGGTTCAAGGGTATAAAGCATTTCTGGATTTCTAGAGACCTGCTCATAAAGAAGATGCTGATTCTTTTTATAATCTTCCCTAGAAATAGTAATAACAGGCTGCTTGAATACTGTCTTCAGCTGTTTTTCTGTCATAAATGTATCATAGATATAAGAATGCACGACGCCTTTTACATGTGTTAAATGACGCATATATTGATAGAAATCATTGACACCTATATGGATCACAGTCTCACAATGTAAAGATAAATAGCGAGATGCCATGTCAGATACAATCAAGAGACCACCTTTTTTATTGAACTCATGCATTATGCGATACATAGATGAACGGTTCATAAATTGATGAATAACAAGTTCTGTATTGAATTTCTCCTGATAACAAAGAACATCTTCATAGCTTTGTACAAAGATTACCTGCTTATTTTCTTCATTGAAATAAGTGTCTTCTGTAATGAAATGCGTACAATCAGGAATGGACTGGTATTCATGAAGTGTTAAATCAATGTTGTCTTTTAAGTCATCATGATGATTCAGGCCATATAGAATGCTGGCACAATCAAGGGGCATATGCTTCTTGATTTCTTTGATTTCTCTTATTTCTTCATTCGAAAATTGATTGGATTCCTGGTAAATCAGATAAGAGACAAAGTTTGTATCAATGACTTTTCTTCTAATATATTCCAATAACTTTGTAGGTGTTGTAAAGAGGATATCAATCCCATTATGAATTGTTTGACATTCTTCAAATGTATTGGTTCCTGGGTAGGATGTGATAAAACGATATTGTGTGTATTTATTATATTCTTTCATGTCGAAAGAAGAAGAAAGCAGTTCTTCTTTATGTCCAAGAAGAATGATCTGTGTCTTCTCTTCATGAATCATTGAAGCAAGCAGTGGTGGGACAATGGATAAAAGACGGTCTTTTCCTGAATCCACATTCAATATAAAGGACTGACTCTTCTCAATTAAACGATAGGACTGCTTCTGAACATTTCCAGGAGCAATCATTCCCATGTCACCTAATGCATGTATGACCTCATCAGGCCATGCATATTTAATATATTTCTTCATTATTTAGATAAAATATATTGTCTCACTTTTGAGATGAAATAAAGAGAACCTGTAATAAATACAACGCCTTTATGACTATATGCCTCATCTACAGCATGTTTCCAGTCTTCATCAATCTTAACTGGAAAATCTTCTGCAAGTTCTTTGGCAGTTGCACGACGTGGATGATCAAACTGTGTGACTGTAATATTCTTTGATAAAGACAATAACGTCTCTAACATATGATGTGTATCCTTATCACCTAAAGCTGAAAAGATAATCTTAATATCACTAAAATCACGAGCACTTTCAAAGAAGGCATCCATTCCTTCTTTATTATGTGCTCCATCTACAATAATTAATGGATTCTGATGAATTGTTTCAAAACGGCCTTCCCATACTGCATCATGCATTCCTTTTTCTAGATCAGCATCCTTGAATGGGAATTCTTTTCTAATATATTCTAGAATATTAATCGCAAGAGCACTATTAGTAACCTGATAATGAGCTGATGTAGACAAATCGATGTGGTATCCATGATAATCATAAGAAATAGAAGCCCCATAATAAACACGCTTAGGTTTTCTTATTTCTATTACATAAGAATGATGCTTATGTGCTTCTTCATAGAAGACATCTAAGCATTCAGGTCTTCTTTCAGCTGTCATATAAGGAATGCCACGTTTAATGATTCCTGCTTTACTTCTTGCGATACTCGCATATGTGTTACCTAAAAAATTGACATGATCTAAACCAATATTTGTATTCACTGTAAGTATTGGGGAAATGATATTTGTTGCATCGAGTGTACCGCCTAATCCTACTTCAAATAAGGCAATATCAACACCCTGTTCAATAAAATACATGACCGCAATAAATACTTCTATTTCAAACTTAGAGAGTTCATAAGCCATCCAGTCATCCATATAACGATTGGCATATCTTACAATAGTGGCTTCATCAATCGGTGTATCATCCACACGAATAATATCTAAACGATTTACTAAAGCAGGAGATGTAAATGTACCTACCTTATAGCCAGCACATTTAAGAACTTCTTTTGTATAGTTAGTTGTCGAACCTTTCCCATTTGTTCCACCAATATGAACGCAGGTTAATTTAGTCTGTGGATCATAGAAGTCATACATAAAATTCTTAAAGTTCGTTAAAGAATAAACACGATCCTTCTGTGCTTCTATAAATTCTAATACCTGATCATAATCACTAAAGCGTGGAAGAACAGGAATCGTCTTCTTCAATAAATAACGACCATTTGATTCTACATCTACAACATAATCATGCTGTTTAAAGAAAGAAAGATGTTCTTCATCTGTATAAGCAGTTAATTCTTTTGTCACAAATCTTTCTGCAAGTTCAAGAAGTTCTTCCTGTACAAGTGTATCCTGATAGTCTTCAGATACATAAACAAAAGAAATATTAGATAAATCAAGTAGTTCAAGTATACCTACAATCACTTCTCCGCTATATGCAAGAAAAATCATCTTACAGGGATCTTTTAAAGCCCTTGATGTTTCATAATAGTCTTTCGCAAGAAATTGCACAATTGCGTCAATATCCTCTCTTGTCGCAATCTTATATTCAAAATTTTCATTCATTTTTTTCTCCATTTCCCCGCGCCTTCGTTGCGCGGACACAAATATATAAT
>ERZ1026844.301-NODE-301-length-39546-cov-6.419716_pt1 | contig 39546 bp, 10 predicted proteins | sample MGYA00380152_ERZ1026844 | MGnify/ENA primary metagenome ERZ1026844 (study PRJEB33269, sample SAMEA4719788) | human gut metagenome | biome: human-associated habitat; feature: organic feature; material: feces | place: Cameroon | collected 2013-10 ... | reverse complement strand
AGTGCAATAAAGATCCCTCGGCTGCGCTCGGGATGACGGTGCTTGGGGAGCGGATGGTCTCACGGGGCGGCGGTATCGCTGCCTTTTTAGAAGAGGGTATTCTCGTATCGACGACCTAATCCCTAGCCACCAATCCCTAGCTACCAGTCGTCAGTCACGCCAACGACAGGATGCGATATTTCCAACATTGTTGGATGGGTGTTTTCTATTTATGCTATAATGAGGAAAAATCTTTGATAGTAAGAAGGAGGCGGTCGCATGGAGGAGCTGCGCGGTGGAGCGGATGTGGTGCTGAAGAAGATCATGCGACAGGCGGCGGCTGAGAGGGCGAGTGATGTCCATATCGAGCCGGGGGCTTCCTTTGTGCGGGTGCGGTTTCGGAAGGACGGGTTGCTTTCGGATCGCTTTTGTCTCTCTTCCTCCATGGCGCCGAATCTTTCGGTGCGCGTGAAGGTCCTTGGGCGGCTGGATGTGGGGGAGAGCCGTTTGCCGCAGGATGGGAGCTGGGCGGAGGAGATTGATGGGGTGCCGTATGATTTCCGCATTTCTGTCCTGCCTTCGATGTATGGGGAGACGATCGTCATCCGTATCCTGTCGGGGCGGGTGAATTTTATCGAGAAGAATGAGCTGGGGATGCGAAGGGAGCAGGAGTCGCTGTTTCGGCGGGCGCTTTCCAAGGGGCAGGGGCTGATCCTCACGACGGGGCCGACGGGCAGCGGAAAGACGTCGACGTTGTATGCGGCGCTGAAGCTTTTGAATCAGGAGACGGTGAGTATCATTTCTATCGAGGATCCGGTGGAGTACCGGCTGCCGGGCGTGACGCAGATCCAGGTGAATGAGCGCTCGGGGCTTTCCTTTGCGCGAGGGCTGCGTTCGCTGGTCAGGCAGGATCCGGATATCGTGATGATCGGGGAGATCCGTGACAGAGAAACGGCGGAGATCGCGATCCATGCCTCGCTCACGGGGCATCTGGTGCTGTCGACGCTCCACACGATGAGCGCGGCCGCTGCGCCGCTTCGTCTGATGGATATGGGCATACCGCCCTATCTTCTTTCCGCGTCGCTGTCGCTGGTGATGGCGCAGCGGCTGGCGCCGAGGCTTTGTCCTTCCTGCAAAAGGAAGGTGGTCTTGACGGAGGATCTTCTGGCGTCTCACGCTCTGCCGCGCTCTCTTGCCGGGCAGGTAGCTTACGAGCGGTCGGGCTGTGAGGCCTGCCGTCATCGCGGCTTTTCCGGGCGGACGGGGGTCTTTGAGATGATCGCCATCGGAGACAGCGAGAGACGCATCCTGCATCATGATTTTTCGCAGGAGAAGCTGCAGCAGGCGATGCGGAAAGCGGGACAGAAAACGATGGGCGAGTCGGCACTTCTTCTGATGGAAGAGGGGGAGATCTCGCCGGAGTCGGCGGCGGTCATTCTGGCCGGGGAGGCATGAGATGGATATAGAGAAATTGCTGGCAGCGAATCCTGCCATGACGGATATTCATTTGACCGAGGGGCTGCCTCTTATGATCCGTGTCTATGGGGCGCTGAAGAAGATGAAGGAGATCGCGGAGCCTCAGCTCTTTGCAGAGCTCATCTCTTCCTATGTGCCTCCCGATAGGCAGGCGGCGTATCAGCGGACAGGAAGCGCGGATAGTGCGTTTTCTTTGGGAAATGTCCGCTGCCGTCTGCATCTGTATCGCAGCGGCGGTCTGGCATCGGCGGCGATCCGCATCCTGCCGGAGCTTTCTTTGCTCGGCGCGGATCCCGACAGGACGTGGCTGGAGAAGGTATCGCAGCTTTCGCACGGGCTTGTCCTCATCACGGGCTCTTCGGGAAGCGGCAAGAGTACGACGATGGCGCGCATTCTTTCGCTGATCAGCCAGAAGAGGGCCTGCCATGTGGTGACGCTGGAGGATCCGGTGGAGTACGTGATCCCTATGGAGAAGGCGCTCGTCCATCAGCGGGAGATCGGGCGTGATGTGGTGGATTTTCCGCAGGGCATCCGTGATGCGCTCAGAGAGGATCCCGATGTCATCGCGCTGGGGGAAATGCGGGACAGCGAGACGATCTCTGCGGCGCTGACGGCGGCGGAGACGGGGCATCTGGTGCTGGGGACGCTGCACACGACGCGTGCGAAGGATGTGCCTGCCCGCATCATCCATGCGTTTCCCGGCGATCGGCAGGAGGAGATCCGGGGGCTTCTCGCGGCGAATCTTGTGACGGTCTCTTCTCAGATGCTCTATCGCAGCGGCAAGGAGACATGGCTCCTGCGTGAGATCCTGACGAATGTCGCTGCCGTCGCGCATCTGATCCGCGAGGGCAAGGAGGAGCAGATCCCGTCGTATATGGAAATGGGACTTTCGCAGATGCGGACGATGAAGCAGGCGATGTATGCCATGAAGGGGATCAGTGAACGGGAAAGGGAACGGCTTTTGAAGGGTTTGGAATAAATTGTGCGCCTCTTCCACACCTTTTGAATCTTCTGAACCCGTTGAACCTGTTTACTAAGTCATCAGTCACTCATTTCCCACAGCAAAGGACCATTCATGAAACAATTTCACTATAAGGCTTATGACGAAGAGGGCGGGATCCACGAAGGAAGCCTTGCGGCAAGGACGAAGCGGGAAGCAGTGGAAGCCCTCTTCTCGGAAGGGCTGTCGGTCATCCGCCTTTTTGAGGAGAAAGAGGCGCATCGTTTTTTCCGTGCGCGGCCTTTTGCAAGCCGCCGCGCGCTGTCCCTTCTGGCTTCGTCCTGGGCAGCACTCCTTTCCGCAGGGCTGACGGTGACGGAGTCGCTCTCGCTCCTCGCGTCGAAAGAAAGACCGCAGGAGAGGAGGCTCCTCCTCTCTGCGAGAGAGCGGATCGCGAGCGGGCATTCTCTGTCGGATAGCTTTGCGGCAGGCGGCTGGTGTCCGTCTTTTTTTATTTCTCTGCTGGAAGTGGGAGAAATGACGGGGACACTGCCGTCGGCCCTGACACACATCGCGCTGTACTATGAGAAGGAGGATCTGTTCCGGCGGCGCCTCTCGCGTTCGCTGGCGTATCCGCTCTTTGTGCTCGCCTTCGCGCTGGTGCTTCTTCTGGTGATCCTGCTCTTCATCCTGCCGTCCTTTGCGATGCTTTTCGAGACGCTGGGGATCACGCTGCCGCTGGCGGCGCAGGCGGGGCTGGCGCTGGGGCTTTTCCTTCGGCACTGGGGGATGCTTCTTGGCCTTATACTCTTCGCTGTCCTGATCGCCGGAGCGCTGTACCTTCGGACGCGCGCGGGCCGGCGGCGAAAGGAAGTGTGGCTCTACCGCTCTGCCTTTTATCGCCGTCTGCTGCTCATCCGATTCACTCTTTCGCTGGCCTCTTTCCTCGAAAGCGGAAAGCCGCTCTCGGAAGCGCTTGCCGCCAGCATGAAGGTGCTGGGCAATCACGTGGCAGAAGAAAAGGTGTGCGGTATGGAGAGGAAGCTGATGCAGGGGGAGAATTTTGCGAGCGTATGGGAGGAAAGCGGGTTCTGTTTCCCGCTCCTCTTTGAGCTTTGTCAGGTGGGACTTTCGAGCGGAGAGCTGCCGCGATTTCTGGATCAGGCAGCAAGGCTCATGACGGCGGAAACGGAGGAGAAGCTCCGTCATTTCCGTCATATCGCGGAGCCTGCCATGCTGCTCTTCGTGGGCGGCCTCACGGCGCTTGTCCTCTTTTCGGTCATGCTGCCCGTTTTCCGGATGGCGGGAAGTCATTTGGGGTAGGGAAATGCGGATCGACTCTCTGCGATCGATTCCGTGTTTTCACAGATCAAGGAGGATCAACATGTCCACAGCAGTCATTTTCGACATGGACGGCACGCTTTTTGATACGGAGGCCGTCTTTCAGAAGTATTGGAATGCCATCGCAAAAGAACGGGGCATCGTACTGCTGGATGCTTTCAAGTATGAGATCTGCGGTACCTCGGGCGAGGTGATGAACCGCATCATCGAGAAGCATTATCGGGTGAAGGATGGCACGGAGATCCAGCGGGAGTGCAAGCAGCGCGTGTCGGAGGAGCTTGCGCGCGGCGTGCCCCTGAAGCCCGGCTGCCGGGAGATCCTTGCATCGCTTCACGCGCGCGGCATCCCCATGGCGATCGGGAGCAGCGGACGGCGGGTGCAGATCGAGAGCAATCTGTCTGTCAGCGGTTTTACGTCCTATTTCTCAGCCATTGCGAGCGGAGATGAAGTCCTTCACGGGAAGCCGGCGCCGGATATTTTCCGGCTGGCTGCGAAAAGACTGGGCGTCCCTCCGGCGGATTGCTACGTCTTTGAGGACAGTCCGAATGGCATCCGTGCGGCGCACGCAGCCGGCATGAAGCCGATCCTCATCCCCGACCTCATGCCCGTCACGGAGGAGATCGCATCGCTCACGGTCGGCGTGTACAAGGTGCTGACGGATGCTTTGGAAGAATTGGTGGCTGGAGACTAGTGACTAGGGATTAGGGATTAGGGATGAGTAGCTAGGGACTAAAAGAGAGTACCTCTCATCTAAAATTCACGGCGCTTCTGATTTTTATGCGCCGTCCCGCCTTGGAACCTATAGAAACTATGAAACCTCTTTCTCGCCATTGACAGTATTTTTATGTTATGATTAGAAACAACAAAGATTTCTATCATAGGAGGACGCATGAAAATATATCGAACGATGGGACTGGGATTGGCGCTCCTGCTTTCCGTTTCTATGACGGGCTGCGGGGTGAAGCAGGTGGCGATGAGCGGTCAGGGAGAGAGCTATGCCGTGGTCGATGCGACGGGGCAGGAAGTGAAGATTCCCGGCAAGCCAAAGCGGATCTTGGGAAATTCGGCATCGATCGATACGATGCTTCTGGGGGTCGTGACTGCGGATCATCTGGTGGGAGCGACGGAGGCGGATCGTGATCCGGCGATTTCCTATATCGCAGAGGATACGAAGGATATCCCGATGACCATTCCTCTCGCGGGGCTGTCGATGGAGCTTGTGACGCAGGCGCGGCCGGATCTGGTGGTGGCTTCGACATACACGAAAGGCGAGGAGCTCACGATGTATCGCAATCTGGGCATCCCTGTCGTGGTGATCGACGGGCCTCGCTCGATCCAGCAGGTGAAGGATGATGTGCGGATCATTGCGGCGGCGGTCGGGGAGAAGGAGCGCGGCGAGAATGTGATCCGCGAGATGGACCGCCAGCTGAAAGAGGTGGATGATACGCTGGGAGCGCGTACGGACAAGAAGCCGGTGGTGTACCTGGTCTCGCAGATGACACGCTATGGGGGACCCGGCTCGATGTTCCACGAGCTTTTGACGCGGGCGCGTCTGGAGAATGCGATCGAGAAGGCAGGCGGCGCGAATGGACAGGCCATTTCGCCCGAGCTCATCGTCAAGGCGGATCCGGATATGCTCTTCGTCTCGACCGACCGTTCCTCGGATACGACGGGTGCGGGGAAATATCGGGACGATTTTCTGGCGAATCCGGCGATCGCTCAGATGCGTGCGGCCCGGCACATCGCTCCTATCGATGACCGCTATATTTACGCCGCCTCGCAGAACTGTGTCTACGCGGTGAAGGCGATGGCGAATGCGGGCTATGGAGATCTCTTTGACCTGTCGGATGAAAAGCAGATACGCGGATACTAAGGAAACTTCGGAGTGAGAAATGCAGGTGGCGGCTGCGCCGCCATTTTATAGGAGAAAATCAGCGTTGACGGAGTGAGTGAATCGTGCTAAGATACGGATAGGCAAATGTGAATATACCCATGTGGTGCCAAAAGAAAGGACCCCTATGAGATCTCGTACATCTCATAGGGGTTCTTTCTTGACGTAGGCTTATCAAGCACTGCTAGCAATTTCCGTCAAGCCATTTGCAAATGTAGTAGGCTACGATACTTGCTGCGACAGAAATCAAAAATGTGAATATACTTTCCATACAGGTGCCTCCCTCCCGTCACGATTCTCCGGGGAGTTGCAGTGTGACGCAATTAGTATAGCAAAAATGACAGGCAGCAGCCAGTGAAAGGTGATATTCCCATCCCACCCATGAAAAAACACGCCCTGCGGCGTGTTTTTTTATTTCCGATAGCTCATGCGTTTTCTTGCGATCTTCTCAGCTTCACGTTCGGCTTCGCCCTGATTCGGGTGGGCTTCTTCATCCATTTCATACTGCCACACGCGCGTGGGAACCATTTCACCTTCGGGGCTGCTGGTGTAGCGCATGGACTTCGGCATGGTCTTCACGGTGGAGAGCGGGCTTGTGAAGCCGCGGCCGATGACGTCGGTGGTATTCATGATGAAGAGAAAGGCATGCGGGTCGATTTCTTCAATGTAGTGACGGAGCTTCGTGATCTGTGTCAGATCGACGATGGCAAAGATGATGCGCTTATCCATGCCGGAGAAGGCGCCCTGCCCGTAGAGGAGGGTCGCACCGTGGTGAATGTTGCGGAGGATGGCGTCTGCGATCTCAAGAGGCTTGTCAGAAACGATGAAGGCGGCTTTCCGCTGGGCGAAGCCGATGACGAGACGGCTCGAGAGATTCGCATTGATGTACATCGCGATCAGGGTGCATATGGCGAGCTCCAAGGCAAAGATCCAGGCACTGGCCATGACGATCAGGAAGTTCAGCGCAAAGACGACGTAGCCGATCTCCAGATTGAAGTATTTCTTCAGGATCGCGCCGATGACATCGAGGCCGCCGGTGTTGCTGTTGTAGCGGTAGAGGAGCCCCATGCCAAGGCCAAGGATGACGCCGCCTGCGATGGCAGAGACGAGCGGCTGTTTCACGGAGGACATGGCGGCAAGCGGTGCGGTGAGGTCGATGAAGACGGAGCAGAGCACGGTGCCTATGATGGTGATCAGGGTATAGAATTTCCCCATGAACTTCAGGGCAAGAAGAAGGATCGGGATGTTCAGGATGAGGTTTGCGATACCGATGGGAAAGCCCGTCAGGTAGTTCAGGATCATCGCGATGCCGGTGAGCCCGCCTGCGAGAAAGTGATGGGGGACATAGAAGGCATTGATGCCGACGGAGTAGAGAAATGTACCGACCACGGTGATGGCCAGAATGAATAACAGCCGCTGCCAGAAAGTGGGGCTTCTGTAGTCAGCCCCCAACGGGGTGTTCATGAGTGAGTCCTTTCTTTGGAAAATGGAAGCACCAAGGGTGCGGTGAGAATATTTACATCATATTATTATAGCATGAGGAGCAAGGCGAGGGGGCCGTGGAGCGTTTCCCTGGCCTTTGATTGCGTGCGAAAGCTTCGCTTGAATGAGAAATTAGAAATGAGAAATGAGAAATGCGAAATGGTAGTGCGGCGCATAAAAATATAGAAGCGCCGCGAATATATATGAGGTAATGCCCGAAAGTGGCTTTTAGTCACCAGTCACCAGTCACCAGTCACTAGTCACCAGTCACCAGTCACTAGTCACTAGTTACTCTTAATCTCTAACCACGCATCGTAAAAAAACTTTTCTCTACCCCCCTGACCCTGTCACTTGTGACAGGGTCAGGGGGAAGAATTTTTGATACAATGTGTACAGAATAGGGAGAGTGTACCCTTTTTTAGAAAAACGGCAGGCGGCGCTCACCCCATGAAGCCGTTTCCTGTGATCCAAGACTTTTCACAATGGAGGATCTTGCTATGAAACGTACCATACAATCACTTTCTCTCGGTCTTTTGACGGCTCTTCTTTTTTCAGGCAGTGTGAGCGCTGCGCCGTCGCAGCTCGATCCGAAGGATCCGGCAGTGCAGAAGGTGACGGATCAGGCGTCGCGCATGAGTGAGACGAACCAGCAGGTGGCGTCGTACTATCAGAAGAGCCGCTACCGCACGCTGGATGCCGTGCATTCCTCAGAGGCGGAAGCCGAAAAGGGCGGGCTTGTCTTTGAAGTGAAGGAAATCCGTGTGACGCCGTCGAAATTTCTTTCCGCAGAGGAGATCCGGAAGGCCATCCATTTCAAAGGCGCAGGGCCTGCCACGGTGAAAGAGCTGACGGACATGGTGGCCCGCCTGAATGCGCTGTATCAGGAGAAGCATATCGTGACGGCGCAGGCGGTGCTGCCGCCGCAGAAGGTACAGGACGGCGTGGTCTACATCCGTCTCATTGAAGGGAAATTCGGAAAGACGGTCATCACGGGAAATCAGCGGATTTCCGAGAAGTCACTTCTCTCGCGCATCCATGGAAGGTCGGGCGAACTGGTGGACGTGGACCGGCTCGAGGATGAGCTCCGCGTGTACAATTCGACGAATACCTATCAGGTGCGGGCAGAGCTGGTGCCGGGAGAAGAGGAAGGGACCTCCGACCTCCATCTGGTGCTCGAGGAGAAGGAGAATCCGCTGACGTCCTTCCTTTTCACGGACAATGCGGGGCAGAAAGAGAGCGGCCGCTACCGCATCGGCGCGTATACGGAGTACCGCGGGATCGGCGGGCATGATGCGAGCCTCGCGGTGAGCCCGGTGTGGACGGAAGGCATCTGGGGCGGCTCGGTGATGTATGATACGCCATGGGGGCATCACGGGACGCGGGCGCAGATTTCCTACAGCAGAAATCTGGTGGATATCATCGACGGCACCTTCAAGGACTATGATATGAAGGCCAATTCGAATGACGCGGCGGTTTCCATCACGCATCCCGTGAATATCACGCCGCTTTCCCGTGTGGACGTCTTCCTGGAAGGCCATCGGAAATGGTCGGACACCACATACTCCGGGATGGAGCTTTCGAATAGCGCGACGCGCACGGTGAAGGCCGGGTTGTCAGCGCGAAGCTTCGATGAGAATGGGCTCTGGTTCTTCATGACCAGCGTCACGGGCTACGAGAGTGATGACCGCGCGAACCATAAGGATAACAATGGCTCATACTATAGCGCTTACCTCATGCGGCGGCAGAATCTCAAGAATGACCAGTACATGCTCTATCGTCTCTATGGCCAGTACACCGCCTTCGAGTCGCTGCCTTCGACGGAGCAGTTCACGCTGGGCGGCATGGGGAGCGTTCGCGGATACAAGGAAAGTATCCTGTCGGGCGATAAAGGCTGGTTCGCCGGTATGGAGTACGGCTTCCCCATCAGCAGTGACCATCAGACCTGGCGAGGCTTCGTTTTCCTCGACCACGGTGTCGCATATAACAATTTCAGTGTAAAAACAACGAAGGACTACCTCACGAGTGCGGGCTTCGGCCTCGAGTGCAGCAAGGGCGGCTGGTACGGCAAGGCCGTTCTCGGCATCCCGCTCAAGGACTCCGGAAATATCGGAGATGCATCGCCGAGAGTGCATTTCTATCTGCAGAGGAATGTGTAATTTTGAGGGACTAGGGATTAGTAGCTAGTGACTAGTGACTGGTGGCTAGGGATTAGTAGCTAGTGACTAGTGACTGGTGGCTAGGGATGAGTAGCTAGGGATTAGGGATTAGGAGTGACTAGGAGACGTCAGACTGTCAGACGTCAGATGTCAGACTGCCGCCTTCCCGTATCGTCATCCCGAGCGCAGCCGAGGGATCTTTGTCATTCGCGGTCAAGCGGACAATGTTTGGAAAGCTCAATCGGGAAACCTTCGGGCATCGCCCTATTTATGCTTCGCGGCGCTTCATAATTTTTTGCGCCGCACCACCACTCCTCACTCCTCATTCCTCACTCCTAACTAGAGAGTAGAACTTTCACCCGCAATCAAAGGGCGATACGCCCCACGGGCTAACCCTGAACCCTGAACCCATCAACCAATCTTCATGATCTTTCAATGCAAAGGAGGACCATTATGAATAAAATCTACAAAGTCGTCTGGAATGCCGCGCGTGGCTGCTATGTGGTCGGCTCGGAGTTGATCAAGACCCACCAGGGCAAGAAGAGCGCGCGCCGCGGTGGTTCGATACTGTCAAAGGCGGGGACGGCGCTCTTGCTCGCCATCGCGGGCTGGGGCGCGGCCTGCAATTTCATCTATGCCGATGTGACAGTGGCGGATCAGAAGTATAATGGTACTGTTAAGCCGCCAATCACCCTTGCCAATGGCGGCAAGCAGTATGACATCACGAACCAGCAGGTGAACAACGGCAATGCGCTGAATAAATTCACAGATTTCGGCATCAAGCAGCACGATGTGGCGAATCTCCATATGGGAGAGGCGAATCACCAGATCAATGTCGTCAAGAATAAGATCGACATCGACGGCGTGGTGAATGCGATCAAGGATAATAAGATCGGCGGGGACGTGTATTTCTTCTCCGATGCCGGCATCGCGGTCGGCGCGAATGGTGTCTTCAATGTGGGACGGCTGACGCTCGGGACGAATGCAGCGTATGGCGAAGCGTTGTACAATGGCGGCATGGAGAAACATCTGGCGCAGTCCGCTGCGGCGCAGGCGAAAGCAGTCGCCGGCGGCAGTGACATCACGCTTCAGGGGAAAGTCTATGCGGCGAGCGATGTCGTTCTCGGTGCGGGCAGCGTGAATGTCACGGCGGACAGTGTGAATGTCACTGGCGGCGAAATCCGAACGCATTGGAATAACGCGGACACTTACGCTGACAAGAAGGCAGCGGATGATTATAGAAATCAGCTGATGAATGTCTCGCCGTCGGCGACGGTGGCGACGGCTCTTGGAAATGGCGACATTGCGCTCGCCGCAGTGGGTGCATCCACTCTGGCAAAGCCTTTCGAGACGAAGGGCGCGATCGTCATTGACAAGGCATACATTGACGCGGCAGGCGGTGACACGTCGGTCATCGCCAGCGCGGAACGGAATGGCGGAAACCTCATGGGCAGCCAGGCTTCGGCGACGGTCGATATTTCGAATGCCACCATCCAAGGGAAGGATGTAGCGATTTCCGCAGAGACGAAAGTCAGCGGCAAGGTCGGCTCGGCGGATGCGTATAAAACGAGCGCAGAAGAGGGCGGCATCCTCGGACTGCTCCACGTGACCTTTGATGAACAGGTGGGAAGTCTGGCATCTGTCGTGAAGACGGACGCGGACTCTCGCGTGACGGTTAAGGATTCGCAGCTCAACGCGGCGAATGACCTTACGATTTCCTCTAAAGCAGAGTCGGAGATCGGCAGTGAGACGGGCGGCGCTCTCGGTGTCGGGATCAATGTCGGCATCGCGGACGTTTCCTCGAAAGTAGACATTCAGGGGACAAGTGCGCTCACGGCAGGGAAGGACATCGCTCTTTCTGCGGAAGGCAGCAATGCCATCGATCTCCAGCGGCAGGGTAGCGCGGAAGATCTTCCGATCGCGATCGACCTTGGTTGGGCGGAAGCGAAGACGGATGCATCCGTCGCTGTAGCGAAAGACGCGACGCTGAAGGCGCAAGGAAATGTAGACGTATCGGCGAAGGCAGAGAGAAATCTCTCCGTCGAGGTCGAGAACAGCAGCGGCGACGGCACGTTGGGCCTCGCGGTCGGCGTCATCCAGTCCGAGACGAAGGCGACGGCCGATGTGCAGGGCAAAGTCTATGCGGATGGCAAGGTCAGTGTCAATGCAGAGAATACCGTGACGGAAGAGAACGGCAAATATGACCCCGATACGCTCCACATCACGAGCGAGAGCGAAAGCGATGACGGCACGGGCTCGGATCCCATCCACGACATCGTGGATGTAGCGACGACCAAGGGCAAGGGCAACCAGCTCATGGCGGGCATCAAGAAGCTCTGGGGCGATAAGTCGACCGAGAAGAAAGCGGCAGACGCCGAGACGGCGGCAGCTGACCAGACCGCGGCGACGAGCGCGGGCGGCGGCCTCGGGCTCAATGCTGCGACGGCTTTCCTCTTCAGTGACAACAGTGCGAAGGCATCCCTTTCGGGCGAAGTGCGCGGCTATGATGGAGCAAGCGGCGCGGGCGCAGTCGATGTACACGCGGAGACCTTGTCGCGGACGAAGGTGAAGGCAGGTGTCAGCCAGGGTGCGGACAAGAGCGCCGGCATCGCGGCGGCGGTGAACTACGTCGACCAGAATGACAAGGCAGAAGCTGAACTTGCTGGCGACATCAAGTCCAAGGACGAAGTGAAGGTCAGCGCGGAAACGAAGCGCCCCTGGCAGTCGAATTTTGCAGATGATCTGGCAACCATTTTCGACCCGAATAATGGTTTTGAACTGTCGTACCTGACCGATTCTTGGACGCAGACGGGCGGCGCGGGCGAAAAGGTCTCCGGCGCGGCGGCGCTGAACATCATGGAATACAACCACACCGCGAAAGCGACGGTGAAGGAAAATACAAAAGTAGAAATCGACAACGGCAATCTCGATGTCAGCGCGAAGAATGATATCCATACCGTGAATTTCAGCGGCGACATCAAAGCGCCGATCGGTGATCAGCCGGGGAGCCTCGATTTCTGGGAAGATATCGGAGGAAGTCCTTTCTCCGGCGGCGGGAAAGCCGCATTGGGCGGCGCGGCGCTTACCGTGCATCAGAAGAATACCGCCGAAGCCACGGTGGAAGATGGCGTGACTGTGACGAAGGCGAAGAATGTCAGCGTCACGGCGGAAAACAAAGGCTCGAACCTCTCCATCGCGGCGGCGGGCGGCAAAGGGCAGACCGTTGCCATCGACGGGACGGTGAATGTGAACCGTTTCGAGAACACCACGAAAGCGACCATCGGCAAGGCGACGATTTCCGCTGATGGCAACGTGGCGGTCAACGCCGAAGACAATACGAAAGACATCAATATCGGCGGCGCGATCGCTGTCTCGGAACAGGCGGGCATCGGTGCGACCATCGCTTACAACCATATCGACCGCACGACCGAAGCGGCGCTCAATGGGACGATTTCTTCCGCGAAGGATGTCACCGTCACCGCAAAGAACACCGGCGCGATCTACGCGATGTCCGCCGCGGGCGGCGTCACGATGGAGTCGAGCCCTGTGAATGGCGCGGGCAGCTCCGGCCTCCACGCGCAGGAAGGCGGCACGGGCTCCGGCACGTCCTCCATCGGGGATCTGGCAGGGACGCTCCTCAATGCAGGAAAATCGGAAAAAGACAAGAAACAGATCGATAGTGGCGACTCCGCGCTGACGAATGTCGCAGGCCAGGATGCGTCCATGGGCGAGAATGTCGGCGCGGCGAAGGGCGGCTTTGCCGCGGCGGCGAATGTATCCGTGAACCGTATCACCGATACGGCGAAAGCGTATACGCAGGGCAGCACCATCACCGCGGATGCGCTTGCCATCCGTTCCGGCAATGACAGTCAGATCACGACAGGCGCGGGCGCGATCGCGCTCGGCCTCTCGCAGAACAGCAGCGCCATCGCCGGCAGCTTCATGTACAATGCTATCACCGACAAGAATGAAGCCTACGCAGAGGATGCGACGCTGACGCTCAAAGGAAGTGAAACGAAGGACGAGTCTCTCACCGTCGAAGCGGATAATGCGGCGAAGATCACAAACATCGCAGCAAGCGGCAGCGGCGCGGCGAAGGGCAGCGCCATCGTAGGCCAGATCAGCTTGAACTGGGTGGACAACACCACCGATGCGCATGTCAAAGGCGGCAGCCTCACGGCGGGCAAAGCGGCGACGATTTCCGCGAAAGACCGCGGCACCATCGACTCCTACACGGGCGCAGTGGCGATTTCCGCTGGCAATAATGGCGCGGCCGTGGGCGCTTCCATCGCAGCAAACCTCATCGAAGGGAAAACCACCTCTTCGCTCGAAGATACCACCGTGAACAGCGGCGGCGCTCTCTCCGTCACCGCAGACGAGACGAGCGAGATCCAGTCCATCGTGGCGGCGGGCGCAGGCTCCGGCAAACTCGCGGCGGCCTTCGCGGCGAGCGGCAACTGGATTCATACAAAGACCGATGCCCATATTTCCAATGCGAACGACATGAAGACAGGGGCGCTCTCCGTCCTTTCGAAGAATGGAAGCAATGCGACGCTCGGCGTCGGCAGTGCGGCTGCCGGAGGAAACTCCGCGGGCGCGTCCATCGCCGTCATGGTGAATCAGTCGGAAGTCGCAGCTACGCTTACCGGCGATAAAGATAAGAATCATACCATCACCGCGGATGGCATTAACGTAAAGGCGGAGAATGCGTACAATGGCGCGGCGTCGGACAAAGATGACAGCAAGGCGAAGACCGTCGCTGTTGGTTTCGCGGGCGGGACCTCGCAGTTCGCGGGTTCCGGCTCCGTCACGGTGAATGTCATCGACCAGAAGGCCGATGCGACCATCGAAAAAGGAAACTATGATGCAGGCAGCAAGGAGGTCAACGTCCACGCGGTGAATACCGCGCAGCTCTTCGGCCTCGCGGGCGGTGTGTCCCTCTCCGCTGGCAGCGGCCTTGGCGCGGCGGTCGACGTACAGACCTACAAAGGTCATACCTACGCGGGCCTCGCGGATGGCGTGACACTCAAGAAGGCCGCTGCTGTCAAGGTGGATGCCGCTTCGGCGGAACACATGACGTCCGTCGCGGCGACCCTCGCAGGCGGTGCCGGCTCCTTCGCGGGGGCTGGTGCGGCGGGAGCGCACTCCATTGCGACCGATACGAAAGCGTATATTGGAAAGCAGGCGGATGTGGAAGGCACCGGTGCCATCTCCGTCACCGCCAACGATGAAACGAAGCTCACCACGGCGGCGGGCAGCGGTGCCGCGAGCGGCAATACCGGCATCGGCCTCACGGCGGCTGTCGAAGTGGTGGATAAGAAGGTCAGTGCCTCTGTGGGGGATGGTGCAAATGTCACGGGCGATACCCTCACGGTCAAAGCAGATAACACCAGCGAAAGCGTGACCGCAGCGGCCGGCCTTGGCGCAGGCGGTACCGTCGGCCTCGCCGGTGCAGCGTCCGAGACTTTCGTCACGCACAAGACCGATGCCCATGTGGGCAAGAGAGCGAAGGTCAGCGTAGCGAAGGGCGCGGAGATTCTTGCCGATTCGAAGTTTACGCAAGGCGCGACCGCGGGCAGCGTCGGCGCGGCAGGAACGGTTGGCGTGGGGATTTCCAATGCGACGGTTTCCATGAACGCCGTGACGAAAGCCTACGCGGATGACGGCGCGTCGATTTCCGGCGGCAAGAAAGTCAAGATCGCGGCAGACCATACCTCGGACCTGACCTATGCGACCATCGCAGGCGGCGTGGGCGGCACCGTAGGCGTCTCCGGCAGTGTCGGTGTGAATGTCCTTACTACAGAAACGAAAGCCTATGCTGGAAAAGGCGCGGCGCTCTCAGCGATGGAAGACGGTGAAGGTATCGCCATCACGGCATCCGACACCACTGACATGCACGGCGGCAATGGCGGCGCAGCGATTGGCATTTCCGGCGGCGGAGCCGGTGTGGCCGTTGCGGTATCGAACATCAAGAAAGACACCGCCGCCTATGCGGATCAGCAGGCAAAACTGGATGCGAAAGGCCAGATTTCTTTGGCTGCGAAAAATACAGAAGACATCGACAACGTGTCTGTGCAGGTGGCTGGCGGTGCGTATGCCGGCCTTGCGGGCGCGGCGAATGTGATGAATCTCGCCGCGAGCACGAAGGCGTACACCGATACGGGCGTTGCCATCAACCAGAAAGAGAAAGCGGCTGGCCGTTATGGAGGAGATGTTTCTGTCGATGCGAAGCACCAGCTGAAAATGACGAGCGCGGTCGGCGGCGCGGCGGGAAGCGGCGGCGTCTCCGGCGGGGCAGCGGTCGATGTGGCGAATATCAAGACGCAGACGAATGCGTACCTCGGGGATCAGAATGCCATCGATACGAAAGGCAGCGTCTCTGTCAAAGCGCAGGACGATATGGGAGAACTGACCTCTCATGCGTATGCCGCTTCGATCGGCATGGCGGGGCTCTCCGGCAGCATTTCTGTCTACAACATCGGCAGCGCGACCTTTGATGATAAGGACAACATCCTCTCCGGCAAGAATGCGGACGGACAGGACGAAGATCTCACGACCTGGGTCAATGGACAGGTGAACCAGTCCAAGACGAAGGACGCGATGAAAGCGTATGATAGCAAGACCGGCGCGCTGACAGATGTCAATGACAGCCTCAAGACCACCTATGAGAGCCAGGCACCGACGACGGAAGAAAAAGGGACGCTTGCCAAGATTGGCAAGGGCAGCACCATCGAAGCGGATGGCGCAGTCACGGTCGATGCCGATGACACGCTCAACGTCAAAAACTTCATGAGCAGCGTCTCCGGCAGTGCATTCGCGAGCGCCGGGGCGTCGGTCAGCGTGGTGAATACCGACACGCAGACGAAGGCACTCATCGATGATGCGGCGAAGATCCAGGCGGGCGGCGACCTTGCGGTCAAAGCGAAGGCGGCGCACACGATGGATCAGACCATCACGGGCGCAGCGATCTCGGGCGGCGTTTCCGGTCAGGGAACGGTCGCCATCTGGAATGATAAGAGCGACGTGTCGGCGCTCGTGGGTGCATCCCGCGGCATCGGCGCAGACCGCATCTCTGTCACTTCTGAGAATGACCGCATTCTCGCGGCACATGTAGCCGGGGCGTCTGTTGCTCTGGGTGCGGTAAATGGCTCTGTCATCGTGGCCAATACCTCCGGTTCGTCCACCGCCGGTGTGGGAGATGAATCGAAGGAAAACACCGCAGGCGAAGGTGTGACCGCCAAGGAAGCCATCACGATCTCTGCCAATGCAGATACGAACCTCGATGCGACCGCCATCGGCGCGGCAGCCGGCGTATTTGCCGGTGACGGGACGGGCGTTCGTCTCTCCTCGGATACGGATGTGACGTCCTTCGTCGGTAAGAAAGAAAAATGGAACGCCGGGACGGATCTCTCCGTCACGGCGAAGAATACACCGAAGATTTCTGCGCTCTCGACCTCGGCGGCTGTCGGGCTCGCGGGCGTGGGGAGCACGGTCGCAATGGCCTCCTCGGATGACAAGGCGCATGTGTCTGTCGGAGACGGCGCAGCGCTCACCGCAGGGGATGCGCTTACCGTCAAAGCGGAAATGGCGAAGCCAACAGGCGGGAAGACCATCGATGCCCATGCCATCGCTGGCGGTGGCGGTGTCGTATCCGGCGCGGTCGCTGACGTCCGTGTGAACATTAACCACGAGACGGATGTATCCATCGGCGGAAACGCAGCGCTCAAAGGAAAGACCGCAGAGATTTCCGCCGCGCACCAGAGCACCTCGGCGCTCGCGATGGAATCCGTTGCGGCAGGTTACTACAGCGGCACGGGCGGCGAGACGCACTTTGCAGAAACGTCCGATACGCGCGTCGCGGTAGGAAATGGCACGAGCATCCAGACCACGGATGAGACCCGCATCCTCGCTGACAACCAGACCGAAAAAGTGCAGACGGCGACCAGCGGCGGTGCGGCTCTTGCGACGGGCGCGGGCATCGTGAATGAAACGACGATCCAGCATACGACCACGGTCGACTTGGGCAAGGTATCCATCCATGCGAATGCCTCCGCTCTGACAGAAGCGGAAAAGGCAGCGGGCAAGACACTCTTCGATAAGAATGCCATCGCCATCGACGCCGTGAGCCAGGTCACTTCGAAAGACCATGACGTCATTGCGACCGGCTCTGCGGTCGGTGCGGCGCATGTGAAAAATGCCAATGCCGTGAAAGCGGAAACTACGACCCGCGTGGCAGAGGGCGCAAGCCTCCTTGCGGGCGATACGGAAGAAATCAAGAAAAAGCACAAGGATGAAGATCTGAACAACACCGAAGACAAGACGTATGGAAAGACCTATCGCGGCGGCTCGATCGGCGTCGGCAGCAAAAATGATGCCGAGCTCACGAGCACCACGATGGTCGACGTCTTCGGTGCGGCGGGCTATGCCGGTACGTCGAACAATGTGACCTATGACGGAAAGACGCAGACTTCCTTCGGCGGCAAGGCAGAAACCGCGAAGGGCGACATCCGCGTCGCTTCCGGCAGAGACTCCGCGGGAACGATCGGGCAGCTGAAGGCCAAGGCGAAGAGCGATATCCTGAATGCGACGGCGATCCCGATTTCTTCCAAGAAGGATCCGTTGGCGAAGATTTCCTCGGACGCAGCCCTCTCGATGAATGGCACGCTCCTTGCCGACCGGGATATTTATCTCCAGTCGACGGCGGGCGAGACGAAAGCCACCGGCTCGGGCGAAGTGAAGGACTGGGTGAACAAGGTGGGCGAAGTCTTCGGCTCCGAGGGTGGCTCCATCGGGAAATCCGAGGTGACGACCAAGGCCGCAGTAGCGCTGGATGGCAAAGCCGAGACGGGCATCCATAGAAATAAGTCCATCACCATCGGCGGAAAGGATGAGAACGGCACCTGGAAGACGGACATCACCACCAGCGGCGATATCGCGTTCACCATCAGCAAACCGAAAGTATCGGCGGAAACGCTCTCGAAGCGCCTTGCCGAGCTCAAGAAAGAACTCGCAGATCATATCAGCGATCCGGCGGCGAAGGCATCGTATGAAGCAGAGATTTCCTTCGTGGAAAACAAGATGGTCGAGCAGGGGCTGGGCTATCGCGCGAAGGACGGCACCTTCGTAGAAATCGACCCCGGCACGCAGACGGAGTATGAAGAAACCAAGATCATGCTGGACGGCATGACCGCTTCGAAGGATGCTGTACTGGAGGCCATCAAGAACGATCAGGCTGCGGCGAAAGAGAAGCAGGACAAGATGACCGCGATGCAGTCGACGCATAAGGAGTATAAAGATGCACAGGCTGCGGTGGAGACAGCGACAAACTTTAAAGTTGCTGCTGAAAGAAACTTCACCGAGGCAGAAACAGCCTTGAAAGACAAGATCGGAACCAACCCGACGCAGGAAGAAATCCAGGCGTATGTCAATAATACGGCCAACAAGGATATCCAAGAGGTCAAGGACTATCAGAAAGCCAAGACAGACTATGACCAAGCGGCTGGTGTGCTGACTAATGCACAGACCAAAGAGGCAGAAGCCAAGACAACGTATGAAGAGGCAGTGACAAACGCGGGCTATGATCCGACGAACATGGATGAAGCAAAGATTCGTGCTGACTGGAAAGCGCTCGGCGATTTGCAGACTGCTTATGCGAATTCCGATAAGACCATCAAGGAGAATATTGCTAAGCTCACCAAGCAGGTCGAGGCGACGAAAGATTTCAAAGATAAAGGCGGCACGGAAAAGGATGGGAAGTTCTACCTCAAGGACGGCAGCGAAGTGACTGACGGCAAGTGGAATGGCGAGACGCTGCTCCACATCATCGCGTACCCGCACATGACCCGCGATGTGACCATCGAGGATACGATTTCGCAGCTCGGCGATATTTACCTCGAAGGCGATGCCATCACCGGCAGCGGCACGCTGACGGCGCATGGGGATGCCAAAGTCGAAGTGACGAATGCCTCCCCGAACAACCTCATCCTCGGCGACATCAAAGTCATGGGCAAAGAGTCCAATGGACAGATCGGGCAGGGCGGTGCTTTCTTCCTGAACGGCAATGCCTTGAAGGGAACGGAGCAGCTGGGAAATCTCACGCTGAAAGGCCGCCACCAGACAGAAGACCCGAGCGTCACGATTTCCAATACCTTCAATCCAAACGATCATCTGAAAGACATGGACGGAGGAGAGAAAGCCCCCGTCTACGCAGCAGCGAACCTGCAGCTCGGCAAGGGCAAGACCATCTACAACACCCGCGGCAAGGTGACGGTCACAAGCGACTACGGCGACGTCTACAATGACGGCAGCATCGTCGCAGGCAGCGTCGAACTGACTGCGAAGAACGGTGATTTCATCCAGTCCTACAGCAACCGCATCGCCAACATCGGCGGTGATCCCTTCGTCGAAGACAAAGAAAAGGGCGGCTTCAAGAAGAATGAAGCGCTGGGCAGCGGCATTCTTGCCAATGGCAACATCTTCATCTCCGCGCGCTACGTGAATATCAATGCGAAGATCCAGAGCGGCGTAGCGGACTGGGCGCTGGACATCCCTGAGACGCCGACCTTCTGCTACAAGGGAACCGATGGGAAGCCGATTTCCATCACGGCGGAAGAAGCGAAGACCATCGGGAAAGACCATACCATCTATGTGGCGAATGCGACAGGAAATATGGCGGAGAACCTGACCTATGATGCCGAGACAGGACATCTCGTCCTCGGACAGACGGAAGTCCACGGCGGCAAGGTATCGATCGTCGGCACCGTCATCAATACGACGGCAGACACGTCGAAAGCACGCATCGAAGCGCTGGATGGTTACGGCAGCATGACCATCGACAACAAGTCGAAGCTGGATCTGGAGCTCAAAGGACTTCACACCGGCGAAGGCGTGGAAGGCGTCATCGAGATCACCGACCTTGACCCGAAGAAAGGCACGCCGTCTCGCAAGACCACCTACACCCGCAAGGATGGCAGCATCCATATGCTGGTGCAGCAGTACCAGAATGGCAGCTGGACTTCGGGTACGGAAAACACCTTCGATGGTACGTACAAGCCATCGGCCGATCAGCACTATGTCTTCCAGACCGGGACGGATAAGAGCACGACGAATACCTATGAATACCATGGCGATAAATTCGACTGGTGGGGCATCGAAAATAAGACGCCGACCAGAGACGAGCTGATCGCGATGGGGGCGAAGCTCACGAATACGGTCACCGGTAAAGAGAATCCGCTGGTCAATGGCACCTTCATCTCCGGCTCCACCAGTACCATCGGCAATGGCGAACCGAAGGAGTGGGATGTCCTCAATAAATCGGACGTCATCGACTACTCCATCAAGACCAAGCGCCGCTGGTATACGATCGGGCTGACCAAGAAGTATGACATGAAAATGGTCATCCGTGACTACGAGACCCATATCAAGCAGTACGAAACGGATGCGAGCCATGCGATCGGCATCAGATTCAACGGCGATGAAAATGGCGGACGCATCGACATCAACCAGAAAGGCGGCGCGGGGAATGTAGCGATCGCTGGGACGATTTCCAACGTGGGCGGCGCGACCGCTATCAGCGGGGATGCCATCACGCAGAGCAAGAATGGTTTCCTTCACACCGATTCGCTGGCGCTTACCGCCAAGAGTGATGTGGGCGGCAAAGACCAGGCGATCCTCACGGATGCGAAGGATGTCTCCGGCAGCGCAAAGGCGGGCAGCTTCTACCTGAAGTCCTCTGCGGCGGATGTGTCGGTCGGAGATATCGAAGCGGCGAAGACCGTCTCCCTCACCTCCGAGGGTAGCCTGACCCAGAAGGCGGATGCGATGGTGAAAGGCAGCCGCGTCGATCTCACCGCAGAGACCGGCACCATCACCGGCGAGAATGGCAGTGATTTCCGCATCCAGACGAAGCAGGGGAGCGGCGAAGACTACGGCCTCAAAGCCAGCGCGGATGGAAATATTTCCATCACCAACGTGGGCGGCGGCCTGTACCTCGACAGCGTGACCTCCAGAAATGGTGACGTTACCCTGACGACCGACGGCAGCTTCATCGACAACAACTTCGGTGATGTGACGGACGAAAGCGCGAAGGCAAAACTCCTCGCCTGGGCGAACGCCGCTGTCCTCGAAGGCAGCAACGCGACCGTGGCGAAGCAGAAGAGCCTCCTCAAGGCGAAAGTCATGAGCAAGTACAATGAGTACCAGTCCCTCGCGGCCTACGTCAAAGACGGCAAGTATACCTTGGACGACAGCGCAAAGGCGGCGCTCATGAAGGAAGGCAAAGACGTAGACAAGTATGCAGCGGAGAAGCAGGCGCGCTACGACGAGCTGAAAGGCAGCGTCGGCACTTGGACAAAGGACGGCGTCGATGCATGCCTGAAGAGCATCGATGACGCGCAGGATCCTGCGATTTACGGGAAGGCATCGCTCAAGGCAGAGAGCCTTGCGGGCGACAACTACCTCGACACCTACCTCACGAAAAAAGAACAGGCAGACATTCTCGTCGGCTCTGCGAAATCGGCGCAGGATCTCCTCGTCACCTTCAGCCCGGGCGGCATCAAGGAGGGCATCACCGATACCCAGGCGACGCTGAAAGAAACGCCGCATGTTTCCGGAAAGAATGTCACGCTGACTGCGCTCGGCGGTAAGACCGGCGAGAACGCAAGCGGCATCGGACACAAGGAAAACGGACAGAAGATCGATCTTTCTGCCGGAAATCTGAACAATCTGACCGCGCAGGAACTCCTCGCTCTCGCAGCGGCAGAACGCGGCGACTTCCATGTCAAAGGAAATACCGTCACCGTCAGCTCTGTCCATGCCATCGAAGCGAATGCGGGCGGCATCCTGACCGCGAAAGCGGATAATGGTGCGATCTATCTGCAGTCTGCAGGAGCCGTGAATACCGGAAGCTCCCTCACCGCAGCTGGTGAAGTCCGTCTCAAAGCCAAAGGCGATGTCAATGGCGTCACCATCGGCTCTGCCGATCAGACCGTCATTGAGTCCGGCGCTGGTAAGATTTCTGATGTGATCGTCACCGGCAGTGGCGTCCTCACTGCCCGTGCGGAAAAAGGGGTCGACCTGAAAAAGAGTGACGGCGACCTCGTCATCAATACCGTCTACGCCTCCGAAGGCGACGTCCATCTCGATGTGGGCAAAAACAATCTCCTCGCCGAAGACGGCCACGATACGAGCGGCAACGAAACCGGCACCACGTACACGAACGTCGAAGGCAGAAACATCATCATCAAAGATGCGAAAGACATCCGTGGTGACGGTGATAAGAAATCTCTCGGCATGAAAGTGACCGGCAAGAAAGCCGAAGACGGCACCGAAACACCGGGCACTATCTCGGCGAAGGCCGATGGCAATGCCGACATCACCCTCTTTGGTAAAGCCGCGTCGGATGCGATCAATATCGAAGCCGGAGATCTCACCCTCACCAGCCGTGGAAATATCTCCGATGGCAACTACCACGCGAAAAACGCCCTCCGCGTCCACACCGCGAATGGCGGGAAGATTTCCGGCGGTACCTTCACCGGCAACACGGCGGACATCACCAACGCGGGTGAGATGAGTAATGGGGATTTCCGTGCAGAAGCAGGAAACATGGCCATCACCAATGACGGCAGCATGACCGGCGGCGCGTATACCGCAGCAGACGAACTCTCCATCACCAACCGCGGCAAGATGGAAAATGGCGCGTACACCGCGGAGAACGACCTCACCTACACGGACAGCGAAGGCGCATCCCTCTCTGGCAGCGAATTCACGTCCAAAGAAGGAAATGTGGACGTCAACGCGAAAGGCCAGCTCGCGATCAAGAAACTGGCAGCCAAAGGCCATGCGAAGATCAAAGCCGCTGGCGATGCAAAGCTGGATGAAATCACCGCAGGCAGCGTGAACGCGAACGTAGGCGGCGCACTCGACGTTGATACCCTCAAGACGATGGGCGCGGCGGACCTCACAAGCGGCGGCGATATGAAGCTCCACGACGTGCAGGCGGGCGGCAACCTCATCGCCAGCGCGGGCGGCAGCATTCTTGCAGAAGGCAAGAACGCAAAGATTTCTGCGGCGGACATCGACCTGACCGCGGGCAAAGACATCCACATCACGGATCGTTCGCCAGTTGCCAAGCTGGATGGCATCGATACGAATACTCCAGCGGGGCAGACCACGGGCAGCGGTTCGGCAGGCAGCCTCATCACGGGCGAGAAGGAAGGCCATGACTTCGACGTCCGCCAGAAGGGCAGCGCGCAGCTCTCGTCTAAGAGCGGGCAGGTCACACTCTCTGCCAAGAAAGTGGAAATCGACACGCTGGCCAATGGCGAAGGCTCTGCGGCAGATCTCAAGATTTCCGCGGACAACATCGGTATCGATGACCTTACCGGTAAGGGCGCACAGCACGTCACCATCCACGGCGCAGATGGCCAGAGCCAGGCGCACTACGCAGGCATTCACTCCAGCGCTGCGGGCGGCACGCTCGTGAAGGACAGCGAGGTCGAGCACCTGAACCTCACAGGCAAAGAACCGCTCGGCCTCTCGAATACCGCAATCGGCGGGGACAGCGTCCTCGCGACGGACAAGATCCGCGTGACGATCCAGAAGAACCCGGGCAGCAGCCAGGCAGAGCATTTCGGAAATCTCTCGCTCAACGGCTATGATATTTCCACCGACCATGTCATGACAAGCGTCAAGGACGGCCTCACCGTGAACGGCGAGCGTTTCCCGATGACGGCGGAATGCGTCATGAATGCGAGCCTCTATGAGGATCGCACCCTTGGTCGCGACGGTCGGGAGAAGGAGGAAGAAACGGAGAAGGATAGTCCGTCTCTTGCCTTCGGCGCACCGAATGACAAGGAAGTATATGAAGTCGTGAAATAGGAGTTTGGCATTTAAAAATGAGCCTCTCATTTCGAGGGGCTCGTTTTTGTATGGGGTTCAGGGTTCAGGTTGGCGGGTTCAGGGTGGTGGTGCGGCGCATAAAAATAGGGAAGCGCCGCGGAGTATAGATGGTGGCGATGCCCGAAAGTGGCATTTAGTCACCAGTCACTAGTCACTTGGCACCCCTAATCCCTGGCTACTCATCCCTGCTTTCGAACTTCAGGGTGGTGGTGGGGATGGCGATACTCTCGTATCGTCATTGAAAGCGAAGCCCTCAATCTTCCTTGCAGAACGATGAGCGATGTATGTTTGAAAACAGAAAAGCGCAGCACCATGGCGTCGTGTCCCTGCGGGAACATGTGGGATGCTAACCGCAGTGCAAGAAAGATCCCTCGGCTGCGCTCGGGATGACGGTGCGGGGGGAAAAAACGTATTTCAACATACGGGGAAAGCCAACCCCGTCTCGCTTCGCTCGCCTGACCCTGTCACTTGTGACAGGGTCAGGCGTACTTGGGAGTGGTACAATACACAAAATGGGGATAGTGTACCCTTTTGTAGAGGTGGCGGTAGAAGTGACTGGAGACCAGGAGACGTCAGATGTCAGACTGTCAGATGTCAGACTGCCGTCCTTCCGTATCGTCATCCCGAGCGCAGCCGAGGGATCTTTGTCATTCGCGGTCAAGCGGACAATGTTTGGAAAGCTCAATCGGGAAACCTTCGGGCATCGCCCTATTTATGCTTCGCGGCGCTTAGATCCTTCGACTCAGTTCTCATATTTCAGATAAGCCATTTCCTAACATACGACGTTTTTCTCCGCTCAGGATGACGAAACGCGCCGCACCACCACTCCTCACTCCTAACTAGAGAGCACGAAGCTTTCAAACGGAATCAAGGGGCAGCACGTCCCACGGGCTAACCCCGAACCCTTAAACCCTTCAACCGATCTTCATGATCTTCTCACCCAAAGGAGGCCGTCTTATGAATAAAATCTACAAAGTCGTCTGGAATGCCACGCGTGGCTGCTATGTGGTCGCTTCGGAGCTGGTGAAGACCCATCAGGGCAAGAAGAGTACGCGCCGGGGGGGAACATCCTTTCCCGCGCAGGGACAGCGCTGCTCCTTGCCATCGCGGGCTGGGGCGCGGCTTGCAATTTCATCTATGCGGATGTGACAGTGGCGGATCAGAAGCACTATGGAAATACGGTCACCGTGAAGGATATCGCAAACAGCGGCAAGCAGTATGACATCACGAACCAGCAGGTGAAGGATGGCAATGCGCTGAACAACTTCGATAATTTCGGCATCAAGCAGCACGATGTGGCGAATCTCCATATGGGAGAGGCGAATCACCAGATCAATGTCGTCAAGAACAAGATCGACATCGACGGCGTGGTGAATGCGATCAAGGATAATAAGATCGGCGGCGACGTGTATTTCTTTTCGAATGCAGGCATTGCGGTCGGCTCGCATGGCGTCTTCAATGTGGGACGGCTGACGCTGGGGACGAATACGGCGGCGGGAAGCGCGCTTTATGAAGGCTATTACTATGTGCCTACTCAGTCGGGGGCGGCTCAGGTCACTTTTAACCGTGACAAGGAATTCTATCAGAAATCACCGGCGGAGCGGGCGCGGCTTTTGAATGGCGGCTCTCTGTGGGGCGGCAACACGGCAGGCGATGCAGGGATCTCTTTCGCGGGCAAAGTCAACGCAAAGGACAGCGTGGTCATCGCAGCGGCAAAGAGTGATATAAAGGCAGAAAGCAGCTCGCTCATCCAGACGGGCGCGGCGTTCAACACTTATACCAAGGGGCAGAGTGCGGATACGTACAGAAATTCTCTCGTAAATACGGCGGGCATCGTGGATGCGACGACGGCGGTAGCGACGACGGACGGCATCGCGCTGGTCGCGAAGAAGGATATCACGTTGGCGGGCGAGGCCATGTCTCATGGGCGGAGTATCACCGTAGAGACGGGGGATAATCTCGCCGTCAAAGGCACGGAAGCAAAGGCGAGCCGCATCACGTCCGGCGGCGGGGCGATCGCGCTGACGGCTTCTTCGAGTGATGCGAAGCTGCAGGCGGATCCCGGTAAGGAGCCGGGCGATGGCATGATTTCCATCAAGGATGCGTACATCGACTCGTCTTCGGAAAAGAAGGACAGCGGCAAGATCGACATCACAGCGGTCAGAAATGTCATGGGCGTCTCGCGCATCGATGTGGATGATGCGACGATCACGGCCGAGGGGAAGAGTGGTCACAAGGCGGGCGATGTCTCCATCCATGCGACAGCGGCGACGAAGCTCTATGCCTGGGACATCGGCGACGGCGCGTATGCGCTGGTGAAGATGGGACAGGATAAGGATAGCCGCGGAAGAAATGTCATCAAGGGTGACAACGTAGACATTTCCGCCCGCGCCACGACGTCGGGCGTCATCGGCGATGACAATAAGCTTTCGGATGCGGAAATCAAGGCGGGCATCGAGCGGGAAAAAGATCACAATGCCGTCTTGGGACTCATCGAAGAGTACGGCGGCAATTTCCGCACGTTCGGCTCGGCGACGAAGACGTATGCCGAGGCGAATGTGGACATCGACAAGACGGACATCACGGCTCTCGGAAATGGCACGGGCGCCGATGGGCATGGCGATGTGAAGATCACGTCGGACGCAGAGTCGGATATCGCGCCGCTCAATGTGAATCTTATCGGTATCGGGTTTAACGTAGGCATCGGCGACGTGAAGTCGTATGTCGATGTGGATGACAGCACGATCACGTCCGCAAAGGATACGACGCTCCACGCGGAAGGCACGAATGCGGTCAAGATGAGCCTGATAGATTTCAGTGTTGTGCCGCTTGGCGGGCTGTCGCTGGATTTCTCCTGGGCGCAGCTTACAAGCGACGTTGCGGCGAAGGTAGGAAAGAAGGCGACGCTGACAAGTCAGGGAGATGTGGATATCAGCGCGAAATCGATTCGCTCGCTGGGCTCTGGCGCGTCGAACTGCGGACAAACGCTGGGGCTCGCGGTCGGTCTCGGGATCTCTGATACGAAAGCGACAGCGGATATGGCGGGCACGGTCTACGCAAAGGGCGATGTGTCGGTGAAGGCGGAGAATACGCTCTCTGAAAACGGCGGCGTCTATGCGGCGGATACCGTGACGGCATCGAGCATCGGCGGGGATACGGCGCTCAAGCCGACGACAGATCCGATTTTGGGACGCTTTGGGAGTTTTTTCTCGAAGCTGAAAAAAGCATTTACTGAAGAAGACAAGACGGGTCAGGCGGCAAAGGACCTTGACCTTGATGCGCCGGACGAACAGCCGAAACCGGCGAACGAGAAGAAACCATGGAACAAGCTGGGGGCGAATGCGTCGACGGCGCTTCTTTTCAGTACCAATGACGCGACGGCGTCTGTGACGGGGAAGGTGCGCGGCATCGATGCGGGCGGGACTGTGAGTGACGCGGCGGGCGCGAAGTCGCTCACGGTCGATGCGCTGACGCTCTCCCGCAGCCACGCGGTCGTGAATGCGTTCCAGAACGACACGACGGTCTCGAAGGATGAAACGACGAAGCGGGACAATACCATCACGGCGGCGATTTCTTATCTGGAACAAAGAAATCACGCGAACGCTTTCATCAGTGGCGACACGAAGACCATCGGAGATACGACCGTCCATGCGAAGACGAAGATCCCCTGGCAGACGAGCTGGCAGAGCACCGATCCCGTGGATCAGCTTTTGAATGGCTTCTTTGCATTGATCGATACGAATCCCGTCCTTCCCGACCTCGTGGACAGCTGGACGCAGGCGGCAGGAAATGGCGACAACGTGAATGGCTCGGCGTCCGTCTCCATCGTGAACTATGACAACAACGCCAAAGCATATATTGGCAAGAAAGATGACACGCAGACGACGACGCCTACAGTCGATGCCGCTGGCAATGTGAATGTCACGGGCGAGACGGACATCACGACGGTCAATCTGACCGGCACCATCCAGTCGTATCTGAATTCGGCGCCGCTCAACCTATGGAAATGTTTCTATAAAAAAGATAAGATGGCTTTCCAGGATATTTTCAATAGAAATGGCTGGACGATGGACGGCGCATCCAAGGCAGGTATCGGCGGCGCGGCGCTCTCCGTGCATCAGAAGAATAACGCAGAGGCCTATATCGATGACGGTGCGGTGGTCAAGGCGAAGGGATCGGCGGATGTCAAGGCCGAGGCGCGCGCTCTCAATATCGCGATGGCGGCGGCAGGCGGCCCGGCGAAGTCTGTCGCGGTCGATGCGACGGTAGGCGTGAACCGTTTCGATAATACGACGAAGGCGCGCATCGGAGATGCGACTGTCACGGCGAAGGATGTCTCCGTCTGCGCGGAAGACCTCTCGAATACCATTCAGGCGGCGGGCGCGATCGGCGTCAGCGGCGGCACAGGGATCGGTGCGTCCATCGCGTACAATCACATCAACCGCGATACGGAAGCCGCGATCTCGGGGAATGTCACGGCGGATGACAATGTCGATGTCTCCGCGAAGAACATGGGCGAGATCATCGCGGCCTCTGTCGCGGGCGCAGTCGCTTATGACAATAAGAGCCCGAATGTGAAGAACAAGGCCGGCAGCACCGGTTTCCATGCGGTCGAAGACGGCGATGAAGACGGCATCGAGCTGGATGATTTTGTCAATGACATGGATGATGCCGATGAAAATACGCCGCTCCTCGGTCATGAGGCGGATCAGCATATAGAAAATGTCGCGAATCAGGACGGCGCGATGAAGGATAACGTGGCGGAAGCCAAGGGCGGTCTGGCAGCCGCAGCGAACGTGTCCGTGAACCGCATCCTCGATACCGCGAAGGCGACCGTGGCGAAACAAGAAGGCGGGGCTGCGCCCTCTGTGACGGCAGATGCCCTCCGTGTGAACGGTCTGAATGACAGCGCGATCCGCGCGACGTCGGCGGCCATCGGGGCCAATCTCCACGCCGATGCCGGGGCGGCGCTCGCGGGGAGCTTCATGTACAACTCCATTACGGCGGACAATGAAGCCTATGTGGACGGAGCGAACCTCACTCTGCGCGGCGATTCGGAAAAAGATAAAGACGAAGCACTCACTGTCCGCGCGGAAAATAAGGAACAGATCCTGAACATTGCGGCCAGCGGCAGCGGTGCGACGAAGGGCTTCTCCGGCGCGGGGCAGATCAGCCTGAACTGGGTGGATGACAAGACGGATGCGCACGTGAAGGACAGCACGATCAAAGCAGACGAAGCCATCTCCATCGAAGCGAAGGACAAGGGACAAATCGACTCATACACAGGGGCGGTGTCTGTTTCCACAGGCTCTTCCGCGGTCGGTGCGGCCATCGGTGTGAACCTCATCGAAGGGGATACGAAGTCGTATCTGGAGGAGAGCGAAGTGGCTGGGACGGCGGAAGGCGAAAAGGCTGGCAAGCTCGCTGTCACTGCGGATGAAGCGAGCCAGATTACGTCCATCATCGCCTCGGGATCGCTGGCGGATAAGGCGGCGACATCCTTCTCGGCGAGCGGAAACTGGATCCATACGACGACGGATGCCCACGTGAATAGCGGCAAGGCCATGAAGACAGGATCGCTCACCATCGATGCCGGGAATCACAGCAATGCGACGCTTGGCGTCGGCACGGGCGCGATCTCGAATACGGCTGTCGGTGCCTCGGTCGCGGTCATGGTGAATGACTCGGATGTCAAGGCATCGCTCTCGGGTGATGCGAAGAAAGAAAAGACCATCGAGGCAGACGGCATCTCTGTCAAAGCGGACAATGCGTACAATGGCTCGGCGAAAGACAGTGAGAGTGATAGTACGGCGAAGACCGTCGCTGTGGGCTTTGCGGCAGGCGCGGCGAAATTCGCCGGTTCGGGCTCGGTCACGGTGAATGTCATTTCCCAGAAAGCCGATGCATCGATCGGCAAAGGAAACTATCAGGCAGGAAATCAGGGCGTCACTGTAGAAGCGAAGAATACAGCGCGCCTCTTCGGTCTGGCAGGCGGCCTGGGGATCAATCTGGGCGGCACGGGCATCGGCGCGGCGGCGGATGTGCAGACGTACAAGGGGCATACCTATGCGTCCATCGAAGATGGTGCGAAGCTCTCGAAGGCGTCTTCTGTCCGCGTGAATGCGGAGTCGGAAGAGGACCTGACATCCGTTGCAGCGACGATTGCGACGGGGGATTCGTTTGCCGGCGCCGGGGCAGCCGGACTCCATGTGATCTCGACGGATACGAAAGCGTATATCGGAAATCAAGAGGACAAAGACGTCACGGACGCGGGCAAGGCGGAGCTCGTGAATGCAGGCGATGTCTCTGTGACGGCGAAGGATACGACGAAGCTCACGACGTCCGGCGGCAGCGGGGCTGTGAGCGGGACGGCAGCCGGCGGCCTCTCCGCGGCGGTCGAAGTCGTACATAAGAAAGCGGCTGCCTATGTAGGAAATCACGCGAGCATTGGCGGGGAGAGCCTCACGGTACAGGCGGAGAATACCAGCGACTCGACGACAGCGGCGGCAGGTCTTGGCGTCGGCGGCACGGCAGGTGTTGCAGGCGCGGCTTCTGAGACTTTTGTCACGCATACGACAGACGCTCATGTAGGCAAGGCGGCGAATGTCACCACCTCGGGTGATGCGGACGTACAGGCGGTTTCCTCCTTCAAGCAGGGCGCAGGTGCCGGCGGTGTCAGCGGCAGCGGTACGGCTGGCATCGGGCTGGCAAACTCGACCGTCTCGATGAACGCGGATACGAAGGCGCATGTCGATAGCGGAGCGAAGGTCACTGGGAAGAATGTCCGCGTGGGCGCATCTCATACGACGGATATCACCTACGCGACCATCGCGGGCGGCCTCGCGGGTACCGCGGCCATCAATGGCGCGGTCGGCGTGAATGTGCTGGATACGAAGACCAAAGCGTATACGGAAGACCATACCGAGCTCACTGCCACAGGCACGGCCGATACGGATGGGATCGCCATCACGGCATCGGATGAGACGAAACTCCACGGCGGAAACGGCGGCGCAGCCATCGGTTTCGCGGGCGGGGGCGCAGGGCTGGCCCTCTCCGTGATGAATCTCACGAAAGATACTGAAGCCTATGCAGGCAAGGCAGCCAAACTGGACGCGAAGGGCCGGATTTCTTTGGATGCCCGGAACAGCGAAGATATTTTCAATCTGTCGCTGCAGGCGGCGGGCGGCTCGTATGCCGGCCTCGCGGGTGCGACGAATGTGATGAACCTTACGGCGATCACGAAAGCGTACACGGATACGGGCGCGGAAATTAACCAGCAGGAAGGCTATGGCACGACCGGCTCGAAGGATGTCTCTGTCACCGCAGGGCATGAAGTCAAGGAAATGAAGAACACCGTCACCGCGGCGTCCGGCTCCGGCGGTGCGTCGGTCGGCGCAGCCGTCGATGTGGGAAATATCAAGACGCAGACGAATGTCTTCCTCGGCGATGGAAACAAGGTCGCAGCGGGCGGCAGCGTGACCGTCGAAGCGAAAGACAATATGCATGACATCATGTCGAATGCGATCTCGGCCGCCATCGGTTTTGTGGGACTTTCGGGCAGTATCTCTGTCTATAACGTCGGCAGCACGATGTCTCCGGAAGACCAGAAGACGCTATCGGGCCAGACGAGCGAGAATGGCGAGACCGTCGGCTTCGACAGCTGGGTGAATGAGGAACTCGCGAAGATCAACGAAGGCACGGGCAAAGCGGTCGGTGCCTATGACACGGCATCGCTGGATGAAGTGAAATCGAACCTTGGCACCACCTTTGCGTCCAAGGCACCGAGCAGTGCGGGCGAGAAAGGCACGCTCGCAAAGATCGGAAACGGCACCGCCATCGACGCGGCGGGCGATGTCAAAGTCCATGCGGATGACACGCTCTCCGTGCAGAATATCATGGGCAGTCTCTCGGGCAGCGCAGCGGCGAGTGCCGGTGCGTCCGTCAGCGTACTGAATACGGATACGCAGACGAAAGCACTCGTGGACAAGGCGGCGACGGTGACGGCAGGGAAGGATCTTGCCATTTCCGCAAAAGCCGCGCACGACTTTGATGAATACATCGTGGGAGCTTCCGTCTCCGGCGGCGTGGCCGGGCAGGGAACGGTCGGGACATGGACGGATAAGAGTGCCGTCTCGGCGCTTCTTGGCGATACGAAGGCTGTCCGTGCGAAGAATATTTCCATCACGTCGGACAATGACCGCACGCTGAAGGCGAATGTGGCAGGGGCATCGGTGGCGCTTGTCGCGCTGAATGGTGCTGTCGTCACGGCGAATGTCACCGGCTCTTCGGAGGCGGGCATCGGAGACGATGAAGGCAAGTACGCGGGCGAAGTGAAGGCGGATGAAACTCTCACTGTCTCTTCGAATGCCAAGACTGCGATGGATGCGAAGGCAGTCGGCGCGGCGGCAGGCATTTTCGGCGGCACGGGAACGGGCGCAGACCTTTCGTCTGCTGTCGATGTCACGACCAAGGTCGGAAAGAAGGCGAAGCTCTCCGGGAAAACGATCTCCCTCACGGCGGAAAATACGCCGAAGATGTCCGCACTCGCGACTTCAGCGGGCGTCGGCATCGGCGGCGTGGGAGCGACCGTGGCAGAAATCGACTCCAAAGACACCTCGCGTGTCACCATCGCTGACGGGGCATCGCTCACGGCCGCGGACAATCTCATCGCCCGTGCGGCGATGCACCAGCCGGCAGATGACTACAATGCCTACGCGCATGCCATCGCCGGAAGCGGCGGCGTCATCAATGGATCGGTCGCTGTCGTCGGTATCGAGATGAATCATAAGACAGAAATCGCGATCGGGAAGGATGTCAAGATCCAGGCGGGCCGCGCGGAGATTTCTGCGGATCATAAAGATAGAGGAAACTATGAGATCGAGTCCATCGGTGCGGGCGGCTACAGCGGTACCGGGGCGGACACGACGTACACCGTAGACTCCACGTCGAAAGTCACCATCGGCGACGGTACGACCGTGACGACAGACCGCGAGACGGCCATCCGCGCGGATAACGTCAGCGAAAAGGCATGGAAGGACGGCTCGGAGAAAGAGAACGCGGTCTCCGGCGGCGCGGCCTACGCGAGCGGGAATGGTGTCGTGAGTGTGACGAAGATCACCCACACCACGGAAGCGAATCTCGGGAAAGTCACCATGCAGGCAAGCGCTTCTGACCTGACGGCGGAAGAGAAGGCTGCGGGAAAGACCCTGCACGATAAGAAAGCCATCACCATCGACGCCGCGAGCCGCGTCAAAGCACATGACAACAATGCGTTGTCGACCGGTGCCGCTGTCGGTGCGGCGCATGTGAAGGAGACGCTCGATGTCAAGGCGACGACGAGCGCGACTGTCGCGGATGGTGCAAACCTCAAGGCCGGTGAGACGGAGAAGGCGAATGCGACAGGCAAGTCCTGGGAAGCCAAAGTGGAAGCCGATTCGTATGACGGCTCGTACAAGGGCGGCACGATCGCCATCGGCACAAGAAATGATGCGGATCTCTACAGCACGACGCTAGTCGATGTCTTCGGCTTGGCGGGCTACGCGGGCTCGGAGAATGACGTCACCTACACGGGCAAGACGAAGACCACCTTTGGCGGGAAAGCGGAAACGGCGAAGGGGGATATTTCCCTTGCGGCAGGCCGTGACAGCGCGGGCGAGACAGGCACGATCAGCGTCAGCGCGCACAGCGACATCCTGAATGCGACGGCGATCCCGATCTCCATCCAGAAAGACCCCTACGCGAAAGCGGACAGCACCGCGAGCCTCACCGTCACGAAGAGCGCGGCGATGAAGAGCGACCGTGACATCCTTCTCAAAGCGAAGGCGGGCGTGGTATCCGCCTCTGGCACCGGCGAGGTGAAGGACTGGGTGAATGCCATCGGGGATGCTTTCGGCTCGGATGGCAGCCAGATCGGGAAGAAGGAAATCGTGAAGTCCGCCGATGTCACTATGAATGGCAAGGCGGAGACGGGCATTCATCGCAAGAAATCCATGACCATCAGCGGGACGAATCAAGATGGGACGTGGACGACCAGGGTCACGAGCGATGGCGACCTCTCCTACACCTATGGCGGCTCGAAAGTGGCTGGCTCGGAGCTCTATGACCAGCTCCACGAGCTGCAACAGAAGCTCATCGACTATGCGGCCGACCCCTCGGCGAAAGCCGCGTATGAATCGGAGATCGCATTCCTTGAACAGAAGATGGCAGCAGAGGGCCTCGGGTATTTCGACAAGAGCGGTTGCTTTGTGGAAACATCGCCGGCAACGACTTCGGAGCTGGACGATGCGAAGGAAATGCGGAAACAGGCGAATGATCACTTGCCTCAGATCAAGGATGCCTATGAGGCAGAAATTAAAGAGACGCAGGATCAGATCAATGGGCTGGATGCTGTCGCAACGAGCAAGACGGCGTATGACAGCGCGGCCGCGAATGTGACCGCCGCACAGGACGCGCTCACTGCCGCCAAGACCGCAGAAGAAACGGCAAAGACAACGCTGGAGAGTAGCCGGTCTGCGGTCGAAACATTGGCGACAGATGCCGGAAAGACGCTGGAAGAGTACGTGGCGGCGAATCCGACACAGGCAGAAGTTACGACATATACGGAAGCGCAGACGGCATACCAAGAGGCACAGACTGCGACGCAGGTGGCTGTTCAGGATAAGACCGCTGCCGATACCGAGAAGTCCAGCGCAGAAACGGCATACACCAACGCGGTCAATAGCTACAACACCGCCTACAGCGATACGATCCCGACTGACCCCACGCAGTACGACGAGGCGGACATCAGCAAAAAGCAGACCGCATTGACGAAGCAGAAAACGCAGCAGGAGGCAGCGAAGGATGTCCGTGTCAACAATTATCACAAGCTCGATACCCAGATCCAGCTGACGGATGAGTTCTTCGCCCAGAAAGGCACCGAGAAGGACGGGAAGTTCTTCTATGCGAATGGCAATGAAGTCGAAGACGGCAAGGTCACGAACACGAAGGACGGCAAGGAGTACTACCTCCTCCACAGCCAGACCTATCCGCAGATGACGCATGATTTCCTCGTGGGCGACATCACCGCGCAGCTCGGGGATATCGTCTTCGAAGGGGACAATGTCTCCGGCGCAGGCACGCTCAAGGCGGGCGGCGATGCGGAAGTGAAGATCACGAATGATTCGCCGAACAACTTGGTGACGGGAGATATCCACGTCGTCGGCAGTCAGGGCACGGCAGGCGCCGGTCAGGGCGGCACGATTTATTTCAACAGCACCGAGATCAAGGGGGACAGCGCGGCGGCGATCCAGGCGGCGATCCAGAAGGAGAACAAGGACCAGACGAAATCCGTTTCCTTTGCTGCCGAGACGCGCTACCAGACCGGCGGCCCCTCGATCACCATCGAGAACAATTTCCGCCCGCAGGCGTATGTGGACGGCGACAACGCGCCCTACTACGCCGCACCGAATGTCAATCTCAAGGGCTACATCTATAACCCGCGCGGCACGGTCACTGTCACGAGTGCGAATGGCGACGTGTACAATAAGGGCACGATTTACGCGGGCAGCGTGAATATGACTGCGTCGAACGGGGATTTCATCCAGACCTATGATGCGAGCAGTGCGGGGAAGCAGTCCAGCATTTCCAGCGTCGGCGGGAATCCGCTCGATGACAAGGGCGGTCTCTACAATGTCGATCAAGACGGCAAGACGAATGACAAGCTCGGGAGCGGCATCCTGGCGAATGGCAATGTCTTTATTTCCGCGCGCTATGTGAATATCAATTCCAAGATCCAGAGCGGCGTCCCGGATCACGCGATCAACATCCCGAAGGAGTACAAGCTCTTCTACATGGATGGCAGCACGAAAGTCGATGTGACGGACGCAGCGACGGTGCCGTCCGGTGCGAAGATCCTCGTCTCTGACAAGGCGGGGAAGGAAATCGAGGGCGTTTCCTATGACAAAGCCAATGACCGCTTCGTCATCAGCGATATCGAAGTCCACGGCGGCCATGTCTCCATCGTCGGTACCATCCTCAATACGATAAATGACACCACCAAAGCCCGCGTCGAAGCCCTTGACGGCTACGGCACGATCCAGGTGAAGAATGACTCGAATAAAGACATCGAGCTCAAGACCCTCTCCACGGGCGGCGGGCTCGAAGGCAAGATCGAGATCACGGATCTGGATCGCTCGAGCGGGAAAATCACAAGAAAGACCACCTACACCCGAAAGGATGGGGTGATTCAGCAGAGCGTCCAGAGCTATACGGATGGAAATCCGACGGGGGATCCTGTGATTTCTTCCTTCGCAAATGCCCAGGACGCGAAGTATCAGACGACGAAGGGCTCGTACTACACCGTGCAGACGGGACAGGACAGCAGCACCACGACCACGTATGAGCTGCATGACACGCGCGTCGACTGGTGGGGGATCGATGACAGGACTCCGACGAGCGCAGAAATGCTGGCGCAGGGCGGCACCGTGACCGACTTCTGGCAGGGAGATGAACGCACGCTGCAGGGCGGTGCTTTCGTCTCCGGCTACAACAAGGTCGATGGGACGACGGCGAGCGGCACCTATGTGACGTCGGACCAGCAGTTCACGTCAGCAGAGCCGACCTCTACGTTCACGAAGAAGGAGGAGCGTCTCTGGTATACGCTCGGGATCGCGAAGAAATACGATTACAAACTGGTCGAAACCACGTATGATACGAAGGTGACCCAGTATTCCCTCAAGTCGGACTACGATGTGGGCATCGGGTTTGGCGGCTCGGAAAACGGCGGCACGCTCACCGTCGATGGCGGCAGCCGTGACGTCCTCATCAATGGCACGCTCTCCAATGGCCGCGGCGCTTCGACACTCTCGGGCGGTAGCCTCACGCAGGGCGACCTCGGCTATGTCGATACCGGAAGTCTTCATATGACTGCGACTGGCAGCGTCGGCAGTGCGGGGCGCGCCATCAAGACCAGTGCAGACACCGTCTCTGGCAGCGCAGGCGGCGACTTCGCTGTGAATGTCAAAGGGAATGTCACGCTTGGCGATGTGTCAGCGGGCGAGATCGCTGCCATCACCGCCGAGGACGGCATCACGCAGGCGGCGGGGAAGACGCTCTCGGCAAGCCGCGTGAACCTTGATGCAGGAAGCGGCGCCATCAGCGGTGCCTCTGGCGCACTCTCGATCGTAACGAAGCAGGGAAGCGGCGAGGCTTACGGCCTCAAAGCCAGCGCGGATGGAAATATTTCTATCACGAACAAGGGCGGCGATCTCTATCTCGATAGCGTCACCTCGAAGCATGGCGACGTTACCCTGACGACAGACGGCAGCTTCATCGACAACAATTTCACCGACATGGCGAATGAAAATGCGAAGGCAAAGCTCGATGCATGGTCGAAGGCGCGTGTCTTGGAAGGCAGCGAGGCGACGATTTCGAAACAGAAATCCCTCCTCATCGCCAAAGTACAGGGCAAGTACAATGAGTACAAGTCCCTTGCCGGATACGTCAAAGACGGCAAGTACACGTTGGATGACAACGCGAAGGAGGCACTGGCGAAGAATGGCGTCACTGACATCGATAAATATATAGCAGAGAAACAGGCGCGCTATGACGAGCTGAAAGGCAGTGTCGGCACTTGGAAGAAAGAGGACGTCGAAGCCTATGTGAAGGGGATCACGGACAGCACGGACAGGACGCTCTACGGCAATGCCGCGCTCACCAAAGAAAATCTGACAGCGGATACGTACCTCACGCAAGAGGAAAAGGCAGAAGTCCTCGTCGGCTCGGCGAAGTCCGCGCAGGATCTCCTCGTCACCTTCTCCGGCGGCAGCATCAAAGAGGGCATCACCGATACCCAGACCACGCAGAAGGAAACCGCGCATGTCACGGGGCAGAATGTCACTCTGACAGCACTTGGCGGTAAAACAGAAAATGGCAAGTACGTGAGCGGCATCGGACACAAGGAAAACGGACAGCAGATCGACCTCTCGACGAAAGAGAAGATCGAGAGCCTGACAGCAGACCAGCTGATCGCCCTCGCGTCCGCAGAGCGAGGGGATTTCAAAGTAGACGGCAAGACCGTCACCGTCAGCTCCATCCGCTCCATTGAGGCGAATGCGGACGGGAAGCTCACCGTGAAAGCAGTGAATGGTGCCGTCTACCTCACCAGTGATACCGGCGTGAAGGAAGGGAGCGAGCTCCTCTCCGGCGGAGAGCTCCGCATGAAGGCGACGGGCGACCTCAAAAATGTCACCGTGGGCGCGAAGGACCAGATCGTCCTCGAGTCCGGCGAAGGGGAAATATCCGGCGTCACCATTCAGAATGGCGGCACCCTCACTGCCCGCGCAAAGAAGGGTGTCTCTCTTGCGAAAGACGGCGACCTCGTCATCCATACCGTCTACGCCTCCGAAGGCGATGTGGCACTCGACCTCAAGAGTCATAGCCTCTACGCAGAGGACGGTCATGATACCGATGAAGAAATGGGCACCACCTACACGAACGTCGAAGGGGAGAATATTTCCTTCGAAAACGTGGCAAATGTCAAGGGCAAGGGCGAAGGGGCGTCCCTCGGCATGAAAGCGACCGGCACAAAAGCCGAAGACGGCACCGCGGCGCCGGGCAGCATCCGTTTCAACGCGAAAGGCGACGCAGACATCACCCTCTTCGGTGAAGCCGCATCGGATGCGACTTCCATCGAGGCAGAAAATACCGTCATCACCAACCACGGCGAGATCTCGAAGGGCAGCTACAAGGCAAGAAACGCCCTCCACGTCTATAATGCGAATGATAGCACCATCACTGGCGGCACCTTCACAGGCTTAGAGACCACACTCACCAATCAGGCCAAGCTCAGCGGCGCGAAGGTAGAAGGGACGAAGACACTCACCGTCAAGAATACCGCGTCCATCCAGAATGCGACGCTTACAGGCGGCGCAGCGACGGTCGATAACCACGGCGAAAACAGTGTCATGAAAGACGTCACGCTGACTGGCAGTGCGATCACCCTCACGAATGAAGGAACCGTCGAAAACGGCACCTATACCGCAGAGACTGGTGCGATGACCATCACCAACCGCGGCAAGCTGTCTGCGGGGGCATACACTGCAAAAGCAGGGACGATGGGCATCACGAACCACAAGACCATCGAGAACGCTGCTTTCACCGCAGGCGGTTCGCTCACGTATGACGGAAACGCTGATTCGACAGTGACTGAAACGACGATGACCGGCGCGTCGGTGGGCATCACCAACGCGGGCACGCTCACCAATGGCAGCTATACCGCAGAGACTGGAGCAATGACCGTTAAAAACAACGGCAAGCTGTCTTCTGGCATGTACACCGCGAAAGCGGGGATGATGGACATCACGAATGAAGGAACCATCGAGAACGGCAGCCATACCGCGGGCGGT
>ERZ1026844.300-NODE-300-length-39552-cov-16.169228_pt1 | contig 39552 bp, 30 predicted proteins | sample MGYA00380152_ERZ1026844 | MGnify/ENA primary metagenome ERZ1026844 (study PRJEB33269, sample SAMEA4719788) | human gut metagenome | biome: human-associated habitat; feature: organic feature; material: feces | place: Cameroon | collected 2013-10 ... | reverse complement strand
GGTAAGGGGGAAGTAAAGGGGAGGGGGAAAATGTGCGGTGCCATGAGATTTTTTATATAACAGTGAAGTTTTTTCTATCGCTTTTTGTAAAATCGGACGATACAATGGGGTTACAATGGCGAGGTGAGGGAATACTCACTTTGACCATACAATCTTAAGGAGGAACTAAGATGAAAAAGACACTTGCTATTCTCCTGTCCGCCGTGATGGTGCTGGCTCTGCTGGCCGGCTGCGGCGACAAGAATAACGACAAGGGCGGCAACGCCGGCAACACCGACGCTTCCACGCTGGATGTGGGTGTGTTCTACTACGACTTTTCCGATGTGTACATCTCCAGCGTCCGCAACTCCATGGACAGCCAGTTCAAGGCTCTGGGCATCAAGTACACCAACTATGACGGTGGCAGCAACCAGGCTCAGCAGACTGACCAGATCAACACCGCTATCGCCAACGGCGCGAACCTGCTGATCGTCAACATCGTGGAGACTTCCTCTCCCGACGCCGCGCAGAACGCTGCCGACGCCGCCAAGGCTGCCGGTATCCCCATCATCTTCTTCAACCGCGAGGTGGCTGACGAAGTGGTGAACAGCTATGAGAAGTGCGCTTTCGTGGGCACCAACGCCCCCGAGGCAGGTCACATGCAGGGTCAGATGATCGGCGAGTATCTGGTTGCCAACTTCGACACCGTTGACCTGAACGGCGACGGCAAGATCTCCTACGTGATGTTCAAGGGTCAGGAGGGCAACGCTGAGGCCGAGGCCCGCACCCAGTTCGGCGTTGAGGACGCCAACGCTGTTCTGACCGCTGCCGGCAAGCCCGAGCTGGTCTACTACAACGCTTCCGCTACCGACAAGTATCTCGTTGACCAGGGCGGCAAGTGGTCCGCACAGGCTGCCAACGACTACATGGCTACCATCCTGCCCGAGTACTCCGAGGCCAACGGCAACATGGTCGAGCTGATCATCTGCAACAATGACGGCATGGCCGAGGGCGCGGTCTCCGCTCTGCAGGGCGCAGGCTACAACACCGGCGACGGCAGCAAGACCATCCCCGTGTTCGGCGTGGACGCCACCGATTCCGCCAAGCAGCTCATCAACGAGGGCAAGATGACCGGTACCATCAAGCAGGATGCCGAGGGTATGGCCTCCACCATCCTGAACCTGGTCAGCAGCGTCAACGGCGGCGGCAACCTGATGGACAACACTGCTTCCTTCAACGTGGACGAGGGTGTTGCCAAGATCCGTGTGCCTTACGCTACCTACACCGGCGAGTAAGCAGAGAGCTTTCGCCCCAAGGTAAAGCAGCAAGGAAGAGCGGGGCTGTCGAACCGACAGCCCCGCTTTATCACTGACGCGGCTCGGCGGGAGCCGCTTTGAAAACGCGGCGGCGCGCCGTGCAGACGCGCCGGATGCGAAAATCACGCAGATAGGAGGTAAACGCATATGGAGCAGCCGGCATTGCTGGAAATGCGGAATATCACGAAGGAATTCCCGGGTGTGAAGGCACTGGATGGCGTTTCGCTCACTGTCCGTCCCGGCACCGTCCATGCGCTGATGGGCGAGAACGGCGCAGGTAAATCCACGTTGATGAAGTGCCTCTTTGGTATCTATGCCAAGGATAGCGGCAGCATCTCCCTGGACGGCAGGGAAGTGGATTTCAAGAACTCAAGAGAGGCACTGGAAAACGGCGTTGCCATGGTCCATCAGGAGCTGAACCAGGCGTTGACACGCAGCGTCATGGACAACCTGTGGCTGGGCCGCTACCCCAAGGTGGGCGGCATTATGGTCAGCGAGTCCATTATGCGTAAGCGGACGAAGGAGATCTTCGACGAGCTGGACGTCCATGTGGACCCCAAGGTCATCATGTCCACGCTGCCCGTTTCCCAGAGGCAGATGGTGGAGATCGCCAAGGCGGTCAGCTACAACGCCAAGGTCATCGTGTTCGATGAGCCGACCTCCTCGCTGACGGAGGCGGAGGTGGAGCACCTCTTCCGGATCATTAACATGCTGAAGGAGCGCGGCTGCGGTATTATCTACATCAGCCACAAGATGGACGAGATCCTTCGCATCAGTGACGAAGTGACCATCATGCGCGACGGACAGTGGGTCGCCACCCGGAACGCCGGTGATCTGACCATGGGGGAGATCATCAAGCTGATGGTGGGGCGCGAGCTGACGAACCGGTTCCCGCCCAAGGACAATGTGCCGGGGGACGTCATCCTGGAGGTGGAGCACCTGTCCGGCAAGTATACGCGGCTGAAGGACGCCAGCTTCCAGCTTCGCAAGGGCGAGGTGCTGGGCATTGCCGGTCTGGACGGCTCCGGGCGCACGGAGGTGCTGGAGAATCTGTTCGGCGCAATGACAAGGGAGGGCGGCACCATCCGGCTCCACGGCAAGGAGATCAGGAACAAGTCGCCTAAGGAGGCCATTAAGAACGGCTTCGCGCTGCTGACGGAGGAACGCCGCGCCACGGGTATTTTCGGTATCCGTGACATCAAGGAGAACACGGTGATCTCCAACATCAAGAGCTATCTCAAGGGCGGCATCTGCCTGAGCGAGAAGAAAATGAAGAAGGATACCGACTGGGCCATTCAGGCTATGCACATCAAGACCCCCAGTCAGTCCACGCAGATACGCTCGCTCTCCGGCGGCAACCAGCAGAAGGTCATTATCGGACGCTGGCTTCTGACCACACCGGAGGTGCTGCTGCTGGACGAGCCCACCCGCGGTATCGACGTGGGTGCTAAATACGAAATCTACCAGCTGATCCTCGACCTTGCCAGGGACGGGAAGGGTGTCATCATGGTGTCCTCCGAGATGCCGGAGCTGTTGGGCATTTGCGACCGTATTCTGGTCATGTCCGGCGGTATCCTCGCCGGTGAGGTGGACGCACGGAACACCAATCAGGAGGAGATCCTGACGCTGGCGGCTAAATATGTGTAAGGAGGAGCGACTACTGTGAACAAGGAAACGAAAGTGCAGGAGAAGGAAGCCCGTGTCCGCGAGCCGTGGACAGCCAAGCGGGTGGGTGACATTGTGCTGAACAATGCCCTGCTGATCATTATGGCGGTGGCGGTCGTTTATATCGCCATCAAGAACCCCAACTTCATCAAGCCTGCATCCCTCATCAATATCCTCTCCCAGACGGCGGCGTATCTGCCTGCCGCGCTGGGTATCGCCGGGTGCATCGTGCTGACCGGCACCGACCTGTCCGCAGGACGCGCTGTGGGTCTGACCGCCTGCATCTCCGCGTCGCTGCTCCAGAATGCGGCGAACACCGCCAACAAGATGTGGCCGGAGATCGGCACACTGCCCATTATCGTGGTCATTATCCTCGCCATGATCATCGGCGCGGTCATCGGCTGCTTCAACGGCTTCTTTGTGGCGAAGTTCAAGCTGCACCCCTTTATCGTGACGCTGGGCACTCAGCTGATCCTGTATACCGTGCTGCTGCTGTACGTCCAGATGGGCAACAACAAGGGCATGGCTATCTCCAATCTGGATTCGACCTACACCAGCTTCGTCAAGGGGAGCCTGTTCAAGATCGGCGGCGTTCCCATTCCCAACTATGTGCTGTTCGCCATCGTGCTGACGGCGGTGATGTGGTTCATCTGGAACAAGACCACCTTCGGCAAGAATATGTTTGCTCTGGGCTCCAACGAGGAGGCCGCCCGTGTCTCCGGCGTCAACGTGTTCGCCGTGACCGTGGGTGTGTTCGCGCTGGCCGGCGCCATGTACGGCTTTACCGGCTTCATCGAGGGCGCGCGTATCGGCTCCAACACCGCCAACACCGGTCTGAACTATGAGCTGGACGCCATCGCGGCCTGCGTCATCGGCGGCGTATCCTTCGTGGGTGGTATCGGTAAGATCAGAGGTATCGTCATCGGCGTGCTGATGCTGCGGCTGATCTTCGTGGGTCTGACCATGGTAGGCGTGGCGCAGGACCTGCAGTACCTTATCAAAGGTGCGATCATCCTGTTCGCCTGCGCGCTGGATATGCGGAAGTACCTTGTGAAAAAATGATGCAGAACAAAGATGGCACGCATTTTGCGTGCCGTCTTTGCTTTATGGGGAAGATATGCTATAATAGCGGCAAAAGCCGCGAGGATACCGTATTAAGTTTGCAAGGGGGTCGAGGGCATGGAGCTGTACCGGGTGTTGCTGGTGGACGACGAGCAGGATATTCGCGAGGGCATCAGCCGGAAAATGGACTGGCTGGGGCTGGGGTTCTCTCTGGTGGGCGAGGCCGCCAACGGACAGGACGCACTGGAGCTGGCGGAGACGCTGCGGCCGGACGTGATCCTCACGGACATCAAGATGCCGTTCATGGACGGGCTGGAGCTGTGCCGTATTCTGACAGACCGGCTGCCGGCGGCGCGGTTCGTGGTGTTCTCCGGCTTCGACGATTTTGAATACGCCAAGCAGGCCATCCAGATGAACGTGGTGGAATATATCCTCAAGCCCATCAACGCCGACGAGCTGTCCGACGTGCTGCGGCGGCTGAAGGAGCAGCTGGACAGGGAGCGGGCGGAGCGGCGGAACGTGGAGCGGCTGCGGAGCCGGTATACGGAGAATCTGCCGATCTTGCGGGAGCTGTTCTATGCCAATCTGCTGGACGGGCGCATTGAGCCGGGGACGGAACGGGAACGGGCGGCGCGGCTGGACATCGAATTGCAGGGCGAGGAATGGGCGGTGGGGCTTGCCTATATCGGCAGCGACAGCCGGGACGCGCTGTCCACCCTGTCGGTGCAGAAGCTGCTGGAGGAGACGCTGACGGCGGATCGGTGCCGGCTGTCCCTGTACAACGACTGGGTGGCGTTGGTGGTCAGCCTGACGGGGGATTTTACCGTCTATGACCTTATACGGAGGCTGGATCGCAGCTGCACGCTGGCGGCGTCCTATCTGGGGCTGACGCTGACGGTGGGCGTGGGTGCGCCGTGCCGGGAGCTGTCCGACCTGGCGCGTTCCGCCGCCGAGGCGCGGACGGCGTTGGAGTACCGCTCTATGGTGGGCCGGGGACAGGTCATCTATATCGGCGACTTAGAGCCGGACGGCGGGCCGGTGCTCTCCTTCGAGGAGGCGGACGAACGGGCGTTGACCGCGGCGGTGAAGCTGGGGAACGACCGGGAGATACGGGACGCGGCGGCGGCTCTGGCGGAGAAGATACGCCGCGCCAATCCCTCCGCAGGGCAGTACAGCCTGTTCCTGATGGAGCTGGTGACGCATCTGGTGAAGATGACGCGACGCTCCGGCGTCAGCGTGGAGGAGGTATTCGGCGCGGATTTCTCGCTGCCCATGCAGCACTCGGAGCTGCCCACGCTGGGAGAGCTGGAGGGCTGGTGCGCGGAGCGGTGCCTGCGGCTGCACACCATGATACGCCGCCGCCAGACGGATTCGGCGGGGCAGACGGTGGAGACTGCCAAGGAGTATATCCGCCAGCACTACGCCGAGAGCGATCTGTCGGTGGAGAAGCTGTGCGCGTATCTGCATCTCAGCTCCACGTATTTCTCCACGCTGTTCAAGCGGGAGACGGGCACCAGCTTTACCGCCTACGTAACCACGGTGCGGATGGAGGCGGCGGCGGAGGCCATACGGAGCACGGAGGAGAAAACGTACCTCATCGCCCAGCGGTGCGGGTATGAGGATCCCAACTATTTCAGCTATGTATTCAAGCGGCATTTCGGCGTGACGCCGACGAAGTACCGCAGTGAGGGCAAGTGACCGATGGAGAGAGGAGTCACCTGTGGATAAGAGACCTTCCAGGTTCAGAATGTGGTGGAAAAGCCTGTATCACCGTTCCGGCATACAGATGATCCTGTCCATCGCCTTTACCGCCGTAGCGGTGGTGGGCATGCTGTTTTTAGGGATGGCACTGCTGCTGCGCTTTTCCACCTCCGCCAACGAGATGGCGGCGGAGAACAGCCAGCGGGTGATGGCGCAGGTGAACTGGAATCTGGACGGCTATCTGCGGAACATGATGCGGGTATCGGACACGGTGTATTACCGGGTCATTAAAAGCGCGGACATGGAGCAGAAGAGCACGGCGCAGGAGCTGCACGACGCGCTGGAGCTGCTGTACGCCAAGGACAGGGACGTGCTGGTGTCGCTGGCGGTGTTCGACGAGAACGGCGGACTGCTCTCCGGCACGCCGCTGACGGGGCTGAAAAACAGCGTGACGCCCAGCCAGGAGGGGTGGTTCACCGCCGCCATGGAGCGCATTGAGAATCTGCATTTCTCCACGCCCCACGTGCAGAATCTGTTTGAGGACCCCGATTCGCGGTACCACTGGGTGGTATCCCTCAGCCGCTACGTGGAGCTGACGAGAGGGGGCACCATCCAGAGCGGCGTGCTGCTGGTGGACATGAACTTCAGCGGCATTGAGCAGATCTGCAAGGACGTGTCCTTCTCCAACGGGCAGGGGTATCTGTACCTCATCGACGGGAGCGGGGAGATCATCTATCACCCCCGGCAGCAGCTGCTGTACGCGGGCTTGCAGGAGGAGAACAATCTGACCGCCGCCGGGTATGCCGACGGTACCCACACGGAGGTGTTCCAGTCCCAAAAGCGGCAGGTGACGGTGAAAACCGTGGGCTATACCGGGTGGAAGTTAGTGGGCGTGGTGCCCACGGAGACGCTGCGGGACAATTACAGCCAGCTGCTGCTGTTCGCGCTGTTCGTGGTGTCCTTCTCCATCTTCCTGCTGGTGTTCGTGAACCTGCGGCTCTCGGAGTGGATCACCGCGCCCATGAAGAAGCTGGATCTGGCGGTGCGGGAGCTGGAGAAGGGGGCGGAGTCCGTGGATTTCAACGTGGACGGCCCCTATGAGGTGGAGCATCTGAGCCGCAGCGTGCAGTCCATGGTGTCCACCATGCGGCACTTGATGGAGGACATTCTACGGCAGGAGGAGGAGAAGCGGCGCAGTGAGCTGGACGTGCTGCAATCCCAGATCAACCCGCATTTCCTGTATAACACGCTGGACAGCGTGGTGTGGATGACGGAGAACGGGCGGACGCAGGAGGCCGTGGTCATGCTGACGGCACTGGCGCGATTCTTCCGGATCTCCCTGAGCAAAGGGAGCAACATCATCCCCATCGGGGACGAGATCGAGCACGCGAGGAACTATCTGACCATCCAGAAGATGCGGTATAAGAACAAGTTCTCCGCCGACATTTACGCCGAGCCGGGGATCGAGAAGCTGTATACCATCAAGCTGATCATACAGCCCATTTTGGAGAACGCCATCTATCACGGCATGGAGTACGCCGACGGGGAGGGCGAGATACACATTCGCGCCTTCCGCGCCGGAGGGGACGTGGTCATCGAGGTGGAGGACAACGGCCCCGGTATGTCGGAGGAGGTGGTGGAGCAGCTGCTGAAGCCCAGCGGCGAGGCGAGCGTGCCTAAGGCGAAGGGCTCCGGCATCGGGTTCCGCAACGTGCACCAGCGGATACAGCTGACCTTCGGCAAGGAGTACGGGCTGACCATCCGCAGTGAGCCGGACAACGGGACGGTGGTGCAGATACGGCTGCCGGCGTTGGAGGAAGAGGACGCGGGGAGATACCGGAAGGAGGGAGAGCAGTGAGCCGGAAAGCCATATTGCAGCTGGTGCTCCCGCTGATCGGGCTGAGCGTGCTGTTCTGCCTGCTGGCCTTTGCCCCCGGAGAGAAGCACAGCCAGCCGCCCCTGCTGGAAATGTCCGTGATCCTGCGGGACGGGGACGGCGGCGTGTCCACCATGCGAAAGGGCATGGAGCAGGCGGCGGAGGATCTGAATGTGGAGCTGCGGTTCCTGACCCCTGCCGAGGACAACGACGCCGCAGAGCAGGTGCTGCTGCTGGAGCGGGAGGTGGCGGGCGGCGCGCCCGCCGTGGTGCTGCTGCCGGCGGACAGAGAGCTTTTGAGCGGCGCGGTGTCCGCCGCTGCGGGAAAGACGACGCTTGTGACGGTGGAGACGGACATGACGGCATGGGGTGCCGCCGCCTCCGTCAGTATGGATCATCATGCCTTGGGCGAGGCGTTGGGCGCGGCGGCAATGCACGGCGTGCCGGCGGGCGGCACGGTGCTGCTGCTGGACAGCCTGCCGGGGGACAACGGCATACGGGAGAGGCTGGAGGCCGCCAGAGAGGTGCTGGAGCGTGAGGGGCGGCAGGTGCGCGAGTACCGGTGGAACGGCGACGAGACATTGTTCGCGGACATCCTGCGGATAGAGCGGCCGGGGGCGGTCATCGCCTTTGAGGCGGCGGCTCTGGCGGAGGTGGCGGAGCTGTCCCGAGGGGAGAATTTCCCGCTGCTGTACGGCTGCGGCTCCACCACGGGCATCGCCGCCGCGCTGGAAAAGGGGCGCGTGACGGCGATCGCGGCGGTGAACGTGTTCTCCGCCGGGTATCTGGCGGTGGAGGCGGCGGCGTCGCTGGCGCGGCACGAGGACTGGACAGGCGCGCCCACCGTGGCGTTTTCCGTGGTGCGGCAGGAGACTATGTACGAGAGCGACAACCAAAAGCTGCTGTTCCCCGTGACATGAGACGGGGAGGAGAGGAGACGGTATGAAGAGGATCGGGTGTCTTTTCGCCGCGCTGTGTCTGGCGGTGACGCTGTGGGGCTGCGGAGAGGCGGAGGGCGGCCCCACGCTGCGGATCGGGGTGGCACTGTACCAGCAGGAGGACACGTTTATTGAGACGGTCGCCAGAGAGCTGCAGCGGGTGGCGCAGGAGGAGGAGCAGGCGCGGAACCGGAAGATCAATTTGTATATCACCGACGGTAAGGAGAGCCAGACCACACAGAATGAGCAGGTGGATCGCTTTCTGGAGCGGGGATATGACGTGATCTGCGTCAACATCGTGGATCGGACGGCGGCGGCCGTGATCATCGACAAGGCGCAGGCGGCGGGGGTGCCGGTGATCTTCTTCAACCGGGAGCCGGTGGAGGAGGATCTGCGCCGGTGGAGGCACGCCTATTACGTGGGGCTGCCCGCCGGGGACGCCGGTGTTTTGCAGGGGGAGCTGGTGCTGGACGCATGGGAGAACCAGCGGGAGAAGCTGGATCGGAACGGCGACGGCGTGATACAGTATGTGATGCTGGAGGGGGAGCCGGGACACCAGGACGCGCTGCTGCGGACGGAATACTGCATTTCCACCATGACAAAGGCGGGGGTCGCCACGGAGAAGCTGGCCAGCGACGCCGCCAACTGGCAGCGGGGACAGGCTGCCATCCGGATGCGGCAGTGGCTGCGGGAGTTCGGAGAGGACATTGAGGTGGTATTTGCCAACAACGACGACATGGCGTTGGGGGCTATCGACGCCTGCACGGAGGCGGGGGAGGACAAGGACACCATGCCCTTTATCGTGGGCGTGGACGCTACGCCGCCGGCGTTGGAGGCGTTGCGGGAGGGGACGCTGAAGGGCACCGTCCGCAACGACGCCACAGGGCTGGCGGAGAGCATTATGGGACTGGCGGTTTCCCTGTCGGCAGGCGGAGAGCCTGCGCGGGAGGTGGAGCTGACGGACGGCAGCTACGTATGGCTGCGGTATGAGGCGGTCACGGCGGAGACGCTGGAGGGCTGAGACGCCGGGAGACGGCGCATGACGGAAAAAATAACACGCCCACGGGGCGGAGTGTGTGAACGAGGAGGCAACGGACAATGGCAGAGACAAGGCTGGAGGCATATTTGCGGCAGGAGGCGTTCGGCGAGACGCTGACACATCTTTACGGTGCGGAGGGCAGAGAGCGGGCGCGGACGCGCTGCGCGGAGGTCATGGAGGGGTTCGAGAAGTCCTTCGGCTATCCGGCGGAGGCTCTGTTCAGTGCGCCCGGGCGCACGGAGATCGGCGGGAACCATACGGATCACCAGAGGGGCTGCGTGCTTGCCGCCGCAGTGGATCTGGACATTCTGGCGGCAGCGGCCGGTAACGGCAGCGGGGTCATCCGCGTGCTGTCCCAGGGCTATCCCATGACGGAGGTGGCTCTCAGTGAGCTGACGCCGCGGGAGGACGAGGTGAACACCTCGGCGGCGTTGATACGGGGCGTTGCCGCCCGCATGAGCGAGCTGGGCTGCGACCTGCGGAACAGGGGGCTGGATGTGTATATGACCTCCACCGTCCCCAAGGGCAGCGGGCTGAGCTCCTCTGCCGCCTATGAGGTGCTGATGGGCACCATGCTCAATGAGCTGTTCTGGGGGGGACGCTGTACGCCGGTGGAGCTGGCGCAGATCGGGCAGTACGCGGAGAACGTGTTCTTCGGGAAGCCCTGCGGCCTGATGGATCAGACGGCGTCCTCGGTGGGCGGCGTGGTGTTCATCGACTTTGCAGACACGGATCATCCGGTGGTGGAGAAGGTGGACGTGGATCTCCACGCCTACGGCTACGCCCTGTGTATTCTGGACTCCGGCGCAGGGCACGAGGGGCTGACGGACGAGTACCGCGCCATCACCGACGAGCTGGCGGCGGTGTGCCGCGTGTGCGGCAAGACGGTGCTGCGGGAGGTGCCGGAGGCGGAGTTTTTGGCGCGGCTGCCGGAGCTCAGAGCATCGGCGGGCGACAGGGCCGTGAACCGGGCGTTCCACGTCTATGCGGAGAACCGCCGCGCCAAGGCGGAGAAGGAGGCGTTGGAGCGGGGGGACTTCGAGGGCTTCCTGACGCTGGTGCGGGAGTCGGGGCGTTCCTCCGCCATGTATTTGCAGAACATTATCCCCGCCGGGAGCGCGGCGGCGCAGGAGCTGATGGTGACCATCGCCCTGTGCGAGCGTATTCTGGAGGGGCGCGGCGCGGTACGCGTACACGGCGGCGGCTTCGGCGGCACGGCGCAGGCGTTCGTGCCGCTGGACAGGCTGGAAACGTTCAAGCGGGAGACGGAGGCGGTGCTGGGGCAGGGTCGCTGCCACACGGTGATGATCCGACCCGCCGGCGGCGTGAGACTGGGATAAGGAGAACCGGGCATGAGTTACCAAGCCATTAAGGATCTGGTGGGCTACGCACACCGGACGGGACTGATAGAGGAATGTGAGCGCGTGTGGGCGGAGAATACCCTGCTGCACGCCATGGGGCTGGAGGCGTGGGAGGAGCCGCAGGCGGCGCGGGAGCGGCCGCTGGAGGACATACTGCGGGAGCTGCTGGACGATGCGGCGGCGCGGGGGCTGATCCACGACGACGTGACCAGCCGCGATCTCTTTGATACGGAGCTGATGGGGCGTCTGACGCCGCGGTCCGGACAGGTCATCCGGACGTTCTGCGACAGGTATGAGAAGGACCCGAGGGCGGCGACGGACTGGTTTTATGACCTCTGCCAGAACGCGGACTACATACGGCGGTACCGCATCGCGCGGGACGTGAAGTGGAAGGTCGCCACCGGGTACGGGGAGCTGGACATCACCATTAACCTCTCTAAGCCGGAGAAGGATCCCAAGGCCATCGCCGCAGCGAAGGCGGCACCCCAGAGGGGGTATCCCAAGTGTCTGCTCTGCCGGGAGAACGAGGGGTACGCGGGGCGGATAGACCATCCCGCACGGCAGAATCTGCGGATCATACCGGTGACCATCAACGAGGAGGACTGGTTCTTCCAGTACAGCCCCTACGTCTACTACAACGAGCACTGCATCGTGTTCAACGGGAAGCACACCCCCATGAAGATCGACAGAGCCACGTTCCGGAAGCTGCTGGACTTCGTGAAGCAGTTCCCCCACTACTTCGTGGGGAGCAACGCCGACCTGCCCATTGTGGGCGGCTCTATTCTGAGCCACGACCATTTTCAGGGCGGGTGCTATACCTTCGCCATGGAGAAGGCTCCCGTGGAGCGGGAGGTCGTTTTCCGGGGGTTCGAGGACGTGGAGGCGGGTATCGTCAAGTGGCCCATGTCCGTCATACGGCTGCGCTGCGGGGACGATCAGCGTCTGGTGGAGCTGGCGGATCGAATCCTCAGGGCGTGGCGGGGGTACACGGACGAGGATGCCTTCGTTCTTGCGGAGACGGAGGGCGAGCCTCATAATACCATCACCCCCATCGCCCGGATGCGGGAGGGAAAGTTCGAGCTGGATCTGGTGCTGCGGAACAACATCACCACAGAGGAGTATCCTCTGGGCGTGTACCACCCTCATCAGGAGCTGCACCACATCAAGAAGGAGAATATCGGTCTCATCGAGGTCATGGGGCTGGCGGTGCTGCCCTCCCGGCTGAAGGACGAGCTGAACGGCGTGGCGCAGGCGTTGGTGCGGGGCGGCGACCTGCGGAGCGACAAGGTGCTCGCCAAGCACGCCGACTGGGCGGAGGAGCTGAAAACGCGGTATACGTTCACGGCGGAGAACGCCCAGGGGATACTGCGGCAGGAGGTGGGCGCGGTGTTCGCCACCGTGCTGGAGCACGCCGGTGTGTTCAAGTGTACAGCGGAGGGGCGGGACGCCTTTCTGCGATTTATCCATACCGTATAAAACGAGGAGGACTTGTGTATGAAAACCATTCTGGTGGCCGGCGGTGCCGGCTATATCGGCAGTCACATGGTGGCTCTGCTGGTGAAGCGGGGCTATGAGGTGATCGTGGCGGACAATCTGCGTACCGGTCACTGGCAGGCGGTGAAGGGCGCGAAGAAGCTGTATGTGGGCGATCTGCGGGACAACGCCTTTTTGGAGCAGGTGTTCTCGGAGAACGACATCGACGGCGTTATCAATTTCGCCGCCTTCTCTCTGGTGGGGGAGAGCGTCACGAATCCGCTGAAATACTACGGGAACAATGTGGAGGGCGCGGTGTCTCTGCTGTCGGCCATGAAGGCGCACGGCGTGGACAAGATGGTGTTCTCCTCCACGGCGGCCACCTACGGTGAGCCGGAGAAGCAGCCCATCGAGGAGCATGACCGCACGGAGCCGACGAATCCCTACGGCGCGACGAAGCTCGCCATTGAGAATATGCTCAAGTGGTGCGACAGAGCCTATGGCATACGGTACGCGGCACTGCGGTACTTCAACGCCGCAGGCTCCGACACGGAGACGGGTATCGGCGAGGATCACGACCCGGAGTCCCACCTCATACCGCTGGTGATGAAAACGGCGTTGGGACAGCGCGACCATATCGGGATCTTCGGAGAGGACTATCCCACGGCGGACGGCACCTGCGTGCGGGATTACATCCACGTGAACGATCTGGCGGAGGCACACCTGCTGGCGTTGGAGTATCTGGCGGGGGGCGGCAGCAGCGACGTGTTCAATCTGGGCAGCGGCGACGGCTACTCCGTGAAGGAGATCATCGAGACGGCGCGGCGCGTCACCGGACGGGAGATCAAGGCGACGGTGGAGCCGCGCCGGGCGGGAGATCCCTCCGTGCTGATCGCCTCCAACAAAAAAGCCGCCGAGGTGCTGGGCTGGAAACCCGTGCGGGGGCTGGAGCAGATCATCTCCGACGCGTGGGCTTGGCACAGCGGCCATCCCAACGGCTACGAGGGGTGAGGTCATGTGCCGACTGACGCCCTTTGGCGTGTGGGAGGGCAGGGAGGTGCCCTGCATAGAGCTTTCCGACGGGGAGTACGCCGTGGAGCTGCTGCCCTACGGCGCGGCGGTGCGGGCGATCTATGTGCCGGACAGGAACGGCGACAGGCGGGATATTTGCCTGGGGTACGACCGGCTGGAGGAGTATCGGGACAGGGACGCCTGCTTCGGCGGCACCATCGGACGATGCGCCAACCGTATTGGCGGGGCGCGGTTCACCATCGACGGCAGAGAGTACCGCGTGACCGCCAACGAGGGGGAGAACTGCCTCCACGGGGGAAACGAGGGGTTCCACAGGAGGCTGTGGGACTTCGTCTGCACCGAGGACGCGGTGACGTTCTCCTATACCTCCCCCGATGGGGAGGAGGGGTTCCCCGGCACGGTACACGCGGAGGTCACGTACCGACTGACAGGCGGGGAGCTTAGTATCGAGTACAGAGCGAGGACGGACAGGAGCACGGTGGTGAATCTGACGAACCACGCCTATTTCAATCTGGGCGGGCACGACAGCGGCAGAGTGGATGGTCATGTGCTGACGGTGCGCGCCAGCCGGTACACCCCCACGGACAGTGCCAACGTCCCCACGGGGACGCTGGCGGCGGTGGAGGGGACGGCACTGGAGCTTCGCAAGCCCACAGAGCTGGGGCGGCGTCTCCGGGACGCAGCCTTTAACGGCGGGCGCGGGTACGACCACAACTACGCGCTGGACGGCGGAGAGGAGGCGGCGGAGCTGTGGTGCCCCGCCACCGGCATCGGCTTGACGATGAGCACCACCATGGAGGGGATGCAGCTGTACACGGCGGGGTGGCTGACGGAGCGCGGCGGCAAGGGCGGCGCGGTCTACGGTGCGTTCCACGGCGTGTGTCTGGAGACGCAGCATTTCCCCAACGCGGTGAACTGCCCCTCGTTCCCCTCGCCCCTCCTGCGGGCGGGGGAGACGCTGTACCAGCGGACGGCTTTCCGGTTTTTCACCCGGTAACGATGAAGCGCAAGAAAAGAGAACGACAGTGCGTAAATGCACTGTCGTTCTCTTTTTGGTGAGGAGGAAATGGCTTATTTTGCCTGCGTTTCGCAGTAGATGCAGCGGTAGGTGTGCTTCTCCGGGTCGGTGAGGATGAACTCCTGGGGCAGCTCCTGCTCCACGGAGGTGATGCAGCGGGGGTTCCGGCAGGTGAGCACGCCGCAGATGCGCTCCGGCAGCTTGAGGGAACGCTTCTCCGCCAGCTTGCCGTTGCGGATGATGTTCACGGTGATGGAGGGATCCACGTAGCCGATGAGATCCCAGTCCAGATCCATCTCGCGGTCGATCTTGATGATGTCCTTGCGCCCCAGCTTGCCGCTGGTGACGTTTTTCAGGATCGCCACGGTGCAGTCCAGCTCGCCCAGACCGAGGATGTTGTACAGCTCCATGGATTTGCCGGAGGTGATATGGTCGATAACAATACCGTTTTGAATGGCGTCAATGATCATTTCGGTACACTTCCTTTCTCAGTTGATGTGCAGCAGCTTGAGGATCAGTGCCATGCGGATGTACTTGCCGTTCTGCACCTGCTTGAAGTAGCAGGCGCGGGGGTCGTCGTCCACCGCCACGGAGATCTCGTTGACGCGGGGCAGGGGGTGGAGGATGCACAGATCCTTTTTGGCGGTGTTCAGCTTCTCCGGGGTGAGGATGTAGCTGTCCTTCAGGCGGAGGTAGTCCTCCTCGTTGAAGAAACGTTCACGCTGCACGCGGGTCATGTAGAGAATGTCCAGCTCCGGCATGACCTCCTCCAGAGAGGTGGACTGGGTGTAGGGGATATTGTTCTTCTTGATGTACTGCTCCTTCACGTAGCGGGGGAGCTTCAGCTCCTCCGGGGAGATCAGCACGAAGCGCACGTTCTCATAGCGGCTCATGGCTGCCACCAGAGAGTGCACCGTGCGGCCAAACTTCAAATCGCCGCACAGGCCGACGGTCAGACCGTCGAAGCGTCCCTTTTCCTTGTGGATGGTCAGCAGGTCAGTCAGCGTCTGGGTGGGGTGGTTGTGGCCGCCGTCGCCGGCGTTGATGATGGGCACCAGAGAACGTCTGGCCGCCACGAGGGGCGCGCCCTCCTTGGGGTGGCGCATGGCGATGATGTCGCTGTAACAGCTGACGGTGCGGATGGTGTCCGCCACGCTCTCGCCCTTGGCGGCGGAGGAGCTGTTGGCGGAGGAGAAGCCCAGCACCTGTCCGCCCAGAGACAGCATGGCACTCTCGAAGCTGAGACGGGTGCGGGTGGAGGGCTCGAAGAACAAGGTGGCGAGGATGCGCCCGTCGCACTTGTGGGCGTACTTGGCGGGGTTGTCGATGATGTCGCCGGCGGTGGTCACCAGCTCCATGATCTCCTGGGGGGAGAGCTGCAGAATGTCGATGAGATGTTCCATGTCAGTTAGTACCTCCTTTAGTGATCCATGTTTCGTCGGACGGGTCATCGCGGAACGCCAAGAGGCGCGCCACGTCCGCTTCGTCAATATAGCCGGCCGAGGCACCCTCGCGGGCGACGGTGTCAAGGTCGGTAAGGCTCACATTGCGGACATTGGCGGCGGCCAGACGCTCAATGCCCTTTTTCATGCCGTAGGTGAAGATGCTCACCACGCCCAGCACCTCCGCGCCGGCGGCGCGGAGTGCCTCCACGGTGTCCAGCACGCTGCCGCCGGTGGAGATGAGATCCTCGATGACCACCACCCTCTGCCCCTTTTCCAAGCGACCCTCGATCTGGTTCCTGCGGCCGTGATCCTTGCTGCCGGAGCGGACGTAGCCCATGGGCAGACCCAGCAGGTGGGCGGCGATGGCGGCGTGGGCGATACCGGCGGTGGCGGTGCCCATGAGCACCTCGGCGTCGGGGTACTCCCGCTTGACGGTGGCGGCGATGGCGTTTTCCACCAGCACGCGCACCTCGGGCGCGGTGAGGATCAGGCGGTTGTCGCAGTAGATGGGGCTTTTGATGCCGCTTGCCCAGGTGAACGGCTCCTGCGGGCGCAGGAACACCGCGCCGATGGAGAGCAGCCCTCTGGCAACTTGACGGTTCAGTTCCATAGATACGTTTCCTTTCCTTGGGGCTTAGCCCACAAACTCAGCTTTGCAGCGTGCATACGCCGCCACGGGGTCGTCCGCCTGGGTGATGGGGCGGCCCACCACGATGTAGTCCGCGCCCAGCTTCTGCGCCTCGGCAGGGGTGGTGACGCGCTTCTGGTCGTCGCTGGCGGCGTCGGCGAAGCGGACGCCGGGCGTGACCGTGAGGAAGTCCGCGCCGCAGAGGGCGTGGATGATGCCCGCCTCACGGGGGGAGCAGACCACGCCGTCCAGCCCGGCCTTGGCGGCGTTCTCCGCGTAGTGGAGCACCACGCGCTCGATAGGCTCGTGGATCAGCAGCTCACGCTCCATGCGCTCCTGATCCGTGGAGGTCAGCTGGGTGACGGCGATGAGCAGGGGGCGGGTGCCGTCGGGACGGGTCAGACCCTCCAGCGCGGCGGTCATCATCGCCTGCGTGCCGGCGGCGTGGAGGTTCACAATGTCCACATCCAGAGCGGAGAGGGACGCCATCGCCTTTTTCACCGTGTTGGGGATGTCGTGGAGCTTCAGATCGAGGAAGATCCTGTGACCCCGTGCGCGGATGTCCCGCACGATCTGGGGCCCCTCGGCGTAGAAAAGCTCCATGCCGATCTTGACGAAGGGCTTTTCCCCGGTGAAGCGATCCAGAAAGGACAGCGTCTTTTCCCGGCTGTCGAAGTCCAATGCGATGATAACGTCCTTACCCATGGTGGGCACCTCCTATAATGTCATTGATGTCCTGTATGCCGTAAGCCGCCATTGCGGACGGCAGGGCTTCTACGATTTTTTGGCAGGCGAAGGGGTCAACGAGATTCGCCGCGCCCACGCCGACGGCGGTGGCTCCCGCCAGCATCAGCTCCAGCACGTCCTCCGCGCAGGAGACGCCGCCCATGCCCACGATGGGGATGCGAACCGCCTCGTAGACCTGATAGACCATGCGAACCGCCAAGGGGAAGATGCCGGGGCCGGACATACCGCCGGTATCGTTCGCCAGCAGCGGGCGGCGGCGTTTCAGGTCGATACGCATACCCGGCAGGGTGTTGATGAGGCTGACGCCGTCCGCGCCGGCGTCCTCGCAGGCTTTGGCGACGGCGGCGATGTCCGCGGCGGCGGGGGAGAGCTTCAGGATAAGGGGCTTTTTCGTCACAGCCCGCACCGCCCGCGTCACCGCCGCGGCGGTGTCCGGCGACGCGCCGAAGGCGGCTCCGCCGCCGTGGACGTTGGGACAGGAGATGTTGACCTCGATCCAGCCCACCTGCACTTCATCGTCCAGCCGGCGGCAGACCTCGGCGTACTCGTCGATGGAGAAGCCGCTGACGTTCGCCATTACCGGCTTGCGGAAGATCTCCTTCAGCCGGGGCAGCTCGTGGGAGAGCACCGCGTCGATGCCGGGGTTTTGCAGTCCCACGGAGTTCAGCAGGCCGCCGGCGTACTCCGCGATACGGGGGGTGGGGTTGCCGAAGCGGGGCTCGCGGGTCGTCCCCTTGAAGGAGAAAGTGCCCAGTATATTGATGTCGTAGAGCTTGGCAAATTCCTGCCCGAAGCCGAAGGTGCCGCTGGCGGGGATAATGGGGTTGTCCAGCGGGAGACCGCAGAGGTTCACCGATGTCGTTACCATATGATCTCCTCCTTTACCAGCACGGGGCCGTCCGTGCAGATGCGCTTGCTGCCGTATTTCGTCTCACAGGAGCAGCCCATGCACGCGCCGAAGCCGCAGCCCATGCGCTCCTCGAAGCTGAACTGGCCGGAGACGGTGCAGCGGTCGTACACCGCGTGGAGCATAGGCTCGGGGCCGCAGGTGTAGAGGTAGGTATAAGGCTCCGCCAGAGCCATGCCGTCGGTGACAAGACCGGGGATGCCGTCACTGCCGTCGGCGGTGAGGACGAGGACGTTCACCCCCAGAGCGCGGAAGTCCTCCACGAGAAATTCCTCCTGGGCGCGGTTGAAGCCCAGCACCGCCGTGACGCGCCTGCCCTGCGCCGTCAGGCGTTTGCCAAGGCCGTACAGGGGCGGGATGCCCACGCCGCCGCCCACCAGCAGGGGATGCGCTCCGGCGGGGGCGAGGTCGTAGCCGTTGCCGAGGCCGGTGAGCACATCCAGCACCGCGCCCACGGGCAGGTGGGTCATGTGCTCTGTGCCGTGACCCAAGACCTTGTAGATCAGCGTCAGCTCGCCCGCCTGCCAGTCGCACACGGAGATGGGGCGGCGGAGAAAGAAGCCGTCCAGCTTGATGTTGACGAACTGACCGGGGGCGGTGACGGCGGAGACGTCGCCGCCCAGCCGCAGGCGGTAGATGCACTGGGACAGCGGCGCGTTTTCCAGAATTTTCAGCGATACCTGTTTCATGTGGCGGCTCCCTTCGTGGAAAGTGTTCCGTCGCTCCAAGCGACCTTGCCGTCCGAAACGGTCAGCAGGCAGCGTCCCTGTACTGTCCAGCCGGCGAAGGGCGTGGCGCGCCCCATGGACTGAAATTCTTCCGGGTCGATGACGTATGATGCGTTGAGATCGAACACCGTGAAGTCGGTGACGGCGGAAGCGGTCACGCCGGTGGGGACGCCGAAGCGGCGGCAGGGGTTGGTGTGGAGCAGCTCCACCAGCTTCTCCAGAGAGAGGATCCCCGGCTTCACAAGGTAGGTGTACAGCAGGGGGAACGCCGTCTCGATGCCCACAATGCCCATGGCACTCTTTTCCAGCCCGCGGCTCTTTTCCTCCGCGCTGTGGGGGGCGTGATCCGTGGCGATCATGTCGATGGTGCCGTCCGTCAGACCCGCCAGCAGTGCTTCCCGGTCGGACTTGTCCCGGAGCGGGGGGTTCATCTTGAAGCGGCCGTCCTCCTCCAGCTGAGAGTCGTCCAGCAGCAGGTAGTGGGGAGCCGTCTCGCAGGTGACATCCAGCCCCTCCGCCTTTGCCTGACGGAGCAGGGCGACGCTCTCCTTGGCGGAGATGTGGCAGACGTGGTAGGGGCAGCCCGTCTCACGCACCAGTGACAGATCGCGCTGGATCTGCCGCCACTCGCTCTCCGAGCAGATGCCCCGGTGTCCGTGGGCGCGGGCGTAGGCTCCATCGTGGATATAGCCGCCCCGCAGGAGGCTGTTGTCCTCGCAGTGCGCCACGATGAGCTTGCCGAGGCGTTTCGCCGTCTCCATGGCGCGGCGCATCATGCCGTCGCTCTGGACGCCCCTGCCGTCGTCGGAGAAGGCGACCACATAGGGAGATAGCTCCTCCAGCGCAGACAGCTCCGTGCCCTGCTGTCCCACGGTGATGGCACCGTAGGGAAGGACGCGGATGGAGGCGTCCCGGCGGATGATGTCGAGCTGCTGCCGCAGGTGCGCCGCGCTGTCCGGCACGGGGTTCAGGTTGGGCATGGTGCAGACGGCGGTATAGCCGCCCCGCGCCGCCGCCAGCGTGCCGGTGCGAATCGTCTCTTTATAAGAAAAACCCGGCTCTCGCAGATGTACGTGTACATCGACAAAGCCGGGTAATAGGATAAAAGAGGATTTCTGCCCCTTGGAGGAAAAAACACGATCTCCAATGGAAACAGGGAACGCGCCGCCGGAAAAGGTATCCTGCGGCAGCGTCAGGGCGTCTCCCCAAGATAACGACATTTTCTTCACCGTCCTCCGAAATTTTTGCTATGATACCATGCGGCACCGCCGTTGTCAAGGGGGGAATGAGAGGTATTAGAAAAGCGTATAACTTAGCAGAGGGGGAGAGGTTGACACCGGGGAGGAAAAATGATACACTGCCAGCGTTAGTTGTTCATTAAATACGACCGTATGGAGGATATAGAATATGGATCAGATTCGTATTGTGGCGGATTCCAGCTGCGATCTTCTCACGCTGCCGGGGGTGGACTTCGTCAGCGTGCCCCTGACCATCCGCACGGACACGGAGGAATTCTGCGACGACGCAGCCCTCGACGTGGGCGAGATGGTGGCGGTGCTCCGCAACACCAAGGGACGCTCTTACAGCGCGTGTCCCAACATTTCCGATTGGGAGGACGCCTTCGGCGAAAGCGGCGACGTGGTCGCCTTTACCATCACCAGCAGCCTCTCCGGAAGCCACAGCACCGCCTGCGCCGCGAAGCAGCACTGCGAGGAGCGGGACCCGTCCCGCCGTATTTACGTGGTGGATACGCTGTCCGCAGGGCCGGAGACGGCACTGCTGATGGAGAAGGCGGCGGCTGTGATGCACGGGGGCGGAGATTTTGACGATGTGTGCCGGGAGGTGGAGGCGTACCGGAAGGAGACGCACCTGCTGTTCGCGCTGGAGTCCATGCACAACCTTGCACAGAACGGGCGGGTCAGCAAGCTGGCGGCGACCATGGCGGGGGTGCTCGGTATCCGCGCCGTGGGGCAGGCCAGCGAGGAGGGGACGCTGGAGATGCTGGAGAAGTGCCGCGGACTGCGAAAGACGCGGGAGTTCGTACTCTCCGCCATGGAGAAGCTGGGGTATAAGGGCGGGCGCGTGCGGCTGGGACACTGCCAGAACGCGGCTCTCGCGCTGGAGCTTTCCACGGAGATACAGCAGCGGTTCCCCGGCGCGGAGGTGAAAAGCTATCCCCTGCGGGGACTGTGCAGCTACTACGCCGAGAAGGGCGGCATCATGCTGGGATTCGAGGGGTAAGCGCAGACCTTGACAGGGGGTGCGACAGCTGGTATAGTCCCAGTAGAGAAGTCGTCCGGGGGACGGCAAGGAGGTCACTATGGAACACATTTATGATATGGTCATCGTGGGCGGAGGCCCCGCCGGGTACACCGCCGCACTGTATGCCGCCAGAAGCGGACTGTCCACGGTGGTGCTGGAAAAGCTCTCCGCCGGAGGGCAGATGGCGTTGACGGAGCAGATCGACAACTACCCCGGCTTTGCAGAGGGGATCGACGGCTTTACGCTGGGGGAGCGGATGCAGCAGGGGGCGGAGCGGTTCGGCGCGGTCACGGAGCTGGCGGAGGTCTGTAGGGCGGAGCTTTCCGGCGCGGTGAAGGTGCTGGACACCGGAGACGAGGTGTTCCGCGGGCGCACGGTGGTCATCGCCACCGGCGCGGTGCCCCGGACGCTGGGCGTTCCCGGCGAGGAGGAGCTGGTGGGCAGAGGCGTACACTACTGCGCCGCCTGCGACGGCGCCTTCTACCGGGACAAGACCGTGGCGGTGGTGGGCGGCGGCAACTCCGCTGCGGCGGACGCGCTGACGCTGTCGCGTATCGCCGGGAAGGTCTATTTGATCCACCGCCGCGACAGCCTGCGGGCGACGAAGGTGTATCACGAGATGCTGATGAGCGCGCCCAACGTGGAGTTCTGCTGGAACAGCACCGTCTCTGCATTGCAGCATGGAGAGCGTCTGACGGGACTGCGGCTGCGGGAGGTGCAGACGGGAGCGGAGCGGGACATCGCCTGCGACGGTGTGTTCGTCAGCGTGGGGCGCGTCCCGGCGACGGAGCTGTTCCGGGAGGAGCTGACGCTGGACGAGTCCGGCTACATCGTGGCGGACGAGTCCACCCGCACGAGATTGCCCGGCGTGTTCGCCGTGGGAGATGTGCGTACCAAGGCGTTGCGGCAGGTGGTCACCGCCGTTGCCGACGGCGCGGTGGCGGTACACTACGCGGAGGCGTATCTGGCGGAGAGACTGCACATACAGTAGGGGCTTATCGACACGCAAGGACGCGGCAGGCATTTGGCACCTGCCGCGTCCTTGTATTTTTATGTGTCCTTATGGATAGGGGTCAGTGGGCACGCTGCTTCAAAAACTCTTTGATTTTCGCGACGCCGGTGTAGAGCTGGGGCGTATCCCCCCAGACCACCAGCGTGGGAGCCTGCGTCAAGCCGAGGGAGGTCGCCTCGGTCATGTGCTGCTCCACGTCCCACTCCTCATAGGGGACGCCCGCCTTTTGCAGCAGCGGCTTCACGGCGCGGCAGTTGGGGCAGGTGGCGGTGACAAACAGGGTGCAGCGGTCACCGGCAGGGCGGGACACCTCCGGCTGCGCCGCGGCGGGGCGGGCGGAGGGGCAGATGGCGTCATCGTTTACCTGATACGTCTTTCTGTCCTGATACTCTTGGCTCTTGCCGTCGTTCCAGTTCTGCACCGGGCGGTAGTAGCCGGTGATGCGGCTGTATACCTCCGCCTTTTTGCCGCAGACCGGGCAGGTGAAGTGCTCGCCCGCCAGATAGCCGTGGTCGGCGCAGATGGAGTAGGTGGGGGACAGGGTGTAGTAGGGCAGCTCGTAGTTCTCCGCGATCTTACGCACCAGCGCGGCGGCGGACTGCCAGCTGGGCAGCTTCTCGCCCAGGAAGGCGTGGAACACCGTGCCGCTGGTGTACAGCGTTTGCAGCTTGTCCTGCACGTCCAGAGCGGCGAAGATGTCCTCCGTGTACCCCACGGGCAGGTGGCTGGAGTTGGTGTAATAGGGGGTGGCACCCTCGTGGGCGGTGATGATGTCGGGGTAACGCTGCTTGTCGTGCTTGGCGAGGCGGTAGGAGGTGGATTCGGCGGGGGTGGCCTCCAGATTATAGAGGTCGCCGTACTGCTCCTGATAGTCACTGAGACGCTCGCGCATGTGGTTGAGGACGCGGACGGCGAAGTCCTGCGCCTCCTCGTGGGTCAGATCCTTCCGCAGCCATGCGGCGTTCAGACCGGCCTCGTTCATGCCCACCAGACCGATGGTGGAGAAGTGGTTGTCGAAGCTGCCCAGATACCGCTTGGTGTAGGGGTACAGCCCCTCGTTCATCAGACGCCCGATGGTGGTGCGCTTGATCTTCAGGCTCCGCGCCGCCACGTCCATCATGTGGTCGAGGCGGGAGAAGAACTCCCCTTCGTTCCGGGAGAGGTAGGCGATACGGGGCAGGTTGATGGTCACCACGCCCACGGAGCCGGTGGACTCGCCGCTGCCGAAGAAGCCGCCGCTCTTTTTACGCAGCTCCCGCAGGTCGAGGCGGAGGCGGCAGCACATGGAGCGGACGTCGCTGGGCTCCATGTCGGAGTTGATGTAGTTGGAGAAGTAGGGGGTGCCGAACTTGGAGGTCATCTCGAAGAGCAGGCGGTTGTTCTCCGTCTCGCCCCAGTCGAAGTCCTTGGTGATGGAGTAGGTGGGGATGGGGTACTGGAAGCCGCGGCCGTTGGCGTCGCCCTCGATCATCACCTCGATGAAGGCTTTGTTGACCATGTCCATCTCCGGTTGGCAGTCGCCGTAGGTGAAGTCCATGGGCTTGCCGCCCACGATGCAGGGCTGCTCCGCCAAGTCGGCGGGCACCGTCCAGTCCAGCGTGATGTTGGAGAAGGGAGCCTGGGTGCCCCAGCGGCTGGGGGTGTTGACGCCGTAGACGAAGCTCTCGATACAGTGCTTGACATCCTCGAACGCCAGCTTGTCCGTGCGGACGAAGGGGGCAAGGTACGTGTCGAAGCTGGAGAACGCCTGCGCGCCCGCCCACTCGTTCTGCATGATGCCGAGGAAGTTCACCATCTGGTTGCAGAGGGTGGCCAGGTGCTTGGCGGGTGCGCTGGTGATCTTGCCGGGGATGCCGCCCAGACCCTCCTGAATGAGCTGCTTCAGGCTCCAGCCGGCGCAGTAGCCGGTGAGCATGGACAGGTCGTGGATGTGGATGTCGGCGTTGCGGTGGGCGTCGCCGATCTCGTCGTCGTAGATCTCGCTGAGCCAGTAGTTGGCGGTGATGGCACCGGAGTTGGACAAAATCAGTCCGCCCACGGAGTAGGTGACGGTGGAGTTCTCCTTCACCCGCCAGTCGGATACCTTCAGATAGCCGTCCACCAATCCCTTGTAGTCCAGAATGGTGGAGCTCATGTTCCGCAGCTTCTCCCGGTTCTTGCGGTAGAGGATATACGCCTTGGCGACATCGGCGTAGCCCGCCCGCTGGAGGACGGCCTCTACGCTGTCCTGAATGGTCTCCACGCCGATGCGCTCGTCCCGGATCTTCCCGGCGTAGTCCGCCGTGACCTGCAGAGCCAGCAGGTCGATGACATCGGGGGTGTAGGGGATGCCGGTGGCGTCGAATGCCTTCATAATGGCGTTAGAGATGCGGCTGATGTTAAATTCGGCGGTGTGACCGTCGCGCTTGATGACTTTATACATGGTCGTTCTCCTTTTTCTCTCTATTTTCACCCTATATGCAGTGTCGTCTATTGTCCGCGTATCTCGGTGGCGGGGATATATGGCAAAACGCTGTCTCGCAGCGCGGAAATGGCTTCGTCCGTCAGAGGTGCGACGCCGGTGCCCAGCAGCGCGCCGGGGTCAACGAAGGGCTGGAGAAAGTACCGCTTGGCTCCTTGCAGCCATTGACCGATCTCGACCATCGCCTCCGGCGTGTGCAGCGGGGCGCAGACGGTGGTGCGGAATTCGTAGTCCACGGTGCCTTGCAGCAGCAGCGCGGCACTCTCCTGCACCGGGGACAGAAGGTCTATGCCGCCGCAGGTTCGGGGGTAGAGGGCGGGGCTGTTTTTAATGTCCATCGCCACGTAGTCCAGCAGCCCCTCCCGCACAAGTGCGTCCAGCATGGCGGGATTCGTGCCGTTGGTGTCCAGCTTGGTGCGGAAGCCCAGCCCACGGATGCGGCGGAGCAGCTGGGGCAGCTCCCGGTGGAGCGTCGGCTCGCCGCCGGAGATGCACACGCCGTCCAGCTTGCTGCGCCGCGTGTGCAGGAAGGACAGCAGGGTGTCCTCGGAAAGAGCGTCCGGCGCATCCGCCGGCAGCACAAGGGACGGGTTGTGGCAGTAGGGGCAGCGCAGGTTGCAGCCGGTGAGGAACACGGTGCACGCCACATAGCCGGGGAAATCCAGCAGCGAAAGCTGCCGCAGTCCGCCGATCCGCATGGTGCACCACCCCTCTCCGTAAACAGATGTCCTACCCAGTATACAATGCGATGTGCCCGGTGTCAATACAAAACACAAGATATTGTGGATTTTTGTGGAAAAGGGCACAGTATTTCGTGCGGCTGCGCCGTACCGTGCGGAAAGGCGAAAAACAGGGCAGACGGTTTACCCGTCTGCCCTGGGAGAAGCCCCACAACAATTCCAGTATATAACACGGCGGGGAGGAAGTCAATAGAGAAGGAGAAAAAAGCGTATTTTTCGAAGCATTATACAAAAGAAAAGCGGCGATTTCGTGCATTTTGCGAATTGTAAAACGGGGACGATGTGCTATACTAAAGATACCAGAAGAGAAGAGAAAGAGGTGACTCCGATGACCTGTTGAGTTCCCCTTTACACAGCGGTGTAGAGGGAAGATGGCATCCCCAGAATGTTCGGCACTCTCTAATGGCGACCCATTAAGGTCGGTGGTCCACCGCAGCAGCGGTGTTTACAGATAGAGCGAGAGTGAAACCAGAAACGGCGGCAGGTGCCATAATTCTGTAGAAACGTGAGGTAGCCAGCGATGACCGAGCCCAAGATGGACCAATAGCCCTTGATCGCAAGACACGGAAGCGGTCAAGGGCTATTGAAGTTTCAGAGAGGATCTTGCTCCATGGGAGCAGGGTCTGTTTTTTTGCGCCGGGGCGGGGAAACTATTGACAGGGGGGATATGCCCGATATAATAGTAAAAAAACGGCGGGAGGAAAGAGCGTATGTATGAAAACTATCCGGATCCTATCCCTCTGATCGGCAGGGAGGATCCTGCGCTGGCGGCTGCCATGGAACGGGAACGGCGGCGGCAGCAGGATAATCTGGAGCTGATCGCCAGCGAGAACATGGTCAGTCCGGCGGTGCTGGCGGCGGCGGGCAGCGTGCTGACCAACAAGTACGCGGAGGGGTACCCCGGACGCAGGTACTACGGGGGCTGCGAATTTGTGGACGAGGTGGAGCAGCTTGCCATCGACCGCGCCTGCGCCCTGTTCGGGGCGCGGTTTGCCAACGTGCAGCCCCACAGCGGCTCCCAAGCGAATCTCACCGTGTATTTTGCCCTGCTGGAGCTGGGCGACACCGTGATGGGCATGGATCTGACGCAGGGGGGGCATCTGACCCACGGCAGCCCGGTGAATATGAGCGGCGTGGACTATCACGTGGTACACTACGGCGTGAACGAGGAGGGCTTTCTGGATTACGACGCGCTTGCCGCGCAGGTGGCGGCGGTGAAGCCGAAGCTGCTGGTGGCGGGGGCGTCCGCCTATCCGAGAGCGTTGGATTTTGCGCGGATGGCGGAGATCGCACGGGAGAACGGCGCGCTGTTCATGGTGGACATGGCGCACATCGCGGGACTGGTGGCGGGAGGCGTTCACCAAAGCCCGGTGCCCTTTGCCGACGTGGTGACCACCACCACCCACAAGACGCTGCGCGGGCCGCGCGGCGGCATGATCCTCACCAACTCCGAGGAGATCGCACGGAAATGCGACAGGGCGGTGTTCCCCGGCACACAGGGAGGACCGCTGGAGCATATTATCGCCGCCAAGGCGGTGTGCTTCCGGGAGGCTCTGCTGCCGGAGTTCCGGGACTACGCCCGGAGCGTGACGGAGAACGCCAAGGCTCTCGCCGACGCGCTGCTGGCGCGGGGCGTGGAGCTGGTCAGCGGCGGCACGGACAACCACATGATGCTCATTGACCTGCGGGAGACGCCGTGCACCGGCAAGGAGCTGGAGCGGCGGCTGGACGCGGTGCACATCACCGTCAACAAGAACACCGTCCCCGGCGAGCGGCGCAGCCCCTTTATCACCAGCGGCGTGCGGGTGGGTACGCCTGCAGTGACCACCCGGGGCATGGGGAAGGCGGAGATGGAGGTCATCGCCCAGTGCATCGCCGACTGTCTGTTCGACTTTGAGAGACGGCGGCAGCAGGTGAGTGAACGTGTGGCGGAGCTGGTCAAGGCGTTCCCCATATACGGGTAAGGAATCACAAAAAGGAATGAACTGCCGCGAAAGCGGCGGCGTATAGAGGAAAAAAGTGACCGGGCGGCTCTGAAAAAGGGTTGCCCGGTCACGCTATATACAGTATAATTTAGGGGAAAAAGAAATAGAATGGGATAAACTGTACGGAAAACGGGGAGGAACGCGGTATGGAGAGACGGATATTCTCGGCGAGGCTGCTGGAAAAGCTGGCGAAGATGCGGAGCAGCAGGCTCTCCGTGCTGGAGGCTCCGGCGGGCTACGGCAAGACCACGGCGGTGAGCCACGCCTTAGAGGGCGTGGAGACGGTCAGGTGGTACACCGGCGTGGAGCACCTGCCGGACACCAGCTTTTACTGGTTCATCCAGCAGCTGGGGAACGAGGACGAGCGGACGTTCCGCAGGATGGAGTCCATCAGCTTCCTGAACCGAAGCAACGCCGCGCAGGCCGCCCGGATCCTTGGCGATGTGCGGGTGGAGCGTCCGGTGACGCTGGTTTTCGACAATTTCCAGTTCGCGGCGGACAACTGGCCGCCGCAGGTCATCGACGCCTTAGCCAAGCGCGCCGAGGACGGGCTGCACCTTATTTTTATCGCCCAGAATCTGGGGCGGCTGCGCCCGGTGTTCGAGGCGCAGGAGGGGGGCGTGTGCTTCCTGCGGGAGAAGGATCTGCTGCTGACCCAGGAGGACATCTGCGGGCTTGCGCGGCAGGGCGGGCTGTCGCTGACGCGGCAGCAGGCGAAGGAGGTCATCCGAGGCACCGGCGGCTGGCCGGCGGCGGTGTCGCTGTCGCTGGCGGCGGACGGCGAGGTGGGCGAGATGGACGAGCTGCTCTATCGCCTGTTCTGGGTGCGGAGCGAGGAGCGGCAGCAGACGGCTCTGCTGCGGCTGAGTCTCTTTGACTGCATCACCCCCGCCATGGTGGACGCACTGCTTCCGGCGGGAGAGCTGTCCCGCGGGGAGCGGGAGGAGCTGTTCCGGCGCACGCCCCTTGTGCGCCACGACGCCATGCGGGATGTGTACTATCCCCACGAGCTGCTGCTGCGGTTTCTGGCGGGGCGGTTACAGGCGGCGGAGGAGACGTTGCAGCGGGATATATACGACAGGGCGGGGCGGTGGTACCGGGACAGCGGCATGACGAAGTCCGCCGTGGGCTGCTTCTTCCGCGCCGGGGACGACGAGGGCATCCTCTCCTGCCGCCTTGTGGGGCTTATTACGGAGAGCTTCGGGACGGTCAGCTACACGGCGTTGGCGAAAACGGTGCTGCAACGCTGCCCGGAGGAGGTGCAGCGGCGGTACCCCCTGTCGCTGCTGCGGCTGTGCTACGCCCTGTACGCCGGGTGCGAGTTCGCGGAGTTCTCGCGGCAGATGGCGCGGGTGCGCGGACTGCTGGAGGGCGGCGAAAAGCAGCTTTTGGGGGAGTGGGAGCTGCTGGACGCGCTGGAGTTTTTCCCGGATCTGGACGGCATGGACGGCGCCTACGGGCGGGCGGAGACGCTGCTGACGCGGGATTCGGAGCTTTTTATCCCGGAGGAGCCGTTCATGTTCGGCTGCGCCTCCATGTGGGAGCTGTTTTACACCACGCCGGGACAGATGATGGTCACGGCGGAGAAGCTGGCGGTGGTGCTGGGACGGTACAACCGGCTGACCAACGGGCACGGCGCCGGCGTCGCCGAGCTGTACCGGGGGGAGGCGTACTCCGTGCAGGGGCGGTTCGACGACGCGGACATACAGGCGTATCAGGCGGCGTTTCTGTCCGAGCAGGCGCAGAACGCCTCCGCCACCTACGGCGCGGCTCTGCTGCTGGGGATCAACGCCATTTACCGCTCCGACATGGCGGGCTTGCAGCGGGCGGTGGACTATCTGGAGAATAAGGCGCGGGGCTACGCCTTTTTGCGGGGGACGGGGATCGGCACCTGCATGGTGGAGACGGTCCGCGGGTATCTGCTGGGGCTGATGATGGAGACGGGGGACGCCGCCCAGTGGACGCAGGGGGGCGCGGACGCGCTGTCCGACCTGACCTTTACCAATTTTATGATCAAGACGTGCCGCATTACCGATCTGCTGCTGAAGAAGGAGTACCAGCGGGCTATCGCCTCGGTGGAGGCGTCACTGCAATTGGATGCGCGGCTGATCTCCACGGCGGTGCGGAACTTTATGTACTGCGGGCTGTCGCTGTGCTATCTCGCCATCGGCAAGCTGGGAAAGGCCGCCGAGTGGCTGGATCGCTCCCTGTGCCTTGCGGAGCAGGACAGGAACTATTCCTTCCTCGCCAGCTTCCGGAAGTATTTCCAGGTGCTGTTTCTGCTGCCCTCCATCGCCGCCAAGCACGAGAGAGCCATACGGGAGATCAAGACGCTGGGCATCCACTATACACGCGCCGACGAGAGCCGTATTTTCGCCATGCTGGAGGAGATACCGGAGATGAAGGAGGGGCTGACCGACAGGGAGCGGGAGGTGGCGGAGCTTGCCGCCCGGGGACTGCGGAACCACGAGATCGCGGGAGAGCTGCATATCTCCGAGAACACCGTCAAGCATCATTTGAAGAACGCTTTTCAGAAAATGAATATTGACCGGCGCAGCAGGCTTATCGAAATGCTGCGCTGAGGAAAAAGACTACCCGAACGGGTGATGTGGTCTGCGCCGCTTTCTGGTAAAATCTTCCTGTTAGTTATTCTGGGAGAGTACGGAGAAGAAAGGAGACGCACCATGAAAAAAAGATGTATTTCCCTACTGCTGGTGCTGTTGATGGCTCTTACACTACTGCCGACAGAGGCGTTAGCCCTGCTGGGCGGCAGCGTTGGGAACCTCAGAGAAGTGATACAGCCAGTGACTATCAAGAAGGAGGGCGTGGACGACGGTTCACAGCTATACTCCATGAAGATGAACAACGGGAAGCTGGTCATGTTCATCGCCACAAGCGGTCCCCATATGGGAAAGTCGGTAACGACCTCCGACCGGGGCTATACCGCCACGATGGATTCCATCCGCAAGGGCGTCTACGAGAAGGCGAGCTTCACCTTCTCGGGGAAAAGCATCCGGTTTGGCATCAACAAGGCTCTGACCATCCGCTCCATGGAGGTGGTGGACCCGGAGAAAACGCCGGAGTTAGCAGCCTTCGGCACAGCGATACCGACGGAAAACGCCCTTGTCATCAGATATACCTTTGACGGGGACAACCCCAAGGTGATGTGCTTCATCTCCTACTACTTCGTGGAGCTGGCTCCGGGCGTTGCCAAGGGCACACTGACGAACGAGACGCAGACGGAGGACGGCAAGACCTACGCGCTGGCGGCGCAGGCGTTCTGGTGCCCCGATGTGATGACGGATAACTTTGACTGGTTCGTGTTCCAGTGGAACCAGGAGTACCACGGGTTCTCCCGGATGGGGCACGCGGCGGCGGAGCGCGCCGCCCACGTGAAGGTCAGCCGCACCTATGAGTCCGGCGAAACGACTACCGCCACGGAGACGGACATCACCGCCGGTATGGGGCGTGTAAGAACGGGCGCGTCATTTTTCAACGGTGCTGTGGCGGAGATCTATTCCGACAGCTACGGCGTGGATAACCCCTTTGTGCTGGTGGACAATGAGAATGTCCGCAGGAATGAAGCAGAGGCACCTGCCTTTGTGAGATACGACGCGGAGAAGGACGTTCTGACCGCATGGGGATATACGGAAAAGCTCTCGCCTGATCCCCAGGACGGCTTCCGTGGGGGTGCGTTCCATATCTGGGGGTACAGGAATGTGTATACCAAGGCGGAGGCCGCCGAACAGAGTAAAGTCAACTTCACACGGCCGGACGAGGTCATCATCCCGCAGGATTCCGACAAGCTGGGCATTTACAAGTCCGGCGGCAGTATGCTGGCAATGCCCATCACAGATACGGCGCGGGAGCAGGTGCTGAAACGGCAACACGGCGCGCCGCTGTATACGCTGCGGGGCGACTTCAAGGAGGGACGTGACGACGGGGGGAAATTCTATGAATTTACCACCGGGAAGGTGGCTCTGACGCCCACCGTCACCGCGTCCTGGAACAGCGGACAGCATTTCAAGGTCAGAGTGGACGGCAACGGACGATTCACCCGCTTTGACACCTCGGCAGGGGTGGAGTACAACACGCCCACCTTTAAGCTGTACAGCCCCGTTACCGGCATGACAGAGGCGGCAGGGCTGGACTTCGACGGGGGCGAGGAGCTGACGCTGCACATGAAGCCGGAGAAGAACGCCGTGCTGGTGTTTGTGAACATCCCGCAGGTCAGCAGCCATATCGATAAGGCGCAGCTGAAGGGGTCGGGCGACGTGGTGTTGTCCGGTCAGATGGGACTGGATCTCATTCTGAACTGCGCCGCCAATGAGCTGATCACGCTGGAAAAGCTGAGCTACGGCCCCAAGGGCAGCAACAACGAGTTCCAGCAGAACGGTATTAAGGCACAGGGAGAGATCAGCAGTGCCGACCTGCTGGGGCTGGAGCTGGGAGAGCTGGAGGCCGCCATCAATACCTTTGACGGGCAGGAGCAGTACGACTTCAAGCTGGAGCTGAACGCCTTCGACCTCTTTGAGACGAAGGCGGAGTTACAGCTGAAGCGGCTGAACAACGGGCGGCTTGCGCCCAACAACCTGTATTTCCGGTTTGCCACAGCGGGCGGCATCCCCATTGTCCCGCCGGTGCCCACCACGTTTATCAAGGGCGGCGGAGGCGGCTTCTACGGGCTTGCCGACACTATCAACGGCGACTTTGTCGGCATCCCGCCTATCCGGCTGAAGCTGTCGATCAAGGCGGACTATGTGAAGGTCATCGAGGGCTGGGCAAACGCCACCGTGGGCCCGGGCATTCTGGAATACGAGGGAGAGAATATGACCATCGCCAAGATGCCCTTCCTCGAGACTTTCAGTATGCACCTGAAGCTGGAGGGCGAGAAACGCAGCTATCGGGGCAAGACCTATACCGGTCTGCGTGCCGGCGGCGGCATGGGGATAAAGCTGAATGCCCCCAAGGAGCCTTACGCCTTCTTCGAGGTGGAGGGCAGTGCCGAGGCCAGCGTCTTTGGCGGACTGGACGACTACAAGAAACCCACCAGCGCGTATATCCAGTTGGACAGCCGGGGCAAGATCAATGCGACGGTGAAGATCCCCGAGCGGCTGGGGAAGGTAAAGTTCCGTATTCTGAAGGGAAAGAAGCTGTTCAACACGCAGGTGGACTTTATCCTCGGTACGCAGACCGCCATGAACGTGGCGACGGGCACATCCTTTAAGGACGCGGTGACCTCCGCGTGGAACAACATGAGCGTGTACGGCGGTGTGTCCAACCATGGAAAGTTCCTCGCGTCCTACTACCGCATTTACTACGTTATCCCCAACCACTTCGGCGGAGGCTTCCATCTGTGGAAGAACATCAATAATGGATGGTCGCTGGAGCAGGAGATCGCGAGGAACGGGTGGTTCCCCAGCGGCAGCCAGAGCTTGCGGGCGGCGGCTGCCCCCATGACGGTGATGATGGCACCCCTCTATGACGGAGAGACGGAGGAGCAGGTGGGCATCGCCGTGGTGGAGACGAGTCTCTATGCGGTCAGCGCAGACAGTGTCGCGATGATGGCGGTGGCACTGTCCGGCGGCGAGGGCTTCGAGCAGGAAATTGAATATAAAAAAGTTGCCTCCGGCACCCCCGGACCCTCCTCGGAGAGCGATCTGGGTCTGATGGTCATGCCGAAGGATGGGAATGACCTTGACACGCTGCGGAAGAGCATGAAGCTGTACGAGGTGTCGGATGACACGATGCCGCCGAAGCCCATTGCGCTGAAGGAGACTGAATACAAAGAAGAAGAGGCTGTCGAGCTGGGGGATGCCAACTTCACTGAGGTGGAGGAGGGGGAGGACGGCAGCTCCAAGAAGGGCTTCCTCATTGATCTGAAGCACCAGGGCAACGCGGATGGCAAGTGGAAGGTGACGGCGGACTGCGACTTTACGTGCCAGCTGGTCGCCTCTGCCCCGCTTACCACGCTGGATTTGAACCTCACCGGCTACGATGCGACCTCCACCGTGAAGAACGGACGGGACGGCAAGACCTACGCCGTGCGGTACTATCTGGACACCGAGGAGAACAGAACGGGCGAGCACTACTTCCTCGACATGGTGGAGACTGCGCCGTATACGTACAAGGTGCCCAGTGAGGGGTCTATCGCGCCGTCGGGGGAATACCACGTCACCGCCGTGCTGGTGGAGAAGGTAGTGGGCGACTTTGACGGCAACGGCAAAACGACGGAGGACGAATATTCGTGGGTCACGGTGGATACCAAGACATCCGCCGACAAGGTCACCTATACCAACACCAGCAAGCCCAATAAGCCCACCAATGTGACAATTGCAGCCACCGGCAACGAGACGCTGACCGCCGAATGGGACGGCGTGGAGAAAGCCGACGGCTACCGGGTGACGCTGTACTATCAGGAGGGCGGCACGTGGAAGCAGGCGGGAGCGTCCTATGAGTTGGACAACGCTGACTTCACCAAGGGCGGAGCCGCCACCGTGAGCGGCGGGAGGTATTCCCTCCGCATGACCCCCACAGTGGCGGGTAACAGCGTCACGGTGAACAAGAACGATGCGAAGCCTGAGGAGTCTGGCATCGACCTCAGCGGCGGTACCTCGGATGAAGCCCCCACCAACGTGAACTACAAGGTGGCGGTGGAGGCGATCCGCTACGAGGAAAGCGCGATCAGCTACGAGAACGGGGGCGCAAAAACGGAGAAAGCCAATGTCCGCTATTTCAGTGATCCGGCGGAGTCCACTATCCCCGCATACCTGCCCAAGTACGAAGCACCGGAGATCACCGTTACCGGCGGCGGGAGGACTGTTACGCTGAACGGCACGAACGGGTACGGCGAGATGGTGTGGAGAGAGGCACCCTGGGGGACGCTGTTCACCGTAAAGAGCACCGTTGACGGCACTGTTGACCGCATTACCGTTACGCCGGAGCAGGGGAAGGGCAGCTTCACCGTTTCGGGCAGCGGCGGTACGTGGACGGTCAAAGCCAACGATGCTGGCAGGGAGCTGATCGCCAACAGCGGACGCGTCTGCATCGTGGCGGAGAAGGGCAAGGACAGGACGGAATACTATCTGCGCCTTGTGCTGGACGATGTGCCGCCCATTATCACGGTGGACGCTAAGAACGTCCGGGCGGACATGACCACCGGCGCGTACACCGTTACGGGACAGACGGAGCCGGGACTCGAGGTTATCATGGATAGCACACCGGCACTCACGGGCAGGGCGGACGCAGAGGGACGGTTCTCCCTGTCGGGAACGCTGCCCGCCAATGCGGAGAGCGAGACGGGCTTTGATTCGATCCTTGCCAGCCTTACGGCAAGGGACGGCGCGGGCAACGAGGCGGAGCCTGCCTCCGTGGTGATCTCCGCCCGGCCGGAGACGCAGTGGGATAGACCGGCGGAGCCGGAGACGCCTCCCAGCGGCGGCGGCGGACGGCGCGGCGGCGGGAGCAGCTTCCCCACCATTATCGCCATCCGGAGCAGTGCCGACGCCGCCAGCGTTACGGACTACACCGACGGCATTTACGGGCTGACGTTCCGCTCCTCCGCCAGCTTTGCCAGCTTCCTGGGCGTACAGGTGGACGGCAAGACCATTCACCCGTCCAACTACATCGCCGAGGAGGGCTCCATCGTGGTGTATCTGAAGGCGGTCTATCTGCGGACGCTGCGGAAGGGGCTGCATACTGTGACCATCCTCTCCAGTGAGGGCAACGCCTCCATGAACTTTACCATCGGCGGCGTGAATAGTGCCCTGACGTATGACGAGGGTATCGGGGTGTACGTGTGCTACGGCGCGCTGTCGCTGGCAGGTATGCTCCTGCTGCGGCGGAGACGCATCAGAAGCTGACGGGGCGAAGCCCGGAGAAAAGCAAAATAGCATAAAACCATAAAAGCAGCGCACCCGAATGGGTGCGCTGCTTGCTTGCTGCGGGGACTTAGCCCTTGTCGGCGGCGATCGCCTTGTCGATGAGGGTTTGCAGGGCGTCCGCCTGGGTCTTGCCGGTGATGGCACCCACGATGGGATCGCCCACGATGTTGCCGTTCCGGTCTACCACGTAGGTGGTGGGGTAGGCGTAGACGTTCTCGGTGAACTTGCCCGCCTCACTGCCGGGGTCGAAGTACACGTTCCGGTAGGTCGCGCCGCTCTTGGAGAGGACGTCCTTGGCATCGGCGATGGCGGTCTTGTCGCCGCCCAGCGTGAAGGCATTGATGCCGATGAGAGAGCCGCCCTTGGCGGAGAGCTCCTGATTCAGCGCGTCCAGATCGCCCAGCTCACCCACGCAGGGACCGCAGGTGGTGAACCAGAAGTTTACCACGGTGACGGCGTTGGCGGCGAACAGCTTGTCGCTGCTGACATCGTTGCCGTCCAGATCCTTACCGGTGAAGGCGGGGAACTTGGGGCCGGTGCTTTCGGCGGGGGCACCGCCGGAGGTGTTGGCATCAGAGGGCGTACCGCCGGAGGTGATGGAGCCGGAGGGCACGTCCTCCGAGGGGACGCTGGTGGAACTGTCGGAGCTGTCGGTGCTGTCGCTTGCCAGACTGGGGAACTTCTCCTCCAGTGCGGAGAGCTGATCCTCGATGTCCTTGATCTTTGTGGCTCTCTCCGTCAGCTGGGCGAGCTCCTCGTCGGTGAACTTATCCTTGGCTCTTTCGATGGTCTTGAGCAGGAAGTCGCCGTAGTTGTTGCCGTCCTCGATCATCGCCATGCCCTTGTCGGCGGCGAGGAAGAGCTTTTCCCACAGCTCGGTGTTCTCGGACAGGATGGCGGTTTCCTCCGCCCACAGCCGGTCGTGCAGGGTCTTTGCCTCCTCCTCGGTCTGGGGCATGCCGTCGCTGCCGTCCGTGTTCCCTGCGGGCTTGGTGCCGCAGGCTGCCATGCTGCCCACCAGCACAAGGGCGAGGAGCAGCGCGATAATTTTCTTTACGTTCATTTTGATTCCTCCGTTTTTTCTTCGTTGACTGTTTCGTTTGTTGTCTGTTTGCCGCTGCCGAAGCCGTAGCGGAAGCTGACGGCGTCGGTGGGGCAGGCGCGGATGCACATACCGCAGCGGATACATTCAGTGTGGTTGGGGGTCTTGGTCACGTCCACGTCCATTTTGCACGCCTTGGCGCACTTTCCGCAGGAGACGCACTTGCTCTTGTCCACCTGCATCTGGAACAGGGAGACCTTATTCAGCAGGGCATAGAACGCGCCCAGCGGGCACAGCCACTTGCAGAAGGGACGGTAGAACACCACGCTCAGAACGATCACCGCGATGAGAATGGAGAGCTTCCACGTGAACAGACTGCCCAGCGCCGAGCGGATGCCGGCACTGGCAAGGGACAGGGGGATCGCTCCCTCCAGCACGCCCTGGGGGCAGAGATACTTGCAGAAGAAGGGGTCGCCCATGCCCAGCTGGTTGGTCAGCAGCATGGGCAGCAGCACCACCATCACCAGCAGCACCACGTATTTGAGGTACGTCAGAGGCTTCAGCTTCTTGGTGGAGAGCTTCTTCGTGGGGATCTTGTGCAGCAGCTCCTGAAACCATCCGAAGGGGCAGAGGAAGCCGCAGATCACGCGCCCCAGCAGTACCCCCAGCAGAATGAGGAAGCCCGTGATATAATAGGAGAAGCGGAACTTGGACGAGCCGACCACCGCCTGGAACGCACCGATGGGGCAGGCTCCCGACGCTGCCGGACAGGAGTAGCAGTTCAGCCCCGGCACGCAGACGGCTTTTCCCGCGCCCTGATACAATCCGCCCTTGAGGAAGTTGGGCAGGTGGAGGTTCGTCAGCAGCGTCGCGCCTGCCTGTATCCAGCCCCGGAAGCGGGACAGGAGATGGGACACGCCCGAAAATTTCTTATCCAATGCCCACACACTCCAAACATAATCTGATTGCCTTGCTCAGTACGGTGTCTACCTCGCCCCGCCGGATGCCGAAGTACAGCATGGCGACGCCAACCAGCAGAAAAAGCACTTGCAGGGCGGCTTTTTTCCCGTGACTCATTTTCATCACCCTTTCCTGTTTCTGGGGCTATCATAGCACGGCGCAGTTAAAATTCCTGTTAAGAATGGAAATTTAACACAAAACTTATCCGCGTCTGCTATAATAGACGCAAAGCGTAACATAAAGAGGATAAGGAGGTCTTTTATGCACCTTTTAATTGTAGAGGACGAGCGCGCTTTGTGCGACACCATTGTGCGGAGCCTGCGCCGCTTGGCGTACAGCGTGGACTGCTGCTACGACGGGGAACAGGCGTTGGAGCTGCTGGGCGCGGAGCGGTACGATCTGGTGCTGCTGGATCTGAATCTGCCGAAAAAGGACGGCATGACGGTGCTGCGGACGCTGCGGCAATCGGATCGGGAGACGCCGGTGCTGATCCTCTCCGCCCGCAGTGAGGTGGCGGACAAGGTGGAGGGGCTGGACGCCGGTGCCAACGACTATCTGGCGAAGCCCTTCCATCTGGCGGAGCTGGAGGCGCGTATCCGCAGCCTGACGCTGCGGCAGTTCACCCAGCAGGACGTGGTGCTGTCCTGCGGGGAGATCACTTTCGACTGCCGCGCCCGGATGGCGTCCGCCAAGGGGCAGGCGTTGACGCTCACCCGCAAGGAGACGGGGATACTGGAATACCTGATGCTCCATCAGGGGCGTCCCGTCAGCCAGGAGGAGCTGATGGAGCACGTCTGGGACAACAGCGTGGACAGCTTCAGCAACTCCATCCGCGTGCATATCTCCGCCCTGCGAAAGAAGCTGCGGCTCGCGCTGGGCTATGATCCCATCTGCAACCGCATTGGCGAGGGGTATCTGATGGGAGGGGCGGAGGTATGAAAAAGCTGTCGCTCCAATGGCGCATTACGCTGATGACCGCGCTGCTCATCGGCGTGACCTGCGTGGCGATGAATTTCCTTATCAGCTGCTCGGGCAGGCACTATATGGACTCCATCGGAGAGTCCATGCTGGACTACGGCGGTGCGGCCGCAGGGGACGCGCCCGCCTTCTTCGACCCGGAGCTGGCGGAGGGTGACCCGGATCTGACCATCATCGTTCACGGGGCGCAGGAGTCCTTCCTCGCCACCAACTGGTATATTACGGCGGCGGTGACGCTGCTCAGCGGTGCGCTGGCGTATTTCGTCAGCGGCCGCGCCCTCAAGCCGCTGCATACCTTCGCCGCGCAGGTGGAGCGGGTGCAGCCGAACAATCTGGCGGATATGAAGATCACGGAGGACGTGATGCCGGAGTTCCGGCAGTTCAGCCGCTCGTTCAATCAGATGCTGGAGCGGCTGGACGAGGGCTTCACCGCCCAGCGGCAGTTCACCGGCAACGCCGCCCACGAGCTGCGTACACCGCTGGCTTTGATGCAGGCGCGGCTGGAGCTGTTCACCGCTGAGCACCCCGACGTGCAGCCGGAGACGGCGGAGTTCCTCACTCTGCTGCGGGAGCAGACCGAGCGTCTGACCCAAATGACGAAAACGCTGCTGGAGATGAGCGGTCTTCAGAGCGTGCCGCGCAAGGATCGCGTCCAGCTCGCCCCCATGCTGGAGGAGATATTCACCGATCTTGCGCCGCTGGCGGAAAAGCGCGGCATCACCTTGGAGCGGGAGGGCGACGGCACCGTGACGGGCAGTGATGCGCTGCTCTATCGGATGCTGTTCAATCTGACAGAAAACGCGGTGAAGTATGACCGTCCCGGCGGGACGGTGCGCGTCTCCGTCACGGAGGAGGGGGAGCGGCTGGTCGTCCGCGTGGCGGACACGGGCTGCGGCATACCGGAGCGGTACCGGGAGAGCATTTTCCAGCCCTTTTTCCGGGTGGACAAGTCCCGGAGCCGGGAGTACGGCGGCGTGGGGCTGGGGCTTGCGCTGGTGTGGAAGATCGCGGAGCTTCACGGCGGCAGCGTGTGGGTAGAGGAGAGCACGGAGGCGGGCACCACCATGGCGGCGGCACTCCCGCTGAGGTGAGGGAGCTCCACAACAGGTTATATACCGGCGGTTAAGTGCGGTATGACTATCAAAAAATCCGACGCGGCAAGCGTCGGATTTTTTGATAGTATGTTGCGCGCGGGTTCTGTGCCGGAGGTACATTTTTTCAAATTTAACATGATGTTTTTGGTTTCATCAATATTTTGTATGGCAAGGCGGTGCGTTTTTTCGGAATATGACAGAATGACGGTATAATTCCTCC
>ERZ1026844.297-NODE-297-length-39706-cov-11.385968_pt1 | contig 39706 bp, 42 predicted proteins | sample MGYA00380152_ERZ1026844 | MGnify/ENA primary metagenome ERZ1026844 (study PRJEB33269, sample SAMEA4719788) | human gut metagenome | biome: human-associated habitat; feature: organic feature; material: feces | place: Cameroon | collected 2013-10 ... | reverse complement strand
CCCTGGCCCTCTGATTAAAAGTCAGATGCTCTACCGGCTGAGCTACGAGCGCATACAGTATTTGTACAATATCAGAAATATTGCCGTATAATATTACCACAACTGCGGCCAAAAAGCAAGACTTCGCGGCAAAAAACTTTCTTTCACAAAAATGGGCCGTGCCGGACGCAAACTTTCCCTTTACAAATCCGGTAAGAATCAGTACAATCAAGTCAAGTATCGTTCACGATGGTCCCGGCCGTGCCGTGCGCCCACAGGCCGCACACAGGCCGCTGCGATAGGAGGTCTTTTTCTGATGAAAATTTCTCGACGGTCCGTACTTCGTTACACAGGTCTGACTGCGGCCTGGCTGACCCTGACCGGCTGCGCCCCCACCGGGAATGCGAGCCTTGGCGGCTGCCTGCCCAACTGGATGAAGAAGGTGCTGCGCGTGCCTTCGTCTGACGCCTCTTCGGCCAGTTCCTCGGCTGCGTCTTCGGCAGCCTCTTCGGCAGCGTCCAGCGAGGCCGTTGCATCGTCTGAGCTGGCGGCGTCCTCGCTGCCGGGCGTCGAACAGCCGGAGGCCGCGGGCAGCGCGCTGCCCGCCTACGACGCCGACCCGCTGACCGGCGAGGCCCGCAGCACCGATGGCCGCATCGTGGGCGTCATGGTCAACAACATCTGCAATTCCGAGCGGCAGAACGCCCGCCCACAGCGCGGCATCGGTTCGGCCAATCTGCTCATCGAGAGCAAGGTCGAGGGCGGCATCACCCGCTTCTGCGCGCTCTATTCCAATGTGAACAACATCCCGGAGATCGGCCCCATCCGCTCCGGCCGCGACCAGTTCCTGCAGCTGCTCATGCCCTGGAATGCACTGTACTACCACGACGGCGAGAGCATCTTCTGCACCCAGTTCATCCACGTGTACAACTACTCCGGCCTGAACATCGGCGGAAAAAATTACTTCAACACGCCGGTCCATCCGCATGTGGCACACCGCATCAAGCGAAATGAGAACGTCGCCTACGAGCACACCGAGTTCACCTCGGCCAAGGAGATCAAACAGGCGGCTGCTGACGCCGGCATCGGCCTGACCTATCCGTACGAGGGCACCTTCTTCCGCTTTGCCGACTACCGCACCGATGCCGTGAACGACCTGGCCGACGCGCCCTCGGCCCGGAGCATCCTCATCACCCATTCGGCCAGCTATAAGACGAGCTTTGCCTACAACAGCTGGAACCGGAACTATAAGATGTCCATGTACAGCAACCGCACCAAGAAATTCGAGTCTGCGGTGGACGAGCTGACCGGCAAGCAGCTGACCTTCGCGAACGTCGTGATCTGCTTTGCCAACATCGCCGCCTACGCAGGCGACTCCCACGATGTGCAGGAAGTCCAGTACGTCGAGGGCGGACAGGCCTATCTCTTCACCAGCGGCGGCGTTCAGACGGGCCGCTGGGAGAAGGATCACCCCACCCATCCCATCCGGCTCTACACCGACGCGGGCGAAGAGATGACCCTGAACCGGGGCAAGACCTACTTCGCTCTTGTGGACAACGATGAGTGGAGCAACTTCAGCTATCAGTAAGACCAGCCCTGCGCTGCGGGGCAGAAGAGGAACAAGATGAAATTTTGGAAGCGGACTGCTTTGTGCCTTGCGCTCTGCGCCGCGCTGCTGACCGGCTGCGTTCCCGCTGCGGACACCGCCTCTTCGGCGGCTCCCACCGACCCGCTCACCGGGCAGGAAGCGCTCTGGCCGGGGCAGCGCCCGGTGGCCGTCACGATCGAGAATGAGACGTCCAGCACCACCCAGTGGGGGCTTTCCTCGGCATCTCTGGTGCTGGAAGCTCTGACCGAGCCCCAGAGCGCCACCAGCCTGTGCCTGGTCTACCCGGCCGTGGATGCCGTGCCGCAGGTTGGCCCGGTGGCCGCCGGGCAGGACCTTTACTGGCGGCTGCTCGTGGGGCAGCAGGTGCTGCCCGTCCAGCGCGGCGGCGGCGCCTTTGACCAGAACTATCTGGACTACTACTCCCTGCGCGCGGTCGATGCGCTGGAAGTGGGCACCAACGCCTTCACCTGCGACACCACCTGGACCAGCCGCCCGCTGTGGCGCACCAGCGGCAATGCGCTGACCGGGGTGCTGCGCAGCCTGAACATCTCCTCCGCCCTGTCGGAGTCCCGCCTGACCGACGCTGCTTCCAGCGCCGCCGGGGAGAGCGAAGCATCCCCCACCCTGTCCGTCCCGCCGCTGCTGCCCCAGCAGACGGAAGGCAAGCTGCCCGACGCCTCCGCTGCCGATGCCATCCGCGTTCAGGTCCAGTTCGGTGCAGACAATGCCACCGGCTTTGTTTACGACGCTGACAGCGGCACCTACAAAATGCTCCATGCCGACGGCACCCCCCAGCTGGATGCCAACAACAGCCAGCAGGCCGGTTTTGACAACCTGCTCATCCTGTTCAGCGCCTCTTCCCTGCGGGACGACGGCCTCACGCTGGACTACGACCTGAGCATGGGCGGCGGCGTCTGGCTCAACGGCGGGCATCTGTGGACCCTGACCTGGACGCAGGGCAGCGACTCCACCTTCGCCTTTTACGATGCCGACGGCCGGCCCTTCAACCTGCTGGCTGGCCGGAGCTATCTGGCCCTTGTTTCCAGCCTGACCGGTCAGGAACTCACCGTGACCAATTCCGCCGGGGAAGCCCTGACCTCCGCATCGGCCCCCTGACAGACAGCAAAAATCCCTCGTGCCATGCACGAGGGATCTTTTTTGTGTCATCTCATTACAGGTCCACGACGCTGCCGACCTCGGCAGGGGTCGTGGGCACCGCGCCCAGCTGGACTTCGTCCATGTCCCGGCGCACCACAAAGTGCATCGTCTGGCCAGAGGCAAAATCGGGCTGATAGGTCAGCTCCAGCGTGTTCCAGTCCTCCGGCGTCTCGCAGAAGCAGTGGAGCATGGCCCCGCGCCCTGCGGCCAGATTCAGCGTAAAGGCCGAGGCATCTGCCGCGTTCTCGCCATAGAGCGGGGCGGCGAAGCTGCCGCAGCGCACGGGCTGGCCGTCGCAGACGGCCGTTAAGCCGGTGCCCAGGCGGTACAGTTCTTCGGTCGTGGTCATCTCGCGGCTCTGCAGATAGCTCGTGCCCACGGCCAGCGCCTTTGCCGAGAGGTTCTCCACCGACAGATACACCAGGGTACTGCCCAGTTCCGGCGCGGGGGCATAGCCCAGCAGCTCCACAGCGGCCTTGCCGTCCAGCAGGGCCGGTTCGCCCTCGTAGCAGGGGGCCAGCGCCGCAGCCGAAACACCGGTGAGCAGGGCAGCCGCCAGGCTGACCGCACCAGAGCCGGCACATTTCAGGAACGAGCGGCGGGACAGAGATTGTGACATCGGGGATTCCTCCTAACAGCGGAAAAATAGTTCTCTCTATACAATAGTAAATTCCGGACAGCCTGTCAAGGTCTTTGCCCGGAATTTTACCGTGTATTTACTCGTATGCCTCGTTTTCCTCGGACTCCGCCTGGCCGCGCAGGGTATCGGCGTAGCCGAAAGGCACGATGTCGATGGCCTCCACCAGACGGTCCCGCATCCAGAGCTGAACGTCCGTCTGGACGGTGTAGCCGCAGCCGGGGTCTGCCATCCACTGTTCCGGGTGGCGGGAGGGCAGGGCCCGCTGGCTGAGCATGCTCATGATGACGCCGCCGTGGGTCACGCAGGCCGCCTCGGTAACGTCCATCCGGATCATATACTCAAACAGCTTGAGCAGCGTCTCCGAGCAGCGGGCATGGAACGCTTCGGTCGGCTCCGCGCCTTCGGGCACAAAGCCGGAGCCGGGGGTGATCCACTTCTTGAAGTTTTCGTCCTTGACCAGCTCCTTCACGGGGTGGTTCTCAAAGACGCCGAAGCCCGCCTCCCGCAGGTCGTGGACCGAGAACTGATGGGCCGCGTTGGGGAAGAGGATGTTCGCCGTCTCCACAGCGCGCATCAGCGGCGAGGAGAACACGGTGTCCACCTGGGGGTACTCGAACCGCTCCTTCAGGTCGGCCAGCTGGGCGCGGCCTTCGTCGCACAGGGGGATGTCCGTTCCGCTGCCGATGTACAGCCCCTGGAGGTTGCCCGCCGTGATGCCGTGGCGGATCAGATGCAGTTTGAATGTTTTCATGGGTCAAAACACCTCGATTTTCGCAAAGATCGTCTCATTGTGCCCGTTTCTTCACGCCGGGCGCAATTTTCACGACCCCGGCGCGGCACAAAATATATACCAGTTGCCCCTTAGTTTAGCATAGATATGGTAGTCAGAGCAAGAGCTTTGACAAAAATGACGAAATTCGTCAAAAAATTCCGTCATTTTGCTTGCTTTACAAGTCGTTTTCCGTTGTGTATAATCAACATGCTGTAAACCAAAAATCAAAGAAGTCTCATTTTTCACTGAGGAGCCAAAGATCATGGAATTCAATCGTATCATCAAGCTGCTGCGCAAGGAGCGCGGCATCACCCAGAAACAGGCAGCGGAAGACCTCGGCGTCTCGCAGGCGCTGCTCTCCCACTACGAAAAGGGTATCCGCGAGTGCGGTCTGGATTTCGTGGTCCGTGTTGCAGATTACTATAATGTGTCCTGCGATTATCTGCTGGGCCGCTCGGCCGAGCGCAACGGCATGATGCTGACCGCCGATGAGCTGCCCAACCCCGACAAGATGAAGGACAACATCTATCACGGCAGCGTGCTGCCCACCATGAACAAAAAGCTGATCTCCAACAGCCTGAACGTGCTGTACGCCAAGATCGGCGAGTGCCACAGCAAGGCCCTGACCACCGAGGTCAGCAGCTACCTGATGATGGCCGTGGCCAAGATGTTCCGCCTGCTCTACTCTGCGGAGCCCCACAACGCCCAGAGCCTGTTCAGCGTGGAGGCCCGCCGCTGGCCCGGCTATGCCGATGCCGTGATGCGGATGAACGAGGCCAATGTGGAGGCCCTGCTGGCCGGTGAGAACGTCGGCGTCGGCGAGGGCGTCAAGGACCCGGCCTGCCTCTCCATGACCACCGAGAGCCTGACGCGGGAGTTCCCGCTCTATACCCCCAGCCTCTTAAATCTGGTCAAGACCAGCGAGACCCGCGTCAAAGGCCTTGGCCCGGAGCAGTAAGCCCCTGTGTGAAACTCGTGTTAATTTTTCCGCAAAAGGCTTGCACTTCCCGGCAAAAGATGTTATAAACGAACCATAGAAGAAAAAGACTATGCCAATTAAGGAGGCAGTTTTATGTCGAACAAGATTTCCCGCCGCGCTTTTCTGAAGGTCACCGGCGTTTCTGCGCTTGCACTGGGTGCCGCATCCATGCTGGGCGGCTGCCAGTCTTCCAGCGGCTCTGTCGAGGTGAAGGTCGGCGATAAGGTCAGCAACTGGAACAACCTGGGCGTCCAGCTGTCCAGCGTCTTCACGCTGTCCGATGCACCCGATGTGGCTGGCCACCAGTATGTCGCCGTTCTGGTCACGGCTGTCAACCGCTCCAAGACCGACAGCATGGCCATCGGTGCACAGAACATCGCGGAGATCGACGCCGCCTATCCCCTGACCGATGAGGCTTCCCGCGCTGCTAACACCGCCCCCTACTTCCACGCGCTGTCCGCTTCCACCACCGACTTCACCGTCACCGTGGACGGCCAGGCTGCCGAGGCCGGCGCTTACGTCTCCCTGTATGACGCCGCCACGGAGAGCTTCTCCGATGCGCCCAGCCTGCCCCCGCAGGGCACCGGCTACATTGAGCTGGTCTGCATGGTGCCCACCGGCTGGCAGCAGATGACCGTGACCTACAACCCCACCTTCGCATCCGGCAAGAGCATCACCTTCGTGATGAGCGCTTCCGACCTGAAGAACAGCTGACCTTTTGAGACGAAATTTCGTCTCACCTCTGTTTTTTTCGGGTGAGATCTTCTCAAAAAATCTGTGAAAAGCATTGACATCCGCCCGGTTTTCGCCTATTGTATAGGCAAGGCCGTTTTGGCAAAATGATATGTGATCCCATACAAAGGAGGAACCATCATGTCTTTCGCATTTTCCCGCCGCTCGTTCCTGAAATACACTGCCGTCGCCGCTGTCGCTGTTGCCGGTGCCAGCCTGTTCACCGGCTGCAAAGTCGATACCAGCGACTCCTACAACGCGCTCCGCACGACGCCCGGTGAGCTCACGGTCCTGCAGGTCACTGCAGCCATGGGCAAGTATGTGGAGGCCAGCAAGAGCTACACCGCACCGGATGTCACCGGTACGACCATTGCTTTCCCCTTTAAGATTACCAATGGCCGCGCCAACCCCATCTATGTGAACCCCAACAACTTCAAGGCCACCGTTCTGAACGCTAAAGACGAGGTCATCGCCAAGTATACGGCGATCAACGGCCTGACCCTGGATGCCCGCCTGTGCGATACCAACCTGAAGAAGGACGCCTCCGTGTCGGGCAATATCACTCTGACTCTGAGCGCTGCTCTCGAACCGGGCCAGTCCGTTGTGCTGACCTACTGCCCCGACCTGCAGTACAACGAATACTCCCTGAACTGGAAGACCACCCGCGCAAAGGACTGATCTCCCGCAATTGTTCCGCATCTTCCGCCCGGACTGGTTCCGGGCGGTTTTTGTTTGCCCGCATTCTGGCAAGGTGTCTCAATTTTTCCTCTGATTTTCAGCAGTTTTGTATCTTGTGTACAGGGTATTTTTCCTTTACAATAGGGTCATGGAAAAGGATGGGAGCGCAGCGGCTCAGAACATGCCGCCGCGCTGTTTGTTTTCCGCCCGGAACCGGAAGTCCGGACTTTTGATGAACAGGAGTGTTGCAGTTATGATCAACATGGTAAAGCTACCCACCAATAAGAGCAGTCTGTTCCTGCGTGTGGCAAAGGGGCATTTTGCCACCAGCCACAGCCATATCAACTATTACATCGACGTGACCACCCAGAAATCCCGTCTGTCCGAGGCCAAGGCCGTGGCAAAGGAGCTGGTGGCTGCCTATCAGCATAGCACCATCGTGGATACCGTCCTCTGCCTGGACGGCACCCAGGTCATCGGCACCTGCCTGGCCAACGAGCTCACGAAAGACGGCTTCGCCAACATGAACGCCCACCAGACCATCTATGTCATCACGCCGGAGTACACCACCGGCAGCCAGATCATCCTGCGCGACAATCTGGCCCCCATGGTCAAGGGCAAGCATGTGCTCATCCTGGCGGCTTCCATCACCACCGGCTACACCGCACAGGCCGCCATCGAGGCTGTCAACTACTACGGCGGCACGGTCGCAGGCCTGTCGGCCATCTTCGCCACCGCCACCGACTGCCTGGGCATCCCGGTCACGTCCATCTTCGACCCGTCCAACCTGCCCGACTACGCCAGCTTCGATTCCCGCGACTGCCCCCTGTGCAAGGCGGGCCAGCGCATCGACGCCCTCGTCAACAGCTTCGGTTATTCCGCCTTGTAAGCTGCCCCCATCGTCCTCTTCTGCCCCGCCGCACCGGACACGCTCCTGTTCCCATGCGGCGGGGTTTTCTGTGCGCAAAAATGCCCCCGGAGGGCCTTTCGCGGCTCTCCGGGGGCATCTTATGTGCGTTGTGCCTTGGCGCACACGACCGGCGTTTTACTCGATTGCAATCAGATTCGGGTTCTCAGGCAAAGCCTTCGTCTGCTGAGGAGCAGGCAGCTCGATGTGCAGGACGCCATCCTCGAACTTTGCGTGGATGTCTTCCTTCTTCACATCGCCCACGTAGAAACTGCGCGCGCAGGTGCCGGAGAAGGATTCGCGCCGCAGATAGCGGCCCTTCTTATCCTTTTCATCGTTGCTGTGGCTGCGCACTGCCTGAATGGTCAGGTAGCCGTCGTTCAGATCCATCTGAACGTCTTCCTTCTTGCAGCCCGGCAGGTCAACAGCTACTTCGTAGCCGTTGTCCGTCTGTTTGACATCGGTCTTCATCATGTTTGCACCACGCTTACCAAAGGCGCCACGAGCCTCACGGTTCATAGCACGTTCCAGTGCAGCGTCATTCCAGAACGGATCGAAGAAATCATCGAACAGGTTTTCATGGAAAACAGTCGGCATAAGCATAAATCATTCCTCCAATCCCGGCGTTCGGGTCGGGGCAAAAAATCTGAAGCGTCCACTCGGAAAGGCTTTCCGGGGAGCCTTGCGGCTCTCCGTTTGCCCTTCCTCCTGAGCACGGCCCTGTTATAGCACATGCTTTTAGCACTGTCAATAGCAGAGTGCTAAAATTCACAGAAGGATAACAGTTTGATAAAATCTCATGCGATTTTTCCTAAAATCATGCTTCTCTGCGTCTGTTTTCGGTTTGTGTGCTGCCGTTCAGCGCTTTTCCTGTTTCGGGAAGACGAAGGGGTCGTGCCGATAGACGGCCACGAGGTAGGCTGCCATGACGCACCAGATGATGGGCTCACAGAGGATGACCGCATCGTACCCGAACTTCGGGATGAACAGCACGACGAAGACGACCTTGCCCACCAGCTCGATGACGCTGGAGAAGAGCGGCAGCACCTTGTTGCCAAGGCTCTGCAGGGCGTAGCGGGTGGAGAGCAGGATGCCCAGCACCGCGTAGAACGGTGCGTTCCAGAGCAGGTAGCGGGCACCGTTTTCGAGCACGATGGGCTCACTGGAGCCGGAGACGAAGGCCACCATCCACGGCGCTGCCACCCGCATCAGCAGAACCGCAGCCACGGCCACGACGTCCGAGTAGAGGTAGATCTCCTTCATCCCCTTGCGGACGCGGTCCGGCTGGCCCGCGCCGCAGTTCTGGGAAACGAAGGTCGAACCCGCCGATGCCATGCTCAGCAGCGGCATATCGGTGAACATGAACATCTTGCGGGCGGCGGTGTGCCCGGCGATGACCAGTGTGCCCAGCCCGTTGATGCCATACTGCAAAACGACCGAGCCCGCCGAGACGATGCTGCTCATCAGGCCCATGCAGATGCTCTGGCTGAACAGCTCCCAGTACAGATGCCGGCCGACCCGGAAGTGTTTTTTCTCCGGGAGAAGCAGCTTGACTTTGGCGAACACATACGCGATGCAGAGCAGGACCGACACGCCCTGGGAGATGACCGTAGCCACCGCTGCGCCCTGCACCCCCATCCCCATCCGGGCGATGAAGAGCAGGTCCAGCAGGATGTTCAGGCCCGACGAGAGGAGCAGGAAGACCAGCGGCATGAAGCTGTTGCCGATGGCGCGGAGCAGACCGGCACAGAGGTTGTAAGCGAACATGACGAGAACGCCGTAGTTGATGACGATGATGTACCGGTAGGCGTCTTCGAGGATCTCCGCCGGGGTGTCCAGCAGCACCAGCAGCGGGCGCAGGCCCACTGCACCGGCCAGCGTGATGCAGAGCGAGGCAATGAGGCCGATGACAAGGGAGCCTGCCACCGTCTTCTTGAGCAGATCGTGATCCTGCGCCCCGTAGGAGCGCGCTGCGACGATGGCAAGGCCGTTGCCGATGCCGAGGCCAAAGCCCACCAGAAGCTCGTAGATCGAGCCGCAGGAGCCAATGGCGGCCAGCGCCGTGTCGCCCAGCACATTGCCCACGATCATGGTATCCACCGTGTTGTAGAGCTGCTGGAACAGGTTCGAGACGAAGATGGGCAGCATGAAGACGACCAGGCTCTTGAAAATGGGGCCGTGCATCAGATCTACGTTCATCGTAAATGGGGATCTTTTTGCGGTTTGGGTCATGCAGTTCCTCCTATCAGACCGGAAAATGACCCTCTCCGTCTGGGACAGAGAGGGCCATTCTGATGATACCGTTACAGTTCCTGTGCTTCGAAGCCGTTGACGGTGAGCACATCCACCTGAGTGAAGCCTGCGGCCCGGAGGGCAGCGGCTGCTTCGTCAAAGTCGAAGGTCAGGCTGGCCGTGTCGTGGGCATCGGCCGTGATGATGACCCTGCCGCCCATCTTCTGCCACTCGCCCAGCAGCCAGGCACCGGGGTAGAAATCCTTGCGGTAGCCGCGGTAGACACCGCCGGTGTTCACTTCCAGGCGGCAGTCATGCTCTTTGGCCACGGCCAGTGCCTTGAGGGCAGCGGCCTTGTAGCGGGGAGACTCCTCGTCGAAGAACTCGCCCTCGCCGTTCAGCTTCTTGATGAGGTCGATGTGGGCCAGGATGTCCGGGCCTTTTGCCGCCACCTTTGCCACCTCGGCATAGTAGGCCTCGACTGCGGCCAGCGGGTCGCCGTCGAAGTCATCGAAGATGCAGTCGTGCAGGTCCTGCGGGCGGAAGTCGATCTCGTAATACCGGCCGGTGTTCTTACCGTACAGATGATGCGCGGCACCGATCCAGTAATCGTAGTTTTCGGGCTTATCCTCACTCAGCACGTCCCACTCGATGCCGCAGAGGATATCCACCTTGCCCCGGTACTCCGCCTTGAGCTTGGCGATGGTGGCCTTGTACTGTGCGGTGCGGCTGGGGCTCATGCAGTATTCGCGGTCGCGCTGGGTATAGCTATGGCCGGAGAAGCCCAGTGTAGTCAGACCCTGCGCACAAGCGGCGCTGGCCATCTCCTGCAACGTATTTCTGCCGTCGCACATTGTCGAGTGGCAATGCACGCTGGACTTCCTGTAATCTGCCATAGAAACTCACTGCATCCTTTCCTGTTTGACCTTGTGGTCGATGACATGTCGTTTTTCAAGCTCACGGGTGATGTCCTCCACCGTGATGCCTGCCTGGACCATCAGCACCAGCACATGGTATGCCAGGTCGCTGATCTCGTAGATGGTCTCGGCGCGGTCTTCCTTTTCGCCCGCAATGATGACCTCGGTGCACTCTTCGCCCACTTTTTTCAGGATCTTCTCCTTGCCCTTTTCGAACAGGTAGGTGGTGTAGCTGCCCTCCTGGGGGTCGGTCTTGCGGCCTTTGATGAGCGCATAAAGCCCCTGCCAGCTGAACTGCTTGAGTTCCGGCGAGAGATACACTTCGTGGAAGAAGCAGCTCTCGGCACCGGTGTGGCAGGCGGGGCCGTCCTTGACCACCTCCACCACCAGCGCGTCGTTGTCACAGTCGGCGGTGATGGACACCACATGCTGGACATTGCCGCTGGTGTCGCCCTTGCGCCAGATCTCCTGGCGGCTGCGGCTCCAGAACACGGTCCGCCCCTCGGCGATGGTCAGTGCCAGCGTCTCGGCGTTCATGTAGGCAAGGGTGAGCACCTCTTTGGTGTAGTGGTCCTGCACGATGGCAGGAATGAGGCCCTTTTCATCAAATTTCAATTCCATCGTAGTTCTCCTCCCCCTCAAAAGGGGATACTTACAGTTTATCCTAAATGGGGCCGAAACGCAAGAGCTTAGACCCGCATTTCGATGCCATTTTCGTTCAGGTAGGCTTTCAGGTCGGCAATGGAGAGCAGTTTCTGGTGGAAGATGCCCGCTGCAAGGCCCGCGTCGATGCCCTTGTGGTGGAACAGTTCCAGAAAATCTTCTTTTCTGCCTGCGCCGCCGCTGGCGATGATGGGCACATGCACCCGCGCGGCCACGGCGTCCAGCATTTCGAGGTCGAAGCCGTTCCGCACACCGTCGGTGTCGATGCTGTTCAGGCAGACCTCCCCGGCCCCGTGCTCGGTGCACCAGGCGATCCAGTCCAGCGCATCGCGGCCGGTGTCCTCGCGCCCGCCCTTGGCAAAGACGCGGAACTGACCGTTCACCCGCTTGACGTCGGCGGAGAGGACGACGCACTGGTCGCCGTAGCGCTGGGCGGCCGCCGGGATCAGGCCGGGGTCCTGCAGCGCACCGGAGTTGACGCTGACCTTGTCGGCCCCGCACTTGAGCACCCGGTCGAAATCCTCCAGCGTGTGGATGCCGCCGCCCACGGTCAGCGGGATGAAGATCTCGCTCGCCACCTGGGTGAGGATATCGGTGAAGAGGGCGCGGCCCTCAAAGCTGGCCGTGATGTCGTAGAACACCAGCTCATCGGCCCCGGCGGCGTTGTAGAGCCGGGCCATTTCCACAGGGTCGGCCACATCCCGGATGCCCTCAAAGTTCGTGCCCTTGACCACCCGGCCATTCCGCACGTCCAGGCAGGGAATGATGCGTTTCGTTATCATGTTCTGCTCCCTTCCGGTTCAGCGCTGCACCCGCGCAGCGCAGCGTTTCAGGTCCAGCGCGCCGGTGTACAGGCTCTTGCCCAGGATGGCCGCCGCCACGCCCATCCGGTCCAGCTCTTCCAGCTCGGCTTCCGACGAGATGCCGCCGCTGGCCGTAAAGGCCACGCCGGGCACTTCGGCCTGCAATTGCCGGTAGAGGGCCAGATTCGTGCCCTGCATCGCGCCGTCACAGGCAATGTCGGTGTAGATGATGGCCCGGCAGCCCGCCTCGGCCAGCCGCTTGCAGAAGTCCACGCCCTGTTCGGTACTGACCTCCTTCCAGCCATGGATGGCAACGTATCCATCCTTCGCGTCCACGCCCACGGCGATCCGGTCGCCGTACCGTTTCAGCATCCGGGCCGTGAAGTCGAAATCGGTCACGGCCACGCTGCCCAGGATGCAGCGGCCCACGCCGAGCGACAGATACGTCTCGATCCGCTCTTCGGTGCGGATGCCGCCGCCGACTTCAATGTACAGGCCGCCCTGTTTTGCCAGCGCGGCAATGGCCTCGTAGTTGGAAAGGGTGCCGTCCTTGGCACCGTCCAGATCCACGACATGGAGATTTTTTGCCCCGGCTTCCAGGAACTTCCGCGCCTGGGCACAGGGGTCTTCGCCGTAGACGGTCATCCGGTCGTAGTCGCCCTGCGTCAGGCGGACGACCTTTCCGTCCCGTAGATCAATGGCTGGAAATAATTGCATTATAGATCTCCTTTAACTGGCTTACCCCTCTCAGGCGCTTCGCGCCAGCTCCCCCAAAGGGGGAGCTTTTCAACCTCCCACTTCGGGGGAGGTGGCATCGCGTAAGCGATGACGGAGAGGGTTGAGCCGTTCACAATTCACTGAAGGCTTTCAGGATGCGCAGGCCGGTGTCCCCGCTCTTTTCGGGGTGGAACTGCGTTCCATACACCCGGCCCGCACGGACCACGCCGGTGACGGGGATGGAATAGTCGCTCACCGCCAGCGTGCTCTCCGCACAGTTCGTGCCGTAGTAGCTGTGCACGTAGTAGACGTATTCGCCCTCGTGGATGTAGCGGAACAGCGGGTCGTCCCGGACGATGTGCAGCGCGTTCCAGCCGATCTGCGGCACCTTCAGCGTCCGGTCTGCAAGGTCGGGTTCCAGCGGGCAGACCTCGCCTTTTACGAAGCCCAGGCCCGCGTGTTCGCCGTACTCATAGCTTTTTTCAAACAGCAGCTGCATCCCCAGGCAGATGCCCAGCAGCGGCTTTTTGGCAGCTTCTTCCCGGAGGACGGGCACCAGGCCGGTGGCTTCCAGCTTGGCCATGGCGTCGCCGAATGCCCCCACACCGGGCAGGATGAGCCGGTCGGCCGCGCGGATGACCGCCGGGTCGGCGGTGACGACGGCCTCCTGTCCCAGATGGGCCAGGCTCGACTTCAGGCTGAACAGGTTGCCCACCCCATAATCAATGATCGCGATCATACCAGCAGTCCTTTCGTGGAGGGGATCTCGTCCCGGTGGGCGGCGTCGATCTTGACCGCCGCAGCCAGCGCGTGGCCTGCGCCCTTGAAGCAGGCTTCGAGGATGTGGTGGGTGTTCTCGCCCGCGAACTGGACAAAGTGGACCGTGGCGGGCACGTTCCGGGCAAAGCCCAGCCAGAACTCCGAAGCGCACTCCACATCAAAATCGCCGACCTTTTCGGTCTTGCAGCGGACATCCCAGTTCAGGGTGCACCGGCCGGACAGGTCCACGGCGCAGAGCACCAGTGCCTCATCCATGGGCAGATAGAAGCTGCCGTAGCGGCAGATGCCCCGCATATCGCCCAGCGCCCTGGCAAACGCCTGCCCCAGTGCGATGCCGATGTCCTCGGCGGTGTGGTGGTAGTCCACCTCCACGTCGCCGTGGCAGGTAAGCACCAGGTCGAACCGGCCATGCCGCGCAAATAGCTCCAGCATGTGGTTCAGAAACCCGCAGCCGGTGTCCACCTGATACCGGCCTGCGCCGTCCAGATTGAGGGTCAATTCGATCTGCGTCTCGTTGGTGTTGCGTTCCAAACTCACTTCCCGCATGGGTCAGTCCTCCAGTATCTTGTCCAGTGCGGCCAGCAGCGCCTGCATCTGGGCCGGTGTGCCGATGGTGATGCGCAGCCAGCTGTGGATGCGCGGTGCATCGAAATGCCGCACCAGCACACCGTTTTCCTTCAGTTTTCGGTACAGGGTGCCGCCGTCCTGCCGTGCCGTACGGACGAACAGGAAGTTCGACCGGCTGTCCAGCACCGTGAAGCCGCGCGCTTCCAGCTGCTGCCGGGTCCAGCTGCGCGTCTCGACGATGGCGGCGCGGGTGGTGTCGAAGTAGGCGGTATCCTCCAGCGCGGCCTGCCCGGCTTTCAGGGTCAGGCGGTTGATGTTGTAGGGGTTCAGGCTGAACTTGACCCGGTTCAGGTCGGCGATGAGCTTCGCGTTGCCCATGGCCAGACCCAGCCGGGCACCGGCCAGCTGGCGGGACTTCGAGAAAGTCTGCACCACCAGCAGGTTCTCGTACCGGTCGATGAGGGGCACACAGCTCTCCCCGCCGAAGTCCACATACGCTTCGTCCACGATGACCACATGGTCGGGGTTGGCCTTCAGGATGCCCTCGATGGCGCTGCGGGGCAGGGCCAGACCGGTGGGGGCGTTGGGGTTGGCCAGCACGATGGTGGTGTTCAGGCCGTAATAGTCGGCAGGGTCCAGCGTGAAGTCCTCCCGCAGCGGGATGATCCGGCTGGGGATGTGCATCAGCCCGCACCAGACGCCGTAGCAGCCGTAGGTGATGTCCGCATAGGCCAGCGGGTGTTCCTCGTCGCAGAAGGCTCGCAGCGCGAAAAACAGGTTCTCGTCGCTGCCGTTGCCGGGCATGATCTGATCCGGCTGCAGCCCGAAGTGCTTTGCTGCCGCGTTCAGCAGCTCGGCACAGGCCGGGTCGGAGTAGAGCTGCAGCTTTTCCACCTCGGCACGGCTCACGGCCTCCAGCACCGCCGGGGAGGGCGGATAGGGGCTTTCGTTGGTGTTCAGCTTGATGTACTGCTGATCCTGCGGCTGCTCGCCGGGGGTGTAGGGGGTCACATTCATCAATTTTTCTGATAGAAAACGGCTCATTGCAGTTGTCCTCCGTTTTTCTGTAGCTTGACCGCTCTGCCAAAGACTCCCCTCATAGGGGAGCTGTCACGCGGAGCGTGACGGAGAGGTTTATTCGTAGCGGATCGTCACGCTTCTGGCGTGGGCGTGCAGGCCCTCGCGCTCGGCAAAATCGGCGATGCGGGGGGCCACCGCCTCCAGCGCATCGCGGGTGTAATAGAGGAAGCTGGACTTCTTGACGAAGTCGTCCACGCCCAGCGGGCTGGAAAAGCGGGCCGTGCCGCTGGTGGGCAGGGTGTGGTTCGGGCCGGCGAAGTAATCGCCCAGTGCCTCCGGGACGTTCCGGCCCAGGAAGATGCTTCCCGCATTCTTGATCTCGTTCAGCACGCCGAAGGGGTCTTCCACGCAGACTTCCAGATGTTCCGGTGCGATGATGTTGCAGGCCTCAATGGCCTTGTGCAGGTCGGTGCAGACGATGATCTTGCCGTTGTCGTCCACGCTGGCGCGGGCGATGGCGGCGCGGGGCAGCTGAGGGATCTGGACTTCCAGCTCTGCCTGCACGGCTTTGGCCAGCGCTTCGCTGTCGGTCACGAGGACGGGGCTGGCCAGCTTGTCGTGCTCGGCCTGGCTCAGCAGGTCTGCCGCCACCCAGGCCGGGTCACACCCGCCGTCTGCCAGCACCAGGATCTCGCTGGGGCCGGCGATCATGTCGATGCCCACCTTGCCGAAGACCTTTCGCTTGGCCGTGGCCACGTAGATATTGCCGGGGCCGACGATCTTATCCACGGCCGGGATGCTCTCGGTGCCGTAGGCCAGCGCCGCCACCGCCTGTGCGCCGCCGGTCTTGAAGATCTTCGTCACGCCCGCCGTAGCGGCAGCGGCCAGGATGACCGGGTTCACCCTGCCGTCCTTTCCGGCGGGGGTGGTCATGACGATCTCCGACACCCCTGCCACCTTGGCCGGGATGACGTCCATCAACACCGTAGAAGGATACGCCGCCGTGCCGCCGGGCACATAGACGCCCGCCTTTTCGATGGGGGTGTATTTCTGGCCCAGCACCACGCCTGGCTTATCGTTCATCACAAAATTCTTGTGCACCTGCTGGCGGTGGAAGGCCTCGATGTTGGCAGCGGCCTCCTTCAGCGTCTCCAGAAAATAGGGGTCCATGTTCGCGAAGGCCTCGTCGATCTCCGCCTGGGTCACCTGCAATTCTTCGATGGACGCGCCATCGAATCTCAGGGCGTATTCCTTCAGGGCCGCATCGCCGCGGGCGCGGACGTCGGCAAGGATGCCGTCCACGACATCCTCCACATTCTTTTCGGCGCGGATGTCCCGGTTCAGGATCTCTTCCGGTCTCAGTTCGTCAAATTGGTACAGCTTGATCATTTTGCAGCCTCCTGTAAGGTCTCCCGTAGTTGTTCGAGCATTCGGTCCACTTCCCGGTGTTTGAACTGGTAGCTGGCCTTGTTGGCGATGAACCGGGCCGAGATGGGCAGAAACTCGGTCACGACCTTCAGGCCGTTCTCCCGCAGGGTCGTGCCGGTCTCCACGATGTCCACGATGACATCCGAAAGGCCCAGGATGGGGGCCAGCTCAATGGAACCGTTCAGCTTGATGATATCAATGTCCCGCCCGATGGACGCATAGTAGTTCTTGGCGATGTTCACAAATTTGGTGGCGACCCGCACCGGGCGGCTGGGGTCGTCCTGATAGTCGTTCGGCGCTGCCACACACATCCGGCATCTGCCGAGGCCGGTGTCCAGCAGCTCATACACATCGGCGGAGGCTTCGGTGAGGATGTCCTTCCCCACGATGCCCACATCCGCCGCGCCATGCTCGACGTAGATGGCCACATCGCTGGGCTTGACGAGGAAATACCGGATGCCTGCTTCGGGGTTCTCGACCACCAGCTTCCGGGTGGCGTTGTAGTCCTCGGCGCAGCCGTAGCCGATGCGGGCCAGCAGGCCGTAGACCTTATCGCCCAGACGGCCTTTCGGCAGGGCCACATTCAGCATCACCCGGTCGGTCTTCTGCTGCTGGACCGGCGGCAGCGGGGCGCTCAGGCGGTCCAGCTCATCCAGATAGACCGCAAACCCGATGGCGTCCGCGCCGGGGGTGAATTTCTGCATCAGCAGGTCGTAGCGTCCGCCCTTGAGCAGCGGGCGGGGCAGGCCCTGCAAATAGCCCTGAAAGACCAGCCCGTTGTAATATTCCATCTCACCCGCCAGCGAGAGGTCCAGCCGGACGCTCCCGCCCACGGCGCTCAGGGAACCCGTCAGCGCCCGCAGCTCGGCGGCAGCGGCCCGCATCCGGTCGTTTTTGCAGAAGGCCTCGGCGCGGGCCAGCGTCTCTTCGCAGCCGCCGCAGAGGGTCAGCAGCGCACACAGCGTATCGGCCCCGGCATCGTCCAGCCCGGCGGCCTTTGCGGCGGCCCGCAGCTCGTGGGCGTTCTTCTCGCGCAGCAGGTCCAGCAGGGCGGGACGGGCCGTTTCGGGCACTGCCAGCGCATCCAGCAGGCCGAACAGATACCCCATGTGGCTCAGCTCCAGCACCCAGGCCGCGCCCAGCTGTTCCAGCGATTTTGCCGCCAGCCCGACTGCCTGCTGCACCTGCGCTTCGCCCACGGCTCCCAGCATCTCCAGGCCCATCTGCGCGATCTCCTTGAAGGTGTGGCTCTCTGCCGAGGGGCGGTAGACGTTCTCGTGGTAGTAATATTTCAGCGTCTCGCCGGGGGCGGGCTGGGCCGTCTTGGCAATGGAGAGGGTCACATCCGGCTTGAGCGCCAGCAGCCGTCCGTCTAAATCGGTGAAGGTGATGACCTGTTCCGACGACAGAAAGCTCCGGTTCTCCTGATACAGACCGTATTCCTCAAAGCGGCCCATGTGGTATTTGCGGCAGCCCGCCGCCTCATACAGTGCCCGCAGCGCAAAGGAGGCCCGCTCCTTCGGCTGCAGATCCGACAGATCAAATCCCATTCTGGTTTCCCTTTCCTCTTTCCTGCCCTGTGCGCGGCACCGTCCGCGCCATTTGCTCTGCGAAATCGTTCTTGCATTTATTTTACTTTATCTTGATAAAGTTGTAAAGCGCGAAAGTATCAAACTTTTCTCTTTTATCTTACCGTTTTTCTGTGCGTTTGTACAGAAACGCGAAATTGTTTCATCGTACCGGCAAATCAGATGATGCGTTCCGCAAACGCACCGCTCCCCAAAGCGCAAAAATGCCCCGCCGGGCGCAGGCTGCGCACAGCGGGGCAAAACGATTCTTGGGGCGGCTCAGTGATCCAGCAGGGCCAGCACACCGCTCTTCGGGCGGGCACCGACTGCCTGATTGACGAGCCTGCCGTTCTGGAAGACCAGCAGCGTGGGGATGCTCATGACGCCGAACTGAGCGGCGAGGTCCGGCTGTTCGTCCACATTGACCTTGCCCACCTTGACGTCGCTGCGCTCCTCGGCCACCTCGTCCACAATGGGCGAGAGCATCCGGCAGGGGCCGCACCAGCTGGCCCAGAAGTCCAGCAGCACCGGCTTTTCGCTGTGCAGCACCTCGGCGTCAACGTTTTCGGTCGTGATCGTGATGGGTTCCATATCTTCTACCTCCTGCGGGTGTGTTTGTTGTTCGATGGTTCTAGTATACCCCAAATGCCGCCCCGCTTCCGTAACCGGGTCACAAAACACAACAAAAAGCGGCGGCCCGCCCCTACGAAACGGCCGTATAAAATCTTGACAATCCGTCCAAAACCGGATATACTACAAATAAGGAAGGCGCTGGCCCAACAAACGGCTAACCCTTACCAGCAGTTTGTTTCTATCATGAAGAAAGAAAGCAAGTAACTGACAGTTGGTGAGCTGAGGCGGTTACTTGCTTTTCTTTAACACAGCAAAAAGCGGCGGCCCGCTCTTACGAAACTGCCGTATAAAATCTTGACAATCCGTCCAAAACCGGATATACTACAAACAAGGAAGGCGCTGGCCCAACAAACGGCTAGCTCCTTACCGGCATATCGTCAAAAGAATGACCGTCGGCTTGGGCAAGCGTGGGCGGTCATTTCTTTTGTCCAATTTTGGTCTGAAACTCTTTGATGCGAAGCACGATATCGATCGTGTCGTAGATAACTGTGACGATCAATCCCAGGAAACTGATGATGAGCGCCAACAGTGCAAGAACCTCAGTCAATGTCATTTGACATCCCCCCTTTCAGCCACAAGGCCTCCGGGGGACAAAAACTACAAAAGTCGCCCTCCCGGCGCCTTGCTGATAACAAGACCTTCCGGTAGGGAGTTGCCGCCTGCGTTCTGGACACAGCGTCTTCCGGTATTAGAATAGCACACTTTTCTTCAAAACACAACAAAAAGCGGCGGCCCGCCCCAGTTGGGGAGAGCCGCCGCTTTTCATTGTTCTTTGGAGTACTCCGGGCTGTCTGGCCTCAATGTTTTAGGCAGTGATGATGACCAGAGCGGTGATGGGCCACAGGCCGACAGAAGCTGCGCCAGCGCAGATACCCTTGAATGCGCTCACCAGATCCTTCTGCATGTAGTTCACATAGGTGTTCATGCCGCCCTCAATCAGAGCTGCGGTATCCTGGCCCTTGTGCGCTGCGACATAGTTGCGGGTAGCGACCATGCCCTTGTAGTAGTTGTACAGGTTCCAGATGCCGAATGCAGTGCTAGCCAGAGCAGAAACAGCACCAACAACACTGCCGCCCTGCGTATAGGTCATTTCCTCTTCGTTCATGACGTTGTAGTTTGCGGGCATCTTCATCTTGTTTTCCATAATAACACTCCTTTGAAAAAGCAATAATATCCCAAGCAATGCATTCGCTGCACTGCAGGTTTCCAAACAAATGCTAGGGGTTCCAAGAGGCATCCGGGACAGTCTGCTCAGATGAGCAGCAGCACCACGCTGACCGGGGCCAGACCTACCACCGCAGCGGTGGAGACCGCATCCCGCAGGAAGTTGGACGGGCTCTGGCTCATGTCCTCGCCGATATCATCCAGCGCACGGCCGATCACTGTGAAGACATTGCCCTTGCGGTTTTCTTTCTGGTTCAGCCAGCTGCGGGCCGTCCCGATGCCCCAGACGTAGCTGGCACCCAGCACCACAGCTCCTACGACCGTTGCCGCCGTCGAGAGCGCATCCAGATAGCCGCCGCCCTCAACATAGGTCATCTCATCCTCCGACACCACGGCGCAGTGTGCGGGCATCTTCAGTTCGTTCTTCATTCCTAATTTTCCCTCATTTCGACGGTTTCTGTTCCTCCGCCGCATACAGCAGCCCTGCTGCATTCCTCCCTCACTCTTTGTACGCTCATTTTACTACGTCTGTCGATTTTCTGCAATAGATTCTGTGCAAAACTATGAAAAATCGGAAAGTCGCATGAAAACTTCGCGAAAAGTTTGTGAAAAAGGACTGCGTTTTTTCACAGCTCAGCCAGCCACGCCCGCACGGTAGAGGTACGGGTCGCTGGTAAAGCTGGAATAGCTGTACAACACCAGGATGGCGTCGTAGTCGTTGTCTGCGATGAGCTGGTCCAGACCGTAGTTGTAATTGCGGAAGTCCACCACGTCGATGGCCGCATAGTTTGCCGTCAGATACGGCACGAAGCTGTTGGCGTAGCTGTCCTTGATGACGAGGATCTTGCCGGTGCCGTCGCCCTCCACCCGGCTCAGGCCGTTGTTGCCGTGGAGGAACATGGCGTACTTGTCGTAAACGTCCAGCTTGCCCGTATCGTACAGGCCGGTCTGTGTGCCCTCGGTGGGCTGGCCTGGCGCGGTGACGTTCCAGATGGTGAGCTGGTTCTGCAGATCGTACCAGGTGATGGTGTCCGGCTCGGCATTCCAGGTGCGCGCCTTGGAGTAGTGGGTGCCATAGAAGTTTTCCGCCGTCTCCACGGGATGCGCACTGCGGTCAAAGGGCGTCAGGCCCTGCGCCTCGCAGAACTGCTCGTAGGCGTAGTAAGCCCCCAGCGTCGTCCAGTGGTGGTCAGTGCGGTAGTACAGATACTCGTCCTTGTGCGCCCGCAGCGCGTCGGTGACGCGGAGAAACTGCACCGCCGGGAGCGCCGCCTGCGCTTCGTCGATCCGCCCTTCCTCGTCCATCTGGGGCGCAGCGAGGGGCAGGTCTTCCGGGTAGAGCACCGAGGCCGACGGCACGAGCATGAAGCTCACCTTGCCGGGGTAACGCTCGCCCAGCGACTGCACCGCCGCCAGATTCTTGTTCCAGACCCGCTCTTCGGTAGGCAGAACGCGGTAGCGTCGGGCAAACATCCGGTGCTCCCGCCCCAGCAGGATGCCGCCGCTCTGGGTCTTCTGGAACAGGGTCGTCTCGGCCAGGCTCTGCAGGCTGATCCACTGGTCCCGCCCGAAGACCTGATCCTTCACATATTTGGTATAGTTCGTAAAATAGTTGTTCAGCCCATCCACCGACACAGCCGTCAGTTTGGGCCGCTGGGTGAGGGTCGTGTTTTCCAGCTCGCTGTAGGCGCGGTCCGGCGTCACCAGGTCCAGCACGAACAGCGCCGCGAAGAACAGGGTGAAGGCCGCCAGCACCGGGTACTTTTTCAGAGAGGAAACACGCTTTTTCTGATCCATGCTTCACGTCCTCCTCAGAAATTGAAATACAGGAACGGGCTGTTCGTGCTGCCCACGACATAGGCCGTGGAGAGCACCAGCAGCACCAGCACCGTGGCTACCCGCGTTGCGGTGCGCTTTTTCAGCAGGTCCCAGATTTTTTCGATGAGCGGGGTGCAGCAGACCACCGACACCGCCAGCAGCACACCGTAATTCCGCAGGAAATACACCGGCGACACGCCGTCCGCAGGCACGAAGAGCTTATAGAACAGGTAGTTGAACCCGACGCCCCAGTCGTTGCCCACGAACATGGCCCAGCCCACCACCACAAGGAAGAGGGTGTAGATGTGCGGCCAGACTTTGCCTTTTTCAAGGTATTTCAGCAGGAACAGCTTCTCGACGGCCAGCAGGATGAAGTAGTACAGACCCCAGCAGATGAAGTTCCAGTCCGCGCCATGCCAGATGCCGGTGAGCAGCTCCACGACGAAGAGGTTGAAGATCTGCCGCTTGAGGCCCTTGCGGTTGCCGCCCAGCGGGATATAGACATACTCCCGGAACCAGCCGGACAGGGTCATGTGCCAGCGCCGCCAGAATTCCGTGATGGAGCGCGAGATATAGGGGTAGTTGAAGTTCTGCGGGAAATCAAAGCCCAGCATCTTGCCCATGCCGATGGCCATCATGGAATAGCCGGAAAAGTCGAAATACAGCTGCAAGGAATAGGCGATGACGCCCAGCCAGACCAGCGCCGTGGAGGCATTGCCCAGACCCACATAGGTGGTGGAGGGGCTGTTCTGGATGCCGATGATGTCGGTCCAGAGCGCGCCCACGGCATCCGCCAGCAGGACTTTCTTCGCCAGACCGAAGGTGAACAGGGTCATGCCCTCCTCGATCTGCCGGAGGCTGTAACGGTGTTCGTAGACATGCAGCTGAGCCGAGACATCGCGGTATTTGACGATGGGGCCTGCGATGAGCTGCGGGAACATGACCACATAGGCACCAAAATCAATGATGTTGTGCTCGGTCTTCACATCCCGGCGGTAGACATCAATGGTGTAGGAAAGGGTCTGGAAGGTGTAGAAGCTGATGCCCAGCGGCAGGGTGCTGATGCCCTGAATGGCCGCGAACTGGGTGCCGAACAGGCTGTTCAGGCTGGAGAGGACGAAGTTCGCATACTTGAAATAGAACAGCATCCCCAGGCTCCCCGCCAGAGCCACCAGCAGCAGCGCCGTGCGGGCGGCGGGCTTGTCCTCCATGCGTTCCAGCCCCAGGCCGCAGAGGTAGTTGATGAGGATGAGGGCCAGCATGACCGGGAAAAACCGGACTTCGCCCCAGCAGTAGAACACCAGACTGCACACAAAGAGCACGGTGTTCTTGAGTTTGGCGGGCGCAAGGTAATAGAGCGCCAGCGTGATGGGGAGAAACCGGAACAGAAAAAGGATGGTGCTGAAAACCAAGGTGTTCCTCCTTTGAAAAAGGGCCGATGCCGCCAAGGCACCGGCCCACGATGATCGTTGTTACTTGAGCAGAACGCCGTTGACGGCGTCGGTCAGGTCTTCCGTGCACGCGTTGGAGGCAATGACCATCACCACGCGGTCGGCGCTGTTGGCGATGACGGCATTTTCCACATTGGCCTGTGCCGCGGCAAACTCAGCATAGTTGCCGTAGAAGGCCACCTGGTCCTGCTGGTAGGCCTTCAGGGCCTCCACGATCTCTTCGGCCTTGCCCTCTGCCGGCTCGATGACCAGCACCAGACCGGCATCGCCGTTGTCGTTGCTCTTCACACCCTTATAGCTGGCCACATCCTCCGCCTTCAGACCGAAATCGTACTCGATGTTCATGGCAGCGATCTCGAACTGGTTGGAGATGGGGTTGGCTTCCAGCAGCGCATCTACTTCGTCGGCCAGCGCATCGGGGCTGTTGGTGCCGTCGTCGGGCAGGGCGCTCTCCGCCTGGGACAGCACCACCGAGGACGCCGCCGGGCTTGCCGAGGAAGCCGTGGACGAGGAAGCCGCGCCGCCGCAGCCTGCGAGCAGAGCGCAGCTCAGCGTGGCAGCCACAGCGGACAGTATCAGTTTTGAACGGATCTTCATAGATTATTCCTTCTTTTGCATTCATTACACTCAAGCCCGGTGCTGTGCCTTCCGGCGCGGCTGGCCGGGCCATTGCTATCTTACCATACCCTTGCCGGAAATGCAAAGGTTCGCGCAAATTTTTACGGTTTCTTCACCGGTCTTTGCCAGCGCTTTTCCGCTCAGCCCGCAAGGGTGTGCAACTGGGCGATGTAGTCCTCGAAGCACAGGCCGCTGGCGCTGATCTTCCGGGCATTTTCCACGCCCACATAGCGCCAGTGCCAGGGCTCGTAGGTGATCTCGGTCTGGGCCTCGGCCCCCTTGGGGTAGCGCAGGATGAAGCCGTAATCTGCCGCGTGCTCGCACAGCCAGCGGAAGGCCGTGGTGTTCTCAAAGCCCTCGTCTAGGCCGGTGTGCTCCGGGCTGTTCAGGTCTGCAGCCAGACCGCAGTTGTGCTCCGAATAGCCCGGCGGGTTGACGACCGCCGCCGCCTTTTCCTTGGCCGTGGCCAGGTCGTAGCCTTGGTCGGTGTAGTATTTCGTCTTCCGCTCGTACAGACCGGTCTGGTACTTGACGCTGCGGTAGCCGCTCTGCATCCAGATGGTCACATTTTCGGCGGCAGCGGCTTTCTGCATCTCCAGAAAGGCATCGCAGGCCACGGTCTGCAGCGTCTTGTTCACAGCGGTCTTCGAGCCGCACTCTTTGGTCTCAAAGGTATAGTCGTCCGGCATCTTGTTGGTGTGGTTCACCAGCACCATCAGCGGGTCGGCCAGCATAGCAGCGGCCTCGTCGGCGGTCAGGCCCAGAGCATTGCCATTGGTCTCCTCCACGGTGCTGGACGCTGCCGGAAGCAGGCTGTTCTCCGCATCCTCCGCCGGGGCGCTGGCCGCGCTGGCGGAAGGCACCGGGGCGTGGCGGTTGAGCAGGAACGCAGCCCCGCCCACGAACAGGCAGACGGCGGCGGTCAGCCCGGCCACCCGGCGGATGGCACGGCTGCGACGGCGGCGGCGCACTTCGGCGCGGGTCATGCGGCGGTGCGGTTGGTTCACAGGTCGTTGATTCATAAGGCTTCTCCTTGTATATTCTCTCCGGGCCGGGGACATCCTATCCCCGGAGGTGTTCTGCATGAAACTGACAGCGCAGGAATATGCGCGGCGGGTGCAGCGGGCAGGCCCGCATTCGCCGCTGGGCACCGACTGCCTGTGGGCTTTCGGCGTGGGCGGCGGCATCTGCCTGCTGGGCGAGGTGCTCCGCCAGTGGTATCTGGGTCTGGGGCTCGAAGCCGACCTTGCCGGTACCCTGACCAGCTGCACTCTCATCGCCCTCTCGGCGGTGCTGACGACGCTGGGCCTTTACCAGAAGCTCGCCGCCCGCGCAGGGGCCGGGTCGCTGGTGCCCATCACGGGCTTCGCCAACGCCGTGGTCAGCGCGGCCATCGAGTTCAAGACCGAGGGCCGTGTGCTGGGCACCGGGGCCAAGATGTTCACCATCGCCGGGCCGGTCATCGTGTACGGCACACTGGCTGCGGTGCTGTACGGCGGGGTGCTCTGGCTGCTGGGCGGCTGATCCCTCTCACTTACCATACGCTTTGCCGGGCGCAAAGATTGCACGCTCCCGGCGATTTTCCAGTATACCACAAAATCCGCAAAAAAACATCCCTGAAAGGAGGAATTTCTCATGGCGACCCGGCGCGGCGACACCCTGATCTTCCAGACTCCGCCCGTCATCGCGGCCCATGCGGCGGTGGGCGGCAAAAAAGAGGGGGAAGGCCCCCTTGCGGCGGGCTTCGATGCGTTGAGCGCTGACAACTGGTTCGGCCAGTCCGGCTGGGAAGCCGCCGAGACCCAGCTGCAGCTGCGGGCGGCGCGGCTCTGCCTGAAAAAAGCACAGACCACCGAAAAAGAGGTCAGTCTGGCTCTGGCCGGAGACCTGCAGGCCCAGTGCACGGCCTCCAATTACGCCATGCGGACGCTGGGCATCCCCTATGCGGGGCTGTTCGGGGCCTGCAGCACCATGGCCGAAGCGCTGGGTCTGGGGGCTGCGCTCTGCTCGGCCGGGCTGGCTGACGGCCTGCTGGCCATGGCATCCAGCCATTTCTGCACCGCTGAACGCCAGTTCCGCACCCCGTTGAGCTATGGAGCCGTCCGCACCCCGACCGCCCAGTGGACGGCCACCGCCGCCGGGGCCTGTCTGCTGCGCCCCGCCGGGCAGGGGGTCGGCATCCGGGCCGTGACCTTCGGGCGGGTGCAGGATTATCAGATCCGGGACATCAACAACATGGGCGCAGCCATGGCCCCCGCCGCCAGCGCGACCCTGCTGCACTACCTGCGGGACACCCACGCAGAGCCGCCGGATTTCGACGCCATTTACACCGGCGACCTGGGCCATGTGGGCAGCCAGCTCTTCCGGGAACTGCTGGCCGCCGAGGGCCTGCTCATCAAGAACCATGTGGACTGCGGCTGCATCCTCTACGATGCCAACGAGCAGGCCGTGAAGAGCGGCGGCTCCGGTGCGGGCTGCTGCGCGGCGGTGCTCTGCGCCCACATCCTGCCCCGGCTGGAGCGCGGCACCCAGAAGCGGGTGCTCTTCCTCGCCACCGGAGCCTTGATGAGCCAGACCACCTTTCTGCAAAAGGAGAGCATCCCGGCCGTCGCCCATCTGGTGGAGCTGACTGCGCCGGAGAAAGGAGCCGCATCATGAACTATCTCTGGGCTTTCGTCATCGGGGGCGGCATCTGCGCCGCCGGGCAGATCCTCATCGACCTGACCGGCCTGACCCCCGCCCGCATCCTGACGGGCTATGTCGTCGCGGGAGTCGTGCTGTCGGCCCTCGGCTGGTACGCCCCGCTGGCCGAGCTGGCCGGGTGCGGGGCCACCGTGCCGCTGCTGGGCTTCGGCCACCTGCTGGCCAAAGGCGTCCGCACCGCATTGCAGGAGGAGGGGGCCATCGGCATCCTCACCGGCGGGCTCACCGCCGCTGCCGCCGGCATCACCACCAGCCTCGTCTGCGGCGTGGTCTGCTCCTGGGTCGGCCGGAGCCACGACCAGAACTAGCCCGCAATAAAAAGCGGCGCTGCTTCGCGCCGGTTCGCGCCCGGCGGGTGGTAGGATGCAAAAAACAAAAACCCCCGCACCGGAAACCGGCACAGAGGTTTTGTTCGTCAGTCGATCACTCGATCAGGCATGAACTCAAGCGTTCTTGTTTGCACGCTTTGCCATACGGCTGATCTTGCGAGAAGCGGTGTTCTTCTTGATGACACCCTTAGCGCGAGCCTTGTCGATCGCGGAAACAGCAGCCAGGACGGTTGCGTCCTTGTCAGCGGCATTCGCATCGATGGCAGCGTCTGCCTTCTTGACGACTGTTTTCAGGTTGGTCTTAATGGCCTTGTTGTGAGCCTGCTCTGCAGCAGCCTGCACGACGCGGTCCTTCTGAGATTTGATGTTAGGCATTCGTTCCACCTCCTTGGCTACCTATAACAGCGCACCTTATGATACCATATTTGCCGTACCAGCGCAAGCCTTTTTTCGATTTTTGTTTAGAAAAGTTTTCAAAATCCCATACTGAAACTGTAAAACCGGGCAAAAACGGCCCCAAATGCAAATTTCAGATGGGAAAGCGGGATGAATCATGCGGGAAACAGACCTTGCCGATGAGCTGTTCCGGGCACCAGGCAGTGCGCCGCCCACCGGTGTGCGGGTGGCCACAGCCAGGCGCGGCGGCGTGACCGTGACGCGGGTGGAGATCGCGCGCGAAGGGCTGGAGCGCCCCCGCGGGCGGTACGTGACGCTGGAAGTGCCCCGCGTCAGCCTGCTGGACGAGCGGGACGAAGCGGTCATCGAACCGGCTGCGGCAGAGCTGCAGGCCCTGCTGCCTCCGGCAGGGCCGGTGCTGGTGCTGGGCGTCGGGAACCGGCGGGTGACCTCCGATGCCCTCGGCCCCCGGACTGTGCAGAAAATTTTCGTCACGATGGGGCAGCATGCCGTCCCGGTGCGGGGCATCCGGCCGGTGGCGGCAGTGGCACCGGGCGTGTCGGCTGCCACCGGGCTGAGTTTGCAGCAGCTGGCCGGGGCACTGGTGCGGGAGATCCGCCCCGCTGCCCTGCTCTGCGTGGACAGCCTCTGCTCTTCCGAACCAGAGCGGCTGGGCCGGACCCTGCAATTCTCGGACACCGGGCTGTTCCCGGCCCAGCCCGGCCACAGCCGCCATCTGGATGCCGCCCGGCTGGGGGTGCCGGTCGTAGCGGCAGGCATCCCGACCCTGATGCAGGCCGAGGAGGGCAGCGACCTTGTGGTGACCCCCCGCGAGCTGGACAGCGTCATCGCCCACGGGGCTGCCCTGCTGGCCGCGGCCATCAACCGTGCTTTGCAGCCCCGCCTGAGCATCGCCCAGCTGGGCTGGCTGACGAGCTGAGGCCTTGGCATTCCGGCACGAAACGTTCTATCTCTACAGGTTAATTTCATACCCTATTAAGAGGGAAGGAGGTGTCCGCCATGCGCCGCAGGCAGGGAGATTTCGGGGCCGGGCCGGTGCTCAGTCTGGCCGGGGCGGCGGCGCTGATGCTGGCGCTGACCGTTTTTGCCCATGGACTGGTGCTCAGTCTGGCGGCGCTCATCATCGGGCCTCTGCCCGCCGCGCAGACGGCCCTTTCTCTCAGCCGGAAGCAGGCCGCCTCCGCGCAGAGCGGCGAATCTGCGGTAGAAGCGCTTCCGCCCGAAGTCCTCGAACCCGCTTCGGGATCTCTGCCCGCCGCCGCAGACCGCTCCTACCTCGTCCCGCTGGAAGGCGACGACGCCCGGCCCGAAGATGCAGGCACCATCCTCGAAAAGACCTATCCGCAGGGCAGCGGCGAAAAATACGTGGCCTGCGGGGCGGGCAGCATCAAGAACAACACCCGCGTCCCGGCGGCGGAGATCGCGGCCGAGGTCGAAGCTCCGCTCCCCTTTGCGGTGGAGTGGAACAGCCCGGAGCCGCAGGTCCTCATCATGCACACCCACGCCACCGAGGACTACCGCCTCTCGGCCGGGCTGTGGTTCCGCCCCGGCGACGGCTCCCGCACCACCGACCGGAACGATAACATGTGCGCCGTGGGCCGCGTCATGGCCGACACCCTCAATGCCGCCGGGCTGAACACCCTCCACGACGAGACCCTGAACGACTACCCCAGCTACACCGGCAGCTACGCCAACAGCCGCACTGTGGTGCAGCAGTACTTAGCCCAATACCCCAGTATCAAGGTGGTGCTCGATGTCCACCGCGACGCCATCGAGACCGAGAACGGCTCCCGGATGGCCCCGGTCTGCACCGTGAACGGCCAGCAGGCGGCTCAGGTCATGATCATCTGCGGGTGTGACAACGGCAGCAGCATCTCCCTGCCCAACTACCGCCAGAACCTCCGCTTCGCCGCCGCATGGGAGCGGGCGATGGAGGGGACATTCCCAGGCCTCACCCGGCCTGTGCTGTTCAGCTACCGCTTTTACAATCAGGATCTCACCACCGGAAGCCTGCTCATCGAGGTGGGCGGCCATGGAAACAACCTCAACGAAGCCCTGTACGCCGGGCAGCTGGCCGCCGAGGGGCTGATCGAAGCGCTGCGCAGCGCAGACCCTGCAATTTCCGATTGACAAAGCCGCTTTCCTGTGCTATTTTTAGAATTACCGAAAAGCACAGATCGGGAAAAGTAACGCATCCGGGACGCTTCCAGAGAACACGGCAGTTGCTGCGAGCCGTGAGCGCCCCCTGCGCGAACGAACACCCAGGAGCTGCAACCTGAACCCCAGTTTTTTGCAAAACTGCCAGTAGGTGCGCCGCTGCGCCCCGCGTTACAAGGGCAGCGCTTTCTTTTTGAGATGAGCGCGTGAGCGACCGGACACTTCCGGTAATTCAGGTGGCACCGCGGACATTACAAGACAGCTTGTTCGCCCTGAACTTTCAGGGCAAAAGCTGTCTTTTTTCTTTATAAAGGAGAACTACTATGGAACGTACCGAGATCCTTTCGCTGTTCAAGAACACCCCGGCAGACGGCACCGAGATCACCGTCTGCGGCTGGGCAAAGAACATCCGCGACTCCAAGAACATCGGCTTCATCGCCCTGTCGGACGGCGGCTGCTTCAAGACCCTGCAGGTCGTGCTGGAAGCCGGCAAGCTGGCAAACTACGACGAAGTCATCCACACCGGTCTGTACAGCAGCCTGCGCATCAAGGGCAAGCTGGTGCTCACCCCGCAGGCAAAGCAGCCCTTTGAGCTGAACGCCGAGAGCGTGGAGATCCTGGGCGACTGCCCCGCCGACGAATACCCCCTGCAGAAAAAGAAGATGAGCATGGAGTATCTGCGCACCATGCCCACCCTGCGCCCCCGCACCAACACCTTCAACGCCGCCTTCCGCGTCCGCAGCGTGGCTGCTTACGCCATCCACAAGTTCTTCCAGGAGAACGGCTTCGTCTACGCACACTCCCCGCTGCTGACCGCATCCGACTGCGAGGGTGCCGGTGAGATGTTCCGTGTGACCACCCTCGACCTGGAGAACGTGCCCAAGAACGAGGACGGCACCGTCGATTACACCCAGGACTTCTTCGAGAAGCCGGTCAACCTGACCGTTTCCGGCCAGCTGGAGGCCGAGGCCATGGCCATGGCCTTTGGCAAGGTGTACACCTTCGGTCCCACCTTCCGCGCAGAGAAGAGCTTCACCACCCGCCACGCCGCCGAGTTCTGGATGATCGAGCCGGAGATGGCCTTCTGCGACCTGAACGGCTACATGGACACCGCCGAGGCCATGACCAAGTATGTCATCCGCTATGTGCTGGACAACTGCCCCGACGAGATGGCCTTCTTCAACCAGTTCATCGACAAGGGCCTCATCGAGCGTCTGGAGCTGGTGGCGAACAGCGAATTTGGCCGCATCACCTACACCGATGCCATCGAGGTGCTGAAGAAGAACAACAAGAAGTTCCAGTTCCCCGTCGAGTGGGGCGTGGACATCCAGACCGAGCACGAGCGCTACCTGACCGAGGTTGTCTTCAAGAAGCCCGTCTTCGTCACCGACTACCCGAAGGAGATCAAGAGCTTCTACATGAAGCAGAACCCGGACGGCAAGACCGTGGCCGCAGCCGATATGCTGGTGCCCGGCATCGGCGAGCTGATCGGCGGCAGCCAGCGTGAGGAAGACTACGACAAGCTGGTAGCCCGTATGGACGAGCTGGGACTGGACAAATCCAGCTACGACTGGTACCTCAACCTGCGCAAGTTCGGCGGCGTGGAGCATGCCGGTTACGGCCTGGGCTTCGAGCGCATGATCATGTACCTCACGGGCATCCAGAACATCCGTGATGTCCTGCCGTTCCCCCGCACCGCTTACGGATTCTAAAAAATGAGTAAACCTCTCCGTCATTGCTTCGCAATGCCACCTCTCCTACCGAGGAGAGGCCTTGGCAGAACGGGAAACTTTCCCTTTTCGCCAGAGGCTCCCCTAGCAGGGGAGCTGGCAAAGCCGTCAGGCTTTGACGGAGAGGTTTTTCTTTGTTTATTTTCAACATCGAGGTAACATTTCGTGGAAAACATTTCGCCCGCCCTGCTCCACTGGTTCCATGCGAACCACCGCATCCTGCCCTTCCGCTCCGACCCAACCCCCTACCATGTCTGGCTGAGTGAGATCATGCTGCAGCAGACCCGCGTCTCGGCGGCGCTGCCCTACTATGAGCGGTTCCTTGCCGCTCTGCCGGACATCCCCACCCTTGCCGCCTGCGAGGAGGAAAAGCTCCACAAGCTGTGGGAGGGTCTGGGCTATTACAGCCGGGTGCGGAACCTGCAAAAGGCGGCAAAGCTCGTCTGTGCGCAGTACGGCGGCGAACTGCCCGCCGACTACGATGCTCTCCGCGCCCTGCCCGGCATCGGCGACTACACGGCGGGTGCCATCGCCTCCATCAGCTTCGGCCTGCCGGTGCCTGCGGTGGACGGCAATGTGCTGCGGGTGTTTTCCCGTCTGTACAACGACGACCGCCTCATCACCGATCCCAAGGTCAAGCGGGCATTCACGGCCCGTGTCATGGAACACCAGCCCCCGGCTGCCCCCGGCGACTACAATCAGGCCCTGATGGAGCTGGGTGCGCTGGTCTGTGTGCCCAACGGTGCCCCGCTCTGCGCGCAGTGCCCGCTGTCCCATCTCTGCGCCGCCCATGCCGCCGGGACAGCTCTCACCCTGCCCCGCAAAGCGGCCCCCAAGGCCCGCCGCATCGAGCCGGTGACGCTGGCGCTCGTCCGCAGCCCGGAGGGCGTCCTGCTCCAGCAGCGGCCCGAAAAGGGCCTGCTGGCGGGCCTGTGGCAGCCGGTGCTCTGGGAGGACGAATCTCTCTCCGCCGACGAGGCCCGCGCCCGTCTGGCGGCGCTGGGCGTCGTCTGCACCCCCGATGCCGCCAAAGCCCTCCGTCCGGCCCGGCACATCTTCAGCCACATCGAGTGGCACATGGGCGGCTATCTCTTCACGGCAGAGCGCCAACCCGCCCCCGCCGACTGCGTCTGGGCCAGCCCGGAACAGCTGGAAGCCGCGTACACCCTGCCCGGTGCGTTCAAGGCGTACCGCAAACTGCTGGCCGCTGCATTTTAACTTTTTTCGTGCAGGTCGATGAAAATTTACGGATTGGCAGTTGTAATTTTTTTGCATTCCGGGTATAATATTCCTAACGCGATATTTCTACACGATATCCGCAAGGGCGGTTCCATGGCCCACCGCGAAACGGGCCACCCCGACACAAAGGATGTTCTGGACCCATCGTTCCGACCCAAAAAAGGAGTGTGCTGAACCTATGAAGAAATCTTGTTTGATCGCTGTGATCGCTACGCTGGCCGCCATCGCCGGTGCACTGGCCGCCGTGGCCGTTTATCTCCGCCGCCGCGAGAAGGAGCTTGATGAATACGAGCGCCTGCTGTTTGGCGAAGACAAGGCGGAACCCGCCGACGCACCTGCCGAGGACGCCGCAGAAGAATAACCGATCCGCTGAAGGGCGCACCCGGTGGTCACTTCCTGACCCGCCGCGTGCGCCCTTTTTGCAACCCTCTCAAGTGCTGACAAGCCAGCTCCCCCAAAGGGGGAGCCTTTGGCAGGTCGGACATGTTTTTCAGACCCGCCTGCGGCTCCCATACTGCCACGCTCTGCACAATGTCAGGAGGATGTTACATATCATGAAGCGATTTTTTCTTTGGATCATCGGCGTCGCGCTGGGCGTCGTCGTGCTGCTGGGGGCCGTAATGGCCGTGAGCTATTCCTTTACCGGCGAGGGGGCCCGCCCTGCGGCGGACGTACAGTTCGGCGGGCAGGCGCTGGAAGTGAACGGCTCCTGCTGGCAGGTGCCGCTGGTGGGCGGTGTGCTCGACAGGGTCTTTGCCGAGCCGGACACCCTTACCGTGCAAAAGCTGGGCACACTGTACGATGCCCACCCGGCACTCGCCCTGCCCGACTGGGCCACCTACACCACCCTGACTATCGAGACCGACGTCGGCAGCCTCGTATTCGCCGGTTCTGCCGGGCAGTATGAAGACTTCCTCTTCCCGGCCAACGGCAGCTACAAGGCCACGATGACAGTCTGGCGGCTCCCGAATGACCTTCTTTCCACCCAGTTCGAGGGCGGCACCAACGGTGCCATTCATAAGAACTGGGGGCAGGAACACCCGGCCCGGCCCACCGGTTGGTATCGGTTCTCCTTCCGGTTCACGCTGCAGGCCAGCGCCAACGTCGAGCTTTCGGCTGAGCGGGTCGAGCAGGGCGGCATCGTAGGCGTTGCCATCACCGGCATGGCCGGGGACGTGGCCCCCACCCTGGAGACCGACCTCGGCAGTGTTTCGTGCACCCGCAGCCCCTCCGGCTGGCGGGCCTACATCCCTGCGGCCTACAACGCCTCCGCCGGAGCCCACGAGATCCGCATCACGGTCAACGGGGAGACGATTTCCCGGACGCTGACCGTTCTGCCCAAAGACTTCGGCACTGCGGAGGTCGAGGCCGGGCCGGCTCCCACCGAGGCCGCGAACACCGAGTTCCGGAACAATATCTGGCCGCTGTATGAGTTGCCCGTGCGGGAAAAGCTTTGGTCCGGCGGGTTCATCTGCCCGGCCGAGAACTATCTCATCCTGCTGGATTTCGGTCAGGTCAAGGTTACGAACGGCCAGCAGGGTTCCCGCTCCAACTCCACCAAACTCTACACCATCCCCGGCGACCCGGCCCGCGCTCCGGCGGACGGCGTCGTTGTCTTTGCCGGGAACCTTGCCCTCACCGGCAACACCGTCGTCATCGACCACGGCTGCGGCCTGCGCAGCTACCTTTACGGCCTGCAGACCCTCTCCGTCAGCCGGAACACGACCGTCCAGAAAGGGCAGGCCGTCGGTGCGCTGGGCGAAGAGATGACCATGGACTTCAAACTGGGCAGCAAGAGCGTGAACCCCTGGCTGCTGTTCCAGACCAGTGGCGGAGCATTCTGGCGTGAAAACGGGTGAAGCAAAAATAGTTTCGGAGATTCCTGTAATACTTTCGTCTTTGGGGCGTTATTGAGGTGAACGGACACGACAAAAGGAGGTCGTACTCATGAAACTGCCCTGTGAACTCATCCGGGACCTGCTCCCCCTCTACGCCGAACACCTCACCAGCCCGGAGACCGGCCAGCTCATCGAAGAGCATCTGCAAAGCTGCCCGGCCTGCCGGGACGAACTGCACAGCATCCGCCTGCCAGTCCCGGTGCAGGCCGATGCGCAGGCCGACGCCCCGCTGAAACAGGTCCATGCCGCCCTGCGGAAAAAGCAGCTGCTGACCATTTTGGCGGCCGTGCTGGCCGTGGTATGCGTTCTGGCACTGGCCGTGTGGATGTACAGCGCCAAGGCTCCCGCCACCGTCGAGGAAGCCCGGTTCTGGACCTACAACCGGAAAGAAGACTCTGCCAACCTCTGCATCCTCGAAGTGCAGGGTGAGGGCGTCTGGCTGACGCTGAACGAGCCCTTCAGCTGGGGCAGCCCGACCGTGACGGTGCAGGCTGTGCGCCATCGTTTCCCGCACTTCCACGCCGCACTGGCCGGGGTGTTCGGGAGCGCGGCATCTTCCAAGACCATCGCCGTTTCCAACACCCAGCTTCTTGCCGTGGAGTGTGCCGACGAAACGCTTCATTACCAGGAGGGCCAGCCGGTCTATGCCTACTTCGTCAACGGCTCGGTCGTCTACGGCACCGAGCAGCAGTTCAGTCTCTATCCGAGGGCTTAGCCTATGGACATGGATGCACTTTACCGGCTCTATTTCCGGGATGTGTTCCTGTTTTTGCAGGGGCTCACCCACTCGGAATCGCTGGCCGAAGAGCTGACGCAGGAGACGTTTTTCAAGGCCCTGAACGGTCTGAAGCACTTTGATGGCCGACAGGACATCCGCGCCTGGCTCTTCACCGTAGCGCGGAACTGTTATTACTCCCACTGCCGCAAGGCGAAACAGACCGTCCCGCTGGACGAGGCGTTCCCGCCCGCCGCTGCCCCGCAGCCGGACCTGGACGAACTGCTCATCGACGAAGACGCCGCTTTTACCATCCACCAGTGCCTCCACCGGCTGGAAGAGCCGTACAAGGAGGTGTTCACCCTCCGGGTCTTCGGTGAGCTCTCCTACGAAAAGATCGGTGCGATCTTCGGCCATACCGCCAACTGGGCCTGTGTGACCTACTGCCGCGCCAAACGAAAGATCCAGCAGATGCTGAAAGAAGCATAACCGAAGAGGAGCCGCGGCCAATGGCCGCGGCTCCTCTTCTGCCTTTATTATCTTACGAAATCGCGTCCACGTCCCACTTCATGCGGACGGCATCTGCGCCGTTGAGCTGGATGTGCAGGGCACCGGCGTTGTCGCACACCTGCTCCGGGGTGCGGGCACCGCAGAGCACATGCAGGCCGGGGATCATCCGGGCCGTCATCGCGATGACCAGCTGCGCGAGGGTGCAGTCGTATTTTTCGGTCAGGTCGCCCCACTTTTCCAGCAGCTCAATGGCCTGCGCACGGCGGGCGGGCTGGAAGCTGGGGTTGGTGTTGCGGGTGCTGCCCTCCGGGTAGGTGGTCTCCATCGTGACCTTGCCGGTCAGCAGGCCCTGCTCCAGCGGAGAGTAGGCCTGAATGGACACGCCCAGCTCCTTGCAGGTGGGCAGCAGCTGCTTTTCCACGCGGCGGGTCAGCAGGCTGTACTTCTCCTGGATGACGTCCAGCTGGCCGTACTTGCAGTAGCCGCGGATGATGTCCGCCGTCACATTCGACGCACCGATGGCGCGGATCTTGCCCTGCTCCTTGAGCTTCATCATGGCCTCGACAGTCTCTTCCAGCGGGTAGAGGCCGAGATCCGGGCTCTGCCAGTGGGTGTACAGGACATCCAGATGGTCGGTGCCCAGCCGCTTCAGGCTCTCTTCCACGTCCTCGATGATGCTCTGGGCGGACAGGTCGCGGTAGACTGCGGTGCCGTCCACGACTTTGTGGAGCACCGGCGTCTCGTGCCGCCATTCCAGGCCGCACTTGGTGGAGAGGACCACCTTGTCGCGGTCGATGTGCCGGAGCGCCTCGCCCACGACCTGTTCGCTGTGGTACAAGCCGTAGATGGGGGCCGTGTCGATCCAGCGGATGCCCTGCTCGACCGCCGCTTCAATGGCGTTCACCGACAGGGCATCGTCGTTGTCGCCCCACCAGCTGCCGCCGCCAATGGCCCAGGTGCCCATACCGAGAAAGGGCACCTCGATGCCGCTTTTTCCGATCGTGATATTCTGCATCTTATTTTCCTCCATGCCAGAAGTGTTCCCCATCGGGGGCCTGTCTCATCCCATTTCTGGCATTCTTTGTTGTATTTTTGATTGTTATCCAAAAAGAGCTGCTGTTTGGAGTCCCGCCCCGCACAGCAGCTCTTTGGGATCGTTTTAGATGTTGCCGAACTCGCTCAGTTCCAGCGTTTCGTTGTGGGTCTCGGCCCAGCGGATGGCCCAGTCCGAGGTGAACAGCAGCAGACGGTTGCCCTTCATATCCTCCACGGCCTTGGTGTCGCTGGTCAGGTCGAGGTCCCGCAGGTTGTAGGTGTCGGGGTCGTTCTTCACCCAGCGCAACTGCTCGAAGGGGAGCTGCTGCATCCGGATCTCGACGTTGTATTCGGTGTTCAGGCGGTACTCCAGCACTTCCAGCTGCAGCACACCAACGACGCCGACCACGACTTCTTCCATGCCGCCGCCCACTTCGCGGAAGATCTGGATGGCACCCTCCTGGGCGATCTGCTCCATCCCCTTTACGAACTGCTTGCGCTTCATTGTGTCCTTCTGCTCGATGCGCGCAAAGTGCTCCGGCGAGAAGGTCGGGATGCCTGCAAATTCCACCTTCTTTTTGCCGGTGCACAGCGTGTCGCCGATGGAGAAGATGCCCGGATCGAACAGGCCGATGATATCGCCTGCATAGGCCTCATCCACGATGGCGCGGTCCTGCGCCATCAGCTGGGTGCCGGTGGCCAGCTTGATGTTCTTGCCCTCCTGCACATGGTAGGCTTCCATGCCGCGCTCGAACTTGCCGGAGCAGATGCGCATGAAGGCGATGCGGTCGCGGTGGGCCTTGTTCATGTTGGCCTGGATCTTGAAGATGAAGGCCGAGAACTCTTCGCGGCAGGGGTCCACCGGCTCCCCGGTCAGGCTGTCCACACGGGCCAGCGGGGTGGGGGTCAGGCGGAGGAAGTTCTCCAGGAACGGCTCGACGCCGAAGTTGGTCAGCGCAGAGCCGAAGAAGACGGGGCTGAGCTCGCCGCGCAGCACCTTGTCCAGATCAAATTCCTCGGCGGCACCGTCCAGCAGCTCGATCTCATCGGAGAGCTGCTGGTGCAGATAGGGGGTCAGCAGCTCGTCCAGTGCGGGATCGCCCAGCTCGGCCTCGGTCTCCTCGACCTTCTTGACGCCGTTGGCGCGGCCGTCGCTGGAGAAGGCCAGCACCTTGCGGGTGTTGCGGTCGAACACGCCCTTGAACTCCTTGCCGCAGCCGATGGGCCAGTTCATGGGGTAGGTCTTGATGCCCAGGATCTCCTCGATGTTCTCCATCAGCTCAAAGGGGTCGCGGGCTTCGCGGTCCATCTTGTTGATGAAGGTGAAGATGGGGATATGGCGCAGGGTGCAGACCTTGAACAGCTTGATGGTCTGGGCCTCAACGCCCTTGGCGGCGTCGATGACCATGACGGCAGAGTCCGCCGCCATCAGGGTGCGGTAGGTATCCTCCGAGAAGTCCTGATGGCCCGGCGTGTCCAGGATGTTGACACACTTGCCCGCATAGTTGAACTGCAGCACCGAGGAGGTTACGGAAATGCCGCGCTGCTTCTCGATGTCCATCCAGTCGGAAACGGCGTGCTTGGCGCTCTGCTTGCCCTTGACGGAACCCGCCTGGTTGATGGCTCCACCGTACAGCAGCAGCTTTTCGGTCAGCGTGGTCTTGCCGGCGTCGGGGTGGCTGATGATCGCAAACGTCCGACGGCGCTCGATTTCTTCACGATTTGTCATAGATTTATAAGTCTCCCAATTTCAAGTCAGAGGGGTTTGTTTCGGGTCCTTTTTTCGTCACATGGGTCGTTCTCCATCGACAGGCCTGCCCTCTCAGGCGCTTTGCGCCCGCTCCGCCAAAGGGAGAGGAGGCATCGCATACGCGATGCCGAAGAGGGTCCGGCCGTCTAAAAATCAAACAGCATTTATTTTAGCAGAAATTCCACCTAGATGCAAGACTTTTCTCATTTTTTCAGAAGAAAGCAGGGTAGGGGTGCCGTTTCGGCCCAATTGGCGAAATCGCAGACGAGGACGGTGCAGCGCGTCAGGGGCAGTGTGCGCATCCAGTGCAGGATCTCCGTCTTCTCGTCCGACCCGATGACTCGGCCGCTGTAAAGGATGGCGCTGAGCACCCCGCCGGGCCGCAGCGCGTCGAGGGCTGCTTCCAGCGCAGGGATGCTGCTCTCCGCGTGGGAAAAGACCGTGTGGTCTGCCCCCGGCAGCCAGCCGAAGTTGAACATCACGGCATCCGCCGTACCGGGCTGGACATAATGCAGCAGGTCTGCGTGGCTGCCGCAGTACAGCTCGGCGGAAAGCCCGTTCGCGGCCAGATTCCGTCGGGTGGAGGCAATGGCTTCGGGCTGGATGTCAAAGCCCAGCACCCGGCCCGCCCCGCCCGCCAGACGGCACAGAAACGCCGTATCTCCACCGTTGCCGCAGGTGGCATCCACCAGCAGCTGCGGGTTTTGCAGCCGGGCCGCAAGGAAGTCCTGCACGAACTTCACAGCGGTCAGGTCTGGCGTCCGGCGGCGGCAAAGCCGCCCGGCCTCCTCCCGGAAGCCGAACTTTGCCCAGAACGCTTCCTCCCCCGGCACAGCGGGCAGCGGGGCCGTGAAAACGGTGGCCGTCTCCCTGTCATATCCGCCAAAGCGGCGCAATATCTCTTTTAGCAGATAAGACCCATAGCCTTTCCGCCGCCATTCTGGTACAATGGTAAGGCAGGCAACGTCCGCCCCTGCCGCCGTCCGGGTCAGCTGACAGCAGCCCACCTCGGTCTTCTCTTTATACAGTGCAAAGCCGCCGGGTCGTTCTTCCAGTTTCATACGCAGTCTCCTTTTCCCTTAAAATACCAAGCTTCCGCGCCGCTGTCAAGGCCTGCGGTTACGACCTTATTTCACACATTCTTCACCCGCTCAGCGATTCGTTTTCACAATTAGCGGCTACAATAGAGCCAGTTCCAGAGAGGGACGGGCGAAGCGCCCCTCCCGAACCAGTCCCTTCGAGAAAGGAAGTTGTACCATGGAAAATGAAAACAAATGGGAATACGATTATTCCTCTGCAAATAGTTCGTCCGGCGATACCGGATACCCCAACGTCGGCTCCTCCGGCATGAACACCGCCAACACGGCGGGCACTTACAGCGACCCCGCCC
>ERZ1026844.294-NODE-294-length-39730-cov-8.782936_pt1 | contig 39730 bp, 49 predicted proteins | sample MGYA00380152_ERZ1026844 | MGnify/ENA primary metagenome ERZ1026844 (study PRJEB33269, sample SAMEA4719788) | human gut metagenome | biome: human-associated habitat; feature: organic feature; material: feces | place: Cameroon | collected 2013-10 ... | reverse complement strand
GGCGCTTCGCCGTAGCCGCCGGAGCCGGTCAGCTCGTAGTCGATGCTCTTGGCGTTCACCTCGCCCACGACGGGCGAGAGCTTATTGAGGCGGTCGGCATACGCAAAGTCGAACGCCTTGCCGACAAACTTGTAGTTGTCGGTTGCCCAGTTTCCAAAATTAGCAGGCATTTCCTTTTCCTCCTTCTCAGGTCAGCGCATGGCCGATCGCCATGAGCTTGATGGTGCCGCGCTCGTAGTCGTGGCCGATGCAGCGCAGCTTCGTCGCGCCCACGGTCTTGAGCGTGATGCCGAGGCGCTTGTCTCCGAGACTCGCAACGCCGCCGATGGCAGCGCCGATCACGGGATAGACCTCGTACACATCGCCCGCGCCCGGCACGCCGCCGCTGGCCTTTGTCATCACCGTGCCGGTCTTGGCGTAGTCGGTAACGACGATCTGCGTGCCGACAGCGTCGGTGTTGCCGCTGTTCGCGGCCTTCTCCTTCAGCACAAGGACCGCGTTGTTGAAAGCGTCGTCTGCGGCGCTCGCGTCCACGTCGCCGGTAGCCGGCACGATGGTCGTGGCGCTGCCGCTCGCGGCCTTGATCGTCGGCGCGGCGCACTCAAAGATGAGCGTCGGGTTGTCGCAGACTTTGATCCACTTGCCGTTCGCGCGCAGATTGAGCGCGTCCTCCGTGCCGGAGTGGAACTCCGCGGCAATGCCGAGGATGGCTCCGGTCTCCGCAGCGGCGGCCAGAACGACCTTGCCGCCGGAGAGCTTCACCACGGCGCCGGCCTGGATTTCCGTCGTGGCATCAATGGGGTAGTTGCGGGCGGTCTGCAGTACGCTGCCGCCGTCCGCATTCTGTACAGGATACATGATTCTTCTCCTTTCAGCGTTCTAAAAAGTCTTTGGCGGTCATTTTCAGGTGCGGAAACTCGCGGTTCCATTCGTCAAGCTCCCTCTGCTGGGCGGCCGTCAGCCCAGCAGATACGCCGCCTCCGCCCGCTCCCGTGGAGCGTTCGGCTTTCTTGGCGGACTTCTCCACCGCCTTCGCGGCGGCTTCCTCTCCCACAAGCTCCTGCCAGTCGGCATAGAGCTCGCTCAGCGGCTCCTTTCCGTACCGGCTGCCGCAGAACCTGCGGAACTTCGCGTTTCCGTCGAGCTTGGAGATGTCCACGTCCGGATGCTCCCGGACGAATGCCGCGGCGTCCTGGGCGATCCAGTCCTTCTGCCGCTCTGCCTCGGCGTCGGCCTTCTCCCGCTCGGCCCGCTCGCGCTTCTGTTTGCGGACGACCTCTTTTGCGTCCTCTTCCTCCTCCAGATCCTGCACGGTGCGCCCGCTCTCCGCCGCGGCCTTTTTGAGCCGCGCCGCGCGCGCCTTGTCGGCGTAGCTCTCCAGCACGTCCAGCGAGTCGATCGCCCCGCCGCCGTCCGGATCGCTTAAACCGAGCTTGGCAAGCGCACTCTGGTAGCGCTCCTCGGCGCGTCGGAATCCGGCGGATTCTCCCGCCTTGCGCGCCGCCTGGTATCTGGCGTTTTCTTCCCGGCTCTGTCTGGCAGGTTCGGCGGCCTCCTGCTTCTTTTCGCCTGCGGTCTCTTCCGCTTCAGCGCCGGTCTCTGCGGTCACGACTCCGCCCTCCGAGCCCCCCTCCGGAGTTTCGACTTCCATGATCTCTTCCATGTGGGTCCTTTCTGCCGCTGTACTGCCGCGGCCGCGATGTATTTTTCCTGCTGATTAAAGGCTAACCCGAAATATCTGTCCGTGCTCGGCGACTTTTTTGTGAACTTTTCACGAATCGTCAAACCCATTGATACGACAGGCGGTTCCCGCCGCAGAAAATAAAAAACCGGAGCAGTTTCCCGCTCCGGTCGAAAAATTTCTGTGAAATATTACTCGCTGTATAATAGCTGATCGCAGCGCACTCTCGCCTCCCGCTCCGTCCTCTTTCTTGCCTCGCCCTCTGGGAGAGGTGGCGCGGCGCTTGTGCCGTGCCGGAGAGGGTCACCACGCCTTCCTTGCCCTCTTCTGCCGCTTCATCTGATCGATGAGCTTCTCCCGCGGCTTCTCCGGCTCCATGAGCACCGTCATTCTCTGCTGATGCCGCACTGCGTAGGTGATCGTCGCGCCCATCACAAGGTCGTCGTGCTTCCCGGCGAGCGCTTCCGGCCGGTGGTCCTCGTTGTAGCAGAACGTCAGCATTTCCTCGAGCAGCTCACGGTCGGTAAACCACTCCGGATGCGAGGAAAACACCTCCACCAGATTCGCAATGGCCCGCGGACGGCTCTGCCGGTCGGTGCGGAAGCCGTAGCTCTTCTTCATCTGCCGCGTGTAGGTGTCCTCCCGCTCGCGGCTGTACTGGTTCGGATACTCCATCTCCTGCAGCTTCATCACCGGGTAGGTGGAGAAGTTCGTTTCGATCGCCACAAGCGCGTCGTTGTAGAATCTCCCGAGCGCATAGATCTGCCGGACGTATTCCGGCTCGGAATATTTCTGCCGGAGCTTGGCAGCGATCCTCCCCGTCACGTTGTCGATGACGATGGCCGTGAAGTAGTCCGAGCCCTCGCCCGCCGTGTCGCCGCCGAGCACATACGGAACGCCCTCCTCCGGCAGCTCGTAGAGCGTGATCGCGCCGGTCTCGCTCTCCGTCCACTCGCCGTCCGCAAACTCCCCGCGCCCGGCGGGTCTGGGCAGCCGCTCCAGCCGGAGAACGATCTGCTCGTTGTCGAATACGCCCGTGCCGCTGTGGAGAAACGCCTCGCCGGGGGAGGCGGGATACTCCTGCCGGAACATGTCCAGGCTCCCGCCGCAGTTGTTCGCAATGCACCAGCGGCGCCATTGCAGCTGCTCATCCGTCAGGTGATACGTGTCCCGCAGATCCCGCTCTTCCGGCGTCCATTCCGTCCCCGGCACGACCGGCATGGAGTAGTCCGGGTTTTCAAACCACGCGAAGAACACCGGCTCAAAATCGTTCTCGCCCGCAACAGCGGCGTCCCAGCGCTCCTTGAAGTCCTCAAAGCCGTTCGCCGTGCTCTCGATGACGACCATCGTGCCCGGCAGACTCGGCACGGCCTGTAAGATGCCGGCGAGCGTGGAGGCTTTCCCGTCCGCGCCGTCCGGCCAGAAGGCATACTCCGAAAGATGCACGCATTGCAGCGTGTCGCTTCGTCCGATGCCGCGCCCGCCCGCCGTGGCGCAGCGGATCCGGGAACGCAGTCCCGGCCTTGCCTCCCGCTCGCTGCGGAGCTTCGACGGGTTCTCAAATACCAGCTCCTGCGCGTTCGAGGCGCGCAGCATCGGCTTCACCGGCGCGGGCAGCTCGTCGTAGAAGAGCTTGCTCATCCGGAAGAGGTTTGCCGTCGCGTCCTCTCGGTGCGCAACGATCAGCGCGTTCACGTTCCTTCGCGTCGCGCAGGCGTGGAAGATGAGGCCCTCCGTCAGCGTGGAAAAGCCGAGCTGCCGGGCCTTGAGAATGATGAGCCGCACGGGCTTCCCCGCGTCCTGCTGCCGCTTGGCGACGGCGTATAGCTTCCGCTGCGCGTCGTTCAGCCGGAACGGCACGACCGTCCCGCTCTTCGTCTTGATCTTGAGACAACTTTCGATGTAGTCCATTGCTATGCACGGGTTCACAGCTTTGAGCCCTCCTGCCTTGCGAGCCAGTCCTCAATGCTCTCGGCGGCTGTCTGCTCGCCCTCGGCAAAGTCCATGTGCTCGGCAAGCTCATGCAGCGCGCGGATCGCGCCGTTCGCGTCAAACTCCCAGAATCCGTTCGGCTCCTTCTGCCGCGTCTCCGGGTTCCATTCCAGCACCGGCGTCTTCTGCGTGCACCTCTCCACGATCTCCACCAGCCGCCGCCCGATCCACGCCTTCGATATGCCCATCTCGTCAAAGAGCTTCTTCTCCAGCTCCCGCCGGTATTCAATGACGCCCGGCATTTTGAGCGTCTTCGAGGCCGTCGAGGCCGCGCTCTTCGCGCTGTACCCCGCGGCGATGGCGGCGTCCGTAGCGTCTCCGCTCCGGAGATATTCCTGCACGAACTTCTTCTGCCGTGGTGTGATATCTCTTGCCATGTCTCTCCCTCCTCACATCGGCCAGTACGCCGCGTAGAAATTCCGGCGCAGCTCATAGATCCGGCCCACCGGCACGCACGTCTCGCGGCTCGCCGTCTCCGGCGATTTGTTTTTCAAGAGAACGGCGATGAGGGCACGCCCCTCGGCCTGCCCTTTCGCTGTGCTCTCTATCGTTTTCCGGATCTCGTCCTGCGCCGGCGGCGGCAGATTCCGGTACGCCTCCAGAAAGGCGTGAACTATGCGCTGCTGCCAGACCGCCCCGCAGCCCTTCATCGGCCGGAATTTCAATTCTTCGCCTCCTTTTTAGCCTCCCTTGTGCAAAGGGAGGTGGCGGCATCGCCGCCTTCCTCCCCCTTGCCTCCCCTGACAGGGGAGGTGGCAGCCGGAGGCTGACGGAGGGGTTTTCCGCCGACATTTGTTTTATCTGAACGCGCAGAGACGCGCGCGCCGTTGCCTTTTCTTTCCTTGTCCGGTCGGATGTAGCGGACATACTCCGAGGTAAACCCGCTCTCGTAATCTCTCGTTTTATGCTGCTCGCAGATGATCGCGTCTTTCGGCAGCTTCATTTTGCTGTGCGCGCAAACCGGCACCGGTTCCGTATAGACAGGCTTTTCTAACCCGCGGCTCGTGTGGTATTTCTTTTTCCCCGGTACGCCCTTGGCGTTTCGGATCATATACTCTGCAATCTTGACATGATCCTTCCGTCCGTCAAGACGGCGGTACGTCACCGCCTCCTGTGGCCAGAGAGCGCAGACGAGCTCATAGTCCGCCGCCGGCATGACGAGATGAAAATGTGGCCGGGCATCATTTCCGTCCTCATCTTTCCGGCCTTGGGAGTAAACGAACTTGATGTTCGCCCCTTGTTCCTTCCGATACGACTCGCGGAGCTTTCGGAGGAACCGGTCGAACGCCGTTTGAGCGGTCTCCCAGTTTATTTCTTCCTTCCCCGGAAAAGTAAGGGTGAGCCACAGATCCCCCATCCGGAAATTGCAGTTAAGAATTCTGGTGAGCTTCTTTATGGCATCGGTCTCGTTGCGCTTGATTTTTTCGATACTGGACTTTTTCGCCTTTGTTCCCCGCCGAACGCGCTGGCCGCCTCTCTTTGTCGGCATCCAGCCGCGGCGGATCTCCGTCACCGGTCCCGAAATGATCTTGTACTCCATGTAAGCCGTCACTCCTTTTATCCTCCGTCCTAAAGATAGCCTTTTAACAGGTCCGCAAAAATTCGCGCACGCGCACGCGAATTATATAAAGTATCGCCGTCCCCTTGCCTCCCCGCTTCCCCTTCTTGCCTCCCCTAACAGGGGAGGTGGCAGCCGTAGGCTGACGGAGGGGTTTGCGAAGCGGTCGGAGGGGTTTTTCGAGAGATCGGAGAGAGATTCCGCCCTCATTTCCGCCGCCGTCCCCGGCAGCAGAAATCAAAGCAGAAAAACACAGAAAAATTTTGATTTTCCTCTTGACTTACCACCAATTCGGTGGTATTATAATAATCGTAAGGAACAGAAAATACAGAGGGGCAGCGCCCCGGAAAGGATCAAAAAAATGAAATTTGAAATCATCGACAACCGCGAGCTTGACCTCACCGGCAAGGGTTACAAATGGACCAATGATCCGAAGCAGTTCGACCGCGAAGTGCTCGACGACATCCGCCGCACCCGCGGCGAGAATTACGCCGACGCCCTGAGCGACGATCTTTTCGACGGCTACTCCCCGATCTGCCGCGGCGACGACGGCGAGCTCTATTCCGTCCTCTTCGACTTCGGCGGCGACGCTCCGCGCCCGGTGTTCTGGTGCAAAGTGGAGGCGGTCAATGAGTGAGATCAAGGCGCTGCGTGAGTCTACCGGGCTCACGCAGCGTGCCTTCGCCGAGCTTCTCGGCATCCCGAAACGGAGCATTGAAAACTGGGAGAGCGAGGTCTCCAAGCCGCCGGAATACCTTGTGCGGCTGATCGCTTTTTTCCTCTCACACAAGGATGATGCACAATGCGGTTAATACTCTGCAAGAAATAGTGTGCCGCCGCCCGCCGGTCTCCCGGCGGGCTTTTTTCGCATTTCAGATGGTGTAGCAGATGTTCTCGGCGTGCTTGTAGGCGTCCAGATGGATCTCGTGCGCCGCCTTGTTGTATGTAACCTCGTAGTACATGCCGTCTTCAACGGTCGTTGAAAGCAGCGCCTTCATGTTTCCGAGAATGTAGGCGTTCCACACAACGTACACCTCAAACACCGGTGCGTCGGGCGTGTTGTATTCTGTGTACTCCCGCACGAGTTTCTTTGCCGTTTCCGTAAATTCCGTGTTTCCCATGTCCTTCTGTTCCTCCTTCCTCTGAAAATAGTTCATCGGCGTGTCCGGATAGCAGAAACAGCAGGGTTTCCCGCTCATAGCGCTCGGCGGCCAATGTACGCACTCTTCGCAGCTCATTCGCAGAGCATCCAGTCTTCCGCCAGCATGTCCGCCTGACTCGCCAGCCAGCCGATCTGCTCTCCTCGCGTCCCGCAGAACACGATGGCCTTGCTGCCTATGTCCTCATGGTACGCATTGCGCGGCTGCGCGTCCGTGGCGCTGTAGTAACGGATGTCTATCGCCAATTCGATGTGCTGATCTCGTCCGTTCCACCCGGCCCGGCGTACTTTCATCCCGCGCTTGACAAACTTTATCGCCTCACTGAAAGAGAAGCGCGCTATGCCGCCGAGCGCCGGGCAGTTTTCAAGCCCGGCAATCACCCACTCGTCCGACAGGACGTTCATCAGCGTGTATTCCACGACCTGCGTCTCGCGGATGTCCATTTCCTTTCCTTCTTTGGTGTGCATGATGATGGTCCGCTTTTCGGCGTCCCATCGCCAGAAGCCGCCCCATGACGGCAGCTTCACCGCCTCCCCGTGTTTCATTGCCTCGAGTGCATTTTTGAAATCCATGTTTTTATCCTCCTTGTTTTTTATTCCTCCGGCGCGTCCCAATCGCACCAGCTCATAACCTCCAGATGCCGCCACTTTCGGAGCGTCGCCTCGCTGTCCGTGTCCTCTCTCGGGCGATAGCCGCGGCGGTACAGCCGCTCGCCGGTGTCGCCGTCCTCCTGCCGGACGATCCCGCCCGGCGTAATTGAGTACCGGCGCACGTCCAGATTTGCCCCGCGCGGCACCACGCCGACGATCTCGCCGTTTCTCTTCTGCATCAGGAAGTTCAGCCCCATCCGCAGCCCGGTCGGACGTATCTCCTCGGTGTGCGTTTCCCCGGCGTAGCCGCAGATCTCCTCGCCGACCGTCTCCGGCAGCTCCGGCTGCACGAGATAGCCGCCCTTGTTCCGCACGATCCGCACCGTGTCGCTCTCCGGGATGTATCCGAGCATCTCCACCAGCGCGCCGAGCGTCCCGCGCAGCCGCTCCCGCAGGCCGTCCATCGGCACGACCGCCATCCATTCATAGCCGAGCGCCGTGAGCGTCTCGCCGTTGCAGTAGAGCGTCAGCCCGTGCTTCGTCTCCGCCCGCAGCGCCCGCTCCAGCGCCGCATCATCAAACGCCATTATCTGCACCTCCCGATCAGCGTTTCCAGGATCTTCCTCGTCCCCGCGAGCAGCTTGTCCGCCGTCTCGCCGTCCGTGCTCTTCATCACATGCAGCTTTTCCACAGCCAGATTGAAGTTCTCCTGCGCGAGCTTCACAAGCAAAATCACCTCGTTTGCCCCGCTCTGCGCGGCCGTAAGCCGCTTGCGTAGCTCCTCGGCCTCGGCTCTGGCTTTTTCCGCCGCCGCGCCCGCAGTCTTTCCCGCCTCCTTCGCGGCGGTCTCCGCAGCCTTCAGGCGCTTTTCCAGCTCAGCCACGGCTTTTTTCTTTTCCTCCGCGGCGGCGGCCTTCGCCTCCTCCACGGCCCTCTGCACCGCCGTCTCGTCGATGGCGACCTCCACCGGGCGGCTCTCCGCCTCGCGCAGCATCGCCTCCATCTTCTGCGCCGCGTCCTCGGCGTCCTCGCGCTTCACGCGCTGGTCCTCGAGCGCGTCCTTCGTCTCGGCAAGCTCGGCCTCGGTGTCCCGGAGCGCCTTCTGCGTCTCTCCGAGCTCCCTGTCCGCCGTTTCCAGATGCTTTCGCGCCTCGTCCCGCTCGCGGATCGCCTCCTCCAGCTCGCGGGCCGAAATGTGCTCGGCGTCCACCTCGCGGGCGAAGTCCTCGCGCTCCTCCTCCGGCACGGCCAAAAGCCGCAAAGCATTGGAAACACTGATTTTTCCCAACGTTGGGAAAATGTTCTCCACGCCCAGAAGCGACCCCTGCGCGGATCCGTACTCGTTGTAGAGCTTGATGAACCGGTACGCGCTCGACTTGCTGATCTCGGTTTCGCGCTCCACCCATCCGGCGAAGTCCTCGCCCACCTTGTCTTTGGCCAGCTGGAGCCGGTACCCGATCTGGATGCCGTACTCGAGCACCATCTGCCGCGCCTGCCGCGTCAGCAGCCGGATCTCGCCGCCGAGCTGCTCCGGCGTCATGTCCTCCGTTTTGATCAAATCATTCACGCTGCGCTTGTCCTCCGTTTCCGGCCGGAGCGCACCCACTCCAGCCATGTATTTTCAAAATTCCGTATCTCGTCGGTGCGCGCACAGTTGCACATGCCCCGGTTCTCCGTCACCGAGAGCTGCTTCTCGTTGAAGTTGAGCGTATACCACGGCTCGTCCGGCTTGTCCTTCCGCCGGATAAAGAAGATCGTGAGCTCTCCCCGCGCGTGCCGCTCGGCGTAGGAGGCGACGCAGTGGTGCAGCGCCTTTCCCTCGGCGATCAGCTCCTCCTCCGTTCCGCACGGTCGGATGAGAATGTCCCCGTCGGCAAAGGCGTACTTTTTCATGCGCTCATAGCGCTGTTGAAAAGCCTCCCGCCGTTTCTCGGCGGCGACGGCCTTCTGCCGCTCCTGCATCTGATCGTGCGCCCGCTTGAGATTCTGCGGCCACATCGCGTCCCGCTCGGTGAGATCCTCGCCGAGCTTCTCGGCCATCGTCCAGTAGTCCAGCAGATACCCAGGCCACAGCCGGCTCTTATACCGCGCCGCCTGCCTGTCGAGATACCGCTCGGCCTTCCCCGGCAGCACCCCGCGCTTCAAAAAGTCCTCCTGCTGGCTCTCCGCCACCTTCGTGACCTCCTCGCCGAGACGGCAGGGAACGTTATATTTCCGCGCGAGCAGCAGCGCCTTCAGGCGCTTCGGCGCGTCCTCCGCGCCGTTGAAGTAGTTGAGCTCCTCCTTTGTGAGCCGCAGCAGCTCGTGCGGCTTTTTCCTTTTCCAGTCCACGCCGTGCAGCACGTCGGTCTTCTCCGACCATTTTTTGTTATACACCGGAGAGCGCTTCCCCTCGGCGATGAGAGCCGCCGTGAGCTTCCTTGCGTTCGGCGCCGTCAGCGCCTCGGCGCTTTTGTGCCGCTGCCAGAGCTTCATCCATGCGACCGGGAAGCGGTATTCCGTCTCGACGCTCATGTATGTCTCCAGCTTGCAGTTGGCGCACTCCGTTTCGGCGTATATGTTGGCAAGTCCCTCCGGGCAGTACACAAGCTCCACGTCGAACATCGTGTCGGCAAATCGCTTCCGCTCCTCCCAGCCGGGGAGAATGTAGGTCGAGTACATGTATTTCTTCCAGTGCCGCCAGCGCGCGGCGCTCGTCCCGCCGAAGGCGTATACCTCCCACGGATCAACGCGCCATGTGACGCGCCCGCTCTTCTCCACGTCCCGGCACACCCGCCAGAGATAGAGCAGCAGCTTCCCGCCCCGCGCCTCCGCCGTCATCGGCCAGACGTACCGCGCAAGCCGCTGCGCCGAAGACACATGCTTTGCCTCGACCTCTTCGCCGCACATCGGGCAGGCGAGCTTGTCGCCGCTTGTGAGCGCGTCCCCGCTCACCGGGTGGAGAAACCCGAACGGCGTGCTGTATCCTGCGTGCCCGCAGCCCCCGCCCGGCACATACGAGAGCTTCACCGTCTCCCCGCACGCCGAGCACACGGCGTCCACGCACTTGTGCCGCAGGCCCGTCAGTGGGTCCGTCTGCCAGCCGGCGCGGTAGATGAAATAATCCCGCCAGTCGAGCTTCTGCGTCTTGATCCAGTCCAGCAGCCCCTCCGGCGGCGTTTCCGAGAGAGTCATAAAAACGCCCCCAGATCGATGATCTCAGCGTCGCCCCCGTCGCCTCCCTCAAAATTTCCCTTGCCTCCCCTAACAGGGGAGGTGGCCGCGAAGCGGTCGGAGGGGTTCTCGCCAGCCGTCAGCCCATAAAACTCCCGCAAGATCCTCTCCGCCTCCACCGGCGTCACGCAGGCAAAGCTCCCGGTCTTGTGCGCGTCCGCGTAAGCCTTGATCTTCTTCTCTGCCTGCTGAATGCTCATCTCCGGGATATCGAGATCCTTGTCGAGCAGCTCCGCGCTCTCCGGCTCGCGCCGGGCCATGTCCTTGAGCTGCTCGCCCACCATCCACGCGGCGGTGCGTCCCTTTTCCTTCGCCTGCTGCCGCTCGATCTTTTCCACAGCCGACATACACATCCGTCCTTTCTTCGGCCTGCCATCCTCAGGCATGGGCGGCCATCCCCATACGACGGGCCTTCCGCCCGTTTCGGCTAATCGATAATTTTTTCACTGTACAGCCGGGCAATGTTCTCCCAGTCGTCGGCGTTCACATTGCCCTGATATCCAATCAGGAAGCACACAACATCCAGCCTGTCCCAGCGGCGCTTTGTGCTCTCTACATACTTTACGATCTCGTCGTAGCTCATTCGCTTCTTCTTCAAAAGATCACCCCCAGCACCGCGAGCAGCGCCGCTGCAGCGGCGCAAGCCCCGCAAGCCCATAAAACCCGCTCCTTCATTCCTCGATCACCTCAAGGCCGTAGGCAACCGCCGCGTCGTGCTCAATGCGGCAGCCCCGTGCATCCTGCCAACCTCGGCAGAAGTAGACAGCGTGACAAAAGCTCATTCTCTCCAGCGATTTTGCGAGGAAATGAAGTGAGATCTGGACAACGCCCTGCCCTTCCAATCTCTCCTTGCCGTCCCATGCGCCTGTAAAAAATGTGTTCACGACGTAATATCCTCGTCGTTCCAGCTCGGCAATGGCCCTGTTGCGTTCGTTGTCAATTTCCCATGTTGATCTCCCAGCCATCGGCTGCGAGATCATGGCCAGTTTTTTCATCTCAGCTCCTCCTTCATTTCTACGATCCGCTCCGCGAGCGTCACGCACTTCGTCTGTCCGGGGCAGGCCGTAAACGGACACGCCCTGCAAAGCTCGTCCACCGCCCGCACCCACAGATCATGCTCCAGCCGGTTCATTTGCATTAGTTCGGCGCTCTTTCGCTTTTCGCTCCAAGAATAGTTCGGCGAACTCCCGGCAGAATTTCCACCCGCCGTATGGGCCGCAGTATTCGTCGCTGCACGTTGAGCAGACCTCCTTTCTTACTTTCTCCCAAATCTCATGGTCTGACCGGTTCATCTGTATCGTCTCTCCTTTCCCCCTGCGAGCAGTAGTCCTCCTGGCTGAATGTCTTCCATTCGCTGCTCTCGTCGGGGTAGCAAAAGTCTCCGTTTCGCGTCACAAAGTGCGAGTGGATCCCGCAGTATTCGATTTCCGGGGCGTAGTGCTTGCAGTCCTTGCACCGCACCACCGTCACAACGTCTCCAGCGTCCTCTTCGAGCATTCGCAGCCAATCGCAGTCTGCCGGTTCGCATGGTTCATCCGAGTGGAGCTCATTGCAGAGATCGCAGATGATCGTCCGCGCTGTTTTAATTTTTGCATACTCAGACACTCTCACACCTCCTGTTCCACCGTCTCTCGATATCCAGCCTCGCTTGCCGCAGCGGATCCTTCATCCACGGCGGCGCAGAATACAGCGTGTGCATCTCCGCACCGCAGTTCCCGTTCGTGCAGGAAATCGTGGCGATGTAGATTCCCATCGGACGCCCCTCCGCCGGGGCTATGGAGCGCCGCGCCTCCGCGCCGCAGAACGGGCAAGCCTTCATCCGTGCCGCCCGCCTCTCTGGAGGATCGCCGCGTCCGGCAGCCGCATCCACCGGCAGATGTCGGCGGCGAACGAGGCGTAGCCGTAGAGCGCGAACAGCGCCTCGATAATGCTGAACCCGCGCCCGTAGCGCCATACGAAGTAGATCACCGCCGCCAACAGCGCCATCACCATCGTCGTGATAAACATTGCCTTGCTTCTGCTCATTTCGTTTTCCTCTCTCTCTTCTTGTTCGGGCAGAAATGGAACTTGTGCGCCGCCCCGCACATTTCGTCCTCCTCGCACTCGATCACCGGCAGCGGCGTGCCGCTATTGGTGTAGAGCGTCACCATGTCGTGGCTGCTCTCCGCCGCCCGGCGGAAGCGGTACGGCGTCAGCGACGCCTCCACGCACAAAAGCCCCCGCGGCCCCGGCACGAACAAAACCGGCCGCCCGCAGTACTTGCACTTCGTCTCCTTCGGAATCATTCAATGTTCCCCTTTCGTTATGTTATTTTGTCTCCCCCTGCCTCCCCTAACAGGGGAGGTGTCAGCCGGAGGCTTACGGAGGGGTTGTGCCTCCCTCTCCGAGGGAGGTGGCAGCGGCTCCGCCGCTGACGGAAGGAGTCTCATTCTTCTTGCACCACTCCGGCGTCCTCACGCTGTCCGGATGCGGATTCCCTTCCCGCACAACGTGCAGCACCCGTCCGAACCTGTCGCCGTTCCCGGTGTACAGGCAGCGCACCGCCTGCTTCCCCTGCGGCCATTGGTCAAGGGCGATGTGCGGACACCCCCTGCACGTTTTCATTCCTTCGCCCTCTCTTTCTGCGTCGGTAATCCCATCCCGTTTCGCGCCCGCCATGCGGACATCGTCGAAACGCCGAGCTCCTTCGCAATGTGCGGATCGTCCATCCCGGCCTCCCACAGCTCCTTCAGCCTTGCTCGGTCGATCTCCTGCCGGTATCTCGGCGGGAGTCCCGCGCTGTGCCGCCACTTCTGCACCGTGTCCGGGTTACATCCGATCGTCCGCGCGATCTCCCGGTCGTTCTTGCCCTCATCCCAGAGTGCCCGGAACTGCGCCCAGTCGTAAAGCCGCCCCGCTCGCTGCTTCGGTTCCCTCCTCGGAGAGCTCCCGCGCAGCACGACCGGCTGCGCCCGCACCCGCAGCGCCGTCCCCGGCTTATAAAGGCCGCATTTCCGCGTGATGTCCGCCTCGCCCCGGCTCGTCTTGGTCTCGCCGGTGATAAAGAAGTAGTTGCAGCTCCCGTCAGACCCGCTCACATTGCCGGAATGATACCTGCACTGCGTGCGGTAGCATATGTATTCGTCCTTCAAAACGGCAGCACCGCCCCTTCCTCCACGAGCTGAAAGGCACTCTCGTTGTCCCAGCTGTCGTCCGGGTGCTCGATCCCCCAGATCTGCGCGTCGTCGAGATAGTTCTTCCCGAAGTGCGCGATGAACTCTTCTCGGCTCCACCGCTGCTCGGTCATCGCCTTGTGCTGTCCGTACTGATGCAGGAGATCGGCGGTCTTGCCGGAGCGGTGCGCGCTGTCCGCGTCGATCCTGTGGCACCACGGGCAGAGCTGCACCGTGAGGCCGTACTTCGTAGAGATAGGCCGCCGGGCCCCGCCGAAAATGTGGTGCTCCTCGAGCACCTCGTAATTACCGCACAGAAAACAAATGCCTTTCATCGTTCTTAGTCCTTTCAAAATTCTTGCCTCCCCGCTTCTCCCCCTTGCCTCCCCTGACAGGGGAGGTGGCCGCGAAGCGGTCGGAGGGGTTAAGCCTCCCTTGTGCAAAGGGAGGTGGCGGCGTCGCCGCCGGAGGGATTGTCCCCCCTACTTCGTCGCTTCCAAAATCCGCGCCGCCAGATCGTCCACGCGCCACTTCTTCTTTGTGCCGCGCTGGAAGCACGGCAGTCCGTCCAGAAACTCCGCAACGATCCTTCGGTTCTCTATCCCGAGATACCGCCCGATCTGCGTCATGTCGGCGTAGCGCGCGCCGCCCGTGCAGTGCTCCGTGAGATCCGCCTCGATCTTCCTCTGCTCCGCCGGAACGGCCAGCCGTACTCTCGGCATTTACCCCGCCTCCTTCTCGTCCTTTTGCTTGCTCTGCATATACTCAACAGCCAGAGCCGCGCCGTCGATCTGCTGTACAAACTTCTCCTGCAGCTCCGGCGGCAGCGCGCACACCTTCTCGGCCAGCGCCTTTTCCTTTTCGCTCATGTCCTCACCTCCTTACATGCACACCAGCAGCACCGCCGCCACCGCCGCGGCCGCTGCCGCTATCGCCCATACGAGAAGGACGATCTCCTTCTCCAGCGCCGCCGCGCGCTTCTCCAGCGCGTCCGTGCGCCGCTTCAGCTCCTCCGTTTCCGGATTCAAAAGCATCCACAACGGCATCCCCCACTCCGGATCCGTCAGTTTGCCCGCCATGCCGTCGCATCCGTCGGCGATCTTGTCAGATGTAACGCCGTTCGGTGTCTTCATTTGCATTGCCTCCTATCTCTTGTCTTTTCCCCGCCTTTTCTGATATAGTGAAATATTCAGAAAAGGAGGTATGTTTTATGTCCCCGATTGAAAAGCACCTGCAAGGGCTTCTCGAGCTCTCCCCGGACAGCTGTCCCGTGTGTCTGGAGGATACCCCGCTCACGGAGAAAGAAATGCATTCTCTTGCGGCGCAGGGCCTCATCCAGAAGCACGACCGCCCGGACGGCGGCTGGTGGGTGAATCCCACGGACGACGGCCTTCTCTATTTCATTCGTAAAAAAGAAAGCCGTCGTGCCGTCCTGTTGAAAATGCTTGCTTCCTTCGCCTCCGGCGTCGCTTCCGCTCTGATTGTTGAGCACCATATGCAGCTTTTCCGTTTCTTCGTCTCGCTCTTCCGTGGCTAACGAAGCAGCAGCCTCACCGCGGTCACGAGAAACGCCCCCGCGAGCCCGGCCAGCACGGCGACCGCCGTTTCAAGCGCTTCCGCTTTCCATCGCAGCCGGATCAGCTCTTTTCTCATCGCGTCCACAGTCTCTTCCAGCTCCTCCAGCTCCTCTTCCACCCCGCTCACCCCCTCCCGTTGCATCGCTTTGTCTTGCTTTCCGCCTCCGTTTTCTGATATAGTGTCTTTGGCGGTGATAGATATATGAAAAAGCTCCTCTGCTTCTTCCTCGTGATCCTTGTCCTCGTGTCCCCGGCGCTGGCCGCGGACGGCTCCACGCTCGTGTACACCACGCGCACCGGCGAGTGCTACCATCGGTACTCGTGCTCGTCTCTCAGCAAGAGCTGCTATGAGACGACGCTCTCTCAGGCCGTCGCCGACGGCTACCGTCCCTGCGGCCGCTGCCACCCTCCGACGCTGGATTCCGGCTCGTCATCGGCAAAGCCCTCGCTTTCCGACCGCATCGCAGCGAACAACTCCTCCGGCAGCTCGTCCGGCTCGTCGTACTCCGGCTACTCCTCGGGCAGCTCGTCGTATTCGTCCGGGTATTCCTCCGGTCGTTCATCGTCCAGAGCCTCGGTCAGCTCTTCGCGCTCGGCTGAAAGAGTCGGCGAAACGGTAAAAACTATCGCGCTTTTTGTCTTCGTATATCCGCCGTGGTGCATTTTCACGTGGAATTTCGTCATTCTTCTTATAAAGTCCATTCTTCGCAAGCGTTCTAATCCAAAATCCTCCGAGGTTTCGGTAACTCCACCCGTCAAAAATAAAAAAACTGCCAAAGCGAAAAAAGAGGACAAAGATGATCGCTTTCCTATTTTCTTCCTCATCGGCCTTGTCCCGCTCGCCATGTGGTTTTTTGGTCTCATAGTCCGTACGAATGAAATCGCATACTGGCTCATCGACGACGTTCTCCCACGTTCTTTCTTCGACGGCCCGTTGAACAATGAATATCTGGTGAACCTTCTCGTTGAAATTGCTTGGTTTCTTCCTGTGCTGTGCCTCTTTGAAATTCTCAACGGCAAGCACTTCATCCGTCTCCCGGTCGCTCGCGTCTACCGTGTACTGTATTTCGCATACAGCATAGCCGGGGCTTCTCTGTTCGTTACCAAAGGCAATGTCACGCCTTTGCATTGGGTTCTCTTCGCTGTTCTCTGCACCGCTTCGCTCGCTTGGACAATTTGGCATTGGATAGAATCAGAGTCTTTCCCGGTCGAAAAGGACGATTGACCGGAACAGCGCTTCGTTCTTATGGTGCAATCATATGCTCTATCAGTGCATTTGTCAAGTCCTTTTTGCTCTATTGGAACATTTTTTCTTGACTTTCTGTCCTAAGGCTGTTAAAGTGTCCTCGAAAGGAGGTGCTGCCTATGTCCGTTGGCAGTCGCATCAAAGAGCTGCGCAATTCTCTTGACCTCACGCAGCAGAAATTCGCCGACCGTCTCGGCATCCAGCGCGGAATTATCGGAAAATATGAAGTCGATGTTTCCGCCCCGTCCGATGCGGTGATCTCGCTGATCTGCCGCGAATTCAATGTGCGGGAAGCCTGGCTCCGCGATGGCACCGGCGAGATGCTCGAGATAAAGCCCCGTGCCGAAGAGCTGGGCGAGCTTGTCCGTAAGCTCCTGGCCGACCGGCCGGAATCCTTCCGCTCCCGCCTCATCACCAGTCTCCTGCGCTTTGAGCCCAATTCCCCCGAATGGCAGATCCTTGAGAACATCTATAATTCCATCGCAGCCGAAAAAGAGAGCAGGGAATAATCCCCGCTCTCTTTTTTATGTTGACAACGTGTATATTATGTAATACAATGTATATACAAATATTGAAAGGAGCTGATAGTATGGCAACCTCGGTTATGAATATCCGTATGGACAGCGAGCTCAAGAAGCAGTTCGAGGCGTTCTGCGCCGATATGGGGCTTTCCGTCACCGCCGCCGTCACCGTCTTTGCGAAAAAGGCCGTCCGCGAATACCGCATCCCCTTTGAGATCGGCGCGGAGATCCCGAACGCCGAAACGAGAAAGGCGATCGAGGACGCCGAGGCCGGCATCGGCTTGAGCGGCCCGTTCCATTCCGTCGCGGATCTGATGGAGGCGCTCAATGCTGACGATTAAGTTTCAGGCAGCCTTCCGCCGGGACTATAAGCGCATCGTCCGCCGCGGCTATGACGTGCGTCTGCTGGAAAACGTCGTGCAGCTTCTCGCCGAGGAAAAGCCGCTCCCGGAAAAGCACCGCGACCACGCGCTCTCCGGCGACTATATCGGCTGCCGCGAGTGCCACATCACGCCGGACTGGCTGCTGATCTACGAGATATCCCATGGCGAGCTGACGCTCTGTCTCACCCGTACCGGCACACACAGCGATTTGTTTGACTGACAGAATGAACCCGTCGGAATTTCCGACGGGTTCATTCTTTTCTACGCCGCTTTCAGAAAGCTCCGGATAAACCGCAGCGCCTCCTCGTCCGCATCCTTCAGCAGCTCCGTGATCTCCGCTATGATTTTTGCCCGCTCTTCCATTTCTTTCCCCCTTGTCATTTTGTTACATTTCTTGTTATTCTCTTGTATATTCTTACAAATTTATATATTTTCCATGACGTTCTGCCGCGGATGGTGGTATAGTGTAGGCGAACGCCCGGGGTAGCCGTGCCACAGGCCCTCCCCGGACGCCTGCCGCAGGGCGTCCCGCTCGCCCTGCTGTGACTCACCGTAACATACCGGTGCAAGATCCGAAACCGAACGCTTTTCGGGCGAGCCGGAGTTCAGCTTTTTCGACAAGAGTATATCCCGGTTCACCCTGAAAATATTGAAAGGACGGAGAACATGAACGAAATGGACGCGCTGAAAAACCGCTGGCGGGAGGCCAAGGGCACACGCACCTTCCCGGACATTGCCGAAGCCGCCGATCTGTCGCCGAGCACCGTGGAGTACGCCTTTTCCCCGAAATCCACGAACCCCAGCATTGATACGGTCGTGCGCATCTCCCGGGAGCTGCACGTCTCGCTCGATGAAACCTTCGGCATTCTCTCCCCGAGCGGTCGCGCGGAAACGGCGCTCGCCCGGCAGGACGCCTCCCACTGGAAGTCGCGGTATGAATCCGCCGTCCGGGATATCGAATATCTCCGCACCGTCATTCTGATGCTCGGCGTGTTCTTCTTTGTCGTTGTCATCTGGTGTGTAACGCTGGATCTTCGGTGCGCGGATACCGGCTTCTTCAACGGCGAGTGGAACTTTGTCACGGTGTTCTCGATGGTCTGTTTTGCGATCGCCGCGCTTATGGTCGTCCTCGTCATCGTCCGTGTATACCGCCGCCACCGGCAGCGCAAAGGAGAAAATGAATGAAGTGCTGCAACTGCTCCCGCGATATCCCGGAAAACTCGCTGTACTGCAACTGGTGCGGAAAGAAGCAGCTCCGCGAAAAGGAAAAGAAGCTCAAGATCCCCGCTCCCCGGCAGCTCCCCTCCGGCAGCTGGACGGTGCAGCTCCGCCGCGAGGGCGTGAACGTCACCGAGCCCACAGAGGAAGCATGCCGCACCAAAGCCCTCGCCATCCGTGCCGGGTTTCTGGAAGCGGAGAAGGCGCTCCCCCGGCTCACGCTCGGGCAGCTCCTCGATAAGTATCTGGAAGACCGTCCCATGCTTTCGCCGTCTACCAGGCGAAGCTATCAATGCATCCGCAACAGCGCTTTTCCCGGCTGCATGGATAAGGATATCCGCTCTATAAACTGGCCGCGCGCCGTTGCGTCAGAATCACAGCGCGTCGCAAAGAAAACCCTGAAGAATGAGCTCGGCTTTGTTGCCGCCGCCTACAAGGAGCAGAAGATACCGTTTGACCCCGTGGATCTCGGCGTCGTTCCAAAGGCCGATACTCCGTGGCTGGACTATGCGCAGATACTAACCTTCGTGGACGCGATCCGCGACACTCCCGTCGAGCTTCCCGCGCTCCTTGCGCTGCACTCTCTCCGCCGCTCGGAGATCTTCGCGCTCCGCCCGGAGGACATCGATCTCAAAGCCGAGACGATCTCCGTCTCCGGCGCTACGGTCTATACATCCTCCGCCGAATGGATACGCCGGGAAGAGAACAAGAGCGCCCGCTCGCAGCGCGTCGTCCCCATCGTGATACCCCGGCTTCTGGAAATCCTGCAAGATCACAACGGTGATATATGCCCGCTCGGCGACGGCGTGCGGCGGCAGATCAACCGGATCTGTGCCGCAAACGATCTCCCGGAGGTCGGCCTGCACGGTCTGCGCCGCAGCTTCGCTTCCCTCGCCTATCATCTCGGATGGTCGGAGGAAGAAACCATGCGGCACGGCGGCTGGAGTGACTGGAAAACCGTCCATGATTTTTATCTTCGTCTTTCGGAAAAAGATCTTTCCAGGGCCGCGAAGAAAATGCGCCGGTTCTATTCCGTTAGTAAATCCGTTAGTAAAAAAGGGTCAAAAAACGCTCCAAAACGTACATCCGCCATACCATCCAGCGCAGAATAACAGCACGCCAAAACGCAGAAAACCCCTTGAAATTGCTCGTTTTTTGAGCATTTCAAGGGGTTTTCCCATGGAGCGGATAATGGGAATCGAACCCACTATTACTGTTTAAAATATACTGTATTTTCAACAACTTTTTGAACTTGTAAGTAAAAGCGTTAGTAAAACAGAGCCGCATATGCGGCTCTGTTTTCTTATCTTCCCTCGTACATTCCGAGCTTGATCTGGATCTCCATCTTCCGCTCAATGAGCTTCTCGTGCTCATACTCCCAGATGGCGCGCATGCCCTCCGGCGCGGTCTTGCCGGATTCCTCGATCATGCGCACGGCGGCAGCGTGGAACAGCTCCATGTGGTTCAGTTCCTCCCGCGCCACGTGTGCGTATGTCTCGGCCAGCTCCGGATGGTTCTCCTTGTTCTTCATCGCGTGCTTGGCGTAGTGCTCGGCAGCGTCCAGCTCGTAGCACATATCTTTGATAAGGCATTTGATCTCCTGCATTTCAAATTTCTCCTTTCAGATACCGGTAGAGTTTTTCCCAGTCCGACCGGTCAAGCCGGAAATCCCCGACGACAGGAAGCGATAGCGTCACCGGCTCGTTGATGTACGGACTGACGGCGGAAAAGAGCGCGTCCACGTCCACGCCCTCCGCGCTCACCGCGCCGGTCATGGCAACGAGCGGCTTGTCCTTCGCGCTCTGCAGCATACCGGCGGCGTTCTTTGTGGCGAGCGCCGCGTATCCGCCGAGCAGGATCCGCTTCCCGCCGGTCATGTGCGGCAGCATCTCCGCGTCCACGAACCGCGCAAGCCGCGTCTGTAATTCTGTATATGAAACCATAGTCATATCCTCCTTATAGATCAGGCAGGGGAGGGAATGTCACCTCCCCCGCCCGGCGATGGATCAGGTGCCCGCGGTCGTGGTCGCCGGTTTGACGGTCACTTCGCCCCAGCCGGGACAAACGGAGCTGTTCGGAACAACAAGCTTCGTGAGGCTCTGGAGCTGCGCGATCTGCCCCTGGATGCAGCCGACAGCGGCGGTGTTCGTGCCGTTGTAGACGGCCTGCTGGAGATTCAGAGCGGCCTGCTCTTCCTTGTTCGCGCGCACCTCGCCGGCAAGGCCGAGAATGCGGTTCTCAAGTTTGGTGTAGGCGTCCGAGATCTTGCGGTTCGTCTCGTCCTGTCCTCGCCAGTAGGCGATCTCCATGTCCTTCTGCGCGATGGTCTGGGTCTGGTTCAGCTCGTAGCGGGAGACGTTGGCGTCGTCGCCGCACTTCTGGCTCGCCATGCCCGCGGCGAGACCGGCGACGGCGGGAGCTACCACGCCGTTACCTCCGAGACCGCCGAAGATGTTGCCGAGACCGCCGTTGAGCAGCCAGCCGGCAGTGCCGGCGATGCCGAGGCCGAGAGCGGTCCCGCCCGTAGCTTTGCTTGCGTATTCCATGATGATTCCTCCTTAAAAATTTCCACCGTAGCGCTCCGGTGTCTAAAGAAATCATCGCATAAAAAGAGAGAGCCGCCCTGTCGGGAAGCTCCCTCTTTCGCTGCGGGAAACTGTCGCTAAACTCTCGCCATTTTGGCCTTGATGCACCGGATCTTCCGGTTCACCGCCGATTCGGACAGGCTCAACGCCATGCACACCTCGACGATGCTTTTGTCCGATACCCGGAGATCAAAGACCCTGCGCTCTGTCGGCGTGAAATTGCATTCCTGCCGGAAGTATTCCGCCTCTGGCCGCGTAAGATCGCTTAACTGCATAGCCGCTCCTTTCTTTCGGAGCGCCCGTGGTGGCACACGCTGCAAGCGTCACAAGGCGCGTTTTCTGCGCTTTGTCCGGCTCCCCTTTCGGGAAGCCCTTTTTTTACTTCAAGCTCGGCAGCTTTCCGTACTTGAGGAAGTAGTCGATCGGGCTGCCCTCCTCGACGTACACCGTCCGGTTTCCTGCCTTGAGCGCCTTCCTCTTGGCCTGCGTCACGGCTTTCTGAATGTCCGTCCCGCTCGCCGTCTTCGTGAAGTCTGCGATCACGTTCCCGCTCACCTTCGGCGTTTTGGATGTTCCGCCCGCCTTCGCGGAGGATGCCGTGCCGGACCTCGGGATGATGATCTCCGGCGCTTTCGGCGTCGGGGCCTTGAGCGCCGTCCTCTTTCCTCTCCCGCGCCGGCCTCCGGAGCCGCCCGATCCGCCGTTCCACTTCTGATACCGTGCGCTCTTTTCGGTGTACCCAGCGGCAACGTAAAGGGCGTCCTTCTGCTCCGGCGGAATATCGAGCGAGTTGATGTACTCAACAACCTTCGCCTTCTTCGATCCGGAAATGCTCTTGCCGTTCTCGTCCTTGTCGGCGTGCATCTCCTTTGTGGCAAAGTAGTAGTCGTAGTACGTCTCGTAGGATACCCCCTTTGCATACGCGGTGCGGGCCTTGTCGTAGACGTCAGCGTTGTAGGTGCGCAGCGCGTACTCCGCGCCGAATACCTCGCGGTTCGCTTCGCGGTAAACGATGGCGTCCATGCGGCTCTCCGCCTGGTCCTCGGTGATGCCGTACAGCTCGGCGTACTCGGCGATGGCCGCGTCGTTGTCGGTCGATAGCTCCGGGTGCGCCTTGAGATAGTCGTTCACCGCCTCGCGGTACGGCTCGGCCTGCGCGATGATCTCCTTCTGCCGCTCGATGAGCTGCGCCTTCAGCGCCCGGACAAGCCGGTTCTTTTCGGCCTTGGTCAGGTTCTCGTCGCTCTGTATCGCGCGGATCTGCTGGTAGTAGTCGTTCACCTCGTCGCCGGCGTGGGAGACGTATTTCCGCGTTATGCCCGCTCCGATGTCGCCGTCGTTCGCGTCGTACTTGAGATCGTCCAGAAGATCGTAGTACTCGCCCGTTGTCTTGTTGGTGCTCGTGCTGTCGAGCATGAACGCCTGCTTGAGCGGCGCCAGCGCCGGGGAGCTCGCCGTCGCGGACGGCGTGAGCCATGGCAGCAGAAGATCTCCGACCACGCCGGAGTACTGGTCCAGCAGATAGTTTATCTTCTTCGGCGACAGGTTGAACGTTTTTCCGATCCATTTGGAGAGCTCGTCCGTTTTCTCGTCGTACCGTTCGCCCGGCCGGTAGTTTTGCAGACGGTCGCTCTCGATGTTCCCGCCGTACCACGTCGTGCCGGGGTTGTCGGGATTGAAGAGCTTTGTCTGCGTCCACGCTGTCGCGATGTTCTGGTTGAAAATGTCCGTCGGGGCGACGTTGCTCTTCACGACCTCGATCACGTCGGAAAACTTCGGTTCGTTCCCCTTCGCCTTTTCCTGCGCATACGTCGCTCCGGCCGAGAACACCGCCAGTGCGCGGCCCCTCGGGATTTTCATCCAGTAGCCGTCGCCGAGCTTGAAAAGGTAGTAGTTCGATTTCGTCTGGTCGGGAATGTCGTCCCATTCGTCATCGTCGCGGTACAGCAGTCCGTTGAGCAGCTCCGGCAGGATGCCGAGCGCAGCGGCCTTGATCGCAAGAGACGCCCACGCCTTGAAGCCTTTCCGGTCGGTGATGTTCCGGACAAACTTATCCGCGCCCTGCACGGACGGATTGAGAAACGGCACAAGGTACTTGTTCAGCATCTTCGTCACCGTGCCGCCTCTGGCAAAGTTCGTCGTGATGTCCGCCGCGCCAAGCATCGCCTCCATGAGATCGCTCTGCGTGAATTTCCCGGTTTTCACTCCGTCCGCCGTCTTGGTCCCGCCCTTATTGGCAAGGATGGTCATAAACTCTGCAAGACGGGGAGCCGCTTCAATAGCCTGCCCCAGCGATTCATATTTTGCCGCGAGCTTTCCGGCGGCGCTCTTCGGTTCCTTCACCATGCCGGTCGTATAGTCCAGCATGGAGGCGTAGGAGCCGCCCAGCGCCTTGTACTGCTGCCAGATCTCGCCGTTTGTCACGATCTGCTTCCATGCCGACGGGAACATCTTTGCCCACGTCGCCGAGTCCGTAGAGTAGAACGCCGCGTCCTGCGCGTCTCGCACAAGGTTTCGCACCATGAAGATCGGGTTATATCCGGTACACAGCGCCTTGAACAGGTCGTTGCCCTTCTTCAGCAGCTTCGCAACGTCAGAATTGGCGTATTTGTCCGGCTGAAATGCATTCATCGCCGCTGTCAGCCCCTCGTCCATCGTGATGTTGTACCGGTCATTACCGCGCAGAACGGAAAACACATTGTTTGTGACCGGCACATACAGCTCTTCGCTGTCCACATACTGATCGGTCGAGGAATAGTCCAGCAGCTCCACCTTGTTCACGCCCGGAATGCTTTTGTCCTGGTTCCACGACTGCACAAGCTGCTCACCGAATTGGTTGAGACCGGCGTTTTTCATCACCGCCACCGTCTTTCGGCTCATCGCCGTGTGCAGCGGCATGATGACGGCGTCGCCGCCCACGGCCCGCCCGATGGCGTTCGATACGACGATGCCGCCGTTTCTCCGCGCCCTCCGCGCCGTCTTTCCTTCGGTGCCCTCCACGCGCATCGTCGGCACATAGTTCGGGTACCGCTTCTTCATCGCGTCCACATGCTTCTGTGTGTCGAGTCCGGCGTCGATGCGGTACTGCAGAAGATCGTCGAAATAGGCATACACCCTCTTTGCGAGAGCGTCAAACTCCGGGTTGGCTTTCAGCAGCCGTTCGGCTTCCAGCTGGCTGTCATAGGCCGTGACCTCGTATCCGAACACCGGTTTCAGCCCGTTCTTTTTTGCCTCGCTGATTTTCTGCCGCGTGAAGATGAGCATCTGCGCCGCCTCGGATATGTCCGCGATCTCCGGCATCTCGCCGTTGAGAAGCTCATCGAGCACCGTCTCTTTCCATTCTCTCGACAGCATATCCCGCTTGTCTCCCGGAACGGCGGTTTGGAATAGATAGTCGTTGTCCAGCCCGCGCAGCTTCGGGTAGAGATCTTCGATCGTCGTCACGCACTTCGTGAGATTCTGGACCTCTTCCGTGCTGTCGTACCGCATGCGGTCAACGTTGTTCCGGTGCAGGAGCATCAGCTGGAAGTCCTTGTACTTTTCCGGGGTTTTCATGATATCCCCGAGAATGTCCATAAGGCTTTCGCCGGTCTTGTGCCCGCTGATGTCGGTGCGCGCGCCGCCCTTGGCGATCCAGTTTCCCGCCCGCTGGGAGTACGCCCCGGCGTTGAAGTAGTACCCCTCCAGGCTCTTGTTCTTCGTCTGCTTGGAGATCCGGCGCACCGTCTCCCCGGCGTTTACAAACATACGCATAGCTCCGTGCGTGACGTCTGCGAGACTTTCGCGGAAGCTCTTTTCCGCCTTTACGATCTCGTCCGTGACGCGGCTCTCCGCCGTTTCGCCGGGGCTCGGCGCGTCCTCCGGCGTTTCCGCCGTCTTGAGTTCTTCGGTATTTCCGAACAGCTCGGCGATCTTCGCGTTCTCCTCCGCGCTCAGCTCCGCCCGTCTCGCCTCGGCGCGCTTCTCGTTCGCGGCGGTGTACGCGCGGTTGGCCTCCTTGTCCATCCACTCCGCGGCGAGCTGCGCGGCCTTTTCCTTTTCAAATTCCCGGAACCGCTGCACGTCCTGCCGGCCGTCGGAGATATCGACCCAGTACTCCACGCCGTTCGTGTTCATCTTCGCGGTGTACGTCCGGATCCCGCTCTCGCCCTGTGTGGATACCTCGGTTTTCCCCTTGGAGATGAGCTGCTGGAAGAGCCGCTGCACGCCCGCCGACGTCGCTTTCGTGACCCGCTCTCTGGTGTCCGTCGTGGCGTTCGGCTGCGCTTCAAACGGCGAGCCCTTCTGCGTCTCTCTCCACAGCGCCTCGCGCTCCTCGGCGCGCATCGCTTCGGATTCTTCGTCCTTCATCCGGGCGGCGGACTTTTCCGCCTCGTTCGGATCGGAGTATTTGCCGTCCACGGCGTACACCGTTTCCGCACTTTCTCCCACGACCTTTCCCGTGTCCTTCTGCTTGTTGTAGTAATAGACTTCTACAATTTGGTTTCCGTCGGTGTCTGTTTTATTGGTCTGCGCTATCACGATGCCGTAGTTCCCGCGCTCTTTGTTCCGTACCCACGTCCAGAACGGAACGGCCTGCACCTTCTCGCCGTTTTTCTTCTCGAGCACCGGATACCCGGCTTCCTCGGCGGCTTTGAGATCGGCGTTGTAGCTCTCGCCCCGGTTTTCCAGCGCCGGGGAGAAGCTGATCTGCTCGCCGATGTTCTTCCGGATCTCAGTTGCCGCCCAATGCGGCAGCCGCCCGCGATTCGCGGCAGACGAGCTGGCGATCATTTCGCCATTCCGGTACACCGAGGCATAGAACCGTCCGGAATCTTCTTCGATCTTTACGCGGAACCGGTTTTCGCCCTGCTCGATGATGTAGGCGTCTTTCGTTCCGAGAGCGCTTTCCATCTCTACGATCTCCCGCGTGTATGCGCCGAGATTGTTGATCGGGCGGTAGTCGCCTTTTCTCCTGCTGTACTCTTTTGCCGGCGCTTTCTTCAGGTCGAAGTAGGATACAGGCTTTGCTTCTGCCTTCGTCTGCTCCTTCAGCTTCAGATGGTTGTCCTCGGCAAATTCTCGCAGTATGACCTCCGTTTTGTCCCGCAGATCGTTCACCATTCTCTCGTAGGCTTGTTCTCTTGCCTCGCCGAGCCCCTCCTGCTGCGCCTCGTCCCAGAGCCGATCCGCGAGCGTCTGCTTCTCGTTCGCTCCCTGCTCGGCGCAGTAGATGATGTTTCGCAGCATATCCGGCGCGGAAATGTCTGTCGGGAAAAGCGTCTCGCCGTATTTCTCGGCAAGCTCCATATTCCGCACATCCGGCGGCGTGTATCTCCGGTTATCGGAAAGCGTGATCCCTGCCGCCCTTGCCCGCTCGCGCAGCTCCCGCGCCTCGTCTTTGCTGAAATCGCGCCACATATCCTTCGATACATAGAGCTTGCTGCCCTTCAGATCGCTCCGGATGCTTTCGTAGGTCTCATCGATCCACGGACTGTTTTTCGAGGAGGACACAACGCTCCCGGTCTGCAGCAGCTCGTTTACAAGCGTATCCAGCGCGTCGCCTCGGATCTCGCCCTGCGCCATCATCTCTCCGATGTTCCGGTTGAGCACCCGCTCCACGTCCGTGCGGTTCGCCCGGTCCGTGCTGAACAGCTGCATAATGTCGCGCTTCGTGCTTTTGACCGAACGCGGCCGCTTCTTTTCCGTGCGGGCTTGCCTGTCAACCCTTTGTGCTTCCTTGAATTGTGCCTCTCCTGCTCTCAATTCCTGCTCCGCTTTGGAAATCCACTTGCTTTCCGTCGTGTAGTCGTAGTTTGGATCGTCGGCCTTTATCGCGTTCTGGTATGCCTTCGTCCTCTCTTCCACAACCCGCCGGAGCGATGTGTACGACCGGATGAACTCCTTTGCGGCTTCAGCGTCAAAAGACGCCTTTTCGCTATCAGAATCCCGGTTTTCCACCTCCACACTCGCTTTGCCGGAAGATTTTTCTTGACTATTCCCCTCCGTTTGGCGTATAGTAACCGTAGAAGAAGACTTTCCCCTACGAGCGCCAGTTTCGTCAACGGAATTGGAAGAGCCATTAAAACTGGGAGGGCTTCTTCTTTCTATTTGTCCGACGTTATACACAACTACCCCGTTTATGCCGTCGGGAGTTGAGATTGTCACCTGATAATACGTCCCATCGAAGTCACAGAACCATGCGCGCCGGTAGTACCATCCATTTTTTGCGAAGTCACCGTGTATCGGCGTCCCCGTTCTTCCGATTTCGTCCGGTTTAGCCTTGTCGGATGTTTTTTCGGATATCTTCACTAGCTCGTCAATGTGTGCTTCCGCGTTCAGCTTGGTTTCATATTCGGCGTCTGTAAGCGGTCGAAGTCTCCCATTCTCGTCGCGGACATAGTTCCGGAAGCTCGCTTTCCCGGCGGTGTCCTCCGTGATCTTCAGCACGTCCCCGGAATCCGTCGTGAGGATCACGTCCTCGCCGTTGCGGATCTTCCGGTTGATATAGCCCTCGATCTGGTCGGCCCAGCCGTCCGGGTCGTCCCCGAAGATCACCTGCCGGTCAGCCTGCACATACTTTTTCCCGTCCGGCAGAACCACGATCGCTCCCCTGCCTTCCGGCGGTCCCGTCGTCTCCTGCTGCGCCTCTGCCCTCCGGGCCGGGGCGTTTCTTTCTGTCTCGGCGCGCACGGCCTCCTGCACCGGCACGTCGCCGGAGAACCAGTTCAGCCCCGCGTAAGCGTCCGCCGCGATCTCCTCGGTGAGCAGCCGCTCGATCTCGTCCACGCTCATATTTGCGAAATCGTATACCCCTGCGTAGTCCGCTTTATAGGCCTCCCGCATGGCGTCGTATTCCTCGGCAGTCATGCTCTCGCGGATCACCTCGTCCGTCGCGCGGATAACTTCCTCGGATGCGTAGTTGTGGAACATCTCGTGCTGCACCAGCATCTCCGGGCTGATGGTGTTTCCTCTGCTGTCCACAGCGTCCACGCGGAAGAACACCTTCCCGCTCTCGGTATAGGCGTTTGCGTAGCCGTCGCCCACCTGAATGGCCCCGCGCACCGCTACCGGCTCAAGCCCGTTCTCCATTACGGCGTCGTAGGCGCTCTTCGCCTCGCCGCCGAGCTTCTGCGCGTCCACTACGGTCACGGCATCCGTGCCGCCGTTTTGGATGCCGAGCTGCGCCGGAGTTACTTGCCGTAGATCCGCCTGCGCGTCCGCTCCCACGCCTCGTTGAACTTCCGTTCGGCCTCCGGTGAGAGCTTGTAGCCCTCCTTCGGCGCCTTCCGCAGCTTGTCCGCGGGAACCGACATAAGCAGCCCCGCTTTCTTCCCGGTGATGAGTACTCTGTCCATTGTTCATTCCCTCCTGAATGTTGATCGCCGCCGCGGGCGTCGTGCTGGTTCCTTCGTTCTGCGCCCTCTGCGCGCCCACAGACGCGTTTTGCGTCCCGGCAATATAAGTACCTTCCTGCGCGCCGGAGCGTCCGCCTGCCCCCATCTGCCGCGTCAGATACTCAGCCGCGCGCTTCATATCTTCCTTCGTGCCGATCTTCTGCCGGAGATCGTCGGCGTTCTCCGCGTCGGTCAGCTCGGCCAGCGCGTATATAACGCCGGGGTCTTCCGTCTGCGCGTCCTGCATCATCTGCACAACGTTCTTCGGCGTAGTGTCCAGCCGCTCGGCTGTCTGGTTGATGTTCGCGCGGTTCGTGCTGTACTGCACGCTGCTCGACCCCAGTGTTGCCAGCGCGCCGCCGAGGAACGAAAGCCCCTCCTGTCCGAGAACGGCAAGCACGGTCGCAAGCTCCGCGTGCTTTTTCTGCCAATCCGTGCCGCTGGTCCGGTAGTATTCGAGCATCTTCGGGATCCCGCTCTCTTCCGTGCCGAACGCCGCGTCGATCGCAAGGTTTACCACGCCGTTCGCCGCGTCCGACATGACCTCCTCCATGCCCTCAGGGATCATCGTGAGCGCCATGCTTTTCACAAAGCTCAGCGGATTTGCCTTGATCTTTCGGATGACCCATTCGCCGCCGACCGCCTCCGAAGCGTACTCGATCGCGCCGCGCGTCAGACCGAGTGCCAGTGCTCCGGCGTTGGAGTATCCCTTTTCCTTGCTCTCGGCGATGGACAGAGAAGCCACCTCCGAGCTCATCAGCGCCGAGCCGAGAATGTTCGTTGCCTTCATCAGCGTGTCGCCGGTAAGCCCCACGGCCTCGCCGATGCCCTTGGCGACAAGCGCGTTCATCGCGCTGTCCGCGGCGCTCATCGCGGTGTTGTATACGAAGCTCCCGACCTTGCCGCCCATCCCCGGATTCGTTTTCTCGATGTGCTGCGAGGTGTCGGCGCGGAGATCCTGCGTGATGTTGCTCGCCTGCCGCCACTTGGAATAGGGGTTGATCTCCTGCCCCTTCGCCGTGCGCACCGCATCGTCCGCCATAGCGATCATGCTCGTGATCGTCCGGGTAGGCTGCGCCGCAACGGTCATGGCGCTTGCCAGCGTCCGCGTCGCCGCATTCTTTCCGAGCGCCTCCGTCGTCGCCCGGTTCGTGCCAGTGTACCACTGCTTGTCCAGCTCCGGCTCAAGATCGCTCAGATAGGCGTTCGCCGCCTTCTTGCCCTGCGTGGCGTAGAGGTAGTTGTATACGCCGATCTCATCATCGGTCATGAAGGCGTATTTCCCGTAGTCCTGTCCGCGCCCCTGCGCCTGCTGTACGTCGGACTGCGCGCGGAAGTTCCCGATGTTGTTGATGTAGTCATACCGGGCGTCGCCGAAGAGCTTTCTCTTGCTCTCGCCGCTCTTGGAAAGCGCGGTATAGTCGCTCGCTTTGAGAATATCGGCATACTTCCCGGAGCCGACCGAGCTCGCCCGGTCATCCGCCTTGCCGTACACGCTGTTGAAAACGACGCTCGTTCCCTTCGCCGCATTCCCGCTCTTCATCTGCGCCGACGCGTCGGCATAGGGCGTCTGCATGGTGCTCTGTCCCTGCATTTTCTTTGCGACAGCGGCATAGAGGTTCTGAGCACCGGCTCCGCTTTTTACCGCGTCAGCGTAGGGCGTCGCCATTTTCTGCTCATTTTTCTTTTGCTCAACAAGTGCCGAAAGATAGCCGTTGGAGGAAGCCGAAGTTCGGCTTCCTCCTTTTTTCTCATTCACCAGCTTTTCAAGCTCTGTCATTTGCCGTTCCTCCATTTGGCATAGCCCGCGTCAGACGCCGTCTGCCCGAACGACTTTGCCGTTTCCAGATAGTCCGCATAGTGGATTCCGTCGTTGAACTCTTCCTGCGTGATATTGCCCGCTTTATAGTCAGCGGCCAAGGCGTTCCATATGTCGCGCCGGTCTGTTCCAGCTTCAATTCCAGCCTGCACCGTCTCCCGAATCGACGGTGTTTTTCTGCCACCGCCGGATCCGCTGTAAGAGCTGTACACCGGCTCCGGCGTCTTGACATACCCCAGCGCCTTCGCCAGCTCCGGATTCGCCGCGATCCACGCCTTCTGCATCTGGTCGATCTCGCTCTGCGTGTAGCCGAGCCCGAGATACCCGGAGAAGTCGCCGTACTGCGCCATGTTCTGCGCCTTCGTCGCGGCGTCCTGCTGCTGCTGAAGAATGAGATTCATCATGTTGGCGTAGAGATTCTGCTGCGCCTGCGCGTTCGCCTGGTCCCGCGCGGCGTTCGCCTGATACTCGGCGTCCGCGCCCTGCTGCCGCAGCTGCATAATGGCGGCGATACGCGCGGCCTCGTTCTCGTTCAGCCGCTCGCCGTAGGCCGTATCCAGCCCCAGCCGGGCCGATTCGCTCATGCCGCCGCTGTAGCCTCTCGCGGCCATCTCCTGCGGCAGCACGCGCAGCGATTCCATGTAATCGCGGTAGAGCTGCTTGTTGAGACTGCCGTACTGGTCTCCGAGCTCGCCGACGCCCTTCTCCGCCTGCGCGAGCGCCCGCTCGGCGGCGGCCTTCGCCGCGTCGTTGTTTGCCTTCACCGCATCGTCGTACATCTTCTGGTACTGGTCGCGCAGCTCGTCCAGATATGTCCGCTGCGGCTCGCCCGGCGTTTCCTCCGTCGTTCCTTCCGTCGTGCCCTTCTGCGCGTCGCCGTTTGGGTCGATGTACGTCACCTTGCCGCCGCCGGACGTGCCCGGCTGCGTCGGCGTCGTGGTCGGCTGCTGCGCTCCGTTCTGGTTCGGCAGTACGCCCGCTCCGGCCAGAGCGCCGGTCATCGCTCCGCTTGCCGCATTCGCCGCCGTCGCGTTCATGCCCGTCTGGTCATAGAGCCCTTTTCGCGGCAGCGCCGCCGCGCCCGTCCGGTCGGGATCGATGGTTCCCTGCAGAGACGAGCTGTTCGCGCTCCCACTTTTCGCCGCCGCGGCTGCCGCGGCGTACTGGTTATTCGCAGCGTTTCTCGCCTCCTGGTTTTTCAGCGCATCGGCGTACAGCAGCTCGTCCCCGGTCGCGGCCTGCTTGTTGGCCTGCTTGTTCACCCAATCCCAAAAGTTAGCCATCCTTTTTCTTTCCTCCCTGATACCGAACGCACTTCGGGTTGCGGCACTCCCATTCCGCGGCGTTCTTTTTCGTCATCTCAATGCCGCATTTCGGACACTTCATGCCGTCGGCGCACCTCCCAGCAGCGGCAGCGTCTGCGCCCCCGGTATCGCTCCGCCGGCGGCCGCCTCGCCGAGTGCTCCCGCTCCGCCGCCTCCGGCGTATCCCGGCATAGCCGGCACGGCAAACTTCTGCTGCCATTCGTTGATGATCTCCTGCTTGCCCGGCAGATCGATGAGCTCGAGCTGCGCGGCAAACAGCTTCCAGTTCTCCGCCGTGATCTGGCTCTGCGTGAGCGCCTGCAGCGCCTGCAGCGTCTGCGCCTTGCCGTGGGCGATGCTGTCGCCCGCCGTGATCGTAACGTCCACGCGCGGGAAGTACTGCCACTCCTCGCGCACAACGTTTCCGGCGGCGTCCAGCACCTTCGGCATGACCGCCGTGAAGCTGTCGGCGTTGAACGGCATTGCCTGCGGCGCGCGGTCCTTCATCTCGTCCGCGCCGATGAACAGCATCCGGTCGTCGTCGAAGAACTCGAGCGCCAGCCAGTCGAGCAGCTCATAGAGCCGCTCAAATCCGGCGTCGCGGTCCGCGCCCTTGATGTCAGACTGGCTCTGCGCGTCCTGCCGCATCATGGCAAGGCCTGTCGCCGTCGTGACCTTGCTCGTCTCCTTGCCCTGATTCGTGTCGTAGTTGCGGCTGGCGCGCTCGATCTGGCTTTTGAAGAACTCCACGCCCATCGCGCCGTTCGCTATGCTCTGCAGTCCGCCGAGCCGCTGCACGCCGCCCATGCGGTTCTGCTTGAGATGGATCACCGCGCCCGGCTCGTTGGTGAACTCCTCTCCGTCGGCAAGCGCGCTGTCCTCCACGAGGATGATATCGTTTGCGAGGAACGTGTCGTTCAGAATGCTCATGGCGAGCTTCCGGTCGGCGGCGTCCACAAGCTCGAGGATCGGCATGAGCTCGCTTTTGTTCCAGAAGCGGTTCTCGTCCTGAATGCGCCAGTAATGCACGAACGGGAAGAGCCGGTTCTGCTTGCATGTGCGTTTCCAGTAGTTCGGTATGTACCGCAGCTCGCGCCCTCCCGCGAGGATCGAGCACGCCACCGCTCCGGCAGGTACGGTCTCGCCGTCCTCCTCCGTGTCGCACGGCTGCCGGAACCAGTGCTCGAGCACCTGTACCGTGTCGTCCAGATCGTTGATGGCCGTCGTGAGATCGAATACGCCGGTGCGGGAAACGTAGTCCTCGGTGAGAATGTCGTCCGCCGTCAGTCCCAGCTCCTCCAGCTCGCGGCGGAACACCTGGCAGAACTTCACCTTATGCATCGTGTAGACGTAGTCCACATACTGCCCGTCCTGCAAGCCGCCGTCGCGGATGGCTGGGTCGGGGAAGATGGCCTCCGTCGGTACGTCCCGGATGCGGATGTCGCCCTCGTTCACGCCGCAGCGCATGTCCCGGTCCCAGTACGCCTTCCAGAACGCATCGCCGAGCTTCAAAAGCCGGCGCTCGTTGCGCGTGTTCATGTCGGAAAGGCGGTTGTTCTCGATGATGTAGCGCACGGCAAACTCGCGCTGCTTCGCCTTCTGGCTGTCGAGATCGTCGTCGCGCCCGCGGAACTCCGGCTCCGGCACGTTCGGGTTGATCTGCGTCTCCACGAGGATGTACGGATCCGGCATGTTCGCCGGGATCCACGGAACATCGTTCGCGCGGCAGTACTCGACCATTTCCTTCGTCGCGTCATGGATGCCGTTGTAGTAGTCGTTGCACTTCTCCCACTCGATCTCCACGGCAGTGCGGGCGTTCTTCGCCCGGCGGAACAGCGCGTCCGCCGTCTCCTCGCGCATCTCGCGGGTGGAGTAGTCGTACCCGACGATCACCCGCTCGCTGCTCTGTTTCTTCTTTCGCATGTTATACCCCCAAGATACGGTTCACTTCGCCCTGCACGAGATCGTAAAACCACGCGCCGAGCTTCTGCTTTCGCTCCTCGCCGTTGCCCCATTTCCCGTCGAGCACCTCCTGCGCCATTGCCGGAATGCTCACGGTCATTCCTTCCTTTTCGTAGGGGCGGGGCTCTGCTCCGCCCGCCGCGCCATCGTCGAAATAGGACAGCGGGACATGCATAATATCAAGGTCAAGCGGCTCCCCGCGGTACTGGTGAAAGACGCATTTCCCAGTCAGATCGGGATAATGCTCCCCGTCGTTCCAGCCCCAGGCCGCGATCCATTTGTCATACCCCGTCTCGCCGATGCGGTTCTCAAACCAGTCGAGATTCGCATACACACCGGTCCTGTTCCCGGCCGCTTCCATAGCTGCGCAGAACGCTTTGCACATCGCAGTGATGGTCTCATTCTCCGGGAAGCCGTTTTTCGCCTTGTACCCGTCCGTGTCCTCCATGTCGAACCACACGCCGAGACGGGGCTTACGGCCATTGAGAAAGCGAAGACACCGCTCCGCCTCCAATTTGGCCGTCTGCACATTCAGCGCATAGCTGTACCAGTAGATGCCCCACGGAATGCCCAGCGCATCACATTTTGCGATGTTGCGCTCCGCCCATTTGTCGGCATTTCGTATGCCGTAGCCGCCGCGGATGATGACGAAGCCATCCTTGTACGGGGCGAAATCGAAATCGCCCTGATGCTCGGAAACGTCTATACCGTTCATTTCCATATACCTCCTGCTTTGAATTTTGCCAGCGCATTTTTCCAAGTACCGCCCTTGCGGTACAGCGTCGCCTGCTTCCACGTCCCGTCAACTTTTTCTTATGTGTGATATTTCAGAATGACGTTTTTTGCTGTGCCGTTGTCGTTGTACATCCACTTCGTAACCTTTCGCGGCGTGCCGTTGTCGTTAAACACGAATGGCGCACCGAGAAGGTCTGGTGCAGTGAAGCTGACCTTTTTAAGCGAAGCGCCGATGTTCTCCTGAAAGCCGACGATCACATCAACGGCTATGCCAGCAGCGGCCTCGCCGGTGAAGTAGGCGGTCGTTGAGCCGTTGCCGCTTGTGCCTTTGATTCCCGTTTCCGGTGTGCCTGTTACGCCGCCGATGTCGCAGCGAAGATACAAATCCGTTTGGTTGTATCTATAGTGCTGCCGCGTCTCGACGACCTTAACGGCAAATCCGTTCCCGTTCAGACGCGCGGTGTAGACGACGCTTGTGATTTTCAGGTTATTGTTTTCCCAGCTCGTCGTGCCGACCTGCATCCACTCACTCCCGCTGGGAAGTGTCGGTGCTGTCCGTGACCATGCCATTCAGCTCACCTCACACGATCTGCGCGTAGAAGTCGCCGCTCTGCCACTCGCTCGGAGGCGTTTCACTCGTGCCGACATAGATGTGCCGCACCTGATCGGCGGCAAGGCCGAACTTCGTATACGGTATATCGTTCGCGAGCTTCTCGGCGGTCACGGCGTTCGGCGCGAGCAGCGCCGTGATGATAGCACCCGCGGCAATTTTCTCCGCCGTCACCGCGCCCTGCGCGATCTTCTGCGCCGTCACCGCGCCCTGCGCGATGTGCGTTGCGAGCACCGAGAGCGCCGCGAGTTTTTCCGATGTCACCACCGCCGCGCCGAGCTGCGCCGTGCCGACGCTTCCCGCGCCGAGCTTCGTGCCGTCCAGCACCGGGAGGCGCGCCGCGTCCAGAGTACCGGAATTTATATCTCCCGCTCCATGCGTATGGCTCGCCGCCGCGCCGCCGAGAGCGACGGCCGTCACCTCCGCGGCGAGCTTTGCCAGTGTGATGCTCCCGTCCGTAACGCTGCCCTGCGTCACGTCCTGCATCGCCTGTACGATTTGCTCGAGCGCCGTCTGGACGTTCCCCGCCGAAAAGCCGGGGATGGTCGTGATGCCGAGCTGCGCCGCGGCGCCCGTTCCGGTCAGCTCGTCAAGCAGGGCGTTGAAGCGCTCTTTCACCACCGCCGTCACGAGCGCGTCGAATACCTTCTTGTTCTGCGCCGCCGTGCCGGTCAGCTTGTCGGGCCGGCTCTGCACGCCGTTTGCGGCGATGGCGGCTTCCGTGATCTTCTGTTCCTGTATGCTCATGTCTTCACCTCTTCGCGTAATTGCCCGTCACATAATGCTTTGTGATCTGGAATATGCCGAAGCCCTCGTTCGGCTCCTGGTTCCGGACGATGATCTGCAATCTCTTGTAGTTCTTCACCTTTCGGTTGAGGAAGATCTCCTGCGGGCTCTCGTCCGTGTTGAACGTGATGCGCTCAAAGTCGATGTCGGAAAAGTCCAGAATGTCCATCGGCTTTCCGGCGACCTTCTTCTCGTGCCCGCCGGTTCGGTCGGCGCGGATATACGCCTCGGCGCTCGAGCGCGCATACGGCTTGATCGTCACGCAGCAGCCGCGCTTTAAAAGCGTCTTGAGCACGGCGGGCGTGCCGTCATCGTCGTACTTCGTCGCCCACACGGCGGAGATGGCCGCGCCGTCGTCGCTGTAGCGGCTCATGTCCTCAATGTCCGTGTTGAGCTTGCAGATCCGCCCGTCCGCCGTGCCGAAGTACAGCGATTCCTCCGCGCCCGCTCGCCGGTTGAGCCAGCAGGCAGCGGGGATGTTCTCAAAGTAGTAGCCCTCGTATACATAGTCGCCGAGCGCCGCGCTCCGGTAGGTCTTATTCTGCCGTCCGTCCAGCGCGTAGACGTGGCCGTTCGGCAGCGCGAGCATATACATGCCGTTCCAAATCACCGCCTCGGCCTTTTCCCGCTCCGGCTCGTCGTTGAGCCTGTTGTTCACATAGAAGCTGCGCCCCTGCGTGATCTTCTCGCTTGTGTAGCTGTTCGTCGCCACAGCCATTACGCCGTTGCGGGAGAGGAACAGCGGATCGTCCAGCAGAGAGGCGAAGCTCCCCGGCGCGATAGAGCCGACGCCCGCCACGGCCTGCTGCTGCGGCTGCGCGATCTCGCTGTCCTGCAGCTCCGCCGTGCGGAGATAGATCGTGCTGTCCTGCCCGTTATCCTCCTTCACGATGCCGAGCGACCTTCCGAGACGGCAGTACCCGAGGATCGCCGTTGCCTCGCTCCCGACCTCGTTGTAGAGGAGATCGGGGAAGTACGTCGGATCGTTCATCCCGCTCGTCCAGTCCACATTTGGGAGATCCTCGTTCCCGCTCAGCACCGCGCGGTCGTTCGTCCCGATGCCGTAGGTCGTGATGATCGTGCACTTGTCGATGCGGTCGGTGTAGCCCGCCACCGTGTGCGGGAACTCCACCACCAGCCCGTCCTCCGAGCCGGCCGTCGGCTTTGCCGGTGCCGTTGTCATCTTGATGATGCCCTTCTCACGGTCGAGCGTGAACGCCGTCGTCTCCTCGCCGAACACCCATGCGCGCACCGTGCCGGTCGCGTCGATGTCTCCGTCGAGCTGAAAGTCCGTCGCCGCGCCGTCCGTCTGAAAAGCGTTCTTCCGGTACGGCGTCAGCATATTGACGTTCTCATAGCTCTGCCCGCCTCCGGACGGCATGCGCGTGATAACGGTCGTCGGGACGTAGGCGTTCTGTGAGGCTCTGTGCGCCGCTGTGCCATCGTATACGTAGAACCCCGCCCCCGTTACTATCCAGAGCTTCCCGGCCAGATACGCGGCGCGTGAGCGCCTCTCCGGCAGCCCTGTGAGTATCTCCGTCGGCGCTGTCTCGTCGTCCCAGGCATAGAGCGCCGTGCCGATGTGCGCGAGCTTCTTCTCCGTGCCGTCGAACCTTCCGGCGAACAGGCCGTATACTGGCTTGTCCTTCTGCCAGAGCTTCCGCCAGCCGAGCCGCTTCTGCGGCATTCCGCCGCCGTCCGCCACGATGTTCGTGCAAAGCGGGCTGCGGGAATAGTCCACAAGAGAGGGGTCTGTGGAAAAGTCCGCGCCGCGGAACGTCTTATATACGCTCTGCCGGATGCTTACCCCTGTTTTCTTCGCCATGGTTTACCCCCGGAAAAGACTCTGCGCGATGCGCCGGTTCTCGCCCGGCTGCGTCGTCCTGAGGAGCGACACCTGATAGTTGTACATCTGCAGCATCGCCCCGTAGTCCATAACGAGATCGGGGAGAAGCTGCTGCGCCGCCACATAGTACGGCATGCACTCGCAGGCGTCCGGCGCGATCTCAAATTCGTAGCTGTCCGGCGCATCCGTCGGGATCGTCTGCGGCATGGCGAAATATTCGACCGTCACCTCCGCGCACCCCTCCGGAATGACGAGCTTCCCGCCCATCCACCGGAAGCGCCGTGTCGCATTCTTCCCGTCCGCCCATATCCGGTACAGCGAGTAGAAATTCTCCGGCATGGCGTAGACGGTTTTTCCCAACGTTGGGACAATGACCTCCTCCCGGAGGATCTTTTTGATCTGCGCGAGCGTTTTCTGCGCCATGTCGAAAAACGCCGTCATCTTTTTCTCGATGTCCTCGTCGTGCTCGATCTCTCCGCCCGCGCTGTGCTCGTCGAGGAGCATGTATACCTTGTTTTTCGCTTCTCCGAGCGTCATATCGTTTCCTCCTTACCGCTCCTTCATCTTGCCTCCCTCCCCGAGGGAGGTGGCTGCGGCAACGCCGCAGACGGAAGGAGTCTTTTTTTTACCGAAAACAGGGCGAGTCACCCCGCCCTGTTTCCCTCACATAATCAGTTATCCGGCGGAGCTTCCTCGACCTCCGCCTTTTTCTCGGTGGTCTGTTTCAGGCGGTCCAGCAGCTTCATAAGGAAGTCCGGCATAGGCACGCCGATCTTCCCGCTGTTCTCCAAAATGGAGATGAGTTCGTTAATAATAAGCCACACGATCACCAGCAGACCTACAACGAAATTCACATCGAGCTGTACGCCGAGCTTGCCGCCGAGCATCGTGATGAGGTAGTCAACCCCCATACCCACGGCGACGATCATCAGGTAGAAAACCTTCTTTATCACGCCCTGAATCCCCTTGCGGCTTGAAAGCTCCTTGTTCATCCACGCCGCCGTCATCCCCGTGACGTAATCGCAGATCATCACCGCGATGAGCACCACCACCGGAACAACAAGCTGCTTGAAGTACGCCATCAGCGCCGCCGCTGCCGCGGTCACAATGGCTTTCCAGAAGTTGTCCATACCGTTTCTCCTTTCAGTCCAGCAGCAGGAAGCGCACGTCCGTGGATGCTGCCGAGGCAACGACCGCCAGCTCTCCGGCGGCGAACGGCACCTGCAGCACCGTGTTGGCCGGAATGGGGAAGCCCTCCGCGGCTGTCAGCGCCTTGTTCGGGTCATACGGCGCGATGTACACGACGTTCGCGCTGTTGTTGGAAACAACGACGGTCTGACAATGGCAGTCCACCTTCGTCTCCTTCGTGCCCGCCGGAACGGCGAGCACGCGGTCAATCTTCATCATATTCGTTTCCTTTCTCCCTCATATGCTCCCGCTCCCCCCTTGCCTTCCCGCGTCTCCCCCTCTTGCCTCCCCTAACAGGGGAGGTGTCAGCCGAATGCTGACGGAGGGGTTCGTGAAGCTGACGGAGGGGTTTGCAAAGCCCGTCGAGGGTTTGCTTTACGGCATTAGCCCGGATCGCCGAAGATGATCTGTCTTGCGTCGCCCCAGCCCACGCCGAAGTCGGCATACGCGGTGTAAAGATCGATCAGCGGGTTGTCCTGCGGGGACTGCAGCACCGTCGGGCGCGTGTTGTAGACGATGTTCACGAGCTCCTTCATCAGCCGGCGGTCGCACACCGCCCACTGCTTGCTCGTGAAGCCGTCCGCGCCGCCGCCCATGACGATGTAGCGCATGCCGTAGATTGGGTTCGCGGCGTTCGTTTCGTCGTCCGGGTTCTGCATCGGCATCAGGCGGGAGTTCTCGCCGAACATCTTCTTTGCCTTCTCCTCCAGCTCGGGGGAGATGAGCACCGTGTCAAAGTCGCACAGGAACGGAAGACCGTCCGGCGTCACGAAGCGGTTGGCGCGCGCCTGCGCCGCGGTGATGGCCGCAACGGAGAAGGCGTCCGTGGTGATGTTCGAGTAGGTTCCGCTCTCGCTGTCCGCCTCAAAGCGGCGGCCCTTCGAGCCGCGGGAGGCGACAGGGTGCGCGGCGTTGGCCCAGCTCACGCCGTCGCCGCCGTTGTGGCGGCCGTCGGTGTTCCAGGCGTTGGCGAACATGCGCAGCACATGCAGATAAACCGTCAGCGCCATGCTGTCACCGAGCTTCGAGCCGACCTTCTTCGTCTCGCCCATCTTGTCGATCTTCGCTTCCTTGTAGCCGACGGGGATGGAGAGCGAGAATTCCTCCGGCGTGATGATGGTTTTGAAGCCGCGGCGCAGCGAGCCGGTGTTCAGATTGTTGCCGTCGTAAAGCGGCGCTTCGCCGTAGCCGCCGGAGCCGGTCAGCTCGTAGTCGATGCTCTTGGCGT
>ERZ1026844.293-NODE-293-length-39807-cov-11.250352_pt1 | contig 39807 bp, 34 predicted proteins | sample MGYA00380152_ERZ1026844 | MGnify/ENA primary metagenome ERZ1026844 (study PRJEB33269, sample SAMEA4719788) | human gut metagenome | biome: human-associated habitat; feature: organic feature; material: feces | place: Cameroon | collected 2013-10 ... | reverse complement strand
AGCCGGAGACGAGCCGGACCTTTGCGGCGAAGAGGACAACGAGGAGGGCGGCTTTGCGGCTCCGGGCTGGCTGTCCGGCATTTTCAGCTGGGGCCACAAGGTGACCAAAGAGCTGGAGGGCGAAGCCGTGCCCGAACCGGTGGACGACTCCCTCGGCTACGAAGCACCTGCCCCCTCCCCCGCGCCTGCCCCGGCAGAGCCGCAGGAGGCCCCAGCCTTTACGCCGGTGCAGGTGGGTACGCCCCATCCCCGCGCCTCGTTTGACATCGACCTTGGGCCGGACAGCACTCCCGTCGTTGAGGGCGGCAGTGAGCCCATCGAGCCCTTCATCGTCGGGCCCGGCGGCACTTTCGGGCAGGACCCGCTCCACAAGCCCGCGCCCCGGCCCATCGTGAAGCCGGTGGTGCCCGATGCCATTGAGACGGCGGCCGAGGACTTCTTTGCAAAACCGGAGGCCCCGGCGGCACCCGAAGCACCGGCCCCGGTGGTGACACCCGGCATCCCGGCCCAGCCGGTGGAGGAAGACCCCGCCGAAGCTCCTGCGTTCGACGGCAGCGGAGCCTTCCAGACGCCGACCCTGCCCACCACCGACGAGCCCTCGGTGCCGGTGCGGATCATGGCCGACAACGTGATGGCCATGCGCTCTGCCCCGGACGAGGACGGCTGGATCAGCATCACCAGCGAGCCGGTGGAGGAAAAAGACATCAACACGCTGGTGGCCGCAGCCATGGAAAAGCCCGCCGTCGGCGAGCAGCAGGCAGCCACCGCCCCGGCCGAGGAGCCGGAGGCCGAGGAGAGCTATCAGTACCAGTACCCCGGCATCGATCTGTTCGAAAAGGCCCCGGAGGAGAGCGACCCCAACGCACAGGATGAGCTGAAGGCCAATGCGCAGAAGCTCGTGGACACGCTGGAAAGTTTCGGCGTCCGCACCCGTGTGCTGGACATCTCCCGCGGCCCGTCGGTCACGCGGTATGAAGTCCAGCCCATGGCGGGCGTCAAGATCAGCCGCATCACCTCGCTGGCAGACGACATCGCACTGAACCTGGCCGTCGCCGACGTCCGCATGGAGGCCCCCATCCCCGGCAAGCCCGCCGTGGGCATCGAGGTGCCCAACCACAAAAAAACGCCGGTCTATATCCGCAGCGTCTTCGAGAGCCAGGCCTTCCTGCGGATGACCTCGCCCCTCGGCATCGCGCTGGGCAAGGACATCGCCGGCGTGGCCCAGGTGGCCGACCTGTGCAAGATGCCCCACCTGCTCATTGCAGGCAGCACTGGCAGCGGCAAATCCGTCTGTGTCAACAGCATCATCATGAGCCTGCTGTTCCGGTCCAGCCCGGAGGACGTCAAGCTCATCCTCATCGACCCCAAGGTGGTCGAGCTGGCCGAGTACAACGGCATCCCTCACCTGCTGATGCCGGTCATCACCGAGCCGAAAAAGGCGGCGGGCGCTCTGAGCAGCGCCGTGCAGGAGATGGAGCGCCGGTATCACCTGTTTGCGGAGAACAACGTCCGCGACATCAAGTCCTTCAACAAGCTGGCCGCCACCGACCCCATGCTGGAAAAGATGCCCTACATCGCCATCATCATTGATGAGCTGGCCGACCTGATGATGGTCGTGGGCAAGGACGTCGAGGACTCCATCTGCCGCATCGCCCAGAAGGCCCGTGCGGCCGGTATGCACCTCATCGTCGCGACCCAGCGTCCCAGCGTGGACGTCATCACCGGCCTGATCAAGGCCAACATCCCCAGCCGCATCGCGTTCGCGGTGTCCAGCCAGGTGGACAGCCGCACCATCCTGGATGGTGCCGGTGCCGAAAAGCTGCTGGGCATGGGCGATATGCTCTTCATGCCGGTCGGTGCCCCCAAGCCCATCCGCATCCAGGGCACCTTCGTGCGGGATGAGGAGATCAGCCGTGTGCTGGACTTCATCAAGCAGAGCGCGACGGTCCAGTACGACGAGGCCATGATCGAGGCCATGGAAAAACACGCCATCCTGGACGGCAAAAAAGGCGCATCCTCTGCCGATGCCGACGAGGAGACCGGCAGCGACCCGATGCTCAAGCAGGCCGTCGAGGTGGTCATTGATGCCGGTCAGGCATCCACCAGCCTGCTCCAGCGCCGGTGCAAGCTGGGCTATGCCCGCGCCGCCCGCATCATGGACGAGATGGAACAAAAAGGCATCATCGGCCCCTACGAGGGTGCCAAGCCCCGCGCTGTCCTCATCAGCCGCCAGCAGTGGCTGGAAATGCAGATGAACCAGCCGGATGAATGATCCGCGCAGACACTGACGTGTCCGTTCTCCCCGGAGCGGGAAACCGGCGATCCAGAAGCGAAACGGAACGAACGATAAAATAAAAGGAGCATTATGGAAAACTCTTCCCAGATCTACACCGAATTTCTCCCCATCAGCCGCGCGGACATGGAGGCGCGGGGATGGGAGCAGCTGGACTTTGTGGTCGTGGGCGGCGACGCCTATGTGGATCACCCCAGCTTTGGCACCGCCATCATCAGCCGCCTGCTGGAAGCCGAGGGCTACAAGGTGGGCGTACTGGCACAGCCCCGCTATACCGACTGCGAGGACTTCAAGCGGTTCGGGAAGCCGAAGTATGGCTTCTTCATCGGCGGCGGCAATGTGGACAGCATGGTCAGCCACTACTCCGTCGCCAAGATTCCCCGCGCCGAGGACGAATACTCTCCCGGCGGAAAGGGCGGTGCCCGGCCGGACCGCAGCGCCACCGTGTATACCAGGCTGGCCAAGCAGGCCTACCCCGACCTGCCCGTGATTCTGGGCGGTCTGGAAGCCTCACTGCGGCGGTTCGCCCACTACGATTACTGGCTGGACACCGTCCTGCCCAGCATTGCAGAGGACTCCGGCGCAGACATCATCAGCTTCGGCATGGGCGAACACCAGACCGTCGCCATTGCCAGGCGACTGGCGGCCGGTGAACCGGTAAGCTCCATCACCGATGTGGACGGCACCTGCTACCTGACCGACTTCGACCACCTGCCCGAAAAATATGTGGAGTGCGCGGGCTTCAAAAAGGTGGCGTCCGATAAGACCGCCTACGCCAAAGCCTGCCGCATCCAGATGGACAATCAGGATGTCGTCAGCGGCCAGATCATCGTCCAGAAGCAGAGCGAGAAGTACCTCGTCCAGAACATCCCGGCAAAGCCGCTGGTGCGCTGGGAGCTGGACCGGGTCTATGCCCTGCCCTACACCCGCCGGTATCACCCCATCTACGAGGCCATGGGCGGTGTGCCCGCCATCCGGGAGGTGCAGTTCTCCATCATCCAGAACCGCGGCTGCTTCGGCGGCTGCAACTTCTGCGCCATCCAGCTGCATCAGGGCCGCCGTGTGACCAGCCGCAGTGCCGACAGCATCGTGGCCGAGGCCGAGCGGATGACCCACGAGCCGGATTTCAAGGGCTACATCCACGACATCGGCGGCCCCACGGCAAACTTCCGCTTCCCGTCCTGCCGCGAACAGATGCTGCGGGGCATGTGCAATGGCGGCAAGCACTGCCTGGCCCCCACGACCTGCTCCCACATGATCGTGGACCACAGCGACTATCTGAAGATCCTGCGCCGCGTCCGGGAGCTGCCGGGCGTCAAGAAAGTATTCATCCGCAGCGGCATCCGGTTCGACTATCTGATGGCAGACCCGGACGATACCTTCTTCAAGGAGCTGGTGGAATACCACGTCTCCGGCCAGCTGAAAGTTGCCCCGGAGCACTGCGCCCCCAATACCCTCGCCTACATGGGCAAGCCGCCCATCCAGACCTTCAACAAGTTCAAGGATAAGTTCTACGAGCTGAGCAAGAAGGCGGGCAAAAAGCAGTATCTGGTGCCCTACCTCATGTCCAGCCACCCGGGCAGCACCCTGAAGGATGCGGTCTATCTGGCCGAGTACCTTTACAAGAACCACATGCGCCCGGAGCAGGTGCAGGACTTCTACCCCACGCCCGGCACCGTAAGCACCTGCATGTTCTATACCGGTCTGGACCCCTACACCCTCAAGCCGGTGTTCGTGGAGAAGACCGCCGAGGGCAAGGCGCTGCAGCGCGCACTGCTCCAGTATTACGAGCCGCGCAACGCCGAAAAGGTCATCAAGGCGCTCAAAATGACCCACCGCGAGGACCTCATCCCGCTGCTGGTGCCCGCCGAGGGCCGCCGCGCCGTCCAGCGCTCGGCCCGCAGAGCCGAGGCCGCCGAGGTGACCATCCACAACGACGGTACTTACACCGTCCACCCCACCGGCAAGGGCAAGGGCCGTCCGCAGGGCCATGCCGCCCCGGCGAACCGCAGTGCGGGCGGACGTCAGCCCAGCCCCGGCGCACGGTTCGCGCCCCGCTCTGCCCCCGGCCATAAGCCGAAAAACGATCAACAGAAAGAGAATACGACGTGGAAAAATACAAATCGGAAAAAATAAGTTTCTGGCGAAAGCCTTTCCGGCGGCTGGCCGCACTGGCGTTGGCCGCTGCGCTGGCCCTGGGCCTTGCGGCCTGTGACGGAGCATCCGTCCTTCCGGACGGCAGCGCCGATGTGATCCCGAACCCGGCATCCAGCGGGGTGCAGACCGCTGACAGCTTCCGGATGCACTTTCTCGACGTGGGGCAGGCGCTCAGCGTCCTGGTGGAGTGCGATGGCCAGTACATGCTGTACGACGGCGGCAACGTGGACGACGGCAGCATGGTGGTAAGCTATTTGCAGAAGCAGGGCGTGGAAGAGCTGCAATACGTCTTCTGCTCCCACGCGCATGAAGACCATGTGGGCGGGCTGGCCGCTGCGCTGGCCTTCTTCCCGGCAAACCATGTGTACAGCCCGGTGACGGAGGCCTCCACCAAGTGCTTTCAGGATTTTGTGAAGTACACCCAGCAGCAGGGCCTGCAGGTCGAAGTGCCCACTGTGGGCACCGTCTGGCAGCTGGGCGGTGCAACGGTGACGATGCTGGGCCCGGTGGCACAATACAGTGAGACGAATGACACCTCGATCGTCCTGCGGGTAGATTATGGTGCCACCAGCTTCCTCCTGACCGGCGACATGGAATCGGATGCAGAACGCGACCTGGTGAACAGCGGGGCCAACCTGAAGGCCGATGTGCTGCAGGTGGGCCACCACGGTTCCAGCACCTCGACGAGCTACCTCTTTTTGAATGCCGTCCTGCCCGAAATGGGCGTCATCTCCTGCGGCGTGAACAACAAATACGGCCACCCGCATGAGGAGACCCTGAGCATCCTGCGGGATGCAGGCGTGGACGTCTACCGCACCGACCTGCTGGGCACAGTCGTCATCGGGTCGGACGGCCAGAACTACACCATCCGCACCGACAAGAACGCCACCGACGCCGAGCTGAACCCCACCGTCCCGGCGGCATCCAGCACGGCACCGCAGACCTACATCGGCAACGTGAACTCCAAAAAGTTCCATCTGCCCACCTGCCCGAACCTCCCGGCAGAGAAGAACCAGATTCTCTTCTCCAGCTACGACGAGGCCATTGCAGCGGGCTACACCCCCTGTTCCACCTGCATCAAGTGAGACACAGCAAAAAAGGACTGTCGCGAACGCGACAGTCCTTTTTTGCTTGCTCTATATATACCGTATCTCAGCCGCCCAGATAGGCGCTGCGGACACGCTCATTGGTCAGCAGCTCGGCACCGGTGCCATCCATGACAACGCGGCCGGTCTCCAGAACGTAGGCCCGGTCGGCCACGGAAAGCGCCATCTGCGCGTTCTGCTCGACCAGCAGGATGGTCATACCCTCCTCGTGGATGTTCCGGATGATGTCGAAGATCTCCTGCACCAGCAGAGGCGACAGGCCCATGGACGGCTCATCCAGCATCAGCATGGAGGCGTTGCTCATCAGCGCACGGCCCATGGCCAGCATCTGCTGCTCACCGCCGGACATGGTGCCCGCCAGCTGTTTGCGGCGCTCCTTCAGGCGGGGGAACAGTTCAAAGACCTTTTCCTTGTTGGGGCCGATGGTGGAGGCAGGCTGGGTGTAGCCGCCCATTTCCAGATTTTCCTCCACGGTCATGTGCAGGAAGACGTGGCGTCCCTCCGGCACATGGGCCAGACCGGCCTCCACGATCTTGTGGGCACGGACGCCCTTGATGCTCTTGCCCTTGTACAGGACATCGCCCGTCTTCGGGTGGAGCAGGCCGGAAATGGTCTTCAGGGTGGTGGACTTACCGGCACCGTTGGCACCGATCAGGGTCACGATCTCCCCTTCGTGGACCTCAAACGAAACATCCTTGACGGCGTGGATGTTGCCGTAATAGACGTTGATGTTCTCCACTTTCAGCATAGAATCTGCCATCGGTCAGCCCTCCTTCTTGCCCAGATAGGCCTCAACGACCTGCGGGTTGTTGCGGATCTCATCCGGGGTGCCCTTGGCGATGATGCGGCCAAAGTTCAGCACCGCGATGCCCTCGCAGATGCCCATGACCAGGCTCATGTCGTGCTCGATCAGCAGCACGGCAATGTCGAATTCGTCGCGGATGCGGCGGATGGTCTCGGTCAGTTCAGCGGTCTCGGAGGGGTTCATACCGGCAGCAGGCTCGTCCAGAAGCAGCAGCTTCGGGCTGGTGGCCAGGGCGCGCATGATCTCCAACCGGCGCTGTGCACCATAGGGCAGGCTGCCCGCCGGGGTGTTGGCCAGGTCGGCCATGTGGAAGATATCCAGCAGCTCCAGTGCCCGCTCGTTGCACTTCTTTTCTTCCTTCCAGTAGTTGGGCAGACGGATCAGGGAGGAGGCCAGGTTGTACTTCATGGACTCATGCAGGCCGACCTTGATGTTGTCGATGACCGACAGCTCCTTGAACAGGCGGATGTTCTGGAAGGTACGGGCCACGCCCATCCGGTTGACCTGATAGGTCTTCTTGCCTGCCGTGGGCATCCCGTCGATCAGGATGGAGCCGCGGGTGGGCTGGTACACATTGGTCAGCAGGTTGAAAACGGTGGTCTTACCGGCACCGTTGGGGCCGATGAGGCCGGTGATCTCGTTGCGGCCGATCATCAGGTTGAAGCCGTCCACTGCGGTCAGACCGCCGAAGTCGATGCCCAGCTCACGCACGTCGAGGATGGGCTTTTTGTCCTTGTCGCGGTCGGTCAGGAAACCGCCGGAGGGGACGCTGTTCAGTCTCGTCTGGAACTCACTCATGGTCTGCACCCTCCTTGTTCTTCTTGCGGAACAGTTCCCCGTTCAGGACCTTCTCCACGATGCGGCTCACGGAGAAGTCGTAGCTGCCCAGCAGTCCGCCGGGGCGGAAGATCATCATCAGGATCAGCACCAGCGAGTAGATGACCATGCGGTAGCTGTCAAAGCTGCGGGTCGCTTCGGGCAGGATGGTCAGCACCGTTGCCGAGAGGATGGAACCCAGCATGGAGCCCATGCCGCCCAGAACGACCATGACCAGGATCTCGATGGACTTCATAAAACCGAAGGTCGAGGGGTTCAGAACGCCGATGTAGCAGGCGTACAGACCACCGGCCAGACCGGCGAAGGCCGCAGAGAAGGCAAAGGCCATGACCTTATAGTAGGTGGTCTGGATGCCGCAGCTCTCGGCCGCGATCTCGTTGTCGCGGATGGCGAGGACGGCACGGCCGTGGCGGCTCTTCATCATGGTGTGGATCAGGAAGCAGGTGATGACCACGCACAGGAACACATTGCTGAAATGGGAATACTTGGGGATGTTCTTCAGGCCCTTGGAGCCGTAGAACAGGCTGTAACCCAGCACATCGTCGATGTTGTTCAGCGTGATGCGGATGATCTCGCCGAAGCCCAGCGTCAGGATGGCCAGATAGTCACCGGTCAGGCGCAGAGCGGGGATGCCGATCAGCACACCGAACAGGCCCGCCATGATGCAGGCCAGCACCAGACCAATGGCAAAGGAGATGCCGCTGGGCAGGGGGCTGTACTTGGTGAACAGCGCGCAGGTGTAAGCACCCACGGCCATGAAACCGGCATGGCCCAGCGGCAGCTGGCCCAGATAGCCGGTGGCCACGTTCAAAGACACGGCCAGGATGATGTTGATGCCCACGGTCATCAGCACCTTGTTCTGATAGGTGGAAAGCAGATTCCCGGTCAGGTAGGAAAGCCCCAGGAACAGCAGCGCCACCAGCACCGTATTCATCAGGTAGCGCACGGGCATTTTGAGCGTTTTGCGTTTGGTATTCATCTTCATGCCCTCCTTACACCTTTTCCTGCACCTTGCGGCCAAGGAAGCCGGTGGGCTTGAACAGCAGCACGATGATCAGGATCGCAAACGTAACGGCGTCCTTCCAGGCGGAAAGGCCGATGGCGGAAACGAAGCACTCGCACAGGCCGATGGCGATGCCGCCGATCATCGCGCCCGGAATGGAACCGATGCCGCCCAGAACTGCGGCAACGAAGGCTTTCAGGCCCAGCATGGAGCCCATGGTGGGCGTTGCCTGCGGGTAGGAGCAGCAGTACAGCACTGCGCCGATACCGGCCAGTGCAGAGCCCACCGCAAAGGTGAAGGAGATGGTGCTGTTGACGTTGATGCCCATCAGGCGGGCCGCATCCATATCCTCGGAGACGGCGCGCATGGCCTTGCCGAGCTTGGTCTTCTGGACCAGGAAGGTCAGCACGAGCATGGACAGCACGGTGACCACCAGCGTGATCACGGAGGTCAGGCCCACCGGCACTTTGCCGAAGTAGAAGGTCCTGGCTTCAAAGTAGGACGGGATGACCTTTGCACCGGAGCCCATCAGCAGCTCCGCCGTATACTCCAGGAAGAAGGACACGCCGATGGCCGTGATCAGCAGCGAGATGCGGGGCGCACTGCGCAGCGGGGTGTAGGCGACCTTTTCGATCACCACGCCCAGCAGGGTGCAGGTAATGACGGTGGCGCAGACAGCCGTCACCGGGCCAAGGCCCAGCTGGTTCATCACGAACCAGGACATGTACGCGCCCACCATAATGACATCGCCGTGGGCAAAGTTCAGCAGCAGGATGATGCCGTACACCATGCTGTAGCCCAGTGCGATCAGTGCATAGATGCTGCCCAGGGAAAGACCGTTGATCAGCTGACTAAAAAACACTGTCATGGATGGATACTTCCTTTCTTTGCGGCGTTTTGCCACGCCTTTTGGGAGACACTTGTTTACCAAAAAAGCGGAGACAACCCGTTTCGGCGGTCTCCGCAAGTGGTTCTGATGCGAGAGGTTAGAACATTTCCTTCAGTTCGGGCTTGCCATCCACATAGGTCAGGATCGCAGTCTCCTTGACGGGGTTGTGGTGCTCGTCGAAGGTGAAGGTGCCGGTGATGCCGTCGATGCTGCCGGAAGCGATGGCGTCAATGACAGCCTGCTTGTACTCGTCGCTGCCTGCTTCCAGACCGGCGTCCTCCGCAGCCTGCAGGCCGTAGACCACGGTCTTGGCAGCGTCGTAGCCCAGAGGTGCGAAGCCGTTGGGGTACTCCTCGCCGTACTCTGCCTTGTAGGCCTCCTCGAACTCCGGAGAAGCGCCCTTTGCGTAGTTGGCGCAGAAGTAGCTGTCCTTCAGCTGGTCAGCGGTCGCATAGCCCTCCAGGCCGTCCCAGCCATCGCCGCCCAGGAACGGAACGGTCAGGCCGATGCTCTCAGCCTGCGACAGGATCTGGCCCACTTCCTCATAGTAGTTGGGGCAGAAGACCGTCTCCGGTGCCTTGCCCAGGATGCTGGTCAGCTGGGTCTTGAAGTCCACGTCGCCGTCGGAGTAGCTCTCCTGATCGACGATGGTGCCGCCCAGGCTCTCGAACTCGTTGACGAAGTTCTCAGCCAGGCCCTCGTTGTAGTCTGCGCCCTTCTTAAAGATGACAGCAGCCTTGGTGTAGCCCAGCTTCTGGTAAGCGTAATCTGCCATCTTGATGCCCTGGAACGGGTCGGTGAAGGTGGCACGGAAGACGTTGGCGTTCACGGTGTCGGTCTCGGCATCGTAGGTAACGGCCTCTGCGGTCGCAGAAGCAGTGACCATAGGCATGTTGTAATCGGCGCTCTCAGCAGCCACGGCCAGCGTGGGGGTGGTGGTGACATCGCCGACCAGTGCCGTGATGCCTTCGTCCACCATCTTGGTGAAGCAGTTGACGGCCTGGGTGGCGTCACCCTGCTCATCCTCGGTCAGGATCTCGATCTGCTTGCCGTTGATGCCGCCATCGGCGTTGACCTGCTTCAGGTACAGGCTCGCACCGTTGACAACGGCCTGGCCGTAAACGGAAACGTTGCCGCTCAGGGGGCCCATGACGCCCACCTTGATGGTCTCACCGGAAGCAGCGGAACCGGCTGCGGAACCAGCCGCAGAACCGGAAGCAGCCGTGCTGGAAGAAGAACCGCCGCAGGCGGTCAGGACACCGGCAGCAGCCACGACACCAGCAGCAGCCAGAAAGTTACGACGCGTGATCCTCTTTTTCATAATCGTTATCCTCCTGTTTGGAAGTATTTGCAAAATGCAGAAAGCAGAGCCCTTTCCCTCAAAGCGGCTCTGCTCTTGGTAGTTTCATTATAGCCCCCTTCGGGGCCGTTCGCAATTCACAAACCGTCCATACTTTTCCGGGCCTTTTCCGTCAAATCATGTTAAACTACACAAAATTTCCATATCACTTTTGGCTGTTTTTTCAAATTGTTCACTTTGTTTCACTCTGAAATGAACGGTTTTCATGAATGTCAAAAAGGTTACACGGCTGCCATCCGGTCGGTTCCGGGCAGGTTCGGCGGCCGCCTTCCCACCTCCCGGCATATCCGCCCCCGCCTCCGGGCAGACTGATGATGTTTACAGCCGCAAACATCGCAATCCCCTCTTGCAACCAGGCACAGGACGTGGTAGGATAAAGGCAGTTAGTTAGTATTGACTATCCACTATCTCAAATCATTACCGGGAGGTCTTTCTTATGAATTATCTGGAAATCGAATCCGTTGTCGGCCGCGAGATCTTAGACTCCCGCGGGAACCCCACCGTCGAAGCTGAGATCACGCTCGCCGACGGCACCGTCGCCCGCGGCTGTGCCCCCTCCGGCGCATCCACCGGCGAGTTCGAGGCTCTGGAGCTGCGCGACGGCGACAAGAGCCGTTATCTGGGCAAGGGCGTGACCAAAGCCGTTGAGAACATCAACACCGTCATCGCCGATGCTGTCGTGGGGCTGGATGCCTCCGACATCTATGCAGTCGATGCCGCCATGCGCAAAGCCGACGGCACCAAGGACAAGTCCAATCTGGGCGCAAACGCCATTCTGGCCGTGTCCATCGCCGCCTGCCGCGCAGCCGCCGCTTCGCTGGAGATGCCGCTGTACCGTTTTCTGGGCGGCGTGAACGGCAACCGCCTGCCCGTCCCGATGATGAACATCCTGAACGGCGGCGCACACGCCACCAACACCGTGGATACCCAGGAGTTCATGATCATGCCCGTGGGTGCCCCCTCCTTCAAAGAAGCGCTGCGCTGGTGCGCCGAGGTCTTCCACGCTCTGGCCTCCATCCTGAAGGCCAAAGGTCTGGCCACCTCCGTCGGCGACGAGGGCGGGTTTGCGCCCAACCTGTCCAGTGACGAAGAGACCATCGAGACCATTCTGGCCGCCATCGAGAAAGCCGGTTATCAGCCTGGCAAGGACTTCATGCTGGCCATGGATGCCGCTTCCTCCGAGTGGAAGAGCCCCAAGGGCAAGGGCTTCTACAAGCTGCCCAAGGCGGGCACCGAGTACACCTCCAGCGAGCTGATCGCCCACTGGAAGAGTCTGGTGGAGAAGTACCCCATCATTTCCATCGAGGACGGTCTGGACGAAGAGGACTGGGAGGGCTGGCAGGAGATGACCCGCGAGCTGGGCGGCAAGGTCCAGCTGGTGGGCGACGATTTGTTCGTCACCAACACCGAGCGCCTGGCCAAGGGCATCCAGCTGGGTGCCGGAAACGCCATTCTCATCAAGCTGAACCAGATCGGTTCGGTCTCCGAGACGCTGGAGGCCATCAAGATGGCCCACAAGGCCGGTTACACCGCCATCAGCTCGCACCGCTCCGGTGAGACCGAGGACACCACCATCGCCGACCTGGCCGTGGCCCTGAACACCTGCCAGATCAAGACCGGTGCGCCCAGCCGCACCGAGCGCGTGGCCAAGTACAACCAACTGCTCCGCATCGAGGAGCACCTGGGTGCCAGCGCCGTCTATCCCGGCATGGAAGCGTTCAACGTGAAGCGCTAAAATTTTCCAGCAATCGCGGTCCTTTCTCCTTCGTATTTTTACTGGAGTGCCTGTTGCAATGCGCTCTCAGATCTGAAGGAAGGAGAACCGCTCATGCTTTCCACCTTTTCCCTTTCGTCCTCGATCCTGCTCTGGTTTCTGAAGCAGGCCGGTCTGCCCGGCATTCTGCTCTGGCTGCTGGAAAAGATCTTAGGATAACGAAAAAGACGTGCCGCACACGCTGTGCAGCACGTCTTTTTTCATCCATGGATCTGCTTTTTGGCGGTGCGCAGCGCCGTGCGCAGAGGCCGGTAGAGCAGCAGCATGAGGGCAAAGTTGCCCACGCCGTGCATCGCGTCGTAGGAAAGGCCGCTCAGCCACCAGCTCAGCGCGAAGGCAGGCGTCTTGGCCACAAGATACACCGCTGCGCACAGCCCGCCGAAGCACAGGCCGTACAGCCCGCTGAACACGGCCCAGCCGAGGGCATGGTCCATCCGGCGCAGCAGCCGGGCCAGAAAGGCCAGCAGATACCAGACGTACAGATACATCGCCCACCACAGGCCGAAGCCATACAGCACGCCCTGCAATACCAGAAACACCGTGATGGCCCCCGGCGTCTCGCGGGGCAGTTCCAGCGCGAACAGGATGATGAGGAGCGTCACCGGCTCGATGTTCGGGAGGCCGCTCATCGCCTGTTTGCTCACCACCAGAAGTGCGCCCATCAGCCCGCTGAGGACCAGCCGCAGCACTCTGGTGTGCATGGGTTCCTTACTTCGTGTAGGTAAAGGCATAGCTATCGCCGTCGTGCAGCTCGATGTCCGCCACGCCCACGGCGGTCATCTCACCGGAAGCGTCGGTCAGGCACCACCAGGCGCTGTCCTTGTCCCAGTCGGCGGTCTCGCCGTTGACGGTGGTGACAAAGCCTGCAGCGGCCTCGTCCGCGCTGATGATGCCGGCCTCGGCCAGCGCATCGCTCAACTTCTCGCCGTCGGTCACTTCCAGGTCGAAGGTCTGGCTCTCGCCGTCGGCCCCGGTCACCGTGAACTGGGCCTTGACCTTGGCTTCCGAAGCCTCTGCCGACGCAGCCTCCGAGGAAGCAGCCTCCGAAGATGCTGCCACGCTGGACGCAGTGGAAGAAGCCGTGCTGCCTGCGGCAGAGGAAGCGCCGCAGCCTGCCAGCAGACCGGCGGCCAGTGCAGCAGCAGCGACAACAGAGAGGATACGATTCATGATCTTCATCAAAAGATTGCTCCTTGGTTCTAGTTTGCATGCACAGAACATGCAGTGCTTATGATACCATCCGCCGGGGGAAATTGCAAGTGCGGCTCGGCCGGGCTACGCAGTCTCCCACAGAGCGGCCACTCCTGCTCCACATTTTCAGCCGCCAAACAGGCCGAAAAAGCTGGTGTGCGTCATGCCCAGCACCAGAAACAGAACGATGAGGGCAAACAGCACCCCGATGATGATGTCCATCTGGTGGACGCTCAGCGGGAACTTGTCGTAGAGCTTTTCCTTGGGGTTCACGAAATTGGGGTCGTTGTTGTTCAGCAGGCTCTTCTTCCCCACTTCGCCCTGCGCCCTGTGCGCTTCCAGTTCGGCCTGTTCTTTTTCCAGCTGGGCCTCGCGTTCGGCCAGCAGTGCTTCGCGGCGGGCGAGTTCGGCTTCTTTTTCATTCCATTCTGCCATGGTCGTTCTCCTTGGTTTTTCTTCTATTATAACAAAGCGGGCCGCCCACTGCAACGAGTGGACGGCCCAGCAGGCGCTCTCTTTTCGGGGGAAATTACTTCTTGGCGAGGTACTTGCGGATATCAATGGCGACAGCCACGATGATGACAAGGCCCTGCACGATGTAGGTGTAGGAGGAGTTGACGTTCATGAACTGCAGAGCGACCTTCATCAGCTCAAAGACCAGAACGCCGACCAGAACGCCGGGAACAGTACCAACGCCGCCGGTGGTGGAAACACCGCCGATGGTGCAGGCTGCGATGGCGTCCAGCTCATAGCCCATTGCGGTGTTGACGGATGCGCCGCCGGACTTTGCAGCCAGCAGGCAGCCTGCCAGACCGAACATGCAGGAAGCCAGGATGTAGATGCGGATCTTGGTAGCGTGCACGTTGACACCGGCCACCTCAGCAGCAGCTTCGTTGCCGCCGATGGCGTACATGTACTTGCCGTGACGGGTCTTGTTGTACAGGAACCAGAAGCACACGGCCACGACCAGAGCGATCCAGATCAGGACCGGGATGCCGATGATGGTGTTCGAGGCCAGAGAGGTGAAGTCCTTGTTCAGGGAGCCGATGGGGGTACCGCCGGTGTACACCAGGCAGATGCCGTAGACGACCTGCTGCATACCCAGGGTTGCGATGAAGGGCTGGACCTTCAGGTAGCTGACGACCAGACCGTTGGCCAGACCCACGATGGCGCAGATGGCGATGACCAGGATGAAGACCACCGGGGTGGGCAGAGTGGGCAGGTTGGGGTAGAACTTACCGGCAGCGCCTTCCGTCTGCGCAAAGATGCAGGCCAGGCAGGCCGCAAAACCAGCCAGACGACCGGCAGACAGGTCGTTGCCGGTGGTGATCAGACAGCCGGAGATGCCCAGCGCGATGATATAGCGGATGGACACGTTCTTGAACAGGTTGATCAGGTTTGCGACTGCGAAGAAGTTGGGGTGGATGATGCCGACGATCAGAGAGACCGCAAGCATCAGGACGATGATGGCATTTTCACTCAGCCATTTTTTCACGGACTTGCCGTTCAATTTCTTGGTAGCTTCCACAATAGACAGCCTCCTTGTTTACTGATTGGCCGCTGCCGTCGTCGGTGCGGTCTCAAACTGGGTCGCCAGCGCCATGATGTTCTCCTGGGTGGCGTCCTTGCCGTCGATGAAGCCGGTGATGCGGCCATCGCACATGACCATGACACGGTTGGACATACCGATGATCTCGCTCATTTCGGAGGAGATCATGATGATGCTCTTGCCCTGCTTGGCCAGGTCGGCAATGATGCAGTAAATTTCGTACTTTGCACCGACGTCGATGCCGCGGGTGGGCTCGTCGAGGATCAGCACATCGGGGTTATTGGCCAACCAGCGGGCGATCAGCACCTTCTGCTGGTTGCCGCCGGAAAGGCTCTTGATGGCGGTCTTGGGGCTGGGCACCTTGATGGCCATCTTTTCCTTGTTGGTGGCGACCAGATCGAGGATCTTCTTATCATCCAGCATGATGGGGCCCTTGCGCAGAGCGTCCAGCGATGCAATGGAGATGTTGTCGGCAACGCTCAGCACACCCATGATGCCGGTGGCGCGGCGGTCCTCCGTCAGCAGCGCCACGCTCTTGCGGATGGCGTCGCGGGGCTGTTTGATCTCGACGGCTTCGCCCTTGATCCACACTTTACCGGCGGTGTGGGCGCGCAGGCCGAAGATGCCCTCCATCAGCTCGGTACGCTGGGCACCGACCAGGCCGGCCACGCCCAGGATCTCGCCCTTCTTCAGCTCGAAGCTGCAATGGCGGAAGGAACGCGGGTGGATGGAGGTGAAGTCCTCCACCTTCATCATGACCTCGTCGGAGGGGTGGTTTTCCAGCGGCGGGAACAGATTGGACAGCTCACGGCCGACCATCTTGGCGATGATCTGCTCCTTGGTCATGTTGGCAACGTCCCACTTGCCGATGTAGTGGCCATCGCGCATGATGGTGACTTCGTCGGCGATGACCTTGATCTCGTCCATCTTATGGCTGATGTAGACCAGCGCAACGCCCTGCTCCTTCAGCTCGCGCATGATGCGGAACAGCGACTCGACCTCGTTCGCGGTCAGCGAGGAGGTGGGCTCGTCCAAAATCAGCACCTTGCAGTTTGCGGAGACGGCCTTTGCGATCTCCACCATCTGCATCTGTGCGATGCTCAGGCTGCCCAGCTTTGCGTGGGAGTTGATGTCCAGCTTCAGCTTCTTCAGCAGGGCATCGGTATCGGCGTACATTTTGGCATGGTCCACTATGGTGATGATACCTGCCTTCTTGGTGGGGAAGCGGCCCAGCCAGATGTTCTCAGCCACGGTACGGGCCGGGATGGGCTGCAGCTCCTGGTGCACCATCGCGATGCCGCGGTTCAGTGCTTCCAGAGGGTTGGAGATGGTGACTTTTTGTCCTTCGTATTCGATCTCGCCTTCGTCCATCTTGTAAATGCCGAACATGCACTTCATCAAAGTGGACTTGCCAGCGCCGTTTTCGCCCATCAGGGCCATGACTTTGCCGGGGCGGAGCTCCAACTGCGCGTGGTCCAGCGCTTTGACGCCGGGGAAGGTCTTGACCACGCCTTTCATTACCAGACGGTATTCTGACATTCCGCAGAGCCTCCTTGTCGTTCAAAATAAGGCACGGCACGGTTCGTTCCGAAAGGAAAGCGCGTGCGCCGAGGAACCTCGCACGCACGCGCTTGTTAGCTTTTAGAAAGCCTCGGACTCACTGCGTACCTTGCAACCGTGAGTGGTTCTCAGCTCCGAATCAGAGATACTGAGAAGCGTTCTCGGTGGTGACCTTCACATAGTCGACCCAGTAGTACTCTTCGACATCCTTGCCCTCAACGAACAGCTTGGTTGCGTCGGCAGCGGCGGTAGCCTGGCCAACGTCATCGTTCAGGACGGTACCGGTCATCTTGCCGTCAACAACGTTCTGGACAGCTTCCTTCAGTGCGTCAACACCGACCAGATAGATGTCCTCGCCGACCTTGCGGCCAGCCTGCTCGATGGACTGCAGAGCGCCCAGAGCCATTGCGTCGTTGTTGCAGAAGACGACTTCGATCTTGTCGCCGTACTGTGCCAGAGCGTTTGCAACGTCCTGCTGTGCGGTGGTCTGGTCCCAGTTGTCCAGGTACTCATACAGGCACTCGACTTCCTTGCCGGCGTCGGTCAGAGCCTTGATGGAGTACTCGGTACGATACTGTGCATCGATGTTTTCGGGGTCGCCCTTGCACATGATGTAGGTGATCTTGCCATCGCCGTTGATATCGCCCTGGGTAGAGGTCTCCAGGATCAGCTCGCCCTGATAAGTACCGGACTGACGTGCGTCTGCACCAACGTAGCAGCACTTGCCAGCGTAGGAGTCCAGAACGGCCTTGTCAGGCTCACGGTTGATGAAGACGATGGGGGTGCCGGAGGGAGAGATGGTATCCACGATGGTCTGTGCAGAAGTGGTCTGGACGGGGTTGATGATCAGAACGTCCACACCCTGCTGCAGGAAGGTGTTGATCTGCTCGGTCTGGGTATTCTGGTCGTTCTTGCCATCGACGATGGTGACGGCATAGCCCATATCCTTCAGGTACTCTTCCAGATCGGTGCGGTACAGGGTCATGAAGTTATCAGCGAACTGATAGATGCAGACGCCAACGTTTGCGCTGCCGGTAGAAGCGGCTGCAGAAGAAGCAGCCACAGAGGAAGCAGCAGTAGAGGAGGCAGCGGTGGAGCTGGAGGAGCCGCCGCAGGCGGTCAGAACGCCAGCGGCACCCACAACAGCGGAAGCCTTCATGAAGTCACGACGCGAAATCATTTTCATAATAATGTTCTCCTTCATTCGCATATCACAGCAAAATCGAATCGTGCGCACACCGCACGTTTCGTGATTCTGTTTGTATTATAACCGTCCGCACGACCATTCGCAATAGAACAAGTTCACAAGAATCCAAGAAATCTTTTGTGCATCCTTCACAATTGCTTTTGTTGGATACAAGTTTCTTTTTGATATCAAGCACAATTTCTTTCAATTTTGCAACATGCGTCCAAATTCCATACAAAAGTCCATGAAATCTCTCAAAATAGTTACAGAGATCGTTCCGGTGTGCAACAATCCTATCCGATGCAAAAAAGCCCACTTTGCCCCGGTGCATAATCTGTACGCATCAAAAGGACAAAATGGGTCTTTTTTTCATTCTGCTGTTTCGCAGTTATTTTTCTTTATGTTCCCGGCGGTAGCGGGTGGGGGTGACGCCGAGGGTCTTTTTGAAGATTTTGGTGAAGTAATTCACGTCCAGAATGCCCACTTCTTCGGCTACGGCGGCGATGCTGTGGTTGTTCTGCTCCAGCAGCTGGGCCGCGCGGTTCACACGCTGGGTGTTGATATAGTCGATGAGGGTGGTGCCGGTCTCCTGCTTGAACAGCGCCGACAGATACGACGGGCTGATGAAGCACATGGCTGCCAGACTCTTCAGTGTCAGCGGCTCGGAGACATTCAGGTTGACGTAGTTCATCACCTTCTGGACGGCGGGCGAGAACTCCTTCAGCGAGTAGCGGCGGACATAGGCGCAGTAATCCCGCACCATCTGCCACATCATCTCCTGGGGGATCTCGTCGGCCTCCTCAATGATGCGGGCGTACTTGCTGGAGATGGCGTCGATATAATAGGGGTGCACCTTGCTGGGCTCGATGGCCTTGCGCAGCAGGGTGTTGAAGACGATCATCATGTTCTTCTGCTGGTAGAGCGAGCCTTCGAACCGCCCGCCGTAGGTGAAGCGGGAGTGATGGTGCATGGCCTCGATGGCGGCTTCGTCGTCACCGCGGCACACGGCATCAAGGATGCGGTTCTCGGATTCGTACCGCTGTTCCAGCATGGAGATGGGGATATCCTTCTGGAACTTCGGCTCGTTGAAATACCGGACGTCCGGGTGGAAGCAGAAGGGCAGAAACTCCTTCAGCTCCTTCACGACCAGGTCCTCCCCCATCATCATCCCGACCAGGACCCGGATGGTCATGTAAAAATCGTTCGCCTGCAGCAGCTTGACGCCGTTGTAGTATTCCTGCACGGCATTCTCCCCGGCCTCACCCAGGTAGCGGCGGGCCCACTTGCGGGCCTTCTCGCTGCGGGGACCAAAGGTCCATGGCCCGACGAGGAAGACGGTGTTCTCCTCGTCCGGGATGCGGAAGAGGGCAAAATGCAGCTCAAAGGTACCCTCAACGAAGAGCAGCGTCTGCGCCGGGGTCTGTTCCAGCAGCAGCCGGCCGAACTCCTGCCAGTCGAACTGCGGGTCCAGCGAGCGGCGCAGGCCGTAGTCGAACTCTTCCAGTCCGTCGAACGGCGGCGTCACCCGCCGGGTGGGGATATTCTGTGCTGCCGCCAGTTTGGTGAGCACCTGTAATGGATCGACCCGCATGGCGTCTCCTTTCCTGTTTCATCGCATCTCTCACATCTCATTTGATATATCAGTATACAGCATTTTTCTGCAAGAAACAAGTGGCCGAGCGCAGAAAAAGTGCCCTGCCATCCCAGGACAGCAGGGCACTTCATTCTATGTTTTGTAAAACATTTCTCAGACAGTGCAAACTTTACCGGCCTGCCAAGGGCTCCCACTTCGGGGGAGCTGGCATGCGAAGCGTGACTGAGAGGGATTACTTGTTGTTGCGGCGCGCAGCCAGAGCCGCCACGTTCTCCTCGACCTTCTTCTTATTCAGCGGGTAGAGGAAGACCAGCGCCAGCACGATGCACACAAAGCCGATGATGGGGGCGATGCATGCCATGTTGAAGATGCCGCGGGTGACAGCGGGGTCAAACGCAGTCGCTTCGGTGTAGCCGATGATCCCCAGCAGGGCACCGACCAGACCGGAAGAGAAGGCCTGACCCAGCTTGCGGGCGAAGGAGTAGACCGAGTAGATGGTGCCGTCCTCACGGATGCCGCTGCGGACCTCGGCGTCGTCGATGACGTCGGTGATCATGGCCCAGATGATGGTGTTGAAGAAGCCCATGCCGATATTGGCCAGGATGTAGCAGGCCACAAAGCCCCAGACGCTGGCCGGACGCCAGATCAGGCAGACCAGCCAGACCAGAGCGGAGCAGATGCTGGAGGCCACGGCCAGCTCCTTCTTGCCGAACTTTGCAGCCAGCTTGGAAGCAAAGGGTGCGCAGACGATCAGCATGACCACCGTGCCCAGCAGGCTGGCAGTGGACTGTGCGGCAGCGCTGCCGTACACGTTGGGGTAAACGTAACCGGCCAGGCTCATGACGGTCAGCTGGCTCAGCAGGACGAAGATGGCCGCCACGATGATGCCCAGCAGCGCCCGGTTGGTGAAGATGCTCTTGAAGATGGCGGAAGCGCTCACCTTCTGGCTGCTTGCGGGGACCTCGACACGCTCATGGGTCAGCTTGAAGCAGACGATATAGCACAGGATGGCGCAGATGGAGAAGACGCCTGCGATGATGGTCATGCGGGAGCCGGACATCACCGTCTTGCCGTCTACGACGACATAGGCGACCATGGGCGTGGCCACGCCGATGACCATGTTGGCCAGCGTGGAACCAATGGTGCGCCAGGTGGACAGTTCTGCACGGTCCTTGGGGTCTGCCGAGACGGCGGAAGCCATGGAGCCGTAGGGGATGTTGATAGAGGTATAGAAGATGGAGCCCCACAGGATGTAGGTGATGAACAGCCAGGCCACCTTGAAGCCATAGGGCATCCCGGCCAGGCCGGACTGATAGATCAGGAAGGAAGCGATGGCCACCGGGCCGCACATCCGCTTGATCCAGGGGCGGAACTTGCCGTCCTTGGTGGGCTTGGAGTGGTCCACGATCTGGCCCATGCCCACATCGGTGAACGCATCCACAAAACGGGCGATCATCATCACCATGCCAACGATGGCGGCGTTGACGCCCATGACGTCGGTGTAGAACTTCATCAGGAAGCTCGACGACAGCAGGAAGGTGAAATCGTTGCCGAAATCACCGAACATGTAGCCGACCTTGTCCTTCATGCCGAAGGGGGCGGCTTTCTTCATCTCATTTGCCATTGGTTTCTCCTTAGATAGATCGATTCTTGGATTCGGTTCTCCGAATGCTGCTGCAAAACACATTGAAATATGGTTCACTGCATTTCAGCTTGTATATCAGTATTATGACAAATCTTTAGCAATCATCGTTAGAACAATTTTTAGGTGAAAACGTAAAATTTTACGATTATTGTTTGGGCACTTTGCCAATTTTTTCATAAAATATGTGGAATCTCTTTCACTACATTTTCCTTGGCGTAGTTGATTTTAACAGTTTTCGCGGCATCGCCCGCATTATAATAGGTATTCTGCCCCGGAATCGTTCAAAATTCCCCAAAAAAGTCTGGATTTATAAAAAATTTGTTCTATTCCTTTTGCAAAAAATCTGTCATACTGATACCAGAAGATATGAGCTGCGGTATCAACCTCTCAGTCTCGCATTCGCTCGACAGCTCTCCGGATCGGAGAGCCTCTGGCGAAACCGTATCCTTTGCGGGGACTGCCAAGGCTTCCCCTATCAGGGGAGGTGGCATCGCGCAGCGATGACGAAGAGGTTTATTTCGTAGTTCAAAATGTTTTAGTATGATGAGAAATGAGGTTCCTGCAATGAACAACAAATCCCTGCTGTATCCTGTGGCTTCCACTTCCCGCCGCGTCGTCAGCCTGGACGGCATGTGGCGCTTCCGCTTCGACCCCAAGAGCGAGGGCGTCGATGCAGACTGGGCAAACGGCCTGCCGGAGTCCATCTCCATGCCCGTGCCCGCTTCCTTCTGCGACTTCTTCACCGATAAGGAATCCCGCGAGTACTGCGGCGATTTCTGGTACGAGACCGATTTCTTCGTGCCCGGCGAGTGGAGCGGCAAGGACATCGCCATCCGCTTCGGCTCTGCCACCCACCACGCCCGCGTCTTTGTGAACGGCGTCGAGGTCGCACAGCACGAGGGCGGTTTCCTGCCCTTTGACGCAGTCGTCACCGACATCGTCCGCTACAACCAGTACAACAAGCTGAGCGTCCTGCTGAACAACGAGCTGAACGAGTACATGCTGCCCGCCGGCAACACCGCTACCCTGTCCAACGGCAAAAAGGTCGCTGCCCCCTACTTCGACTTCTACAACTATGCCGGCATCCATCGCCCCGTCAAGCTGATGGCCCTGCCCACCGAGCGCGTTCTGGACTATTCCGTCAAGCACCGCCTGACTGCGGACGGCGCCGAGGTCGATTACACCGTCACCACCAACGGCAGCCACGACGTGACCGTGGAGCTGTACGACGGCACCACCAAAGTCGCTGAGGCTTCCGGTAAGGAAGGTACTCTGGTCGTCAAGGACGCCAAGCTCTGGAACGTCCATGCCGCCTACCTGTACAACATCGTCATCCGCATCCACGACGGCAGCGCCATCGTCGACGAGTACACCGAGAAGATCGGCATCCGCACCTTCGAGATCCAGAACGGCCACTTCCTGCTGAACGGCAAGCCCGTCTACCTGCGCGGCTTCGGCAAGCACGAGGATGCAGACATCCGCGGCCGCGGCCTCGACCTGGCCACCGTCAAGCGCGATTACGAGCTGATGAAGTGGATCGGTGCCAACTGCTTCCGCACCAGCCACTACCCCTATGCGGAGGAGCTGTACCAGATGGCCGATGAGGAAGGCTTCCTCATCATCGACGAAGTCCCCGCCGTCGGCTTCATGGAGAGCACCATGAACTTCCTGGCAGCAAACCAGGGCAACGGCAAGAAGGTGGGCTGGTTCGAGAAGGACACCACGCCTCAGCTGCTGGAAAACCACAAGGACGCGCTGACCGACATGATCGACCGCGACAAGAACCACGCCTCCGTCATCGCATGGAGCATCCTGAACGAGCCCCAGTGCACCAGCGAGGGCACCGAAGCCTACTTCAAGACCCTGTTCGATCTGGCACACGAGCTTGACCCGCAGAAGCGCCCCCGCACCTACGCCATCGTCATGATGAGCCTGCCCCACAACAGCAAGGGCCAGCAGTTCGCTGACTTCATCAGCCTGAACCGCTACTACGGCTGGTACGTCATGGGCGGCATGGGCATCGTGGATGCCGAGGCCGCATTCCGCAAGGAGATGGACGGCTGGGCCAAGGTCCTGAATGGCCGCCCGATGATCTTCACCGAGTACGGTGCCGACACCATGCCCACCGAGCACAAGCTGCCCAGCGTCATGTGGAGCCAGGAGTACCAGAACGAGTACCTCGACATGAACCACAACGTCTTCGACAGCTACGACTTCGTGCAGGGCGAGCTGGTCTGGAACTTTGCAGACTTCCAGACCACCGAGGGCATCATGCGCGCCAACGGCAACAAGAAGGGCATCTTCACCCGTCAGCGTCAGCCGAAGGACGCCGCCTTCCACTTCCGCGCCCGCTGGACCAGCCTCCCGCTGGATTACAAGGGCAACAAGTAAGTTGAACCTCTCTCAAACCTTCTCATAACCATGCCAAAAGCACCCGCAGGCTCAGCGTCTGCGGGTGCTTTTGCGATTGCACTTCTTTTCTTTTTATGGTATCCTTACCTTGCGCTCCGGCCGCGAGCGTCTTTTCATTTGCAGCATAGTCGATTTTCAACGTTCTGTCAAACCAGAACAAGCCATACTTGCAAGGGAGGCTGTTTTTATGAAACGCACCGATTATATCAACTGGGATGAATATTTTATGGGCATCGCCCTGCTCACCGCCATGCGCTCCAAGGACCCCAGCAGCCAGGTGGGTGCCTGCATCGTCAGCCCGGAAAACAAGATCCTGTCACTGGGCTATAACGGTATGCCCATTGGCTGCGACGACGACGCCATGCCCTGGGACCGCGAGGGCGACCCGCTGGACACCAAATATATGTACGTCTGCCATGCCGAGCTGAACGCCATCCTGAACAGCGCCCACAACAACCTGAAGGGCGCACGGGTCTATGTGACCCTCTTCCCCTGCAACGAGTGCGCCAAAGCCATCATCCAGTCCGGCATCTCGGAGGTGGTCTACTACGGCGACAAGTACCACGACTCCGATTCCAGCGTTGCAGCACGGTTCATGTTCAAAAAGGCCGGTATCCGGCTCACCTCCTACACCCCCAGCGGGCGGAAGATCGAACTGGAGCTGTGAGCGCGCAAAGCCCTTGACCGGCGGTTTCTTCTGCTATATAATAGAAGCATCATTTCGAATAAATATTCAAGTTTTTATGAATAGAGAGGGAAATATGCAATGAGTCTGAAAAATCGGAACTTTCTGAAGCTGCTGGATTACACCCCCGCCGAGATCGAAGCGCTGCTGGATCTGGCCGCTGACCTCAAGGCCAAGAAGAAGGCAGGCATCCGCCACGATGCCCTGCGCGGCAAAAACATCGCCTTGATCTTCGAGAAAACCTCCACCCGCACCCGGTGCAGCTTTGAAGTGGCCGCCCACGATCTGGGCATGGAAGTCACCTATCTGGACCCGTCGGGCAGCCAGATCGGCAAAAAAGAGTCCATTGCGGACACCGCCCGTGTGCTGGGTCGGATGTTCGACGGCATTGAGTACCGCGGCTATGGCCAGCAGATCGTCGAGGACCTGGCCCATTATGCAGGCGTTCCCGTCTGGAACGGTCTGACCAACGAGTTCCACCCCACTCAGATTCTGGCCGACTTCCTCACCATCCGGGAGCACTTCGGCCGCCTGAAAGGCATCCATTTCGTCTACTTCGGCGACGCCCGCTACAACATGGGCAACAGCCTGATGGTGGGCTGTGCCAAGATGGGCCTGCACTTCACGGCCTGCGCCCCCAAGAAGTATCAGCCGGATCCGGCGCTCATCGCCCAGTGCCAGGCCATCGCCGCCGAGACCGGCGCAACCCTGACCTTTGAGGAAGACCCCTCCAAAGCCGCCCAGGGTGCCGATGTGCTGTACACCGACGTCTGGGTCTCGATGGGCGAGCCTGTCGAGGTCTGGGCCGAGCGCATCCACGACCTGGCTCCCTACCAGATCAACAACACGCTGATGGCGCTGGCCGGGCCGCAGGCCGTCTTCATGCACTGCCTGCCCGCCTATCACGACCACAAGACCACCGTGGGCAAAGAGATGGGCGAAAAGTTCGGCCGCGATGCCATGGAAGTCACCGACGAGGTCTTCGAAGGCCCGCAGAGCATCGTCTTCGACGAGGCCGAGAACCGGATGCACACCATCAAGGCCGTTATGGCGGCGACCTTGGGCTACGAAGGATAACGACCCATTTGCACAAAAAACGCTCTCTTGCCGTCGGCAAGGGAGCGTTTTTATCGTTTCATCGTTTCTTACAGATCATGTTTTTTGCAGAACCGCTTGCTGCCCCAGTACATCGCGCCCCAGATGACGACGGCGAGGACGAGGTAGACCGGGTTCTTCATCGAACTGACGAGGGACTGGCCGAAGAGGGCCATCATGGCCACCATCACACCCTTGCCCAGCAGCATGGTGATGAGGTAGCGCTTTTCGCCAAAATCCGAGATGCCGAAGGCAAAGTGCATGAAGGACGAAGGGGTGAACGGCAGCACCGACAGCATGAACAGGGACGAAACGTCGAACCGGCTGACCCACTGCTCGGCTTTTTCCAGCTTCTGGGAGCGGCTGGCAAACTTCCAGAAGAACTGTTTGAGTACCCGCCGCCAGAACAGGAACATCAGGGTGCCGCCCAGCATGACGCCCACCCAGCTGTACACAAAACCGAAAAGGCCGCCGTGGGCCGCCACATTCAGCGCCACGATGGCGATGAGGGGCAGCGGCGGAAAAAACGACTCCACCATTGCCAGAAAGATGGGCGCAAGGGGGCCGAGGTCTCCGAAGCTGTCCAGTAATGTCTGCCAGAATTCCAGCGTTCCCAGCTGGTGCACAAAGCTGATCAAGGTGCTTTCCATCGTGTGTTCCTTCCCTCTCGTTTCTCTTAGTATATCCAGAACTTATGAATGTGCGATGAAGAAATTCTGCATTTTCTTCGCTTTTTCGTCTGCGCTATACTTTCCTATACGAAATGGGGTGCGGTTTTCCTGCACGATCGGTCTCAGGCTTTTTCCTCGGCCTGTTTTTCGGCGCGGGCCTTCATCCGCTCGATCTGCTGGGTGCGCTGCTTGTCCCAGCGGGCCAGCGCTTCGGCATCCGGGACCTGCACACAGCGGGCAAAGCTCCAGTGCAGGCCGTCCCGCCGGGCCAGCTTGTACCGCTGGAAGACGCCTTTTCCCGCCTCGCTGGCCGTTCCGGCACAATGGGGGCACTGGGCCAGGGTGTACCAGCTGTTGCTGCCCTTTTTCAGCCAGATCTCGTCCGGTGCAAGGTCGGCCCCGCAGGCCGGGCACTGGGCGGTGCTGATGACGGGGTCGATCCGCCAGGTGTACGGCTCCACATAGCCGCGGAAGACGCGGAAATCCCGGTAGTCGCCGGGCTTCGGGCAGAGGCTCTGGCGCAGGGCCTGCTCCTCGCTGGGGTAGGCGGCCAGCCCCTCCCGCAGGTCGAGCTTGCGGCAGACATCGGCGGTGTAGAGGGTATCGGACAATGCGTCGTGGAAGGGGCGGTCCATCGGGATGCCCATCCGGGTGACGACGCTTTCCAGCGTCATGCCCTCGCCCTCCTTGCGGGGATGCTCCCGCAGAAAGACCTGCTGCAAATCGTACCACACCGTGGGGCGGCTCTCGTCCAGATTGCACAGGAACAGATTCTGCTTGAGCACCGGCACATCGTCCATGCCCCACTCGGCGAACTCGGCGTCCGGGCCGCACCACTGCATGAAACGGCGCAGGCCCTGCACGATGGGGGCGCCGTTGTCCAGGTCTTCCTGCGTCAGGCCGGTGACCTTGGCGATGTGGTGCTGCAGCTTGCGGAAAATGCGGGGACGCAGATGGATGGAGAAGGTATCGAGGACGTTGGCGTCTTCGTCGATCTTCACCGCGCCGATCTCGATGATCTCGCCCCGGAAGGTCTGCTGCACCCCATGATAGTTGAACGTATACGGCTGGTAGCCGATGTTCCATTCCAAATCAAATAAAACCAGATTGCGCTGCGGCATTCGTGTGTCCTGTCCTCTCACTGTAAAATGAATTTCTCGATGGCCTCGGCGACGCCGTCGTGGTTGTTGTCGGCGGCGGTCACATAGTCGGCGACCTCCTTCACGGCGTCCTCAGCGTTCTGCATGGCGACGCCCACGCCCGCAAAGGCGATCATCGAGCGGTCGTTCAGACCGTCGCCGCAGGCCATCAGGTTCTCGCGGGTCAGGCCCATGCGTTCCAGCAGAGCGCCCAAGCTGACGTCCTTCATCACGCCCAGCGGCACGGCCTCGATGAAGAAGGGGCTGGAGGGGTAGATGTCGATCTTGCCCTCAAACCGCTGCCGGCCTGCGGCGCAGACGGCGTCGCGGCGGGCGGGGTCCACGGTGAGGAGCATCTTGCAGATGGGGTAATCCACATAGGAAGCCAGATCGTCCACATGGTACATCTCCAGCTTGGTGGTCACACACTCCTTCCGCGCCCAGGGGTCCTGGTCGCGCTCGCAGACGATGCCGCGGGCATCGTAGGTCAGGAGCGCGACGTCCTGCTCCGCCGCAAACCGGCACAGCTGGGGCACGAACTCCGGGGCCAGCAGCTTCTGGTACAGGGCCGCACCGGTGGCGCAGTCCACGATCTTTCCGCCGTTGTAGGCCAGGATGCAGCCGCCCTTTTTGTCCAGCCCCAGTTCCTTTGCCAGCGGGGTGATGCCCGCCGTAGGCCGGCCGGAAGCCAGCACGATGGTCACGCCCTGCGCCGCTGCTGCGTCCAGCGCCGCGCGGGTGCGGGGGGTAACGATCTTTTCATCATTGGTCAGGGTGCCGTCCAGATCCAGCGCCAGCACCCGAATTTTCGATCCGTTCATTTCGATTCCTCACTTTGGGGCACATCCGCCCGCTGTGTCGTATTTTTCGGTAACGTGTTTATTGTACAATGAACGCCCCACCCAGTGCAACCCTCCGGCGGGCATTTACACAAATTTTTTCGGAAAAAGGCGGTGTTCCATTCCCGGCCGGTTTTCTCATTTTCCGCCAAACCCTCAGAACATCCAGTTTTTTGTCGGTTCGACATAAATTCTTAGCAAGTATTGCCGTTGCGCCGCCGGGGCTTTTGGGCTATACTGTTACACTGACCGTCACAAATGAGCGCGCGGCCCGGCGTCTTCCGGGCTTCGTTTGACCGGCCCGCCCTGCCAGAGGCCCATTCTCCGGCAGAGCTGCCCCCCGAAGGGGGCTGCGCGGGCACGATGAAGGGGGATTTTTTACGAAGTATCTGTTTCAGTTCGCACGCATCCTTGCGTTCTGTTTTCTGGGCGAGTTCTGCCACGCTGTTCTGCCGCTGCCCATCCCGGCCAGCATCTACGGCCTGGTCCTGCTGCTGGCTGCCCTGCTGCTGGGCCTCGTCCAGCTGGACGATGTGAAGGAGGTCGGCCTGTTCCTGACCGGCATCTTCCCGCTGCTGTTCGTGCCCGCCGCGGCCGGTGTCATGGAGCTGTGGGCCGAGATGGGCAGCATGCTGCTGCCCATCGTCATCGCCATCATCCCGGTCACGGTGCTGGTGCTGGTAACATCCGGCCACACCACCCAGGCGCTCACCCGCCGCAAGCAGAGCAAAAAGGAGGCTGCCGCAAATGACACAGCTGCTGAATGAGTTTCTTTCCTCGTCCTCGGCGTGGGGCGTTCTGCTCACGCTGGCGGCCTTTGCACTGGGCACCCTCATCAACCGGGTGACGGGCAAGGCCGTCTTCAACCCGCTGCTGCTGGGCAGCATCTTCGTCATCATCCTGCTCAGTGTGCTGAACATCTCCTACGCGGATTACAAAGTCAGCGCCGCGCCGGTCAGCTATCTGCTGCTGCCCGCCACCATCAGCCTGGCCATCCCGCTGTATGAAAAGTGGGACCTGCTCAAGGAGAACGCCGCCGCCATCATCGCGGGCATCTCGGTGGGCACACTGGTCAGCCTGGGCAGCGCGCTGGCGCTGGCCGTGGCCATGGGCCTGACCCGTGAGCAGTATGTGACCCTGCTGCCCAAGTCCGTCACCACTGCCATCAGCATGGACGTCGCCGCTGAGCTGGGCGGCATCGCAGCCCTGACCGGTGCCATCGTCATCCTGACCGGCATCGCGGGCAACCTGCTGGCCGAGACGGTCTGCAAGGTGTTCCATATCACCGACCCCATCGCCAAGGGCGTGGGCATCGGCACCTCCGCCCATGCCGTCGGCACCAGCAAAGCTTTGCAGATGGGCGAAGTCGAAGGCGCGATGAGCGGCCTGTCCATCGCGGTGGCCGGTGTGCTCACCGCTGTGCTCTGCCCCGTCTTTGTGAATTTTATCAACTGAGTTTTCCACCAAAAAGCGCTCCGCAGTGCAAAACTGCGGAGCGCTTTTTTGTTTTTGGTTTATGCCACCCGGCTCTCCTTTTTCAGCACCCGCGTGACCATGAACACGCAGTAGCACAGGGCAAAGCCCCAGGCGAGGGGGTTCGAGATGCAGATGCCGAAGTAGCCCAGCTGGTGCACGGCCAGCCAGCCGCCGAGGGCACGGCCGATGAGCTCGCCCACGCCGGAGATGACAGCCTGTACGCTGTAACCGAGGCCCTGCAGCGTGTAGCGGAAGATCATCAGGAAGCCCAGCAGAACGAACAGCACACTGATGACGGTCAGATACTCCACCGCACCGTTGAAGATGGCCGGTTCGGCATCGCCCAGCACCAGGCCCACGGCCCAGCGCTTGACCAGGAAGACCACGACCCATGCAATGGCGCTGTAGCCTGCCTGGATGATGCAGCCGTCCCGGATGCCCTGTCTGACACGGTCGGTGCGGCCCGCACCGTGGTTCTGGCCAACATACGTTGCCATGGCCATGCCGACGCTCTCCATGGGCAGGGTGAACATCTGGCGGATCTTCTCACCGGCGGTCTGCGCGGCCACGGCTACGCTGCCCAGCTGGTTGATGGCGTCCTGCATGATGACGGCGCCAATGGCCGAGACCGAATACTCAAAGCCCATCGGGAAGCCGATGTAGGCCAGCCGCTTGCAGTGCCTGCCGGAAAGGACGCAGTTCTCTTTGGTGAAGTGGATGTCCTCCACTTTGGTAAAGAACCACCAGGTGCAGAGGATGCCGCTGACGAGCTGGCTGATCACCGTCGCGATGGCCGCGCCCTCGACGCCCATGCCCAGCGGCACGATGAACAGCACGTCCAGCGCAATGTTCAGGAAGCTGGACACCAGCAGGAAGTAGAACGGATGCTTCGAGTCGCCCAGACTGCGCAGAACGGTGGACGAATAGTTGTACAGCACCGTCGCCGGGATGCCCAGGAAGATGATGCGGATGTAGTGCACGGCATTCTCCAGCAGCTCCGCCGGGGTGTGGATGAGCTGCAGCAGCGGGGCCGCAACGAGAGTGGTGCCCACCGCAAAGACCAGACTCATCACCACGCAGAGCACGGCACCGTTGAACAGATACTTGTGCAGGTCATCCCGATCCTTTGCGCCGAAGCTCTCGGCCACCGGGATGCCGAAGCCGTTGCAGGTGGCCAGCACGAAGCCCACGATCATGAAGTTCAGCGAGTAGGTCGTACCCACCGCGCCCAGCGCATCGGTGCTGATGCAGCGCCCCACGATGATCGTGTCCACAAAGCTGTACAGCTGCTGGAACAGCGTTCCCAGCACCAGCGGCAGGGCGAACTGCAAAATGCGGGTCAGCGGCCGGCCGACGGTCAGGTCGGTGGTGCCGGAACCCTTTTTCTTTGTTTCCTCCATAAAATGCTCCTCCAAGGTTCGTGATAGGGCCAGTATAGCGCATTCTGCCCAAAAAGCGTTAGGCTTTTTTTATGAGAAACCCAGACGAATTTTGGATGAGATGCAAAACGGGAGCCTTCCGCACCGTGCGCGAAAGGCTCCCGTTCTCTTTGTTACAATACGCCGAAACCGACCACGCCCAGCGCGGCCGCAATGCCGATGACCTTCGGCACACTCATCTTTTTCTTTTGCAGCAGCCAGAAGCAGAGCAGGCCGATGGCAATGCCGATGAAGCGGATGCCGCCCTCGTCTGCGTAGGTGCTCAGGCTCAGGCTGAGCAGCACTTCCAGGATCATGCCGATGCAGAGCGGCTTGACGACTTTCATGATCCACCCCATGACCTTGCTGGTGCGGAACTTCTGGAAGAAGACCGCCGCCGCCAGCGTCAGGGTGAAGGCCGGGCTCAGCACGCCCAGCACGGCCACCAGACCGCCGATGGCACCCGCCGTCTGGGTGCCTGCGAAGGTGGCACAGTTCACGCCCAGGCTGCCGGGGGTCATCTCGGCAATGGCGATGAGGTTGGTCAGGTCGTCGGCGCTCATCCAGCCATGGCTGGACATCTCATCGAGGATGAGCGGGATCATCGAAGTGCCGCCAAAGCTCGTGAAACCGATGCGGGCGAAGGAAAAAAACAGCTGCACCAGCGTCTCAAGCATGTTCCTTCACCTCCATCCAGACCAGCGCGGCCACAACGCCCGCCAGGATCAGCACGATGTTGCTGATGCTCGTGAAGTGGCAGACGGCCAGCGCTGCCAGGCAGATGAAGACGCTCGCCTTATCCTTCAGGGCCTCTTTGCCCAGCGAGATGGCCGCCCCGCCGATGATGGGCACCACCGCGCACTGTACGCCCTGCAGCGCGGCCCAGACCCAGTAGTTCGATTTGATGGCATCGTACGCCAGCGTGACCAAGCTCAGCACCACCACGGCCGGCAGCGCAATGCCCAGCACGGCCAGAACACCGCCCAGCACCCCAGCCATCTGGTAGCCGAACAGCATCGTGATGTTGGTGATCATGATGCCGGGCAGTGATTTGCCCACGGCCACCAGCTCCAGCAGCTCCTGCTTGGTCAGCCAGCGGCGCTTGTCCACGAACTCCTGCTCCATCTGGGCCAGGATGCTCCATCCGCTGCCGAAGGTGAAGGAGCCGATCTTAATAAAGTATACAAAGATCAGAAGCGCCATCTTCACACGGGAGGTCTGCTCCGGGGCGGCTTCGGTCTTTTTTTGTGCGGTTCTATGAATTGCTTTTTCCAACATCCATTCCTCCTGTTTCTGACAATAGGGTATCACAGGGGGTTGCATTTTTCAAATATATGTTTTATGATAGAATCTATAGGTTTTTCTTATGCAACGGAGGTGCCGTATGAACTGGAACCAGCTGCGCTATGTTCTGACCATCGCGGAGGAAAAAAGCATCACCCGCGCGGCCCAGAGACTTTACCTGACCCAGCCGTCTCTTTCGCTGAGCCTGAAGGCACTGGAAGAGGAGCTGGGCACCCCGCTGTTCACCCGCGGGCCCGACGGGCTGGAGCCCACCTACGCGGGCAGCCTGTTCTGCGCCTGGGCTGCGGAGACCGACATCTCCTTCGGGCGGCTGAACGACAAGCTCAGCGACATCGCTTCCGGCCGGCGCCAGCTGCTTCGGCTGGGCGTCAGCCCCCACCGGGGCAATCTGCTGCTGCCCACCATCCTGTCGGCGTTTTACCGGCAGTTTCCCAGCTGCGAAGTCCACACGGTGGAGCTTTCCACCACCCTGCTGCGCCTTCAGCTGGACGCCAAACAGCTGGATTTCATCGTGGACGTGCCCAGCCCCGACACCGTGACCTACTGCAACGAGCTGCTGCTGAACGAGCCCATCCTGCTGGCCGTGCCCCGGTCGTTCCTGCCCCGCATCCAGCCGCAGAGCGGTGCGCTGGAGCTGAACGCCCTCAGCGGCGAGCCGTTCATCCTGCTGCCGCCGGAGCAGATGCTGGGCGGCATCTGCCAGAAAATGTGCGAGCAGGCGGGCTTTCTGCCCGACCTGCGGCTCCAGTGCAGCAGCGTGGAGCGCGCGCTGAGCCTGGCCGCGCAGCAGCTCGGCATCACCTTTGCACCGCTGATCTTTGCCCAGCGGCAGTTCTACGGCGAGGAGCTGTGCTACTTCCACATTGCCAGAGTCGAGACCAGCCGCCCGCTGGCCCTCGTCTACCCCCGCAGCAGTTACCAGAGCGCCCCCCTCAAGGCTATGCTGGAGCTGTTCCGCATTCAGGTGCCGAAGCTCTATGGTTTATAAAAACAGAAACCCTCTCCGTCATTGCTTCGCAATGACGGAGAGGGTTTTATCCTTTTTTACCCGTGCGGGATACCGCGGCGGCGGTAGTGTTCTTCCTTGTCGTCGTACATGCGGCTCTCGGCCTGCTTGATGAGGGCTTCGAGCTGGATGCCGCCGGCGCTGCAGGTGGCACAGCCCACGGCGACCGAATAGCCGTTGGCCTCCACATTGGCCACGAGCTGGCTCATCCGTTCCCGCACCGCGCGGGGCGGCTCGTCCACCACAAAGGCTACGAATTCGTCGCCGCCGATGCGGTAGCTGTCCTTGATGCCGAACTGCCGGACCATCTCCTGAGCCACCGTCTTGAGCATGACGTCGCCCGCATTGTGGCCCTTGGTGTTGTTCAGCTCGTGCAGGCCGTTCACATCCACATAGACACAGCTCAGGGTGTTGGAACAGCGCAGCGGATATTCGTTCATGTGGTTCTCGTAGGCGTTGCGGTTGGGGATCTGGGTGTTCAGGTCGGTCTCTGCGATGACCTTCAGCTTGCAGCGCGCGACGACATTGTCCGTCAGGACGCGGATATAGTACGTGGAAAGCACACAGCCCATCAGCCCGAACAGGACGGCATTGAATACATCCCTGGGCACGAGGGCCGGGTCTTTGAAGGTCACAGAACAGCCGATGAACAGCGCTTCGTAGATCACCGTGCGCAGGATGTTCCCGATGGCCGGGCGGGTGAACAGCATGGGCAGCACCACCGCAACGACATGGAAGCAGATGGCCGGTTCATCCGGGTAGGCAAAGCAGCCCAGATAGAGGCTCAGCAGATAGCAGATGCCCATAAAACTGTCCGCACAGATGGAAAGGACGATGTTGCTGTTCTGGCAGCTCTGCACCGTGCACAACAGCACCAGCGCACAGGCCAGCGCAATGATGTAGGCGATGAAGCCGCCTGCCAGCGATTTGACAGCGCAGCACACCGCCAGCGCTATGAGCAGGAATACGATCTCCACGGAGAGAAAGAAGAAGAGCTTTTCCAGGTTTTCCTTCCGGATCTCGTCCCGGCAGTTCCGGTAGACATCCGGCATCGCGCCGCCATAAAACAGGAGATTGCGCAGTTTTTCCATCGGCCTTTCCTCCTCAGCGTGCGGTTTCGCAGTTTTCTGTGCACTCTTACCAGTTATTGTATCACACAGAAGAAAGAAATGGAAGTTTTTATCTCATTTTTTTATTCCGCAGCGTGGTATGCTTGCAGATAGACCTTTTTTCGCTCGGCATCCAGCTTTTGGGCCAGCACTTTGCAGAATGTCTCGTCCCGGAACAGCGCCACCACGTCCGGCGCATAGCGGGTGCCGCTCTGGGCCTGCAGCTCCCCCACCAGTGTGCGCAGGGGCTTGGCCCGGTTGTAGCAGCGCCCGATGTTGTCGGTGGCAGCATCCAGCGTGTCCGCCACGGTCAGCACATCCACGATGCCCTTGATGTCCTGCGGGCAGGGCGGCACATCTCTGGGGTAGCCGCCCTGTCCGTTGTAGAAGCAGTGGTGATAGAGCGCCGCCGGAGCCAGATGCTCTTCGTACCCGGCCTCCCGCAGCAGACTGCAGCCAATGACCGTGTGGCTCTGGATGCAGCAGAATTCTTCCTCCAGCAGGCTGCGGCTGTTGGTGTCGATGTACATGATGACCGCGCTCTTGCCCACATCGTGGTACAGGCCGCATTCATAGGCGGTCTGCAGCAGCTCCGGCTTCCGGGCCTGCACTTCGGCTGCGGTCTTGCAGCCCAGCAGGCCGATGAGGGCGGCGGGGTCGGTCTCGATCATCCGCCGGAGCAGTACTCTGGTCAGGTGCGCCACCATCGTGGAGTGCACATAGGTCGGCTTGTGGCCGGAGAGGATGCTCTCCAGGATCTTGCGGTTGTCTATTTCCTTGGTATCCGACTGCGCCGTGATGAGTTCCCGGATGGCAACGCTGGCCACGCGGGGGTATTCAGTGCCCGGCATCTCGTCCAGATACCGGTGGGCCGCCGCCCGCTCCTTTGCAATGCGGTCAGCCAGCTCGGCGCGGTCCTGCTCGCTCAAAAACGCTTCATAATAAATGAGATAGGCCGCACCGGTCAGGTTGCGGTTGATGCCGTCCGGCGAATAATCCTGTTCGCCGGTCTGGCCGATGATCTCCAGCAGATCTTCCACGACGGCACGGGCCGTGCCTTTTCCGGCATGGTAGAGTGCCGCATGGTAAAAGTAGCTCACCCGCCAGTTCTGCTGGCGGGATTCCTCTCCTGCGTTCTTTTTCTGATGCTCGTAGACATAGGAGGCCGACCGCAGCACCCGCTCTGCGACCTCAGGGTCATTGCAATGGCGCAGATAGGCCATCAGGGTCATCTGGTCCATGTGCATGGAATAGGTAAACCGTGCCCAGGGGATGTCCGGGTCCAGCTTCTGGTAATAGGGCGATGTGATGATGCTCATAGCCAGGTCGAACAGCTCCATATACCGATGGCAATCCTCTTTCGTCTGGCGCGAGACCGCCAGCCGGATGTTGCCCACGCACCGGATGATGTACTGCCGGGTCTCCTTGTCCAGCTCTTCATACCGGGCAATGTAGTTGGCCCCCTCCAGAAAGAAGGCATGGATGCGCGGCCACAGCAGGTTGACGTCGTGGTCCTCATCCCGCACATTGATATAGTGCAGGGTGATGCCGTTGTAGTACAGCTCCCGGACGATCATGGGGACATCGTCGCGGAAGCGGGCCGCCTTCAGCAGCAGCTCGTGGATCTTGTAGGCTACGCCGCAGTCCTCGCTGTTGGCATAGTTGAACAGCCTGTCCGCCGCCTCTTCCAGCTCGGCGATGTCGCTGTCGGACAACGTTTTCGCGTCCCGCGTGTAGACCAGCTCTCCCAGCAGGGCGTTGTTCTCCTTCATCCGATCGAAGCAGCGCACCGCGTTGCCCTGGATCGCCTCCAGCAGGATTTCCGGAGCCGTTTCCGGCGGGAACTGCGGGTGGGAGAGGGACCGCACCCGGCGAAGATTCTGGATATAGCGCTCCCATTTCTGCCGATTCGACTCTTCCATCCGGACGCATCCCCTTTCCGCTCAAAACTGGAACCTTTTTGTAAACGTTTCAGGTTTTATTATACGGTACATTCGGGGAAAAAGCAATCAAATCCGACCAATTGTTACCCCCCCCCGACAAAAAATTTTACGTTTTTGAGCGGAAGTGGAAGATTTTTCCTTATTATCTTAAGTTTCCAGCCAGTTTGCTTTCCATGCGTAACCCGCCATCATCAACGCACCCAGCCCCCACGAGACGGGATACAGCAGGAAGATGCCGTCGATGCTGGAAAAGAAGGGCAGCACCCACTGGATCCACCCGATGCGGAACACACACAGCGAGACCAGCAGCACCACCATGGGCGGAATGGTCTTGCCGGTGCCGCGCACGGTGCCCGCCAGACCGTGCAGGATGCTCAGCTCCCAGTAGAAGGGGCAGAAGTAGTGCATGGCCGTGCAGCCAAAGGCGACGACGTCCTCTTCGTGGGTAAACAGGTGCATGATGGGGTCCTGGAAGACCAGCAGCAGCACACCGGTGAGGATGGTGTAGACGACGCCCATGCCCAGCGTGACCCACAGGCTCTTCTTCACGCGGTCGATCTTGCCCGCGCCGAAGTTCTGCCCCACGAAGGTGGTGGCCGCCATGCTGAAGCTCATGATGGGCAGGATGTTGAAGCCGTCCACCTTCATATAGGCCGCGAACCCGGCCATGGCGGCGGCACCGTAGCCGTTGACGCCGGCCTGCACCAGAATGTTGGACAGCGAGATGACCATATTCTGGATGCCGGTGGGCAGGCCCACCTTGATGATGCGGACGGCCATTTTGCCGTGCACCCGGATCTCTCTGGCCGTCACGCGGTAGTCGTCCTGGACCCGCATCAAAAAGCGCAGTGCCAGCACACAGGAAACCAGCTGGCTGATGTCGGTGGCGATGGCCGCACCGGCCACACCCATCCGCAGCCCCGCGATGAGCACGAGGTCGAGGAGGATGTTCGTACCCGATGCGATGCCCAGATAGAGCAGCGACCGCTGGGAGTTGCCCGCCGCATTCAGGATGCCCGCCGCCATGTTGTACACGACGCTGAACAGCACACCGCCGAAGTAGATCTGCATATAGGTCACCGCGTCCTCCAGCACCTCCGCCGGGGTATCCATGGCCGTAAGCAGGGCACGGCTGACGAGGATGCCGCCGATGGTCAGGATGAGGCCCAGAAGCACGGCCAGCGCCAGCGCGGTGTGCACGGCCCGCTGCGCATCCTCGCGGTCCTTCGCGCCAAGATACTGCGCCACCACGACGCCCGCACCCACTGCGATGCCCTGACTGAAGCCGATGAGCAGGAAGATGGGCGAGCCGCTGGAGCCGACGGCTGCCAGCGCATTGCTGCCCACAAAGTTGCCGACGATGATGGAGTCGGCAGTGTTGTACAGCTGCTGAAGCAGGTTGCCCAGGATCAGCGGCACGGAAAACAGCAGGATGCTCTTCCAGATGCTGCCCTCCGTCATCAAACGGGTCTTTTTCTTCTGCGGTTCCAAAACGGTTGCTGCCACGATGTCCCTCCTGAAGTATCTTGCTTTATTTAATAAGTACCAAATAATTTAATCTTACAACCATTGGCCGCACTTGTCAAACAAAAGCAGAAAAAACAGGAAGACCGGCCCTCCGCTGCTTGCAGAAGGTCGGTCTTCCTCTCGTGCTTCGTTATTCTCCGGAGAACGCCGATGTTTTCTCGTTTCCTTTGACCATCAGGCCATCTTCAGGACGCCTGCCTGCACCAGACGCTTGCGCAGCAATGCGCCCACGACGCAGGAGACCACGATCTTGGCGAGGTCCAGCGCGATGAAGGGATAGACGCACACCGAGAGTGCGTAGCCCAGCTCACACTGCATCTGGAACACGAACCATGCCGTGCCCAGCACATAGCAGGCCGCGTCGCCCAGCACCAGACCGATGCCGGAGACCACCGGATTGCCGTTGCTCTTCTCGATGAACAGGCCGCCGATGAGCGCCAGCAGCAGGTAGCCCACCAGATAACCGCCGGTGGGGCCGGCGAGCTTGGCCAGGCCTGCGCCGTAGCCGGAGAAGACCGGCACACCGATCAGGCCGATGCACAGATACACCGCCACGCTCAGGGTGCCGAACTTGGGGCCCAGCAGCCAGGCGGTCAGGCAGATGACAAAGTTTGCCAGCGAGATGGGGACGGCTCCGATGGGCACCGTCAGCGGGCCAAGAACACACATCACAGCTGCCATCAGCGCCGTGACTGCCATTTGATACGTCGTCAGTTTCTTCTCCATGATTCCCCTCCGATATTCGGGTCGATATTGTCGTTGTTGTCGGTCACGCTCGCCAGTATACCCCGGCCCGCCGCAAATGGTCAACACAAAAATTCAACCAGGGTTTACAATCCGCGATTCCGCTTGCCAAACGGCCCGCCGCCCACTATACTGGAAGCAGAATCTCCAAGGAGGCGTATCACATGGGCGGAGGACATCTTTCCCGGCCGGATTTCGGGATGCCGCAGCCGGACCCGGCACACCCGCTGACCGAATTTTACCTGCTGCTCCAGCATGGGCTGGACCGCGAGGGCGTGTTTGCGCTGCCCGCACTCTGGGCAGACTTTCAGGCACCGGCCCGGCGCATCTACGCCGACGAGGCCGAAGCCTTCCTCACCCTGCGCGAAACGCCCGGCGCGGCCAGCACACCCCTGCTGGCACCCCGGACTTTGCAGCTGCTCTACAGCAGCCTCCATGTCCTGCCCGACGGCACCCCCGCCGCCCTGCTGCTGACGGAGGAGTGCACCCGCACGGTGTATGCGGTGCAGCTGCTGCCGCCCTTCGTCTGGGAAGACCCGCTCCCGCCCCTGCCGGACTGCGCGGCGGCCCTCACGCTCACCCTCACGCTGCGGGATGTGGAGGCCATCGACACCGACCCTCATGCGCTGGAGCAGCGGCTCTGCCGGGAGCCGGGCGGCAAGCACTGGCTTGCCCACCCCAAGGCCGAGGCCTTCCTCGCCGGGCGCATTGCGTTGCTTCAGCGATTGTACAAACGTTGAATTTTTGTTATACTCTTTTTATTCTGCGATGCAATAATCGGGACCTCTCAGCCGTGTATCCGGTAGAATGTCCCACTGGAACCAACGATTTCCAGCAGACCCCGGCCACCGGGGCTTCAAAGGAGTGTAAGACGATATGGGACAGTTGACCAAAGACGAAGTTTTTGCGCTGGCTGTGCAGCGATACAGCGACGCCGTCTACCGAGCAGCCTACCACAATTGCAGCTGCGCGGCGGACGCCGAAGATGTGGTGCAGGATGTTTTCGAAAAGCTCCTGAACTACGACGGCCGCTTTGAGAGTGAGGAGCACCTCAAGGCCTGGCTGCTGCGTGTCGCCATCAACCGCTGCCGGGACCTGACCCGTGCAGCGCGCCAGAAGGACACCGAACTGGATGAGAATATCCCCGCGCCCGACCAGATGGAAGACGGCAGTGTGCTTGATGCGGTGCGCACCCTGCCGGAAAACTACCGCAACGCCGTGTACCTGCACTACTACGAAGGCTACACGGCTGCGGAAGTGGGCCGGATGATGGGGGCTCCCACCAATACGGTGCTCAGCTGGCTGCGGCGGGCCCGCGCACAGCTACATACGATGCTGAAGGAGGAGATCGAAGATGAGGTGGTATGAGTACAAGATGGAGGTCGATGACGTCCATGCCCCGGACGACCTGAAAGAAAAGCTGCTGGCCATGCAGAAGGCCCGGCAGGCCGAGCAGGCCGCATCCGGCACCACCCCCAAACCCCAGCTC